>JRHI01000541.1_pt1 | contig 40075 bp, 33 predicted proteins | sample 215371 | NCBI WGS metagenome assembly JRHI01 (sample SAMN02929681, study PRJNA255918) | sediment metagenome | biome: cave system; feature: Ice Cave; material: Sediment; isolation source: sediment from deep within a dark volcanic ice cave with no known source of... ... | reverse complement strand
AAGCTCTTCCTCTCCTTTCACCGATTAGTGCGGCTGTACCCTGAGCAGGTACAGCCCCATTAACTGGTGAAATGGGGGAAGCCCTTGAAAAAGAAGACGGCCTTTGGCCTGCTATGTCTATACAAAACAACACATCAGAGCCAATGGAACCCTCGTAAAACTCCTTTGAGCACGTTCACCGATTAATGTGGCTGTATCCAATTTTCGTGCCCAGAATCAATGAACTCAAGCTCAGAACGAGCATCATTTTTGCCTTCGTCAATGACAAGTGTAGGACGCGAGAAATCGCGTCCTACACTTGTCATTGACGAAGGCTTACGAAAGGCTTACGCCTGTCCGACATCCGTCGAACTGCTCGCGCTCTCACCCTCGCTGGTCTTCTGACCTTGAGCCTGACCCTGAGCTGATCCAAAGATCATATCAGAGAGTTCTTTATGCGAGCGATCAAGGAATGAGCGCAGTTGTGATAGGCGCTCCTTGTTCTCGAACGCGCCCCTGCTGGCAATAGCGAAGAGCCGCGCTACCTCGGCGGCCTCAGCACGCAGCGCCAGCATTTCTTCAGGTACGCCCCAGTGCTGACCCGGGCCGAAGCCATGGCCGAAAGGTCCGCGTGGACCCTGCCAGCCACGATGGCCCCAGCCATGTCCAGGACCGAAGTGACCTCCTGGGCCACCAAATCCTTGCCTGTGGCCAAATGGGCCGCGTGGACCTTGTCCTTCGCGTGACAGCCAGGGAGGCGTCCAGCCTTCCCAGTTAGCTTCCTCGGGGGAAGCGCCAGAGTGTTTGTTAAATTGACCAAACATAGTTCTTAAATCTCCTTTCAATTGAGAGAACCTTTGCGATATATCGCATTCACCAATTTTAACAGCGCGATATATCTTTCTATTCCCATTTACGATATATCGCATTGAAAGTTGTAAAGTTGGGGGACGCAATTTCTTGGGTTAAGTTCCAAGCAAAAGCCCAGGAGTCTTGTTAACTCCTGGGCTTCTTGCTGTCCTACTGCTTAGGAGGCGCGATGGGTGTAGATTTCTTTATAGACCTGTCATTCCCAGTTGCACTAAGACTGACACGTCCACTCTCTCCAACTATATCCGTCGCGTACAAAGATCTGGTGAGCTGCTACAATATTTGCAAAGGCATTATAGGGCGATTGGCCTGCTAGAGATAAGTTGCAAACCTCCGCAAGCAGCTTTGTTCCTCACATGTATCCTTACAAGCATCCTTACAAGCACACAGACACACGCTTTCGGCGCACATCTTAATGGGGAACATGCTTATGATACCATGCATACATTGAAATGCAATGACACCTCTTGAAACATAGCCCAAATTACCTATAGATAATTTCAACAATTCGTTTCTGGTAAAATCTCAATTTGACATTCTATTTAGAGCACTGTCTCCGGCACAGCGGTATGGGTGAAAGCACGACGTGCCATTTCTAGCACTGGTTGATAGTCTCCTTTCATCTTGTCATGATCGAGCAGAAAGAGAGCCAGGAACAGCCAGCAGATCGCGTTCGGAACGGTGAGGTAATCTTTGGAGGCAGGGCATGCAGCTGCATAACTCATTTTCTGATAGAGGTCGTTGTTGGTCAATAGATCATACAAATGCTGGGCGACTTGCGTGGTGTCACCCACCTCCACCAGAAATCCATTCACGCCATCCTGAATTTGAAGCGGAATACCACCCGTTCTATAGGCAATAACGGGTTTGCCTTTCATAAGCGCTTCCGTCACCTTCACCTCGAACCCTTCCTTCAGAGAAAGTTGCAGCGCAACTGTACATTTTCTTAGCAAAGTATTGAGCAGTTGATCCATGTGCGGAAGTCGCACGACTTTCACGTCATTTGCAATATCTGCATATTCCTCTGATCTCAGTAAATCCATGATCAAATTATAAATAGGAAGCCCATCAGGATCGTCAATTGATGCATTCCCTGCCAGCACTAATTGCGGGAAGGAATCTTTCTCGCCCTTGAGCATCTCTCGTACTTTCCGATATGACTCAATTACATCAGGGATCCCTTTGGAAGGATCAAAGCGTGCAATTTGCGCGATATAGGGGCGGTTTACATCCAGCGATATTTGTTTCTCGTCAAACAGTAGTTGATTAAAAAAATTCAGATATTCTGCCATCTGATCTTCGGTGAGTGGTTTGTTGAGTCCATCGAGCGGATCAGTCGTTGCAGGCATCAGGACGATTTTCTCCACAGGAATGTCATTCGGTATAAACTCTCTTATAGGATGGCTGACGTAGCAATCAGCATCCTTTATGTTCTCCCAGATAAAACTCCAGGTAGTATGTTGGGGCGTATGCGGTTGATTTGCCAGACTGGCGACGATTTGAATATGCGATCTGTAGATGATTTTGACATGAGGATTGGCCTGTCTGATATATGGAATGAGTCCTGTAGGTTGTGGATCATCGATGACAATCACATCAGCCTGTTCAAAAACGGGGGTAAATTTTTCTGCATTTTCTTTCATCCAGGCATTGTAGATGTCCTTGTCCTCGTGGGTGAGGACGACGCTTTTGTCCGCGACGGCTTGCAGAACATTGTGAAATTTTGTTTTGGTCACATCAAAGGCTTCTTTTCTTGGATGCAAGATATACCAATGGGCATCAACATGAAGGAGCTTGAAGAGCCGGATCAGGGCATGGCGCATGAGAGCGACGCCCCCACCCTGCGCTGTCGAATTAAAAAATACCAGCTTCTTGCCTGCAAACCTTTGAGCAAGCGTTATGAGGAGCGAAAAATCTCCTTGAGGGGTGTACTGTTGATAATCTGCCAGCATAGCAAGTGCAACCGTTTCTACCTTGTAGTCGGCAGTCAGTTTTGGGCCTACAATTCTGTCTTCCATGGTTTACCTCCAGAACAAAATACTTTCCAGATGACTCGCATCACATAGAACCAGCACGGGGATCGCCACAAAACGGGCGACTTCGTGGCGGCGGAATCAGCATCTGGCGCCGTTATAGCGTGATTACACATTATAAAGATATCCACCTGCTTGTCAACTGTTATAGAAAGAATACTAGCCTCTTGCCTGGCAACTTTCCTTCAATATTATCAACACTTCCGTTCTTCTGTGCATCAAATGTAAATAGAGCCGTACCTGCATCGCGATAAGAGTTCCGGCTGTATTGGTATTTGTCTATTTGAACAAATTTACTTTTTGTAAAATCAGAACGATTTACGTCTATATAGTAGAGGGATAGGAGAAGACGAATCGCACAACGTTTGTGCCACCATTTTAAGCGTTCATAATATACGTTCGTTTTAGGACCACCGTCGCTATTCGCGATATCTCAAAGGATGTCAGGAGAAAGCTACTCTCCTCACATTCACTACATGATTGGTACTGTCAATGAAGCCAGCAACAACCAGGGAGAGTGTAACGAATGATAGAGGGCAAACCTGATCTGCCATGGCCAGGAGAGGACGATAGGGCAGTAGTCGAAGAAATGTTAAGAGACGCTACATCGGGACAGTGGTATGAATGCAATGAGTTTGTAAAGAAGCTTGTCCAGGCACGGGCAAAAAACATTCCTAGAGATTGTTGGGATGATATTGTTCAGGACGCGATGATACGGGTAGATAAATTCCTGCCTACCTTCAAGTATCAATGCGCGCTCAGAACCTGGCTTTTCCGTATTGTCCGTAGCAGCACTATTGATGCCTATCGAAAATTCAAACGGGTAGGGCAGTTTATAGCTCTTCCAGGTGATCCTCACGACGATGTTGAGCAACAAAGTGACGCGTCTACAGTGCATAGGCCAGCTCCTGTAGAAGATGTATGTATCATGCATGATGAGTTAGACAAAGCAATGGTCGCACTGCATGAATATCTGTCTATTCATGCCAATTCGTTACGTAACGGACGAATATTGGATATGGTCATGTTTGAAGGCCGTTCGCTCGAGGAGGCAGCGAAAGCTGTTGGATGTTCTGCCCCGGTTGCCGGCTATGTTGTGCGCTCAGCTCAGAGTTATGTACGTGTAAAATTGGGACATCATAGGTAAACATCCCTTTCTGCATTGTGTACTAAAGTGAGAGAGACGATATACCCGCACAAACTAGCACTGCGCTTGTGCTTACAGATGCCAGTAGAAATTACGCTTGTGCGCTACTATAGACACGTGTCAATCGGTCTTTTCAGGCTCGTTGAGGAAGGCCAATGTTTCCACCAATGAGGATGCGCAACTCGGGCATTTGCTTATATGTTCTGCGAGTATGGGAAAACGCTTATCGGCCTTCTCTCTCCCTGCAGCTACAATTGCCTCGGCATATGCCCCTATATGTTCGTAATCTTGTGCCTCTATTTCGTGATGTATCGTTACAAATCGCTTGAGCAAGTTGCGCGCTGGTGCTTCCGACTCGCCATTCAATCTGTCGTACTCTTGCTCCGCAGAAAGCAATACTATGAGAGTTATTCTGCAATAAGAACATTCTGTGAAATGCGCAATCAGTTGCTCCTGTTGAGAAGGATCAGGTTGCCATTCACCTACCACTAAATGGAGCAACTTATCTACAATATGTGGCGGGACAAGAAGGTTAGGAAGGACTTTGTCTATGACAGTTGCTTTTCTTTCTTTCATTTCAGGTCGTTACCCCCTCGTTTTAGTCACAAGCGTTCTCGCTTGTCACGAGAACGATTATTTTTTCTATCAAGCCATGCTCAAAAGATACCCCTGAATCTGTTTATATTCCGACGACTACAAACGTCGAAACATGTATGTGTGTTTGTTCACAAAAATACACAATGTTTCAGACGTTTCTCAGAGCATTCCATAAGAATCTTGCTCCTGCCTTTCTTAATAGAGCTTGACGCTAAACTACATGAGAAGGTGATATCATAGGAATATCACACGTATATCAGTTTTATTCACATGCTATTGATGCTTGATCGCTTGCAAGAACACGTTTCCGGTTCACATAGCGTACCGTTTGAAGAAAAGTTAAGTTATATCAGGAAGTATGAGATGGGCGCTGAAGATTTGTCTGATATCAAAAAGCATTCCAGACCAACTATTTCGCGTCTAAAACGGGAAAGAGAACAGCGAGGCTGGACACAAAGCGAGTTGGCCGAACGTATCGGTACCACTCAGGTAAACATTAGCCGTTGGGAAAAGAGTGTTACTACTCCCGGTCCATTTTATCGTCAAAGGCTTGGGGAACTCTTTGAAAAAAGCATTCAGGAACTGGGCTTCATCCCTCAAATCAACGAGGAACGCAATGGGGAGGTATCTCCCATTTCCGATACCGACGCTCATACATCTATCCCTCCTATCCCTTCTAATCCTCCTCTACCCATCTGGAATGTACCGCACCGCCGTAATCCATTTTTTACAGGCCGCGAAGAAATTCTAGTTCATCTATACGATGCACTTAGAAGCAATCAAACGGCAGCCTTGACCCAGGCTCAGGCAATCAGCGGACTAGGGGGCATAGGTAAAACGCAGATCGCGGTCGAATATGCCTATCGCTATCGTGACAACTACCAGGCTATCCTTTGGATGAATGCTTCTTCTCGTGACGCTCTTAGCGCCGACTTCGTCATGTTAGCTGCTTTGCTAGGTTTACCTGAACAGCATGAGAAGGAACAGGATATCGTAGTGCGAGCGGTAAAGCGCTGGCTGACCACCCAGACTCACTGGCTGCTCATTCTTGACAACGTTGATAACCTGGAGATGATGATTGACTTTTTGCCAATGCACATTACAGGAGATGTGCTGCTTACCACGCGGCTGCAAGCATTGGGAACATCCGCTCAAAGTATTGAAGTTGAAAAAATGGGCCTGGATGATGGCGTAATGTTTCTCTTGCGTCGAACCAGGGTACTTGTACCGGGTGCATCTCCTGATCAAGCAATGGAAGAGCATAAAGCACTACAGACACAACATGCACAGGCAACTGAGATCGTTACTTCACTTGATGGTTTGCCACTTGCGCTTGACCAGGCTGGTGCATACATTGAAGAGACCCGCTGTGGCTTGTCTCAATACCTCAATCTCTATGGCACGCGTCGCAAGGAACTGCTCATGCGGCGTGGAAGGTTTCCGATTGACCATCCCGATTCCGTTGCAGCCACCTGGTCGCTTTCTTTTCAGCAAGTGAAACAAGCAAGTCAAGCTGCTGCTGATTTACTGCGCCTACTTGCTTTTCTCGATCCAGAAGCTATTCCTGAAGAAATCATCACCATGGGCGCCGTAGAACTTGGTCCGGTGCTTGGAGCGGTGGCGAGTGATTCTTTACAGCTTGATTCAATCATCGAGTTATTGCTGCGCTACTCGCTTATTCGACGCACTCCCGAAGTGAAGTCCTTGAGTATTCATCGCCTGGTGCAGGCCGTCCTCAAGGATGGCATGGAAAGAGACACGCAGCGTGTATGGGCCGAACGGTCCATACGAGCAGTGAATCGTGCTTTTCCCAATGTCGAACTGCAAACCTGGGAGAGATGCCAGCGCTGCCTCCCACACGCACAGATGTGCGCAGCATCGAGTGAAGAGTACGAGTTGGCCTTTCCCGAGGCCGCTCGCCTGTTCAACGAAGCGGCATTTTACCTCGTAGCGCGTGGCAGGTACCAACAAGCTGAGTTGCAGTTACTCAAAGCCCTGGCGGTTCGTCGAAAAGTATTGGAAGCCAAGCATCCTGATACTGCTCGTTCGCTGAATGATCTGGGAGAGGTCTACCGTAAACAGGGCAAATACCAGGAGGCAGAGATTCTGCTACAGGAAGCGTTGACGATTCGTCGACAGACACTTGGGGAAGTGCATCCTGATGTGGCTCAAACACTTCATGACCTGGCAAACTTATATCGCATACGGGGAGCTTATGTAAAAGCAGAGCCATTTTATTTACAAGCTCTGCATATTCGAGAGACAACATCAGGCATTGACTCCCCTCTCGTAGCCCAAAGCTTTTACGGTTTAGCCAGATTGTATTATTCTCAGGAAAAGTATCAACAGGCCGAAAAGTTTTGCAAGCAGGCCTTATACATTCAGGAACAGCACTCTGGGAATAACCTTCCTGTAATTGCTTCCACTCTCACCATGTTGGCAAAGATTTATCAGGGACAGAATAAACTCGATCAGGCTGAGGAAATGAATTTGCATGCGTTAAGGATTCGAGAGAGCACTTCAGGTGAGAACCATCCACAAGCTGCAACCATCACCAACAATGTAGTCGAAATTTACCATGCTAAAGGGAAATATCTTGAAGCCGAGCCGCTGATTACAAAGGCGCTCAAAATTCATGAGCAATCACTTGGTTCTGAGCATCCCTATATGGCGTACAGCCTCAGTAACCGGGCCGAAAATTTCTTCTTGCAGGGGGATTACGTTCAAGCCGAGTCTTACTACAAAAAAGCACTGGCCATTCGCGAGCAGAACCTCGGTTTCACCCACCCACATACCGCCTCTACCTATTATCATCTCGCGAGGCTCTATTTTGCTTTAGAGCGGTATGAAGAGGCCGAGTCATTCTTCCGTAAAGCGCTATCTATCCGTGAGCAAGCTTTTGGGCTCGAACATCCTGTTGTTGCCAGCACGCTGGAACAGTACTCTCTCTTACTGAGAAAGCTGAAAAGAGAGCACGAGGCATGCGAACTCGAAGCACGTATCCAGGCAATCAAAGCAAAGCAGGCCGCTCTCGGAAGTGTATAAGTTCTCGAGAGTAGATATCCCCAGCAATGGTTGCCTTGCGTTCTGGTTAATACTTGCTATATTTTTATGAAAATTGTAAGCATAGTGTGAGAATTGCATATGGACAAAATCGTCATTATTGGATCCCCTGGTGCGGGCAAAACAACGCTCGCAAAAGATTTAGGTTCTTTGCTCAAGATTAAAGTCTTTCACCTGGATCGCCTCTTCTGGAAGCGCGGTTGGAAAAGAAAAACCAGAGATACAAGAATAGATATTCTGCAAAATCTCGTTCTGGAGAAACAATGGATTATTGAGGGAACGTATCTCAACTCATCCAAACGCCATTTGAAAGCGGCGGATACTATTATTTTTTTGGATATTCCTCGCTTATTGTGCCTTCAACGCCTCATTAAGCGACATCGTGAATATAAGAAGCGTTTTCGTCGTGATATACCGAAGGAATGTACTGATAGACTTACTATGTTCCGTAAATTGAAGGTGCTGACGTTTCCACTTCACGGCGGGAGAACGATTAAGCAAACAATACGTAACTACAAATCTAAAAAAATTATCTGGCTTCGTTCAAGTAAAGAAGTCAAAGACTTCTTAGCGCAACAAAAGCAAGACGCGGATGATAAGAGAAATTCTTCCAGTACAGTTCCTGTGGCAAACAAAAGACCCTTAGTGGCAGCGGGGCGATAACCAAACGAGGATGTACCAAAATCCTCTGATCACCCCATATACGTATGTCGACGGTCAGCAACCACACGCTACATTCTGTTTCTACGGTTCGGGGTTACTCACCAATCTCGAAATATTGCTCAATCAACGCAAAATGTTCTGCGTCGTGCTCGCAGATTGAGGCAACCATGGTACAGAGTGGTTCAACTGTGTGTTCGTCCCAGGGTGGACGCACCTCTTCCTGGAGCTTTTTGTCATTCAGTTCGTCGGCAACGAGATGTGTCAGATGCAGGTGTGTCTCTTCCCAATAGTTACGCACCTGGGGTAGAGAAAGCTCTTGATCCATCTCGCGCGCCTCTGCATTGGCCTCGTCTCCTGAAGGCCTAACCGGTGGAAGAGGCTGATCATGTGTATAGGCGACGACGAGCTTCTGTGTTGCTGCCTTCCAATGACTCATATGTGACAGGAAATCCTTGACCGACCATCCTTCGGGTGTAATTGCTGTCTGCTGCTCCTCATCATTCAGACGACTGATGAGCCTCTGAAAACGTGCATGATCATCTTGCAGGGAATCCAGGAGACCTTGCTGCGTAGGGAGTTGTGTTGCCAAACTCTGTACTCCTTATGTTATCTTATCTTGTCGTATTCTATAATCAGCTACTGCCTTTATTATGGTACATTAAAAAGCAGGAAGTACACAACACTTTGCACTTGCCTCGGTTTTGTGGAGCATACTCCAGGTTCCTCAACTCCACAAAATTGGGATCAGTTCACAAAGCACCTGACCTGTTTGTAGATGCATTTGAAATGACGGTAAGCATAGCGCCGTAGCTTATCTATGTATGTAGCTTAGCACAAGAAGATTCGTTCCCAGGGAGGTATCATCAGGTTATGTCTGCTATAGAATTTGGTCTCATGCTTCAGCCGTTTCCCACACATTTTCCCGGACACGAGTTGTTCGATTACAATCGTCGCTTGATTAGAACCCTGTCGTCGGGCTTCACAACACTCTGGGCCGAGGATCATCTACAATTAGGTGAGACTGCAACACACGAGTGCATGACAACCCTGAGTTTCTTTGCCGGTGAATTTCCTCAATTCCGCGTGGGATCACTCGTGCTGTGCCAATCGTACCGCAATCAAGCCCTGCTAGCAAAGATGGCTGCCAACCTCCAATTGCTATCTGGAGGAAGATTCATTCTGGGATTGGGGGCCGGTTGGAAAGAAGACGAGTACAAGGCATACGGATACCCTTTTCCAGACACGCGGACGCGCCTGGAAGAATTAGAAGAGGCCGCTATCATCGTGAAAGCTATGTGGTCCTCGCGCCCCGCAACTTACGAAGGGAAGCATTACAGCATTCACGAAGCATATTGTGAACCACAACCTGATCCCCCTATTCCACTCCTCATTGGCGGTGGCGGCGAAGAGAAAACCCTGGCTATAGTGGCTCGCCACGCTGACTGGTGGAATTTCAATTCCTGCTCGGTTGACGAGTATGCCCGCAAGGGTGCCATTCTTAAAGAGCATTGTGCTAGAGTGGGTAGAAATCCGGCGGACATCAAACTTACCTATCTCAGTACAGCAAGTGTTTCGGAGCAGCCCGATCAAGTTATACGCCATCCCCAGAAGCACTTCATAGCTGGCAACAGTGCAGAAGTGATGCGGGAGTTGGAGCAATTTCATGAAGTGGGTGTCACGCATTTCATGTTCAGATTTCTGGATCCAGAGTCCCTGGAGCGGTTCGTAAAGACCGTTGCACCACACTTCGTGTGAGGCAGGAAGACAGGGCACGGGCAGGGCTTTCACAGGTAGGTTTCTTGTGATGGGGCCTCGGAAGCGCCTTCGTACCCGTAGGGGCGGGAGCGGCGTGGTCGATGGGGGAGGACGCTTGCGTCGCCCTCGTCCCCTGGTTTGAGCGATCCTCCCATCTGGGCTGGCTACGTCCCAATCAACTTTCACCATCCGTTTCGCCTTGCCACAATCGCCGCATCTCTTCGCTAGTCTCCAAAAGCATTTGCAGCGTTCCTTCTGCTGCAACCTTACCATCTTTAAGAACGATAATATGATCCGCGCGTTGGAACACCAGGCGCCGGTGCGAGACGACAAGAAATGTACGGGCAGGGCTTGCCCCTGCCCTGGTGCTGCCTTCACGATTGGCCCCTGCCCTGGTGCTGCTTTCACGCCTGCCCCCTTCCCTGGCGCTGCTTTCACGCCTGCCCCCTGCCCTGGTGCTGCTTTCACGCCTGCCCCCTGCCCTGGTGCTGCTTTCATGGCTTGCCCCTTCCCTGGCGCTGCCTTCACGATTGGCCTCTTCCCTGGTGCTGCTGCCTTCACACCCAGCGAAGAGTCGCTCCCAGAGCAATTGCTCGGTTTCTACGTCAAGGGCGCTGGAGACATCATCGAAGACCAGCAGTTCGGCGTCACGTACCAACATGCGCGCCACTGCCGTGCGCTGCGCTTGACCCCCGGAGAGTTTGATGCCCCGTGTGCCAATCATTGTTTGCAAGCCGTTTTCCAGTTCCGCGACATCTTTTTCCAGCACCGCGGTATGTATTGCAGCTTCCCTTGCTGACACATCAACCACCTCTTCCGACAGGCCGAGCAGGATATTCTCTTGTAGGGTGTTGCTGAAGAGATGCGGCACCTGAGGCGTATAGGCGCTATAGGGCGGTACGAAAAAAGTGGTGGGATCGGAGACAACTGTGCCGTTCCAATAAATTTCTCCCGCGTCTTTAGGCAACAGGCCAAGCAGCACCCGCAGCAGCGTTGTCTTGCCCGCCGCGACGCGTCCCGTGACTACGGTGAGCGTTCCGCGTTTCAGGCACAAGTCAATGCCTTCGATACCTTGTCCTGCATCGGGATAGCGATAGGTTAACCCCCTAGCTTGCACTAGCTCCAGGTGGTGTTTTTCCGTTTTGGGCTGGAGAGGTATCTCTGGCAGCGGGTGTCTGAGGTGTAGGGACTTGGAGGAAACTAATCTCTCGGCAGGTGCGCCTTGCAAGAAGTTTATCATGCGCTCGCAGGATACTTTCGTCTGGGCGTATTGGGCAATCAGCGTGCCCAGGGATTGGGTGAAGGCGGCAACAAAGGTCAGATAGTAGATAAACAAAGCGATATCGCCTACGCCCAGGTGCGTGGTATGCAGAGTAAGGGCAGCAAGAATGAGGATAAAGCCTCTTCCTAACCCGACAGTATTCTCGAAGATGGCGTCCAGCGCATCCGTCAACACGCGATCGCTGATCATACGCTGGCGACGATGGTCATTGAGCTTGCGAAAACGCGCCACGACATGTGCTTCAGCCCCTGCAACCTGAATAGCCTGCGCCGTGGTAAAGATTTCGCCGATAAGACTGGTCACCCGGGTTGTGGCTTCGCGACTGGACTGACGATATTTTCTGACCCGCGCCTGCGTTTGCTGCGCAATCACCACGACGCAGACAAGGGGAACAAAGACGAGTAGAGTAAGCTGTACATTGACGCGGAGCAACATAACCAAGGCACCAAGCGAGAATAAGCAAAGGCCAATGGCGGCATATATCCAGCCGAACATGTTGGCGACATTTTCCGCATCGTTCTGAAAACTATTAATAACCGCGCCTGGTGCATCTGACAATGCCTGTGCCCCAGGTCGCTCAAGGATGCGCTCTAACATGTTTCGGCGCAGCAAAGATTGAGTAATAAAGCGGGAGAGAGGTCGCACTAATCCACCACCCAACATTACCAGGTAGCGCACGGCGGCTGTGCTGACAAGCAGCGCGATCACTTCCCAGAGAATGGGGCTCAGGTGCCTGCTGGTTGGCAGATTATTGAAAAACGTCTGGATGATATAGCCGAAAATCACGCGCGAGAAAAAGAAGCTAGCTGTGAACAGGGCACTGAGTAGAAAGACCCAGGGCTGATAGCGCACAATGCGCCAGAGCAATTGATAGGTTTTCATGCATTCACCTTCTCTAAACCAGCTCGCAGCAGATACGAGTAACGCGAAGAGGGATCGCTGGCAATCTCTTCCCTGCGCCCGTATACTTCCTTTCGACACTGCTGAGCGAAGCTAGACGCGCCAGCGTCGTTGCAGTGTCACATTTCAATATTCAAGAATAGACCCATCTTCTATCACGATGATTTCATCGACGCGTTGCAGGGTTGCCAGGCGATGCGCAATGATGATACCGCTTCGACCGGAGAAAAGTTTTACCATAGCGCGCTCGATGAGCTGTTCTGTCGCGGGGTCAAGCCGTGATGATGCCTCGTCCAGGATGACCAGTCCTGGATTTGTGAGGAGAACTCGTGTAAAGGCGAGCAGTTGTGCCTCGCCCGCGGAGAGTCCCCTGCATCCTACGCCATCTGATCCCAGTTCGCTATCCAGGCCATCCGGTAAAGTGTGTAGCCACGCGGAGAGTCCTAAGTTATCAATTGCAGCCAATATGTGTGTATCGGGGATGTTACTATTGAAGAAGGTCAGGTTATCGCGCACCGTGGCATGGAAAATTTGTACATCCTGCGTGACCATGCCAACATGTTGACGCAAATCATGCAAGCGTACGTTCTTGATAGGCACTCCACCAAGACACACTTCGCCCATTTGAGGATCATAGAGACGAAACAGGAGACGGGCGAGCGTTGTCTTGCCACTGCCCGTGCGCCCTACGACGCCCAGGAGGTTCCCTGGCGGCAGGTGAAACGAGACGTGTTGTATAACGCCATTGACACCATCGACCTTATCGTCGCCGGTATAGCTAAACGATACATCGCGGAATTCGACAGATAATGCGCCGCTGGGGAGCAAGGTATTGCCATCATCGGCTAAGGCTGAGTGAATATCAAAGAGTTCTTCTATACGCAGCATACTCGCCCCCGCCTGCTGCAGATCCTGCAATTGGGTTTGGATCTCGCTAATGGGCGTGGAAAGTATATCAGTGTAGGTGAAAATGAGGTAGACGGTGCCAACGGAAATCGCGCCAATGCTCCATAAGTAAGCGCCAAGAGTGAGAGACAATGCGCTGCCAAGAATGAAGACAAAGAGAATCGTGCTTCCCATAAAGTAGTCAGCAAAGGTTGCTTTGACGTTAATGGGGAGCCAGCGCCGCAGCAAGAGGTAGAATTGCCGCATAATCGCAGCGGACGCACCATTACCACCAATATCTTCGGTAGCCGCCAGTTGCTCGCCCAGGAAGCTGGAAAACTCGGCGTTGACCTGGCGCAATTTCACGAAATACGGTACAACGCAACGTTGAATGAGCAACATGATCAGAAATGCAATGGTGGCAAAAGTCGTCATTGCCACGCCCACACGCCAATCAACCAGGAAGAACAGCACCAGGATAGCGATGGCGACCAGCGCGTTATTGAGCAGGTGCAGCGTAAACTGCGAGAAGAAGTTGGAGAGGGCATCCACATCGCCATCGATGCGCTCGATCAACTCGCCCGAGGTATGGTCCTTATGAAAAGACATGTCCAGCGCGAGACAATGGGCCACAAGGTCGGCACGCAACTGGTTGGTGGCCGTCCACGCAATATACTCACTGAAATAAGTGGTAGTTACAGAAACTCCGAGGTTCAGCAGGGCCACGCCAATGAATAACACACCTGCCATTACCAGCGATGTGGTTGCCCCGCCAGAGACGGCAGTGTCGATGAAATAGCGCAGTATCTGAGGGTTAAGGAGTTGCAGGCCGATACTGGTGAGCAACAGTAGCGCCAGCAGCAAGGTTTTGCGCCATTGAGGTTTGAGATAGGTCACGAGCAATGTCAGGAAACGTTTCAGTGGGAGGCGCATTTTGTCTTCCTTTTCGCATGACAAAATATTACAGTGAAGCATTGTGAGTCCACAGTAAGAATACCCAAAAAAGCGCCAAAATACATCGTTCGTTTGGACGATGCGCGTTGCTTGACAAATACTGTATAATGAGGCTGTAGAGAGATAATATAACTACCCGGAAATTGCCACCTTTCTCGGCAAGGGTGAAGCGGTCTGTCGCCAGTAGTTCAGCCGGGCAAAGAAACATCTTGCCGACTATCGACCACGGTTCCCAGCTTCTCCCAAAACGCACCAGCAGTTGCTCACCAGTTTTCTCCACACTGCTCAGACCGGTGAGATGCCCGCGTTGATGAACCTGCTGACCGAGGATGTAACCCTCTGGGCCGATAGCGGCGGCAAAGTCAAGAGAAAGATGGTTCACTTCCCTTTTTCATCCCTCCCCGAAAAGTGTCGGGGCGAGCGATGGTCATGCAGGCATACCATCATCAAAACAGTAGTAAAGTTTCTGGTAGGGCTGCCTGAACGCTATGACATCGTCAACAACCTCTTCTGGCGCTGCCCGCTCAATAAGAATACGGGCGATAAAATCCGCAATGGTTTCCATCTCTGTCTCATGCATGCCTAAACGCGTGACTTCGGTGCTTCCTATGCGCAGGCCGCTCGGATGATCCCAATCTTCTGGCTTGTCAGCGGGTATCAAATTCTTGTTCGTGATGATGTTGGCTCGTGCCAGGCGCTGTGCCACTTCCAATCCACCGCCAAACTGGCGCACATCGGCAATGACTTGATGCGTGGTGGTATAGCCCTTGTGTGCCCCGAGGACAGGGATACCACGACGAGCCAATGCTGCTCCGAGTGCCTGTGCGTTGCGCACAATCTGGGCCATATATACGTTCCCATACGCGATCATTTCAGCCGCCGCTACAGCCAGCGCCGCCACACGATTCACCTGGTGCGTTGCCGCCAACACGGGGAACACGACGTGCGTCAGAGGACCTGTCAATTGCGCGTCATCCCACACCATGATCCCGCTCTGCGGCCCACTAAACGTTTTCCCGGCTGATCCTGTCATCACCGCGGCCCCTTCGCGCAGCGGGTCTTGAAATTGACCGCCAGCAACTAAGCCCAGTTGATGGGCTCCATCGAAGAAGACATACCCATCCCATTCGGCAACAATGTCGTGAATTGCCTGGATGGGCAAGGGAAACAACGTCATCGAAGCTCCCAACGCAACCACCCTTGGGCGCACCAACGGGGCAACTTTGCGGAAGAGGTCGAGGTCAACTTCAAGTTCGACCGGATCGAACGGAATGTCAACGATCTTCAAACCACGTACCCCTGCCGGTCCATCGACTCGGTTGCTGGAATGTCCGCCGTAGGGCTGAGCGATACTCATAATGACGTCGCCAGGTTCGGTCAGCGCTGTATAAACCGCCAGGTTGCCAATCATGCTTGCTACCAGCCGGTGGTCAGCATAGCGAGCCCGGAAGGCCTTTTTCAAGAGTTCGACACACAACGCTTCGATCTCATCAATATGCTTGGTGCCAGCAAACCAGCGGTTCACCGGACCGATATGTCCCTCAGCAGCACGCGTGCCCACCTCAGCCGAGAGCAGCGCTCTGACCGTCGGACTGGTTGGCGCTTCGGGAGCCAGGAGATTCAGACATTGCTTTCCACGCCACTCTTCATTGCGAGCAACAGCCGCGAGCACGGCTTCCTGCATCTCTTGCGGAGAGGAACAGGCGTCCAGAACAGCCCTTGCTTGCGCTAGCATTGCTGGATCGTGTACTTCGAACTGCCTGGTTGGGTCATGTACTTCGAACATAGGATAACCTCCTCAGATCATACTTGTCAGGTCATCAAGAGCGAGCAAAAAAGGCACGAGCCAACCTACAACTTAGTTGGCTCGTGCCTGAGCATGCTGGAGCACCTCGTTGAGAACGTCTGCTATAGTCCGCGTGTCCAGCACCTGTTCCAACGCCCGCTCTGCCTCTCCAAAGATCCCTTCCAAAGAAGATTGAATGTTTCCGCCGATTAAGCACCTGGGATTCGGGGAACGATGATGGAGGGAGAGAAGATGATTTTCATCTACAGCACGATAAACTTCAAGCAGGGGGATCGTCTCAGGCGCTCGGCACAATCGCCATCCCCCTCCTACCCCTGCTTGTGACGTGACCAACCCGGCTTTATTGAGCATGCCAAGGATACGCCTGATAAAAACGGGATGCGTATTGACGCTTCCTGCAATGTATTCGGATGTCAGTGGCTCTTCGTGAGTTTGGGCCAGCAGGGTCAAGATATGTATACCTACTGCCAGTTGACTATTGTTCGTTTTGGTACGCCCCTTTTCTTATGTCTATCTGTCACTATTATAGTTACGGAAAGGACAGGTGTCAAGCTGAGAGCAGTATAGATTACCCCGAAATTCATGCCTGATTCACTTGACATACGGCTTTATTTGTAACTATACTAATAACAGTAACTTTGTTAGTTACGTTTATATCATACCAGGCATTAACGTGTCATTAACGTATATAGTAGGGACGACCCTTGCGGTCGTCCTGGTTCAATACGAAGCCACCATTCGTCCCGATTCAACATGGAGATACCATTCGTCCTGGTTCAATACGAAAATACCATTCGTCCTGGTTCAATACGAAAATACCATTTATGGAACAACAATCGACACATCTCACTCCAACCTCAATCCATCCCGATACCCATATCGGCCTGGTAACGCTGCGCGTTGCCAACCTTGATCGTTCGCTGAATTTCTATGAAGGGGTATTGGGCTTCCTGCGCATCGAGCGTACTGCTGGAATTGCCATCCTGGGTGCCCAGGAAGGTCCGCCGCTGTTGGAACTTCAGGAGATGCCGGGTGCGTCCCCCCAACTACTGCGGTCAACGGGCCTGTATCACGTCGCCATCCTCCTTCCTAGCCGAGCGGATCTCGGACGAGAGCTCCTACGAATGGCTACAGCCGCTCTAGAGATCGGGCAGGGCGACCACCTGGTCAGCGAAGCCCTCTACATCTCTGATCCTGATAGCAACGGTCTCGAAATATACTGGGATCGCCCACGAGCCTCGTGGCACTGGGAGCAGGGGTTAGTTCAGATGGCAGCCGATCCCATCGATCTATACGCCCTGATGGAGGAAGGCAAACGCGACGCGCTGCCATGGGAGGTGCTACCGGTAGGAACACGAGTTGGACACATCCACCTGCGTGTGGGCGATATTCCACAAGCCGAACGCTTTTACCACACAATCCTGGGATTTGACATCACTGCGAGTATGCCAGGCGCCCTGTTTCTAAGTGCAGGCGGCTACCACCACCACATCGGCATGAATACGTGGCAATCGCGTGGCGCAGGCCCTACACCAAAGACCACGGCAGGTCTGCAAACGTTCGTGATTGCGCTTCCCAATCAGGATGCCCTGAAGGAGATACAAGCAAGGCTTGCTGCACATGGCGCTCCGAGCCACGAGCAGGGAGATGACCTCATAGTAGCTGATCCGTGGCACAATCAGATCAGGTTAACGATCGAGTCTCCGTCCACTATGTAACAAATGGCCCTAGCGGTGGGTAGCTGACGAAACAAGACACATGATCTCCTCGTTCCCGTAGGGGCGGGAGCGGCGCTTTCACAGGTAAGTTTCTTATGATGGAGCCTCGGAAGCGCCTTCGTCCCCGTAATCCGTAGGGGCGGGAGCGGCGTGGTCGGATGGGTGGGGACGCTTGCGTCGCCCTCGTTCCTGTTCCCATAGAATCCCAATAGACATGTTACTACTACGACAACCCGATCAGACTCAGCAGCGCATTTCTGCATCCCTGGCGCTCCGAGCCTTCCTGTAGGGCCATAGCGTTTGAGCGTCTAAGCTGCTGCCATTGGGCGTCTGAGTCACTGGCGGACGCGGGCAGCAAGCTCACTCGTAAATGCTGTTTCGGGCGCAGTGTGATCGTCGGCTGGAATCCAGGGGTATAACCAGGAGCGGGCTGTGGTGTGTAGCGCTGGAGAATGCTCGCGAGAATAAGCCGTGCCTCCATTTGTGCGAGCGGCATCCCGATACAGGTGCGCGGGCCGCCTCCGAAGGGGAAGTACGCTCCGGGCGGAATCTGCTGCCCATGCTCGGGGTCCCAGCGCTCGGGTTTGAATACCTCCGCGTCCTGCCAGATATCAGGTAGGCGATGAATGACCCACTGGCTCAGGATGACCAATGTACCAACCGGCAGCCTGACGCCATCAATGTCGGACTCTTTGGTGACGAAGCGCATCTGTAGCCAGGCCGGAGGATAGAGGCGCATGGATTCGTTCAAGACCCAATCGAGATAGGGAAGTCGGGCAAGGTCAGCTAAGGTTGGCTCGCGACCGGCGAGTATGGAGCGAATCTCATCCTGCAATGTGCTACGCACCTGCGGATATTGTGAGAGCAGGTAAAACGTCCAGACGAGCGCAATCGCGGTCGTTTCATGACCTGCAGCGAGGAAGGTCAGAATGTGATCGTGAATCTGTTTCTCGTTCAGTTTGGTACCCGGCTCTTCCCCGCTCTGCGCCACCATCAGCATGGAAAGAACGTCCTGGTAATCGCGGTCATCGTCACGGCGCTGTGCTATCAGCGTATAGATCAGCATATCAAGCTGGCGCGTGGCAGCCATGCGCCTGCCATAACCGGTAATCGGGTTGTCAATGCGAATATTCAGCAGGTCTTCAGCCATGCTTGTCGAACTGCCAATCACGCCATCGAACGCATCACTGAGTGGGCCAAGCTGTGATGACAGGTCGATGCTGAAGAGACATTTACTCACGATGCGCAGCGTCAACTCCTGCATGGCCCGCGACATATCGACAGTATCGCCCAGATGCCATGTTTTAAGCAGCTCTTGCGTGTATTGTTCCATGATCTCGGCATAGCCTTCGACCTGTTTTTTATGAAAGGCAGGTTGTACCGCGCGGCGCTGCTGGCGATGCTGTTCGCCATCGATCGTCAGCAATCCTTCACTCGCGAAACCGCCATCGCTATTCCCCCGCAGCAGGGCACGATTCGAGAAATCGCGCGGATGCTCAACCAGTACATAGCGCACATGTTCCGGACGAAACAGCAGCACAGCCGGATTCTTCCCAAAGTAGATCGTTGCCATAGTGCCATACGTGCGCTGCAGCTGTTGCAGAAAGCCAAGCGGGTCTTGTCTCAATGAGAGCAGATTGCCAATATAAGGTAACGGGCGTGGGCCTGGTGGAAGCATCGTCTTTGTTGTTTGCTGTTCGTGCGCAGTCGTTGCCATGTGTTCCTGTTCCCTCTAGCGCTACATTGTTTCAATGCTTATCAATATGTATCATAGAACACAAACGGGTAACAAGACAACACGATGCTCATCACGGCAAGCGCTTCATTTAACGAAACATTCCCGCAACCTTCAGCAGCTTGACAATAGTGCCATTTGAACTGCTTTTGACCTCAAGCACCACCACAGCCTTGTCAATCGGATTCCCCTGCTCATCAAATAAAATGCGCCCACTGACACCCTGGAAGGGAGGTATACCGTGCTTTCCAAGCGAAGCGAGGGCATCCCGCACTGCCTGTCCCGTGAGGGAACTGTGTACTACTTTCGCTGCATTGACGACCACGCGCATCGCATCATAAGTGAGGATAGCGTCATTGCCTGGATCAGGTGCATTATCGGCTGTAGTAGAGTTTTGGTAGGTACTTGACCACTCATGAAAGAAAACTGGCTCCTGATTTTGCGGCAATCCCAAAAATGTCCATTCATCAGGATGACCAAAAGCGGTGAAGCTCAGTCGCTGCATATCTTGGGGAAAATTCCTGGCAATTGTGGCATCGGGGCCACCGCCTTGACCCAGGATCAGGCCAGTATCGACGGCATCGCCAGCTAAAATTTTGAGATTCATCAAATAGGGAGAAGGATTAGCGCGATATGCCTCTCCCAATGCATGTGCCAGACGCACCGCATCAATATCAACGCCCGCCATAAAAATGAGATCGGCGTGATTTTTTATGGCATCATTAATTTCCTTCTGAAAATTCGCTACCGTGGTGTTCCCTTCTGAGAAGTAATCGGAGGAATTATTGATTGCAAGTGAGTGTAGTGACTCTACGCGCCTGGTGAAAGCATCGGCTAAGCTACCACTATACGTATCAGTAGGATCGCGCATCACCAGAATCTTACTGGCGTGAAAATAGCTGGGGTCTACAGCGACTACACCGAGCGTGCTTCCTTGAAGATCATCTGGCGGATTGACGCGGAAAAAGTATGGACTACTCCCACTCAGTTTGACACTGGAGGCAGTTTCCGATACCAGGGGCAGTTGGACACCAGCGATAATGTTGAGAGCATCGCTTGTCTGTGAACTAAATGGCCAACCAATCACACCAATAATGTGATCGAGGTTGCCAACTTTCTTCACACGATTAGCAATAAATTGTGCTACCGTCGCAACATCACCATTATTTACCCCCGAGCTATCGATTAAGATACGCAGCTTGAAATGCGGCAGCAGATTGCCGCTATTAATTTCGTGTTGGGCCAGGTATGCCCCTTGCATTTCAGCACGTGCAAGTAGATAATCAGCTGCCCCGCTATCAATTGCGATACCGAGTACAATCGTCACATTTGGTTCACTGCTCTGCATAATATGTACATCTTCATTATAGATTTGCGCCTCAGCATCGGTTGGGTCGGCTGATAGAGTGCGATTGAGGAAATTCACGGCACTGCTGAGATCACCTTGTGCAATTGCTTGAGCCGCTTGCCTTTTGAGGCCAAGCTCAATTGCCCCGCGCCCATCATAAGTATCCAACACAAAGCGACCATCGCTCAGACCTATACCCTTCTTCTGGAATGTTTCCTTCTCTAAGGCCAGTTCTGTCTTTAGTGCGGCTTGCTGTTGGGCTGTTACAGTAGCATCAAGTGGGTTGACACCAGAGCCAATGCCTGCAAATGGACGAAAATACACGAGCAGGAAACTCAGGACGAGGAAAAGGCCTACCACCATAGGAATAATTGTACTTATCAAGCTGCGATTGCGACTTTGCCGACGCAGTTGTACTGAATCGAGGAGTAATGGATTGGCAACAGATCTGGGAACTTCATTGCTCGCAGCCGGATACGAGACAACCAGGGCCGACAAATCTTTCAGCATTTCTGTGGGTCGAATGTAACGTTGTGTTGGCGAGAGGCGCAATGCCTGTGCAAGAATTGCCTCCATACCTGGCGTTACCGTCGGATTGAGACGACGGGCGGGTGGATGGAAAAAAGCCAGTCGCTCTTGCGGGTCATAACCCGTAACTGTATGATACAGCGTTGCAGCCAGGCCATAGATGTCCGCCGAAGGTTCGGTTATATTACTGCGTATCTGTTCAGGTGCAAGGTAGCCAGCAAGAGCACTATTTTTGTTTAAAAGGGCATCGCTGGGTGGGAACAATGGCAGAAACATCAGCGAAACGCGCTTCTTATCGGGGCTAACGACAATTGTATCAGGATTGATTGACCCATGCACAAACGGCGGGTGCCGGCGAATATGGTACGCCAACATTTCACAAAGTTGCCGTCCAAATTCCGCAGCCATTTGCTCCGGTAAGGCACCACCCTGCCGTTTCAACAGCGTCCCCAAGGTCTCACCCTCGGGATAATCATAGACAATGAAGTACTTACCCTGCTCATCGAACATATCAATAATTTTGGGAAAGCCGGGATGTTGGGCAAGCTCGCTCTGGCGCAACGCAATTGAGCGCACCATCTGCTCTTTATCCCCTGAGAAATCTTCGGGAAATCGTACTTCGCGCAACACCGCGCGCCGTGAAGAAGATTGCACATCTGTTGCTAGCCATGCCGTTCCCTGACTGCGCTGATTTTCGGGCAGCTTTACTTGCTCTAGAATACGAAAACGTCCCTTACGCACTACATCACCGGTATTCACCCTTGACGTTCTAAGAGGTTGCGAGGATTGGCCAATCAAACGCGACGGGGCAGTGCCAGCCATTTTTAAAGCACCTGATGACACGGTTACACGCCCATAACCACAGCGTGAACACCCCCCGTCCACGATTTCTCCATCAAACTGACAGCGAGGACAGCGCATATATGCCTCCTGGGGATACATTTCTCAGCTGAGCAACGATATATATCCATGATTATTTTTTGACACACTATGCAGTATAAAGGTTACGATAACGTTCCTAAAACAGGGAATTCCCGTGTGTAATATCAATAACTATGTGCAGACTGCGACAACAATAACACATCTGTCAAAAATAGGAAAAAAATAGGAAGGATGGGTCAGTATACTACCCACTGTACTTAGCGAGTTCAGTTCTCGCCACAACCGCACCGCGCTGGTTGAATATGACAAAGACGCTGCCCATTGACCTGCTGAACCGCCCGCCTGCCGTAGGTGAATGGTCAGCAACAGAGTGCCTGATCCATGTACTTGATACCGAACATATCTTTCCCACTCGTGTACAGGCATTGCTGGCGGGACAAGCGATCCCCGCTTTTGATCCTGAGTCGCAAGGCACAAAAAATACTGCGACATCACCAGAGCAACTCGCCAGCGAATTTGCCCGCTTACGTCAATCTAGCCTCGCCGTATTGCAAGGGGTAACCTCTCAGGACTTTACCCGCACTGCTGAGCATGGCGAACTTGGAACAGTAACGCTCGGCCAGTTATTGCATGAATGGGCAGCGCATGACCTGACCCATACTGTCCAGGCTGAGAGGGCCTTGATGCAGCCGTTTATTCAGGGTTCCGGTCCCTGGCGCTTCTATTTCCAGGATCATGAGGTGGGCAACAAATAAGCTCTTAAATAAGTCGGTGGGCAAAATACTTGCCCACCGACTGAAACAATTCCCCGGTTCGCACCCCCAGGAAATTTCATTACGACACTCCTTCTACCACCAGGGCAAGCCCATCCCATACATTTCTTATAACAGCAGAGTAACATGTACGGGCTGGGCTTGCCCCTGCCCTTCGGCTCGTCAGCTCGTGACTACTTGCCCCTGCCCTCCAGCTCGTCAGCTCGTGACCACTTGCACCTGGTCGGTGGACCCGCAGGCGGTCGAGACGAGTACCTGGCGCCCAGAGTTGGTGTCGCGCACGCTGTAAGCTACTGATGCACCGTTGAGCGATACACTCTTAATGGTGCTGCCAGTCGGTAGAGTTGCACCGACATGCAGGGTACAGATGAGCCGGGAAATCACCGTGGTCGCCCAGCTGTTGCCGCCGTGCGTGGCCTTGACGTCGATCGTGCCCGCGCCGACCCGGATTGCCGTTGCCGACACAGTTGACTGGCCAGATGGGACACTCGGGAGCACCTCTAGCAGCCCGTTGCCGAGTTGGGGATCGACCCCGAGCTGCTGGTGCACGACTGGCCACAGCACCCCGTAGGTACCCCATGCCTGCTCAAGCGACGAGCGCTCGTTGAACGGCTGGTCAATGTTCGCGGTGAAGTCCGGTGACGGACCAATCTCCGGCATCATGCCTGGCTGCTCTTCGACCGAGCCGAGCTGGAGCTGCGCCAGGGCGTCGGTGTAGCGCTGCTGCTGGCCGGGACCGAACTGACCGTAATTGCCGAGCGCCACGGCCATCACTCCGGTATTGAGGGTGTACGCCACCTGCGCCTTGCCCTGATAGGAACCGGAGTCGCATCCCGGGGCGCCTTCGACGTACATGCCATACTGCCCCGAGTAGCAGGAGGTCTCGCGCAGCGCGAGCGCTTGGAGTGCGTCTGCCGAGGGCGCGAGCCCCGGCTGCGGCACTCCGCCCGAGTACAGCTCAGCCTCCATCGGAGTGACGCCTATCCACCAGCGCTGCATGAGCGGCTGGTTGTTGGGGTCGTTGAGCGAGTCGGCGTACTGCGGGATGCTCGGCAGCCACCAGGCACCCTGGAAAGCGCGCTCCATCGCCGCTGCATGGCTCTTGGCCCAGTTCTCTGTTGACGCGTCATGCTTGCTCGCCGCCATATCAGCGAGGTCGAGCAGGCCGCGGATCGTGTAGACGGCGACATCGACCGCATCGGCTCCCAGCACGCTGGACTCGACGTTGCCGGAGCCATCTGGCCACAAGTCGTCGTCGGACTTGGTCAGGTTGACCATATACTGCATGTTGCGCACGGAGAACGCGTATAGCTCGTCACGGAATCTCGAGTCACCCGTCCAGCGCCATACCATCGCTACCGMGGTCGGAAACTTAGCAGTCTCGTCGATGTCACCAGGTTCGTTATTCAACCCGAAGTACACCGAACCATCGCTGACAGTCTCGTGCACGACCTTGCCGGAGCGGTGGTTGGCGATGTCGCTCACCGCGGCGAGCGAGCGGAGCCCGTCCTTGGCGATGGCGAACTGCCCGGCGGCGAGCAGGGCGTACATCGTGTACTCCTGGTCGGTCCCGAACATCCACGGGTAGTCTGGGAAGCCGGCGCCCTCAAAGCGGATACTCGGCAGGGTTGCGATCGGCGCGGGGTACACGGTGCCCTGCTTGGTCGGGCGGATGTTCACGTTGTCGGCCTGCTGTGTGAGGTCGGCGAGGTTCTGCTTGCTCCAGGTGACCGCGGCTGCGAGCGACGGATCGGCTGGCAGTGACACCTGTGTCTGGCCATCCAACGTGAGGCGCGCGGCGATCTTGGCCTGCAGCTCGGCAGCCGGGTTCGCGTTCGCTGCCTGGAACTCGGACTGGGCCGCGGAGAGCCCCTGGTCCGAGCCGGCCACCGTGAACCAGACCGTCATGCTAGTCTTTGCGTGCAGCTTGAGCGTGTAGGTCAGCTCACCGCCCGCACCCTTGCCATAGGCCGTGTCGTCGCAGCGGAACTTGTCGGGACCCGGGGACGCCGGGCAGATCACGGGGGGATCCTGTGGGCCGCGGAACGCGCTGCCGATCGTCCCGGAAGCCGGGGTGAGGCCAGTCGCACCGACGATGGCTGCCCAATCGTGGGACGAGGCGTTAGGGACCGGCGGCGTCCCGACCTCCCGGAAGACCAGCTGGCTGCCATTGAATGTCGCAGTGTCGGGGAGGTTGAACTGTAGCTGGTTGGGCGTCGTGAAGCCCCACGGGTACGCGCTCATAAGCTCGGAATGAGCGTCGACGTTGAGTTGGAACGGCGCGGAGTTAGACGCGGTAAGTGTAAGCCCGAACTCGACGGCGTGCCGCCCGTCGGGAGCGAAGTCGGTGCGGGTGATCTGCACACCGTTGGTCGACGGCAGCGCCATTTGCGCGTAGCCGAAGCCCGAGGTGAAGCTTGTCGCCGGCCCGATCCACTGACCGTTGACGCCGAACCAGATGCCGTCGAGCAGCTTGATCGGAGGAGACCAGATGCCACCCATCTCACCGCGGGTGTGAAAGCCCATAGCCGGGTAGCGGCCGTCCTCGCTGCCGAGGTCGTAAGCTCTGTCGCCGGCTGCGACGAAGCGCCGCTTGTCGAGCTGGCTTGAGACCGAGAGTGTGGGGCTCTGGCTCACCGCACCGCGATGAACGGCTGACCGTGCCTGGGTCGCGGTCGTCGGCATTGCCAGGAGCAGGACCATCGTACACAGAAGCACCGGCAAAAACCGCTTAGTGAATTTCTCGCCAGATAACATATCTTGCTTCTCCTTATTGCAGATAAAAAAAGCTTGAAGAACATACGTTGGCCTTCAGTTTGCTTGTACAGGCTTTTCTGCGGCACCTCCTTCCTAGTAGGAACGGAACAAATAGAGCTTCAGATGTACAATCGGCAAAATAGTTAGATGGCTTACGTTGGGGGAGAGATTGATCCATTTAAAGTATAACAGAAGTCCACAATTCTTGCCAGATGGGATATAGCGGTGTGGTGGCTACGATACATCAATCCGTTTGAACGGCGCTTCGGCATCGAGGTGTTCGGGATCGACAATCCTGTCATCTTTCGGGTGATTTTTGGGCCGTGCCTCTCAGTCCTTAGACTCCTTATGCAATGCTACCCCACCTGCAACGAGGAGAATGCCCGCGACCTCGATCAGTGTTGGGATCTGACGCAGGACAACGACCCCAATGATGGCGGCAGATGCTGGCAGTAAGGAGAGCAAGAGGGCAAACGTCGCTCGCGGCAACCGAGCCATGGCGAGTTGATCGCTCACATATGGAATAACCGACGAACAAATGCCGACGCCAATGCCAGCGAGGAGCAGAAGAGGCTTGGTGATCGCGGGCAAGGCTCCGATGATCCCAATGGGGGTAATGGTCAGGACAGCGACGAGCATTGCCGCACCCAGCCGATCAATCCCTGCTGCACCACCGTCCTGGGCGATCCGGTGGCCGAGCAGCACGTAGAGCATGAAGAAGGCACAGTTGGCAAAAGCGAACACAAACCCGAGTGGCTGGCCGCCGAAGCGTACATCCGTCAAGAGCCATCCGCCCGCAGCCGCCAGAAGCAGCGCGCCAATGTTGCGTGGGGTCCGCGCACCGAGCGCAGCGAGCGCGATGGGACCAAGGAACTCGATGGCTCCAACCGTTCCTAAGGGAATGCGGGAGATCGCGAGATAGAAGCAGGCATTCATCAGAGCAAGCACGATGCCTAACGCGAGCAGAATGCGTCGTTGTGCCCAGGATGATCTGACGAAGATATGCCAGGGCCGGCGCCACAGCGCAAAGACCACGGCAGCGCTGGCGATGCGGAACCACGCCACCCCAAGCACTGAGACACTGGAGAAGAGGAGGACCGCAAATGCCGGTCCAAGGTAGTGGAAGATGGCACTCACGAAAAAGAACACATGTGGCGGGATCCTGGCTGTCACGCCCGCTTTTTTCACTTGAAACATATCGTCTCCTAGCTTTATTTCTTTCTCTCCTATGGTACAATGTAAAATAGTAAAAATACATAGTAAGTTTGAGGAGAAAACGGCCATATGGTTCAAGAAATAAAGAAAAAGCGGATATTTACTTATACGGCGTTTCACGAGGAGATTGACGCAGTCAACATTCGGATATTGGAAGAACTGCAGGGTGAACCCCGGTTGACTATGTCCGAGCTGGGTCGGCGCGTCGGGATGTCGTCACCTGCTGTGACGGAACGCGTCCGTCGCTTGGAGGAAGCCGGAGTGATTCGAGGATATTCTCTGGATCTCAATCCAACGGCACTTGGGTTGCCGATTGCCGCGTACATTCGCATCCGCCCGAACTCAGGGCAACTGCCCAGAATTGCCGAACTAGCGCAGCAGATTCCTGAAGTCGTGGAATGTCACCGGGTCACTGGTGAGGATTGTTTTGTGCTCAAGGTGTACATCCCTGCCATTGACCAGCTGGATCGACTCCTCGACAGCTTCCTCTTGTATGGTTCAACAACGACCACCATTATCCAGTCCTCACCGGTTCCGCTACGTCCTCCGCCTCTTCCTGAAGATGGGTTGCTTGAGTAGACCAGCATTGTGGAAGACTTCAGCATGAAAAACGCCTGCCTTTTGATCATTGTAATGAACTCAAGCGCCGTCTTGAGTGGAAAATAGCAGAACAGACTCCTACATCATCGGTCGATTACTTAAAATAAAAATGCAAACTGTCTGGGTATCACATCAAGGCATCCACCAGTGCGTCGCCTCGGGTGTCACCCATCTTCGATTCCGCGTGGTAAAGTAAGATACATACCCATAAGTAGGAAAGGACAAATCATTATGACAAAGAGCATGATCGAACATTCCAATGAAATGAACAAGGACGCTCAGGGCCTCTACCCTTCCGTGAACGGTCTCAAGATGTATTACGAAATCCACGGCACGGGACAGCCGTTCACGTGACGCTCGTGCAACGGGCCGATCTGCTGCTTTCTATAATCCCCGCGTTTCTCGACGCGCCCATGCCAAAGGCCGGGTGAACTGCGATGCGAGCCACCCTTGCGTGATGCATTCACCTGACAGAGTCAAGTGAAGGAGCAAGTCCATGCTGCAAAAGCGGAGTGCATTTAGCGGTTTTTCCGTAGACGACATCCACAAGGCGAAGGAGTTCCATAGCCCAATACTCGGGCGGGAGGCAAAGCGAGATGTGTAGAAACATTCGGACGCTCTTCAACTTTGAACCGCCGGTCACGGAGGAAGATATTCTCGCTGCATCGCTGCAGTTCGTCAGGAAGATCAGCGGCTTCAACGAACCATCCAGGACGAATGAGGCCGCTTTCTCTGCGGCCGTCGACGACATCGCCAGGATCTCGGGTCAGCTTCTCGGCTCGCTCGAATCGACCGCAGCCCCGAAAAATCGGCAGGAAGAGGCGGCGAAAGCTCGGGCGCGCGCCGCCCAGAGATTCGGCAGGTGAAGACACAGTGACCTCACCACGTGTGCACCCGATCACCGCAAGAATGCGAAGGCCCGGTGCATGCCGGTATCGGGGTCGTAACATTTTTCCGTGCAAGAATCCCCGCTAAGCTTAGCGGGGATTCTTGCGTAGAGGAGGGAGCAAACGCCCCTTCACTAATGATCCCTTTGGGGACGCCCGCCGACTGGCAACCAGGCTCCTGATCACAGGCGGCTCAATCGGCCCACTCCTCTTCATCCTGGTATTGCTGGTCGAGGGCGCCACGCACCCCGGCTACGTCCCCATAGTATCGAAACAATACGTAGTTCTCTGCCATTGCACACCTCACTCCCGTTTATCTGGCACATGCTCTATCAAATCGGCTACTTAGACGTCGAGAACCCGTGCAATCTTATCCAACGTTTCCACGTTGACGCCTCCATAGTCGCTTAATCGTTGTAAATGAGTCCACACGTGTTTTCACCCCTGGTCACTCAGCCTCTGAAAAACAAGCTCTCTGGAATGAGTTCGAACCTTCACCCAGAAGTGAGTGGGTGAGGTTCAAAAAAAGTCCTTCAGTCCGGGATTCTCGTTAGAACCTTGAGCCAATTTACCACTGCTTAACAAGATCGAAGAGAAACGGATATGGTAAAATATTCCTGGAGCCAGGCCAACCCTGACAACGCTCACTAAAGGAGATCTTCTATGGCACATACATCACTCAAGCCAATCCTGCTCGATTTGCTCGATACTACTCAGGCTACACAACACACACTGGTAACGGAACTGAATGACACCGAACGAGCTGCCATTGGCACACCAGATCACTGGTCGGCGCGAGATCATGTGGCCCATCTCACGTTCTGGAAGCAGCGCCTCTCGCTCAAACTTGCTGCTTTGCTCCGCAATGAGCCACCGCCTCGCTTTGATGACTTCGCATCTCTCAATGTGCAGGTGTTCGAGGAGCAGCGAGAGCGCTCATGGTCAGACATCCTACTTGATGCAGAACAGGCTCATGCTGAACTCCTCGCACATCTCGAACGCTTGACGGAAGATGACCTTGCCAGTTCTCGTTGGTTTCCGCCCGAAGACGGGGACGATGGCGTGTTTCCGGAGGGTGAACCTCTGTGGGATGTCATTCTGGGCAGCGGCTACTGGCATCCGCAAGCGCATTTCGCACAGTTCTACCTTGATCGCAACGATGTGCAGCGTGCGACGCAGATACAGGAAGCCTGGGTCGAGAACGTGATGCAGCGAGATGTGCCAACTGTCGTGCGTAGCATTACCCTCTATAATCTCGCCTGCTTTTACGCAACCACGCATCAAGTCGCGCAAGCGCAAGGAGTGTTGCGACAGGCTCTCGCCCTCTATCCCGCTCTTACCGAATTCTCAAAGCATGACCCCGACCTTGCATCACTTCGTGGAGAGTTAGCTCATCAAAGCGAAATCGAGAATGGTGGGCAACGCTCGTAACACGTGGGGACAAGAGATTGTGGTGGCCTGGATGGCGGGAACCTTTGCATAGCCATCGCTCAGAGAAAACCCTACCATGAAGAGGAGTGAAAATGACTGCGTTTGTGTCACTGTTCCGCGGCATCAATGTTGGAGGTCATCGTCAGATAAAAATGAATGAACTCAAAGAGTTGCATGAATCTCTGGGACTCAGGGATGTAGTACCCTATATACAGAGCGGAAATGTTGTATTTACAAGTGATGACGCGGACGTGGTACAACTCCAGAGGCACATTGAGGATGGCGTTGAAAAAATTTTTGGTTTTCACGCGGAAGTCATCGTTCGTACTTCAGCCGAGTTACGAGATATCATTGAGAACAACCCGTTTCATGGCCAACAAAGCAAAGAGTCTAAATGGGTTGTCGTGATGTTTCTGACAGCGCGCCCCGATGATACAGCACAGGAAGATCTTCTCAAGGCGTATGTTGGCCCCGAGGAACTCTTCATCATCGGCAAAGAAGTGTATATCTATTATCCGAACGGCATTGGACGCTCAAAACTCTCCGGTAGTTTTATTGAGAAAAAGCTGAAAACAGTTGGAACTGCAAGAAATTGGAATACCATTCTCAAATTGCAGGAACTGATGCAGCGCTAAGTTCAGTCGACACATGACATCAAGAAATAAACGCAGATTCGAGGTATGATCTATGGCACAGGAAAAACAGGAGACACGCAAAGAAGAGATTGCTCGCGTTCGTAGTTATCTGGCAAGTCAGGCAATGCGTCGTACACCCGCGCAGCTTGTCGAAGCGCTCCGTGAGGTGCACCACCAGTTTCTGACGGCGCTCGCTGCCGTCCCTGACGCCGCCTTTCGCACAATTCCAGGAGAAGGGGAATGGTCTGCTGCTGATGTCCTGGCGCATGTTCGTACCATTGCAGCCTTCGACGAACGGTCTATCTGCGGCGTGATTGAGCGTGGCGAGCAGCCACCGAATGTGGATGATGCGCTTGAGCAGGCTCCAACGAATGCCACACGGGAGCACATGCTAGCAGATATCGAAGCGCTCCGTGAACGGGTGATTGCTGTCGTGATGCAGGCAGACCCCCAGGCTCACCTCGACGTCGTCTGGGGACACAATGAGTTCGGCAACATGAATTGGCGTGAATGGCTCCTTTTCGCGCGCGTCCATACCCTCGATCACACTCGTCAAATACAGGCAATCTTAACGGTATTGGCATCAACGCCATAGTCAGAGAGGAGAGAGAAGCAGATGAAGCTGGCAATACACTTTGGCGTCTCTACGTATACCTCCTCTAACGAAGACTGGGCGTCGGCTCTCACCTATGCAATCGAAACTGAGCGTTTAGGGGTAGATTCGGCCTGGACTGCGGAAACGTGGGGCTATGACGGGGCAACGCCTCTGGCCTATCTCGCGGCAAAGACCACCAGGATACGGCTTGGCACAGGTATTTTTCAGGTTGGCGCCCGTACTCCTACCCTGACGGCGATGACAGCTATGGCTCTGGCATCCCTCTCTAGCGACCGCTTTCTCCTTGGCTTGGGCGTCAGTGGGCCGCAGGTGATCGAGGGATGGCATGGTGTGCGTTTTGCGCGACCGCTCCAGCGTTTGCGGGAAACCGTTGAGATTGTACGTCGGGTAACCCACGGCGAACGCCTTGTCTATCGCGGGGAAGTGTATCATGTGCCTCTTCCTGAAGGTGAGGGCAAAGCTCTGACCTCAAGTGCGCCACCGCGACCGAATCTGCCTGTTTACCTGGCAACGCTCGGCCCTAAAAGCCTGGAACTCACCGGTGAGCTGGCCGACGGCTGGCTCGGCACTTCCTTCATGCCTGAACATGCCTCCCTGTTTTTCGATTCTATCGCTGCCGGAGCTGCACAGGCAGGCCGCACCCTCGCTGACATTGATCTGCAAGTGGCTGCCGGAGTGGTCGCGTTCTCCGACGACGTGAAGAGCCTGATAGCTCCTCGTAAGCCGGGTCTCGCGTTCATCCTTGGAGCGATGGGATCGCGGCAACATAATTTTTACAACGATGTATTCCAACGCGCCGGATACGCGGATATAGCGCGTGAGGTGCAAGACCTGTGGTTCAAGAAGCAGCGCGAAGCGGCTGCGGCGCGTATCCCGGATGAACTGGTACTCAAAACCAACCTCATCGGTACGGAAGATATGGTGCGCGAGCGTCTCCGCGCCCATCGCCGCGCTGGAGTGAACACGTTGCAGGTCAATCCTGACGGGCAAACGCTGGATCAGCGACTGACAACGTTGGCGCGGTTGGTAGAACTCGTGAAAGAGATAAACGCTGAGCCTTGAAACATCCTACCGATGACCGCCGCTTTTTTCAATCCCTCCCCGTGTCACCGATTAGTGGGGGCGTACCTCGGTTCGTACTTCATTATCAAAAAGCTGCACAGATAAATTTCCTTTGAATAAGAGTCCGCCTTAGAATTGACAGTTGGGACAGCGCGTGGACTAATGCCGCATGTTCTCTATGAGCCGAGTACGTCAAGAGTATTGTTATTCCTCTTCAGATAAGTGTGCCGTTGATAATTCTTGCCATATTTCCGCGATTGCTTGTTTTTTATCTTCTGGGATATTAAACTCGTCAGCAAATATGTTAGCCATATGGGTAACTAACGTGGTTGTAAATAGCAAGCTCATCTCTAAATCACTTTCACCTGTTACATTGAGCAGTTCAGCATGGAGGAACGCGCGAATGTTGGTTGGTGAAAAATGGTTCCTGCTATTTCCCATGAGATATGTCTGTATGATTATGCTTCTTTCCGAAACACTGATCACCTGATCCCTCATGAGTTCGTCAATCATTCCTTCAACATCTTTTCCAGCCCATGCTTTCCTGGGCTGCCCATTTATATTTGGGTACCTTCTCTTAAACTCCTCATCAATTTTTTGTTCCCACTGCTGGTCAATCTTACCTTGTAATTTCAAAAACTCAGTAAGCTCATCCCACGCCCTTCTTCTCGCCCTATTACTATTGTCTAAAAACTGATCTTTGACCTTCTCGTAGTTTTCATCGGTAGTATTCTTAATCTGTGGGTCAATTGGAGCGCCAGCGGCTTCGAGATAATCCATATCCCGTTTTTCCTCGACCGCTGAAAAATTCATAAACTTCCGTGCGTACTCTTCTTTACCCTTGAAGATGATGTATTTGAGACTAATAAAATCTTCCAGCACTCTTCGGTACAAATCCATACAGCTTGTGCCAAAGGTTGTTCGTCCTTCTGGGCTATTATGATCGGCCAAATATACTATGGTATAAAGGGTAAAGTAGTTACGGCGAAATGTTCCCTCCACCACTCTTGCAAATAACGATGTATATGTGTTCGGACCCATAGCAAGTGGCCGAGTCGTGGCTAAAAGTCTTCTGGCTAACGTTTTTAATTCGTTTACTTCCATTCGATCTACATCCTTATTGTTCAGCAGTTATTGCTATCATCTTTTCAGCCAACTCTTTCGACCATTGGACATGAGCGCGATTTCCCAGAACAGTACAGACTTCATAACCAAGTTGAGCCGTCCTGTGGAGACATTCCATAAACCCCTGCTTGTCAGCAGGAGGAATACAACTGTTCAGTTGTTCAAGGCGTTCGGGGGAAAGCGAGTGTTCAATATTCCAACCGGCATGACCACTGTCCCACCGATCAAGGGCTCTCGCCTCAAGTCGTAAGAGACGAAGTAAGCTTTCCAGCACTCCCATAGTGAAGACTTCACGTGCAACCCATACCTCCCCGCGTTGAAATTTCCCATACAGGTCTTGTAGGTTGTGCCAGAATGTGGCACTATGTTTCTCAAATTCTGCTTCCATCGGAGGCGATTCCTTTTTTCCAATACGAGGCCGAATAAACTCCGTTACGAGCTTCTCGTCTGTTTCATACAGGATCATTCTTTCAAGGTTACGGTTATCTTCCAGCATTACAGGAAAACCTTGGCCGTAGAAAAGATCAACGTCACTGCGGAAAATAAAGTCAATGCGCAAAGGTATAGGTTCTGCTGCGTAAATTACCCAGGGAGAACTATTATTCCCCTTGAGGCGAAGGAGTATCTTTCCAAACTGCCTGGCCCACGTTTGCCATTCCTGCAGAAAAGCAGAATAATCAGTCCCGCGCAAAATGACTGCTGCATCAATATCTGACCACTCATCGACACGTCCCTGACCGCCGGAGCCGAAGTCGACTAAACCGACGATACGATCATCCCGTACGGCGGCGTCATATAACCGTTTTATCATCTCTGTTCGGGCAAGTGATTGCGGCATCACCACATCCTTTCATTCCTCAAGAAAACGAAACCTTACGGCTGCGCTCTCTTGCCTGCTGCAATCCAAAACTGTTCTGCTTGCCGGGTTCCCGATGTCTGACGGTCAAGTTCACGGATATCATGTTCGATATTGGGGAAATGACCTCGACACATCCAACCATATTGCGCCTGGTAGTCGTAGATACTGGCGTGCTTTCTGCCGAATACATCATGATAGCTGAGCGTGAAGCGAGCGATGACACTGATATGGTCAATATCATCAGGAACGTAGAGAGGATTTCCCCCGATGGTCGTTTCGCTCGTGAGGTTGGTGAATTGCTGGAGGGTGATCTTATCTCCCTCTTGCTCTGGAGAAAGGGGAGGGTAGTTCCAGACTACATAGCGTTCTCTTGGGGGTGTGGGCGGTGTGGTGATATATGGCGGGCCAAAAAGGATGCCGTAAATATTGAACGCCGGCCCGACGCCAATATTCCGCAGCCCGCCTATCACCTGATTTTGATACCCCCATTTAACAAATGGTTTTCCGCCTGATGTTTCGATAATGTTCCCCAGATCCCCCATAGGAGCAAGGACAGGTTTTTGTTGGTTGAACAACGCTTCTTGCGCCTGGTGTTCGCTTGCTGCGATCTGTCTATTTACCGCCTCAATAGCTGCATTCGATTGTGCTTCACTCGCTGCTACTTGCTTATTTACCGCACTAATTGTCGCCTGTGAATGCCTTTCACTTGCTGCTGACGCCTCTCGTGATTGCTGTCTGTTTAATTCTATCTGCTGACGGGTAAGGTCAAGGGAAGATCGGGTTTGACGAAGCGACCTAAACGCTATAATAGCAAGGGCGAGGGTTAATAACACATACCCTGCGGTGAGAGCGTCAAGCAAATAATCAGGAGATGCTGTTACCGTTATTCCAGAACTCGCTATACTAATCGCGCTTATTGGGTCAATCATCGGCCTGCCTTTACAATGTCCTGTAGTTTTTCAGGAGCAATTATAACATAGGCTGGAATATAAACACATTGGGTTTGGGCGTGTGATGGCATGGAGCAGAGTTTTGAGGCTACTCAAAGGAGAGAGGCGTTTAAAAAGGTCATTAAAKGGCGAGCCGTAAAGTCTCTGCTTGTGGTCGCGGGTGCTTTGTCATCTTCCTGGTGATCCTCTCCATTGGCACGCTCATAACCTGTCTGCCATGATCCCGAAAGAAGCTGCGTACCTTCTCCATAATTTTCTGTTGGCGTGGTGTCCCAGGCACGACTAACACACTGCCGGTAGGGAGTCGGTTTGCGAGTACCTGGTAGGTTCCCTTTAAAGGTAACAGGCTGGCTGGAACGAGGACTATATTATCAAGGCGGGCTTTTTTCAGCCTGGCGGGTGGTTCATTGAAACGATAGGGGAGAGTAAGCTTCATTGCGTGGGAAGTATAGCATAAAGCTATGCGAATGATTATCCACACGCTTACTTCAACGTGCCTTTTATTAACTCAGCCATACATTGAGCATGATATTTCAATACTGCGCGGGTAATTCTTCCTTGAGCGTTGTATCGTGGAACTGCGCGACATCGTTTAACTCTTCTATAACGTAGTGAGGCAGGAGTATGGTGATAGTAAATTCCTCCGGTTTAATTGAGTCACCGCTTTTTGCCATAGAACCAGGATTATACCATACCGTTGTGTTAACAGCCTCACTGGAGCTTCGCAGAGTCATACCCACTCTCCCTACCCCTATCGTCGCGACCTATAGGAAAAGGAGACCTGGATGGGGGAGAGGACGTTATGACTCTGCGAAGGGGTTGTAATGACAAGCTAGACGAATAGGTGAGAAGCTGCACGTTGTGGATTGCACCTGAGTGTCCTGGTCGCGGCGGATCGGCGAATGCTGATAGGTGGAAGTTATTTCTCTGACCACCTGGGTACCTCTTTACCGTCAAGTGGATGGTTTACGAAGGTTCTGGAAGCAGATAAAAGATACACTCTCGCATTTGCATACTGCTGTGAGAGCCGACTTAAAGACGATACAGGAACGTTTAGGGCATAGCACAATAGCCACAACAGCGGATATTTACTCTCATGCTCTGCCAAAGATGCAGCAAGAGGCGGCAGATAAGATCAATGAAATGTTTATTCAATCTCTCTGAGAGTATACAAGAATCTTAAACAAGGGTTTTTGATATTTTCATGATACAATCTGTTTATAAGTTTAGAGGTTTATGTCTTTACATTTACGAATAATTAGGAGGGTCTATGAGTTCAAAGGTAAAAGAGGTTCAAGCTTTATTGCTCTGCGATATGACTCCATTAGAAGACATGCTAATAGACGACTTAGAAGGGATATTAAGGGCTTCGCTTCCTGCCGATTCGTATTTTGAATCATGCGATGTTAGGGCTAACCACGATTGGAGCGCTTTACCATGGATAGAAATAGTTTTTGCTTTCGCTTCTACCACTATTGCGACTAGTGTATTAACTAAGTTTGGCGACGATATTTATGCTTTCATAAAAAAAGAATTAACATCTTTATCTTCAAAAACAAGGCGTAAAAAGCAGCTTATACTAGCGGAAATCAAGCGATTAGAAAGTCGAAAAGCCGGTGAGCGAAAATTCGAGTTCCAAGATGACGCATATTATCAAAGAATTGACGATGATATACGTGCTTTATCGAAGATAGAAGAGGAAATAGATAACCTAGATAAGATAGAAGAAGTTGATGATGTTAGCCTATCCCTTCTTAACCCTAGAAAGGCTTGTACCATTACAATCAATGCTCACGACGTGCTTTTACAGGGCCGCTTCGAAAGTCAGAGCGATGAGGAGTTTTTCGAGGTTATCGGAAAAGCACAAGAACTGTTTCTTGAAGCCAAGAAAATGATGGAATCAGAACGCGAAAAACTACTTCAAAGTCCTTTATATCGTGTAGAGTCGTCCGGAGCGAAGCAGACGCCAGCTTTCCAATCGGGATTGTGGCTTGAATATGGATACGATAGAGAAAAGAAAAAGTGGGAATTGGTTAGTATTACACAATACAAGCCCGATTCAAAAACCGGGGGATATATGTTTGTGGAAGGTGAACCTCATAGAATTTATTTTTCTCATGACATAAGCAAGAGGGAGAAGAAATAATCTCACAATGAATTGCTGTCAAAATTGCTGTGGTTTGTGAGTTCCTTTTCTCGTAGGATGGTCGGTACTAGGTGAGAGGCTGATTGAGTGGTTGGTTTGCGGCTTGGATACTAGTATCCCCCTTATAGCATAATAGGGGAGTCGTGCCAAGTCCACCAACTGAAAAAATCAGATGGGCATAGGCCAGGGGAAAGATAGCCACAAAATGACGGCAGAAAAAGACGCTCTGTTTGCTGGGCAATATTTTTACCTGTAGGTTAGTCTCTCTATGAAAGTGCCAAGACGCCTACAGGCTAGATCAGGCCAAGCTCCTGCTTACTTGCTGCCGCAACTTCTAATATTTGTCCAAACATATGCTGAAGTATCTTGATAAACTCAAATTGGAGTTGTCCAAATAAGTCCGGGTCACGTCTCCACTGACTGATAGTTTCCTGGTGAATAGGATCAGCATGTGCATAATCTCCATAGACAAAGGTTTCAAGGATATTCCATCGTGTCAAAGGTTCACCATTATACGTAAGATTGTCAGGGGAAATAGCCAGCCCATCAGCAACCCATTTGTAAGCTTGCTCAGCATTTGCATACCAATTATCTGACAGACCTTTCAGGTCTAATAGCTTTGGCCGTACTGGTTGACCGTGTTTGTTTACCCGATACAGCGCAATGCCATCCCTTTTATGAATAAACATGCGAAATGTAACGAGAAAACCATCTAACGTTGAAGCGATCTGCCATTCCTCATCTTCTGCGTTACGAAAAACACCCATCAAACCACCAGGATTAACCACAATGCTATTGTGAGCGTCATTTTCCCTTACATATTTCGCCAGCTTCTCTGCTTTTTCAACGAAAAGTTTGAGCGTTTTTCGAGATACTTCATCCATAAAAACCTCCTCGTAATTCATATAAAGAAATCAGGAACTTCTCTACATTATGGTTACGCCCACTCAAGTTGAGCATAATGAGCAAGGTGTCGGATACCACCCAAAGTAAATGCAAGAATATCTGTAAATTCCATCATGAGAAGCGGCCTAAACATCACTGCAAAGGGTGTTGAGAGCCAGTTTCTTAATCGCTCCCGTTGTGAGGCATGTGCGTATTCTCCATAGAGAAACGTTTCAAGAATATCCCATCGGGTAAGGGACTCTGTTGTCTTGTTTCCTTGCTGGTCGATAAGATTGATCTCTATTTGTCCCGATGGCTTTTCACCTAAGAACCGATGTATTTTTTGAGCAACGTCTTGAAACTGCTCTCGCCACTGAGGAGATAAAGAGTCGTCACTGAGGAGTCTGGATATTCTTTGGGTCGGATCAATAAACCCGATATTATCCCTTGCATGAACAAACATACGATACGTAAGCAAGAATGATTTATTCATTGTCTCAGTCGGCGCAATTGTAGCAACTGTTAGTTGTTGAGGATCAGCCGTATAGTGATAGCTCAATTGGTGTCCAAATTCCTCTAAGAATTGGGTAAATTCTTCTTGTGTTAGCTCATTTGCTTTTTCAACGAAAAGCTCTAACGTTGCTCTGATAGCCTGGTTCAAAATGCACTCCTTGATGGTATATGCGCTATAACGTTCGGTCTTGTGACGATACAGTATTGACCGTTTATATTCATTATATTCCGCTCTGTCTTACCTGGGATTGCTTCCAAGTCGAGCCGTCCTATAATATACGTAACAAAACAGTACCCATAAACAGCCTCTAGTAACCTGCCGTGTGGACAACTAGCCTCAATGTGTGGAAAACTCCACATTTCCCACGTCGCACAATAAACAATTTAAGACGCGAATTGGGCATTTGAGGCTAAATCAGCGTCAATCTAGCATCGTTCAAAAAGCAGTTCCTAGAAAACGCGAAAACGGCGATTATATCGTATCAGAAAACTGAGACGTTAAGCGTGATCTTGGGAGACCTGGGACCGATAATTGTGAGTTATGGGAATTTGCCCCGCTCTTATTTTTTCCGGCACTGCGGATCGCTGAAGAGTAGGGATAGATACCGGCATCTTGTTTCACCACGAAAGAAAATACAGCAGCACCCACAAAACACCGAAGCAAAAGAGGAAATAAACAACGCTGAGAATAATCCATAGTTTTTGAATTTTCGTGCCTCGTTGCGTCAGTATTATAGCAAGAGTTTGCAAGGATATTTTCTCTCTTGTGCGCTAGATGGCCCTTATCTAAGTAGAGCGATTAATGCTTCATCATTGTCTAAAACGGCTGCCATATTAGTACGATATTATCGCCACCCACGGCGATATGCCTACTATCAGGAGACCAGGACATATGCCACCATCCAGAAGAAGAAGCACTCCGAAGGTTACCATCGGGGACACTCCATACCTGAAATCCCCCTGGATCACGAGTGCATGAAGCAAGATACCTGCCATTTTGAGACCACGCAACATCATAAGTAAGTGTATCACCATAAGTAGCATAAAGGTTTCCGGTAGCAGGGTCGATCACCTGAACACCATTATTTCCATCAGCAAATGCTACGTATTTACTATTTGGCGACCATGAGATGGCAACATTGCCTTCGGAGTAGATACCATTATACACACTGCGCAAACTGTTATCGGCGGCATTCCACACTTTTACCTGCCATGCAGTGTTGTTATCATCTCGTAAGACTATGGCAATGTACTGATTATTGGGAGACCAAGCGACAGCACTAGGCTGATAAAGCAGGTCATAAGTATAATGGATCTTGCCCGTAGCTACATTCCATATATTTACGACGTAGTATCTCCACGAGGCAATAAATTTCCCGTCCGGAGACCACGTCACCCCAAATCGGCTATTGCTATTGTTTTCATCTAAGGCAAGGTTCATTTTAAGCGTAACACAATGTGACAATTGAACGATC
>JRHI01000540.1_pt1 | contig 40189 bp, 41 predicted proteins | sample 215371 | NCBI WGS metagenome assembly JRHI01 (sample SAMN02929681, study PRJNA255918) | sediment metagenome | biome: cave system; feature: Ice Cave; material: Sediment; isolation source: sediment from deep within a dark volcanic ice cave with no known source of... ... | reverse complement strand
GTCGACGCCAGGATGCCCGAGCCGGTCGGAGCGCCGCAGTCCGCCGCCATCCACGCGCTGCGCGGGCCATTGTCGGGCCGCGGCGTCGCGTGGCTCCAAGCGGCGGTGCCACGTTGGCTGCGCGACTATCCGGGGATCTTCCACTGCCCCTTCTACGGACTTCCCTACCGCCAGCCCGTGCCGATGGTCGTCACGATCCACGATCTCACTTTCGAGTTCGCCGGGCACTGGTATTCAGCCGAGAAGCGGCTCGCGTTCCGGCTCCAAGCCCGATGGGCCGCTCGGACAGCGCGGCGTATCCTCGTCGACTCCGACCATGTCCGCATGGAGCTGCTCGAGCATTACAGACGCTACGGCGTCACCGAGGAGCGGCTGCTCGTCGTCCGCCATCCCGTGAACGCCCGATTCCGCCCCGAGGCAGGCGACGAGAGTCGAGTGATCCGGCGCCTGGGTCTCGAACAGCCGTACGTCGTGGCGCTCGGCGGCACCGGCCGCCGCCAGCTAGGCGTCGCTGTCGCAGCGTGGTCCGACGCGGTCGCTGCGCTCGGCGCGGCACCGCGCGAACTGCCGCTCGTCGTCGTCGGGACCGAAGCACCGCCGGTGAGAGACGGGGTCGTGTTCGCGGGCGCGCTCAACGACGACGAGTGGGCGGCGGTACTCGCTCGTGCATCGGCCTTCTGCTACCCGACGCTGTACGAGGGTTACGGAATGCCTGCACTCGAGGCGGCGGCGTGTGGCACGCCCGTGGTATGCGCTCGTGTCGGCTCGCTGCCCGAGGTCCTCGGCGACGCAGCCGCCTGGTGCGCGGAGCCCGGGGCCGAAGCCGTCGGCGCGGCGCTGGCGGGGGTCCTCGCCGACCACGAGAAGGCGGGCAGGCTGGCGGGCGCCGGAATCGAGCGGGTGCGGGAGCTGCCGGACTGGTCTGCGGCCGCCGGGGTCACGCTGAAGGCTTATCGTGAGGCGATGTGGGGCTGATCGCCTCCCCACTGGCTACCCTTCGCCGCTGGTCGAGCCCCCGACCGGCCCACTCGTCTTGGTCTCCGCCGTCATTGTCAACTGGAACGCCCGTGAGCAACTGCTCCGATGCCTCGCGTCGCTGAGGCGCGAGTCGCGGCCGGGCGAGCTGGAAGTAGTCGTCGTCGACAACTGCTCGAGCGACGGCAGCGTCGACGCGGTTCGCGCGGCCGCGCCGTGGGCCCGGGTGATCGCCAACGAGGCAAATCGCGGACTCCCGGCCGCCAACAATCAGGGGATCGCCGCGACAACCGGCTCCTACGTCCTGATCAGCAACCCCGACGTTGAGTACATGCCCGGCGCGATCGGCGCGCTCCGCGATGTGCTCGAGCGTCACCCGCGGGCCGCGTTCGCGGTGCCGCAGCTCGTCCAGGACGGGACGCGACAGACGAGCGCCGGGAGCCTGCCGTCGCTCCATGAGACCGTGCTCGGGGGTCTGAGCGCCCGCCGTGGCACGAGCTCGACCGAGGGGTACTGGTGGCACGAGTGGCCCCACGACGAGGAACGGCCGATCGGCCACGGCGCCGAGGCCGCCTACCTGGTCCGCCGGACCGCGATCGAGCAGGTGGGTCTCCAGGACCAGCGCTACGCGCTCGACTGGGAAGGAATCGATTGGAGCTCGCGGATGACCGACGCCGGCTGGGAGATCTGGTTCGTGCCCCAGGCCGTCGTCGAGCACGCGGGCGGGGCGAGCATCAAGCAGGCGCAGACCCGCTGGGTGCTGCTCTCCAATCGCGGCATGTACATGTACTTCGCGGATCGGCGCCCGGCGTGGCAGCGGCCGCTGCTGGCTGCCCTGTTCGCCGCTCGGGCATGCGTCAAGATCGGCGTGATCAAGCTCGGGGTTAGGATCTATGACCGCGCCGAGGTCCGCAAGGCGATCCGTCGGAGCGCCGATCCAACGATCCGAACCGATCAGCCAGGGTGAAGGCGAAGGTCCTCCATGTGCTCGAGGCGTTCGCCGGTGGGACCGAGCGTCACCTGCTCGACCTGATCCACCACGTGCCGGATGTCGAGCATGTGATCGCGGTCCCGTCCACGCACCTCGGCGAGGCGACGGCAGCGGCCGCGACCCGGGCGCGGGATCTCGGTGCGCGTGTGGAGCCCGTGGAGATGAACCGCCAGCTCGCCCCGCACGGCAATGCCGCCGCCCTGGCGTCGCTCCGCCGCCTTATGCACCGGATCGACCCCGACGTGCTGCACGGCCACAGCTCGGTCGGCGGCGCGCTCGCCAGACTCGCCGGGATCGGGTCGGGCATCCCGGTCATCTACACACCCAACGGCGTCAGCCGCGCCACCTGGGCACTGGCAGCGGAGCGCGTTCTCAGGCTCCGGACCTCGCGCTTGATCGCGGTGTCCGCGAGCGAGGGCGAGTTCGTCCTGAGCCAGGGCCTGATCGGCGAAGATCGCCTGGATGTCGTCCCCAACGGGATCGACCTCGAGATACCGCAGCCGATGCGCCGGGCGCTGCGCGAGCAGCTGTTTCTCCCCGCCTCGGCACCGCTTGTCGGATGTCTCGGCCGGCTGACGTTCCAGAAGGCCCCGGAGGTGTACGTACAAGCGTGCGCGATCGCCGGTCGACGGGTCGCAAACGCCCACTTCGTGCTGGTGGGCACGGGCCCGCGGCGAAACCAGGTGCTCAGCGCCGTGGGCGCCGCAGGGCTCGGCGAGCGCTTCCACCTGCTGGATGCGCTTCCGGACGCGGCCGCCGCGTTTGGAGAGCTTGACCTCTACGTACTGCCGTCGCGCTTCGAGGGCGGACCGTATACGCCGCTCGAAGCGATGCGCGCTCGGACGCCCGTGATCCTTACCGACGTGACCGGCAATCGAGACACGATCGAGCCAGACCTCTCCGGGCTCCTCGTTCCCGTGGACGACGCGTCCGCGCTCGCCGCGGCGATCGTCGACCTCCTCGAGGACGAGCCGCGCCGATGGGCTTTCGCGGACGCCGGCCACGAACGGCTCACTACTCTGTTCGACGTCCGCGCCATGGGCGAGGCGACGGCCCGCGTCTACGACTCTGTCCTCGCCCCGTGCTGAGCAGCCGCAGCCTCGCGCGTGCCCTGCAACGCAATCCCCGCGCATATCAGGCGTCGCGCCGTCTCTGGGCGCGCGCGATGGAGGCGCTCCCTGCTCGCCACGTAGCCGGGATTCCCGGCCGGGTTCATCCCGCCGACCTGATGCTCGAGTCCAGACGCGACCCCGTCGCCGTCGCACATTACGCGGACGCCGGAAGAACCGCTGTAGGACTGATCGAGGAGGCCATCGGCGACATCCCCGCCTGCTCGTATCTCGATCTCGGCTGCGGCCACGGCCGCGTGGTGCGATGGTTGGTGCGCCGCGTCGAACCCGGACGTGTGACGGTCGCCGACATCGATCGCTCCGCGGTCAGGTTCTGTCGCTCGGAGTTCGGCGTTAGCGGCTTTGTCTGCACGACCGAACCCCAGAGCCTCGCCGTGACCGGCGGCCACGACGTCGTGTGGATGGGATCGGTCATCACCCACCTCGACCTCGGTGCCGCACGCTCGCTGCTGCGTGTCGTGCGCGAGATCATCGCTCCCCACGGGGCCGTGATCGTCACGCAACACGACCCCGCGCGGCTGGATGAGTTCGCTCAGGCGATGCCGTGGGTCGCGCCATCAATGCCGGAGCTTCGATCCTCGCTTGCGTCCGGCGGCTGGGCGTACGCCGACTACCCGCACCATCCCCGCGGTTATGGACTCGCGTTCGCGACCGACGCGGCGATGGAGGCGCTCGCAGCGGATGTGGGCATGCGGCCCGTCCTCATCCGTAAGCGCGGATGGCTGGAGCAGGATGCCTGGGTGCTGAGTCGCGTCGACGGGGAGTAGCGGTGAGGCTCGCGCGATCGAACGAGAACTTGAGTTGCTCGGTCGGCGCGATCCCCTGTGGGCGATCCTCAGCGAGCCGGCGCTGCGCGGCGGGCGATGGGACGTCGAGCGGTTCTTCGAGACCGGGCGCGAGGAGATCGCTCGCGCTCGAGCAGGTCGGCAAATTGGCCCGGAGTTCGAACGACGCAGAGCGCTCGACTTCGGCTGCGGGGTGGGGCGCCTAACCCGCGCGCTCACGCTCGAGTTCGAGGAGGTCGTCGGCATCCACGTCGCGCCGTCGATGATCGAGCGCGCGCGATCGACGCTGCCGGCGGAGCTGGCGAACCGCTGCACGTTCGTGCTCAACCAGGTCGCGGACCGCGGCTGCCTCGCCTCCGACGACTTCGACTTCATCTACAGCGGTCGCCGACGAGTCCGCGCCTGGATGGCGCGGGTTCGTCTACTTCATAAGCAAATAGCCCCGCCGATCGCTCCGATCTACAGCCGGGGCCGACCGACGAGCGCACGGTACAGGATCCCGTCGCTCAATGTGCGCGTCAGCGCAGCGGTAACCGCTCGGCGAGCGAGGTTACGGCGGTCGAGAGGAGGCCTGGGATGCTCGTTGAAGCGAAGGACGTAGAACGGCGACGACTCCTCGACGTGGAATCCCGCCGAGTGGAGCAGGCGCGAGTGCCCCGCAGCGTTCGCCAGCCACCATTGGCAGTACTGCCCGCTTCCGTCGAGTCGGAACAGCGGTCGTCCCTTCCCCAACACGGTGGTCATGACCTCCAACTGCTCCGAGGAGACGAATACCCCACCGGGGCTTAGAATCCGACGGACCGCCTCGAGCGCTCGCACGGGATCGCGCAGATGGAGCAGCAACGAGCCGCAGAACACGACGTCGAAAGTCCCGAGTTCTGCCGGGTCGAGGTCGTAGATGTTCACCGTGCGCCAATCGACTTTCGAGCGCGTGAGCTCGGCGATCAACCTGAAGCCGGCGCCCTTCGGCAGGCCCTCCATTGCTACGTGGCGCTCTTCAAGGGCACCCGGCACGTCCGGACGTGCATCGGGGGGCCAATCCCACAATGCGTGGTCCTCGATGTCGGTGGCAACGACCTCCGCCGCTCCACGACGCTCGAACTCGAAGGCGAAGAAGCCATCGAACGTGCCGATGTCAAGGCACCGCTTGCCGGCGACGTCGGGAATCGGGATCCGCGGCAGCGCGGCGCGAAGGTCGAACCACCCCGCCGTCGTCACCCCGGGCGCGACGTCGATCGTGTGGTACCAGAATGGGTGCGCAACGACGCGCTCCATCGCTTCGCGACCTGCGTCGAGCATCGGTAGCACCATCGGCGCGGCACTATAGCTTCGACGCACGGCAGCGCGCCGCGCCGTGACTTCGGATGTGATGTTGGCCGATTGTCCCGCGCGCTGGCAAAACGCTTCGGCTCCGTGACGGGAGTCGACATCTCCGCGCCAACCGGGGTTCCGGTTGGTGGCTCACGCCTTATCCTGACCCGAGTGCGGATCGCGCTGACCCACGCATACTGCTGGCCCGAGGTCAGGCGCGGCGCCGAGCGCTTCATCCAGGAACTGGGCGCAGCGCTGCACCGCCGCGGCCACGAGGTGACAATCCTCTCCGCCGCTTGGAATCCGGAGCGCAGCGAGCTCGACGGCGTCGAGACGATTCGGTTGCAACGCGCCAAGGCCGACAACTGGCGACACGAGGCCGATTTTGGCCGACGCCTGCTCCCCCACCTGATCTCCGGCCGGTTCGACGCGGTCCACTCGATGGGTCGCTTCGACGCGGTCGCTTCGATCATGGCGTCGCGTTTTCGCAGGTCGAGACGGACGGTGTTCACCGACCTCGGGGTGCCGATCCGCGCCTGGTGGGAGGCCCAGTCGCGCTGGGTCGGCTACGCTGCGCTCACAGTGGTGAGGCAGATCGATGTTTACAGCTGCATGTCCCAGTACGCGCTCGACTACCTCGCTCCGGAGTACGGCCGCACCGATGGTGTCGTCGTTCCCGGCGGCGTGAGCCTCGCCTCGTTCGTGCCGGCGGCGAGCCGGTCCGAGCACCCCACGATCCTGATGTCGGGGGCGTTTGAGGAGCCCAGCAAGGCACTGCCGGTGCTGCTGAACGCGCTCCCGCTGGTCGCCGACGCGGAGCCGCAGGTAAGGCTGCAGCTGAGCGGTCCCGGCGACGCGAGCGAGATCCTCGCGGCGGCTCCGGCCGCGGCGCGTGAGCTTACGGACATCCTCGGTGTCGGCGAGGCGGAGCGACAGCACGAGCGTTACGGAACCGCCTGGGTCACGTGCCTCGCCACGCGGTCCGACTCGTTCGGGATGGTTTGCGTGGAATCGCTGGCGTGCGGGACTCCGATCGTCGTGACGACCAGCGGCGCCCCGAAGGAGCTCGCGACGCCCGGCTTGACCGGTGAGCTGTGCGAGCCCGACGACCCTCGGTCGCTGGCCGATGCCATGCTTCGATGCTTCAAGCTCTCCCGCGACCCCCGCACGGTCGAGGCCTGCCGGGCCCGCGCCGCGCCGTTCGATTGGGACGAGGGTTTGGCGCCGCTGGCCGAGCGCCTGTACGACGGGCGATGACGATCCCCGGCCGCACCGTGCTCGTCGTCGCGGCGATCGCGTGCCTGTGTGTGTCTTCGCTCCCGGCCCCGCCGATGGCGGCAAGCGCCCGTGTTGCCGCCAGGGCAGCAGCGCGCCACACTCAGGGCACGTCAAGGGCTCGTCGGCCGCGGTTCAACTACTGCGGCTATCGTCGCGCGACGTTCACGAACACCACCCGCTTCCTCGGGGTCACGGACACCAACCTACTGTCGAGCCGTCGCTACGCGGACTGCACGCTGGGGCTGATGGCCGCCGACCACGTCGGATACGTCCGCACGGAGCTTGCATGGGCAAGCGTCGAATTCGCCCCCGGCCGCTACGACTTCACGCAGTACGACTGGCTCGTCGCCATGATGGCGGCGCACCACATCAGGTGGCTGCCGATGCTGCTCATCGCGCCGGCGTTCCGGTCACTCGCGCCGACCCCGTCCACACCCGGCGTTTGGGCCCCACGCCGCGCAGCCGACGTGGCGCGCTTCGCCGCAGTCGTGGCGGCGCGGTATGGCCCGGGCGGGAGCTTCTGGGCTGCCCACCCCGCGCTCCCTTTCTACCCCGTCAAGGCCTGGCAGATCTGGAACGAGCCGGACTTGCTGATCTACTGGCGCCCGAAGCCGAATGCCTCGGCGTATGTGCGCGTGCTGCGTGCTTGCTCAAAGGCAATCAAGGCAGTCGATCCCAGGGCCGAGATCATCGCCGCCGGCGTCCCCTTCTATTCGCTTGGATCGTCGGCGATCGCGTGGTACTCGGCGATGTACCGCAGGGGTGGGCGCGGCTCGTTCGACTCGCTCGCATTTCATGCCTACGCTCCCTCCGCGATCAGCGCCTATCAGCGGATCGTGCAAGTCAGGCGGTTGATGGACCACTACTCCGACCATCGAGCGGGGCTCTGGATCACCGAGTTCGGCTGGTCGGCGACGGGGCCCAAGAGCCCCTATCGCGCCGGACGCCAGCAGCCGGCTCGGATCGCCGGCCTCTTGCGGCTGATCACGCGCTACCGGTTCGGGCTGGGGATCCGCGCCGCGTTCTACTTCAGCTGGCTAGACGCCGGCAAGCCCCCAACCGCTCCGGACTACTGGGGGTTGCACACCGGCCTGTTCGCCCGCAACCGCCACCCGCGGCCGTCCCTCTCCACCTTCGTCGCGGCGGCGCGCGCGCTCAACCGGTAGCCGGTGTCGGTGAGACGTCGACGGGCGGAGCTCCCTCCGCGTGTCGGCGCCGCCACCACCATGCCGCAGCGGCGAGGGCGATGAGCGCGATCCCGATCAGCGCGAGGATCCAGAGCAGCCCGGAGATCGTTTGCAGCCCGGAGATCGTCAGCGGCCCGGTGATCGCGGCAGGGCGTGGCACCTTCGCCTTCGCTGGGAGCGTCAGGAGGTAGCCGCGACGCTTGTCGGCTAGGAGCTTGAGCGCAACCGGTCGTGGCAGCGTCGTCGCCAGCTCGGGCGTACCCTGCCCTGACCCGCGGCCGCCGGTGGCGCTCGGGATCACCTCGCAGTACTGGTCGATCGCACTGGCCGACGGCGTGTTGCCGCACACTCCGTCGCTGCTCGGCACGCCCTTCGCGACAAGGCGCGCCTCCGACGCCGATGCGGCGGCAAGGCAGATCGCTGAAACAACCAGAAAGAGGAGGATCGTGCGCTGGTGTCGTACCATCGGCGCAGGATACTCCACGGATGCGTGCCGATACACACCCGGGGGCACGAATGCCCGTCCTCGCAGAGCCCCGGCCTGGACGGGCGTCGACCGCGCCGGCGCCATCCGGTCGCGTCGCCCCGATCGTTCCGAGCCTGCTGGCGTTCGCTGGGGCGGTCGCGCTCGTACTCGTCTACGCGCTGCGTGGCGGCTCGTACGACCTAGTGATCCGCGAGGAGAACGGCCTCGTCGTCTGGTGGCTGCTCGCGCTCGGCCTCGGGCTCGGCCTGCTCCCGCGTGCGCGCCTATCCCGACCAGCGCTGCTCCTGCTCGGTGCGCTGACCTGCTACGCAGGGTGGACGGCGCTGAGCCTGACATGGACCGACAGCACAGAGCGGACCTTCGGCGAGCTCACGCGTGTGATCGACTATCTCGGCCTCGTAGCCCTGATCGCGTCCGTGCTCGATCGCCACACCTGGCGCGCCGCCGCGGCCGGCCTGATGTTCGGCGCGCTGGCGGTCTGCGTCTTGTCGGTCTGGAGCAGGCTCGCGCCGGCCGGCTTTCCCGCCGACGCGGCGGGAGCGGCTTTCCGGATCGACCGGCTCTCGTACCCGTTCGGCTACTGGAACACGGCCGGCGCGTGGGGAGCGATGTCCGCCGCGCTCGCTCTCAGCTGGAGCGCGCACGATACGGTGTCGGTACGCCGCGCGCTCGCGCTCGCGCTCGCGCCGGTCGCCGGCACGATGACGTACCTGTCATATTCGCGCTCCGGCGTCGGTGCGATCGCGCTGGCGGTCCTGCTACTCCCCGCGGTCAGCCGGAACCGGCTGACCGCCGTCATCCACACCGTCATCGCGGTCGGCGCAACCGGGTTCGCCGTTCTCGCGGTGCGCGGCGCGCCGGAGATCGCGCGGGCGACCGGCACCGCGGGGGCGGCGAACGTCGTCGGGGCGCTCGTGTTCGGCGGCGCCGGCTGCGCGGCCGTGGCGCTCCTGACCCGCCGGACCAAGACTGACCGCTGGCGGATGCCATCGGCGATCGCGCGCCGGATCGCGGTAATCGCCGCAGTTCCGATCGTCCTGGCCGCCGCCGGCCTCGGACCGCACTTCGCCGGACAGGCGTGGCACAGCTTCAAGAAGACCGGGATTGTCAAGCAGACCGACAACCCTACGAGCCGATTGACGACGCTCAGCGGCAGCCGGTACGACATCTGGGACGTCGCCCTCAACGGGTTCTCCGCCAAGCCGGTCACCGGCACGGGCGCGGGAACCTTCGAATTCCTGTGGAACCGCCACCAGCGCAGCGGCGAGTTCGTCCGCAATGCCCATTCGGTGTGGTTCGAGAACCTGGCCGAGCTCGGGCTGCCCGGACTGGTGTTCATCGTCTCGGTGGTCGCGATGGGCGGATGGCTAGCTGTGATGACGCGTCTGAAAGCGCGCCGAAGCGTGACCGCAGGCGTCGCGACCGCGGCGATCGTCGCGTTCAGCGTCTACCTTGTGACCGCGAGCGTCGACTGGATGTGGCAGTCGACCGCGATCACGGTCCTGGCGTTCGGCGGCGTCGCGGTCCTAAGTCCGCGTCTGGGAGGTCCGCGGCCGCGTCTGCGCTGGCCTGTCCGCGGCGCGCTGCTGATCCTGGCTGTCGGCGCGGGCCTCGTCCAGATCCCCTTGCTGCTTGCAACGCTTGACGTCAGGCACAGCCAGACGGCCGCAGCCGCGGGCGACACCCCCGCAGCGCTCTCGTGGGCCCGCGACGCGATCTCGCAGGCCCCGTGGGATGCAAGCGCCCACATGCAGCGGGGCCTCGTGCTCGAGTCGCAGGGAAAGCTCGACCAGGCCGCCAAGGACATCGGCCAGGCGATCTCGCACGAGAAGACAGACTTCGCGGGCTGGATCGTACTGGCGCGCATCGACACCGAGCGCGGCCGCTACGAGACGGCGTTGCAGGACCGTGCCCAGGCGCGGAAGCTCAGGACCCGGGGGCAGGTCTTCCAGCTGTCGCCGTCGTTCGGCAAGTTCTGAGCCGTCGTCGCGCAGGGATGCCGCTACGCGGTCAACGTGGGCTGACGAAAGCGCGCGCCACCGTGCGGCGCGTCCGTGCTCTGCCCGTCGTCAGTGCCCGGGCGACCGCCGGCGCGGCACGGTTGGCGAGGACCAGTTTCCGATTCGCCGGTGCGACGGTATCCGTAGGCCTCGTAGTTGCGCTTGTGCGTGGTCTGGATGAGGCACAACAGCTAGACGCCGCGCAGTCCGACCACGTGCAACACGGTGCGCACGAGGATCTTGATGTCGTTCCACAGCGACCAGTTGGCTGCGTAGAGAAAGTCGATCTTCACCATCTCGCTGAGGGGTGGTCGCTTGGGTCCGAGGACCTGCCAGGGGCCGGTCATGCCCGGAGCGAGCTGAAGGCGGTGGCGATGGCGGCCCTCGACCAGGCGATCCTCGTCGCGGACGAGGGGGCGAGGGCCGACGAGACTCATCTCTCCCCGCAGGACGTTCAGCAGCTGCGGCAGCTCATCCAGGGACGCACGCCGGAGCAGTCGCCCCACTCGGGTGACGCGCGGGTCAATGCTCATCTTGAAGACGCCGTCTGTTTCATTCAGGGCTTCGAGGGCCTGGCGCTGCGCCTCGGCGCCGTCGACCATGCTCCGGAACTTGATCATCTCGAACGATCGCCCGTCCCGCCCCACCCGGCGCTGGCGGAAAAACACGGGCCCCGGGGAGCCAAGCTTGATCGACAGCGCAATCAGTGCCAGCAGCGGTGACAGCACCAGCAGGCAAGCCGCCGAACCAAGGACGTCGAAGCCCCGCTTGATTGCCCACGACGAACGACCGAGGCCCGGACGCCGGAAACTCAGCAGCGCCAGACCACCCACCTCGTCGAATTCCGCGGCCGAGCCGATCACCTCCAACTCCTCGGACAGGATCGACACCTTCAGGCCAGAGGCGCTGGTCTTGGCGAGCGCTTCGAACGCCAGGTCGGCTCCACCTCCGGCCCCAATCACGAAGATCCGGTCGACACCAAGTTCGCGTACCAGCTGCTCCAGATCGTCGATCGAGCGCCCCTCCGGCGGCGCAGCTCCCGCGGAATCCAATCTCAGATCCTGCTCGGTCTCCAGCGGGAGAAAGCCCACCACCTCGGTCCGCGCGACCGGGTCGCTTGAGAGTCGTTCGGCCAGCCGCGTACGAGCGGGCAGTGTGCCGACAATCAGCACGCGCTCGTACGGGGCCAAGCGGCGAGCCAAAGCCCGCGCGCAGATCCGGCAGACGATCAGGAAAATCGCTGTCGCTGCCCACAGGCCGCCCACACCGTGATTGTGGTACATCCCCTCCGCCGTAGTCAGCAATGACCAGCCCACCGCAATCGCCGCGGCCAGTCCGAGCAAGGCCGGCGTCTCGTCCAAGGTGGACTTCCTCAGCACGACCTCGTCGTGGTCGTAGCGCCCGGCAACCTTGGCCAGTAGCACCGCCACCGGAAGCAGCGTCAGGCTGCTGGTGGAAAAAGGTTGTGGGCCAACTGCTCCCACCAACAGCAACGCACCCAACACCGCGAGCAGGTCGGCAGCAACGAGCAGCCGCCGGAACACGGCGTCTCGCAATGTGGGCCGCGGTCTCGCGGTGCTGAGTTCGGCCGCTACCGGCCCGCGCGCGGCGTCGTCTGCGACTGCCCTCTGTGGGCGCCCGAGACGCTCCGGAGCCGCGGCTCGCCAACCAGTCAGCGAAACGCCCGGTTCGATGACCGGCTCTTTGCTACTCAAACTCTCAGCTCCCCGTGATTCTCGACGCTCGTGGGGCGCCGAGGGGCCGTCGTGGATTATCTAACCGTGCCCCCCGGACTCAGTCTGCCACAGAGGGTGCCTTTCTTCTAGTGCAAGCCGTGCTGAACCATCAGCCCGGAATTAGCCCCTCGCCCGTGAATTCCTCCTTGGCTTCCTCCAGCGTTATGTCGGCAGGCGGGAGGATCACATCAGACTCGACCAGCTCGTCATCGGCCAGCGGCCGGCCCTGACGAACCAGGTCCAGGAGCCGGTCGAAGGTCTCCCGGAAATGCGCCTCGTCAGTCGTCTCGCAGGCGGCGACGGCCTCGTTGTCGAGCTCATTGAGCGCCTGCACCGATCCGTCCTCGAGCTCGTACTGACCCTCGTTGGAGATCCGGACGATCACCGCGCCGGCTCCTGAGGTCCGGATCCGCCCGCTCCGAGCTGACCCGCGGGAGACGAACCGGTGCCGAGCTCCGCCTTCATCTTCTCCAGCTCGGAGTCGACCTCGCTCGTGCTCGAGAGCTGCTTGAGCTGCCGATCGATGTCGTCGTCGCCTGAGCCGAGCTGCGTCAGATCCTCGAATGTCCCGGCCGCCTCGAGCTCTTGGACCGCGCCCGCGCGTGCCTTCATGTTCTCCGTCTTGTCGAGCGCTCGCTGCATCGCGAGTCCGACGTCGGCCATCTCCTCGCCGACCCCCGTTGCCGCTTCCGAGATGCGCACCTGGGCTTCCGCGGCGGAGTACTGGGCCTTGATGACCTCCTTCTTGGAGCGGAACTGCTCGATCTTGGTCCGCAGCTTCTGCTCGGAGGCGGTCATCTGCTCCTGTTGCTGCTCAAGCTGAGCGACCTGGCCGTCGAGTGACTGCAGCTCGGTCTGGGCGACGTTCTTGCGCTCCAGCGCCATCCGCGCGAGTTCCTCATTACCTGCCGACAGCGCCTGGCGCGCCTGCGTATCGAGCTTCACAACCTGCTGCTGCAGCTTCTCCTCCTGCATCTGCAGACGCTTCTTCGAGGTGACGACGTCGGCGATCCCCTTCTTGACGTTCTGGAGCAGCTCGATCTGCTTCTGATAGCTGTATTCGAGCGTTTCTCCGGGATCCTCCGTGCGATCGAGGAGCTTCGAGATCTTGGCTTTTACAACTGTCGACATGCGCCCGGAAAGGCCCGGCATCGCATCCTCCTTGGCGGGTGGCTGGACGAGCCCTCTTAGCGTACTGCCCCGCAGGCTCTAGGGTTCAGAGCATGGACCGAAAGCCCGCCTCAGGGTCGACAGCGCAGATCGTTCATTGGATGGGAGTCGGCGACGCCAACAGCACCGGAAAGATCCACGGCGGGACCGTGATGAAGCTCGTCGACGAGGCGGCGGGACTGGCCGCCATCAAGCACTCCCGACAGCGTGTGGTCACCGCCGGCATGGATCGGATGACCTTTCTCGTCCCGATCCGGATCGGCGAGCTCGTCAGCTTCACCGCCACCGTCAACGCCGCCTGGCGCACCTCGATGGAGATCGGCGTCCGGGTCGAAGCGGAGAACCCCCGCACCGGCGAGGCTCGTCATACCAACACCGCCTACCTGACGATGGTCGCCCTGGACGAGGCGGGGCACCCCGCGCCGGTTCCGGCCGTGGTCGCGCAGACGCCAACCGAGCAGAGACGAATGCGAGAGGCTGAGCTGCGGCGGGAGAACCGGCTGGCCGAACGCGAGGAGATCATGCGCCGGCGGGCGGCGGAGGGCGACCCCACCCGCTGAGGTCCCGCCCCAGGTCCAGCAATGCCCTACTAGAGGACGCCGCCGTCCAGCAACGCCCTAGAAGCCGTCGGGGTGCCGCGCGAGGAAGCCGGCGGGATCTCGGAATAGCGGGCGCCAGTGGGGGCCGGAGCCGCTCGCCGGGTGCGGGTCGGCCTCAGCGGAGGTGTCGAAGCGGATGCCGGCGATCTCGACGAACGCGTGTCCGGGATTGGTGTAAACGGTGATCCAGCGCCCGAGGCCATGCTGACCCCAGCTCATGAACCCGCTTGAATCCATCGGCGTCTGAATCAGGCCCGCGGCGTGGAGCACGTACGAGACGGCCCCTGAGCAGTCGTAGCCGGAATCCTTGAAACTGCCATGCCCTCCGCCGTAGACATAGGGCATTTTCCGAATCCGGTTGCCGGCCCAGATCGCCCGTTGCACCTCGATCGGCGCGTATGACGGGGCATATGCGACGCCGTGAATAATCCTTGCCACTGACCCGATGACAAGCGGCTGAGCGGCTGTGCTTACGCCCGGGGGCGGCGCTCCGACTCCAGCCCCGCCCGAGGCACCTGACGCCTTCGGATTCGGGACGCCTCCGCCGCCCGCAGCGGAGGCTGTGGGAGCAGCCGCGAGTGCGGCTACGGCAAGGGTTGGAAGTATCAGCTGGTGGACCCGCAAAAACATTCTCTTTCGTTGCCTGCGGGGTTAGCTGTCGGGCTGGCGCTAAAAGAGCCTGCGCCTCCCACGGATTCATCGTGGAATTAGCCCCTGAGGATTTTGGGTCCCCCGCTCCGCGGATTTCATTGCCCCGCGGATTCGGCTTGCGGCAATATACATGCTGGCGCGGCAGAGGTTATGTTCGACAGCTCGATTGCGACGAGCAGCACATGCTTTCGCGGGGGGCAATGCACCGCACCGGCGCCGCCCGCGCCCACGCGCCGGTAACGTCTCCCCCCGATGCCCCGGCGCGCCCACATCGCAGCCTGGACCGCGAGCGCGTGCGCCCTCGCGGGGTGTGGGGGCAGCACCCAGCTCATCACCGGGCCCGGGCCGGTCGTCGGGATTCAGTCCAAGACGCCCCAGGCTGGTCAGAGGCTCGGGTTCCCGTCGGTCGCGACCAAGAACACCACCCGGGTGGCGGGCGGGGACCCGGTGGCCGATGCTGCGGGCGTTGCATTGGCGGTATATCCCTCCTCCAGCACCGGAACCCATCCGGGGGCGGTGGTGCTCGCGCCCACGGACGCTTGGCAGGCGGCAATCGCCGCCTCGGTGCTGATGGCGCCGCCGATCCGGGCGCCGCTCCTGCTCTCGGAACCCTCGTCGCTCCCCTCGGCGACCGCTGACGCCCTTCGCGCGCTGGCCCCGACTGGATCAGGCCCGGCCGGCGGGGCTCAGCTGATCCGGGTGGGCGATGTGCCCTCTCCCAACGGCATGCACTCGGCGGCTATCGGCGCCAAGGACCCGTATGCGCTGGCCGCCGGAATCGACCGGTTCGCCGCGGCCGCCAAGGGTCGGCCGAGCACCAACGTGGTGATCGCACCCGGCGAGGACCCGGCGTACGCGATGCCCGCGGCCGGCTGGGCGGCGGAGAGTGGCGAGCCGGTGCTGTTCGTCACCCGATCCAGCATTCCCGAGCCGACGCGACAGGCGCTGCTCTCGCACCAGCATCCACACATCTACGTGCTCGGGCCCCCGAGCGTGATCTCCGGGAGCATCTTCTCGCAGCTCGGCAAGTACGGCACCGTCAAGCGGGTCGGCAACTCGGATCCGAGCTCGAACTCGGTGACCTTTGCCTCCTACCGGGATCCCGCCTGCCCGTACGGGCAACCTTGCGCGCACGTGCCCGGCAGCTTCGGCTGGGCGATGCGCAGCCCCGGCCACGGCTACGTGCTGCTCAACTCGCACCGCCCGCTTGACGCCGCCGCGGCCGCGCCACTTTCGGCCAGCGGGGACTACGGCCCACAGCTGCTGGTCGACGATCCCTCTAGCCTTCCGCCTTCGGTGCTCAACTACTTCCTCAACTACGCCACGCCGGGATACACCCAGGCGGGACCGACCGCAGCCGTGTACAACCACGGATGGGTGATCGGAGACACCACCGCCATCTCGGTCCAGGTCCAGGCCCAGATGGACAGCCTGCTCGAGGTCGTCCCGCAGAAATGAGCAGCTGGATGACACGAGCGGCCGCCTCACAGGCGAGCCCGGAAGGCGAGCGGCGGCTATGAGCGAGAGCGAGCATCCCGATCGCCAGCGGGAAGGTCGTGCGGTCACCGTCGAGGACGTCCGCCAGCTGGTGGGCGCCTCGACCCCCCACTTCGCGCTTCAGCTTCGGGAACGGATCCGCGCGCTGATCAGCGCGCTGCCGGCCGGTCACCCAGCGCGAATCGAGGGGGAGCGAGAGATCACGCGGCTCAACCGGATCGCCTACGTCGGCGAAGTGCGCGGTCATGAGGCAGAGCCCGGCATGGAACCGCTGCGCAGCGTCGGACACGACGCCCGCCACTAGCGCCCGCACTCGCCGCCGGACGAGGATGCAGCGCGCCGACAGCGTGACCGCCCGCCCCCCAGTAGGTTTAAGCTCGCGTGAGCTCCCGACGGTTCATCTCGGTGATCGGCCTGGGCAGGGTGGGATTGCCACTGGCGCTGTCGTTCGCTGACCGCGGCCTGCGGGTGCTCGGCATCGATCATGATCCAGCGCTGCTGGAGTCGCTGCGCAACGGACGGATGCCGTTCGTCGAGGCGGGGACCCAGGAGCTGCTCGAGCGCGTGATCGAAAACGGTCAGCTTGAGCTCGCCGAGCGTGCGGCGGATGCCGCGCGGGCCGACGACATCGTGATCACGATCGGCACCCCATCGTTCTCGCACATCGAGAGCGACCTGCGCCAGGTTCGCGCCGCGGTCGACGATCTGATGCCGCTCCTGCATGTCGGTCACAACCTGATCCTGCGTTCGACGATCGCTCCCGGCACAACCGAGTTCGTCGCCGGGTACATCGAGAAGCGCCGTGGGCTCCGGGTAGGCGAGGACATCTTCGTCGCGCACGCGCCGGAGCGGATCGCGGCCGGCCGCTTCCTCGAGGAGATCAGCTCCCTGCCGTGCATCATCGGCGGGGTTGGCGACGGCTCTACCGAGCGCGCCGCCGAGGTATTCGGCGTCTTCGGCGCCCGGATCGTCAAGACCACCCCCGTTCAAGCCGAGCTGGCGAAGATCTGGACGAACATCCTCCGCTACGCGACGTTCGCGCTGCCGAATCTGCTGATGATGGACTGCGACCGCTATGGCGCGAACGTGTTCGACGTGATCGAACTGATCAATCGCGATTACCCGCGGGGCGGGATCGCGATGCCGGGACTGACCGCCGGCACCTGTCTGCGCAAGGACTTCGCGTTCTCCGAAGAGCGCTCAAACTCCCCCGGGATGCTGCTCGCCGTCTCGCGCGTCAACGAAGCTGTCCCCCTGTTCCTGATCGAGGGAGTCAAGCGACGGATCGGCACCGTGGCCAACCGCAAGGTCGCAGTCCTGGGCCTGACCTTCAAGCGCGACACCGACGACGAACGGGACTCGCTCTCACCCAAGCTGATCCGCCTACTGGAGCGCGAGCTCGCGGATGTGGCGATCTGCGACCCCCATGCCGCCACCCCGACCCAGCCGCTGAGCGACGCGGTTCAGGACGCCGACGTGGTGATCGTCGCCACCAACCACTCGGCGTTCGAGCGGCCCGGCAGGTTCGAGGAGATCGTCGAGCACGCCGCACCGGACTGCCTGCTGGTCGACCCGTGGAACGCACTCGGCACCTCGCAGGTGTTCGTCTACACCAGCGAAGCGAGGGCGCTGCGCGGGAGTGCCGAAGCCTCTGAGGACCTGCGCGAGCTGCGATGAGCCGCGTTCTGGTCACCGGCGGGGCCGGAATGATCGGCTCCGCCGTCGTGCGGCGTCTGCTCCGGGATCCCTCCTGGGAGATCCGCGTGTGCGACCACCGCCCCGCGCCCTCGTGGATGCGACAGGGATGCGAGATCCACTCGGGCGACCTGCGCGACCAGGACGTCGCGCGCGCCGCCACGCTCGGCTGCAGCCATGTCATCCACCTGGCTGCGATCGTCGGCGGGATCGCCAACTTCCACAAGCTTCCCTACACCCTGACCGAGGTCAACAACGCGCTCAGCGGCGCGGTTGTGCATGCCGCGATCGAGCAGCAGGTCGAGCGCTACGTGTACGTTTCCTCCTCGATGGTTTTCGAGCGTGCGCGCGACTTTCCGACGGCCGAGGAGCACCTGCTGGAGTGCCCGACGCCTCGTTCGGCCTACGGCTTCTCGAAGCTCGCGGGCGAGGTCTACGCGCGCGCGGCCCACGATCAGCACGGGCTTCGCTACACCATCTGCCGCCCGTTCAATGCCTACGGGCCGGGCGAACTCCCCGAGCCCGATGAGCCGGGCATCGCTCACGCCGTTCCGGATTTGATCGCCAAGGTGCTCGCAGGGCAACAGCCGCTGGAGATCTTTGGCTCAGGCGAACAGACGCGGACCCTCACCCACGTAGACGACATCGCCGACGGGATCGTCACCGCGATGGCGTCGCCGGCCGGCGAAAACGAGGACTTCAACATCTCGGCGTCGGAAGAGCTGACCGTGGCTGAGATCGCCCGTCTGATCTGGGCGGCGTGCGATAAGGATCCAGCCGAGTTCGAGCTCGCCCACCGGCCTAGCTTCGAGGTCGACGTGCAGCGGCGCTGGCCATCGGTGGAGAAGGCCGAGCGCCGTCTCGGCTGGAAGGCGCAGGTCGAGCTGAAGGACGGCATCGCGCAGACCGTGCAGTGGTTGCGCGCCCAGGCAACGACGCCGACCGAAGCGTCGGCGTGAGCGTCCGCCGAGCGCTCATCACCGGCATCACGGGCCAGGACGGCTCGTACCTGGCCGAGTTCCTGCTCGATCAGGGATACGAGGTGCACGGCATGGTCCGACGCTCCTCGACGGAGAGGTTCGACCGGATCGAGCACATCCGTGATCGCCTTGTGCTCCACCAGGGCGATCTGCTCGACCAGCGTTCGCTTGTCGACACGCTCCGAGCGAGCGCCCCGGAGGAGATCTACAACCTGGCCGCGATGTCGTACGTCGCGGCCTCGTGGGTGCAGCCCACCCTGACCGCCGAGTTCACCGGCATCGGCGTGACGCGACTGCTGGAGGCGATGCGCGAGGTGTGTCCGCAGGCGCGCTTCTACCAGGCCTCATCGAGCGAGATGTTCGGCAAGGTGCTGGAGGTTCCCCAGACCGAACGCACGCCGTTCTACCCACGGTCGCCGTACGGGGTCGCCAAGGCGTACGGCCACTTCATCACCGTCAACTACCGTGAGTCCTACGGACTGCACGCGACCAGCGGAATCCTGTTCAACCACGAATCGCCGCGCCGAGGTCTCGAGTTCGTCACCCGCAAGATCACCTGGCACGCGGCGGCCGTACGCCTGGGGCTGGCCAAGGAGCTGCGGCTGGGCAATCTGGAGGCCGAGCGCGACTGGGGATACGCGGGTGATTACGTGCGGGCCATGTGGCTGATGCTGCAGCAGGACACCCCGGAGGACTTCGTCATCGCGACTGGCACCGCTCATTCGGTGAAGACCTGCCTGGAGGTGGCCTTCGACCAGGCCGGCGTCGCCGTCGAAGACCACGTCGTGATCGACCCTCAGCTATTGCGCCCCGCCGAGGTCGAGCACCTCATCGGCGACGCCGCCAAGGCGAAGCGCATGCTCGGGTGGACCCCGGAAGTCAGCTTCGAAGCGCTGATTCGCATGATGGTGGACGCGGACCTTGCGCTGCTCAGACACGAGATCGCGAGCCACGGCATCCCGGCCGAGGTAACCGCCTCAGCCCCGGGACTCAACCCCCGGTCACCACGCTGAAGCTGCAGCCGCGGCTCTCGAGCTCGGCGAACATCGACTCCGGCTCGATGCACAGCTCCGGGGGCAGCACCCCGACCGCGGTCACTGCACCTCGCGCGAGCAGACGCACGGCTGCCGCGGCCGGCGCGGCCGTCGAGACGATCGATCCTCCGAGTCCGAAATGCGGCGGGCTGAGCGCCCGTACGGTGACCGAGCGCCCGCCCCCGGAGCGCACCTTCACGAGGTGAACGGAGACCGTCTCGGAGGACGGCGAAGCCGCGTCACTCGCCGCTCTGCTCAGCGCCTCCTCGGGCGCTCCCACGAGGTCTTGCAGGCGCTCGAGCAGCGCGGGAGCGAGCGATAGGCGGAAGCTGGCTTCCCGACAGCGGAACGACTGAGCGAACGTCGCCAGCTCTGAGTGGAGCGTGTAGATCGTCTCGGCCGGGCCGATCGGCGGGCCGAAATCGACCGCGCCCCCGGGCCTCAGCGGCTCGATCTCCACCGGCTCGCCGCCGCGGATGACCACCGGCGCGAGTGTCAGYTCGTCGAGCAGGGTTTGCAGCGCGTAGGGCGGCCGGAGCCTTCCGTCCTGGGGCGCCTGCGGGTCACGTCCCCCGGCCATGACTTCGATCGACTCGACCTCGGCGTCGTTTCCGCTGAGCTCTCGCAGCGCGCGCGCGGCCATCAGGTTGGTCTTGCCCGGACTCGAGCCGACACCGAGGATCGCCAGCTGCTCGGCCTCCTCGAACTCGGAGGCGAGCCTGAGCTGGCGTCCGGTCATCCAGTAGAGGCCACCCAGATCGATGTAGTTGCAGCCCGCCACCAGGCAGGCGCGCATGGCGTCCAGATTGACGCGGTAGGAAGCCGTGTTGATGAGCACGTCGACCCCGTCGAGCAGAGTCGCGAGCCCAGCGGCGTCGCGGGCGTCGGCCGCCGCGGCATGAGCCTTTCCGGCGCCATGAGCGGAGGCCACCGTGGCGGCTCGCTCACCGTCGAGATCGAGCAGCACCATGTGCTCCACCTCGTCCGAGACGGCCAGGTCATGGATGATCGCAGGGGCAATCGTGCCCGCGGCACCAAGGACGGCGACGCGGAGCGCCCGGTGAGCCTGTCCGGTCATCTCCTCACCGTACCGTCGCTTTGGGCCATCGGTCCTTGTCCGAGGAGTACAAAGCGCGGGCCTCGGTTGGGCCGGTACACCCTTGCGCTCTTGCGCTCAGCGTCTGAGAATCAGCGTTCTGCGACGCGTGGCGGCTCGAACCGGCCCGCGCGTCCCATCCAGACAGACCGGAGAGGGCGGCATGGACAGCGCGACATTGGCAGAGCCGGGTACCGGAATCACGGTCGAGGACAAGGGCCTGAAGAAGAACGCGATCAGCTTCGTGTCGAGCATGGTGATCGGGGTCGCCTCGACCGCGCCCGGTTACAGCCTCGCCGCCACGCTCGGTGGCATCGCCGGGTTCGCGGCTTTTGGGGGCGCGTCGATCATGATCGTCGCCTTCATCCCGATGCTGTTCATCGCGGCGGCTTACTACTACATGAACCGCGCCGATCCGGACTGCGGGACGACGTTCTCGTGGGTGACTCGCGCGATGGGCCCCCATCTCGGCTGGATCGGCGGCTGGGGCATCATCGTCACCGACATCATCGTGATGCCGAATCTGGCCGGCATCGCGGGTCAGTACACGTTCCAGCTTTTCGGCAACAGCTCCCCGACGAGCTTCGAGGTCACGGCCGTGGGGGTGGCCTGGATCGTGATCATGACCGCCATCTGTTACATCGGGATCGAGCTCTCAGCCCGCACGCAGAGGTTCCTGCTCGGCGCGGAATTCTTGATCCTGGTGATTTTCGCAGTCGTCGCGCTGATCAAGGTCTACGCGGGGAGCGTGCCGCACGGGCATCACATCAGCCTGAGCTGGTTCAACCCGTTCGACGTCAGCGGGTTCAACAACTTCACCGAGGCCGTGCTGCTGGCGGTGTTCATCTACTGGGGGTGGGACAGCGGGGTCACGGTCAACGAGGAGACCGAGAACCCGGGCACGGCCCCTGGGCGTGCGGCGATCGTCTCGACGATCGTGCTCGTCGGAATCTACGTACTGGTCGCGGTCGCGGCCACCGCCTTTGCCGGTCCAGCCTCGCTGGCGAACAACTCGAGCGACGTGTTCGCCGCGATCGGCAAGGGCGTGTTCGGCAGCCCGCTCAACAAGCTGCTGATCATCGCGGTGCTGACGTCGGCGGCGGCATCGACGCAGACGACGATTCTGCCGACGGCGCGGACGGTGCTGTCGATGGCTCGCTCGAAGGCGATCCCCACCCGCTTCGGTGAGATCCACCCGCGCTACCTCAGCCCGAGCCTGGCCACCCTGGCGATGGGCGGGCTCTCGATCCTCTGGTACGTGGTGATGACGCTGGTCTCGAAGAACGTGCTGGGCGATTCGATCCTCGCCCTCGGGCTGGGGATCGCCTTTTACTACGGCCTGACCGGGTTCGCCTGCGTGATCTTCTATCGCCGCGAGCTGCTGAAGAGCGTCCGCAACTTCGTGCTGATCGGGGTGCTCCCGTTCCTCGGTGGGTCGATCCTGTTCGCGCTGTTCATCAAGTCGTGCTTCGACCTGGGCAAGACCGGCGCCGGCAAGACGGTGATCTTCGGGCTCGGAGGACCGCTGGTGATCGGGCTGGGGGCACTGCTCCTCGGGATCCCGTTCATGCTGCTGGCGCAGTGGAAGCTGCCCCCGTTCTTCAGGCGGAAACCGGAGGTGGCCAGCCCCGACCTCGTCGCTCACTCGCCGGCCGGAGGTGCATCATGAGCCGTGGCGTTGTCGTCGGCTACGACGGATCGACTTGCGCCAAGGCGGCGCTCGAAACCGCCGTTGAGGTGGCCAAGGCCTACGGCGACAATGTGATCATCGCCTTTGGCTATGGGGTGTCGCCGGTCGGTGGAGAGCTTCACGACTACCAGGCGGCGCTCAAGGAGCTGGCAAGCCAACGGCTCCAAGAAGCGCGGGAGCTGATCGGCTCGGACGCAGGTGTCGAAGTGGAGGCGGTGATCGTCGAACGCGACCCTGCGCCCGCGCTGGTCGAACTCGCGGGGGAACGCGACGCGCGGGTGATCGTGGTCGGCACCCACGGGGAGAGCCCAATCCGTGGTGCGCTCGTCGGGTCCACGCCCCACAAGCTGTTGCAGCTCAGCGACCGGCCAGTGCTCGTAGTCCCGGCCGCAGACGAGCCCGCAGCTGTCTGAAGCCGGGACTGATTCCGCAGCGGTGGCCGGTAGCCTCGGTGAGCGTGCCCGATCGCCCCTCCGCAGCCATCGAGTCGATACCGAACCGCGACCTACCCGGGCCATACCCGGTCGGCTCGTACGCGGCCCAGCTCAAGCGCCAGCTCCAAGGCTTCACGCGGGTTCAGCTCGTCGGTGAGGTCTGGGGGCTCCGGCCCAGCCGAGCTCGGATCTACTTCGAGCTGCGTGATGCCCGCGGCGCCCTTCCCTGCTCGATGTGGCTGAGCGAGTTCGAGCGGCTCGGGGTCGCGCTGACCGACGGGCAGCGCGTCGTTATCGGGGGCGGCTGTGACTACTACCCCGGCAGCTCGACCTCGTCGCCGTCGTTTTCGTTCGCCGTCAGCGAGCTCAGAATCGCCGGTGAGGGGGACCTGTTGGTCCAGCTCGAGCGACTTCGCCGCCGACTCCATGCCGATGGGCTGTTTGAGCCCCAGAAGCGACTCGCGCGACCTCTGCTGCCGAAGACGATCGGGGTGGTGACCGGAGAACGAGGCAAGGCCAGGGATGACGTCGTGGCCGGGCTGCGGCGACGCGGTTGGGCGGGACGGCTGATCTGGGCCTTTGCCCCCGTCCAGGATCGCCAAGCGGCTCCGCGGATCGCGGCCGCGTTGCGAGAGCTCGCCGCCGTCGAAGAGGTCGAGGTAGTGATCGTGGCGCGTGGCGGCGGTTCGCTGGCCGACCTCTACGCGTTCTGTGACGAGGGCCTATGCCGCACCGTGGCGCTGCTGCGCGTACCGGTGGTCTCCTCGGTCGGCCACCACACCGACCGTACCCTGATCGACGACGTCGCCGCGGTGGCCTGCTCCACCCCGACGCACGCCGCCGAGGCGGCGGTCCGGCTCGATTGCCGGGCCGCCCGCGCCGAGCTAACCGCTACCGCCCGAGCAATGCACACCCACGGCCGGCGCGCCGTTCTTACCCGCGCCCGCGCGCTGGGCCAACTCTCGCGCGCCCCGTTCCAGCACGTCGCCCGTCACCGCCGCCAACTCCATCAGCTGCTGCGGGAGCTCAGGGCCAGCGCCAAGCGGACCCGCCTACGCGGCGAGGAGCGGGGCGGTACCCACCTGCTCGTCCTGAGCCGCACCGCGACTCGAGCCAGAGGCTCGGATGCCGCCAACCGTCGGCGCGACCTTGACCGTTTGGCGCTCGCACTCGCGGCGCACGATCCGGCACGGACGCTGGCCCGCGGCTATGCGCTGGCCGAGGACCGCTCCGGTCTGCCGCTCGGTTCGGCGGCCGAGGCCCGCCGCGTCCGCGAGCTGCGACTACGCTTCCACGATGGAAGCGTGGAAGCCGACGTGAAGGGGCAGTGATGGGCCCGGTCAGTGAGCGGACCTATGAGTCCGCCGTGGCACGCGTCGAGGAGATCATTCGCCGGTTGGACTCGGGCGACGCGGGGTTGCGGGAAACACTCGATCTGGTCAAAGAAGGCCGCGAGCTCGTCGAGTACTGCGCCGCCGAGCTCGAAGCGGTAAGCAAGGGGCTCGAGGAACTGCGGCTGGAGGAACTGGTCGCACGCCTGGAGGCGGGGAGTCGGGACGCGTGAGCACGTTCGATGCGCTGGCCGGGCTGCCGCTGGAGATTGACGGCTACTCGCTCGAGGGACTGACGGCCCAGGTGTCCAGCGGCTTCGAGCGCCTGTCCACCGTCGTGCACCTGCGCGGAGGGGATCACGAGGGAGTCGGCGAGGACGTTGTCTACGACGCCGTCGATCACGTCGCGCTGCAGGAGGCCGGGCCGGTGCTCGCGCTAGCGGGCCGCTACACGCTCGGCGAGTTCTGCGAAGCCATCGACTCCCTGGATCTGTTCCCGGTTGCCCCCCAACGGGAGGTGTCCATCCTCTACCGGCGCTGGACGTTCCACAGCGCCGGGCTCGACCTGGCGCTGCGCCAGGCCGCCACGCCGCTGCACGAGGTGCTCGGGCGCGAGCCCAAGCCGCTGACGTTCGTCGTCTCGTTGCGTCTGGGCGAGCCGCCCAGCCTAGATCCGCTAATGCGACGGCTGGATCGCTATCCATCGCTGCGCTGCAAGCTCGATCCAACCAGCTCGTGGACGCCCGAGCTGATCGAGGCGCTGGTCGCCACAGGCGCCGTCGACTCGGTCGACTTCAAGAGCCTCTACCGCGGCACGGTCGTCGATCAGTCGCCGGACCCGGTGCTCTACGAGCGCGTCGTGAATGCCTTTCCGAACGCCTGGATCGAGGATCCTGACCTCGAGACGCCCGGTACCGCAGCGGTGCTTGAAGGACATCACGACCGGATCACCTGGGACGCCCCGATCCATTCGATCGCCGACATCGAGGCGCTGCCGTTCGCGCCGAGGATGGTCAACCTGAAACCGTCGCGGATCGGCGGATTGGTGAAACTCTGCGACACCTACGACTTCTGCGCCGAGCACGGGATCGGCGCCTACGGCGGCGGTCAGTTTGAACTTGGCCCAGGCCGCGGCCAGGCCCAGTACCTCGCGTCCCTGTTCCACGCCGACACGCCGAACGACCTGGCGCCGGTCGGCTTCAATCAGGACGACCCGCCGGCGGGGCTCCCGTCGAGTCCACTGCCTCCCGCGGCGGATCCTGTGGGCTTCCGCTGGAGCAGCTGAGCGCCGAGGCCGATCGGCCCCAATGGAAGACCGAAACAGCGAACCAACCATGAGGCCATGACATCCACATCGAATACCGAACTGAAGGGCACCGTCGCGCTGGTGACCGGCGCCTCGAGCGGGATCGGCGAGGCGACCGCCGTCACCCTGGCCGCCCGAGGCGCCGCCGTGGCGCTCGTCGCCCGCCGGCGCGACCGCCTGGAGGGCCTGGCCGATCGGATCCGCGACAGCGGCGGGACGGCGCTGGTGATCGAGGCCGACGTCGGCTCGCACTCGGACGCGGAGGCCGCCGTTGCCCAGACCGTCTCAGAGCTCGGACGTCTGGACACCCTCGTCAACAACGCCGGCGTGATGCTGCTCGGGCCGGCGCTCGACGCGCCGCTCGAGGAGTGGGAGCGAATGCTGAGCGTCAACGTGGCGGGCTTGCTCTACTGCGCCCACGCCGCGCTACCGCATCTGCTGTCGGCGGCGCAGGGCGGACCCCGACGGGTGGCCGACATGGTCAACATCAGTTCCGTCGCCGGACGCGTGGCGCGCACCGGCAGCGGCGTTTACAACCTCACCAAGCACGGAGTCGGAGCGTTCAGCGAGTCGCTGCGCCAGGAGGTGACCGAACGACACGTGCGAGTGTCGCTGGTTGAGCCGGGCGCGGTGAGCACGGAGCTGGCCTCGCACAATCGTCCTGAGATCCAGCGGTCGATCGATGAGCGCTTCAGCGACATGGAACGTCTGGACGCAGCCGATATCGCCGATGCCATCGCCTACATCGTCACGCGGCCCCGCCACGTGGCGCTCAACGAGGTCTTGATCCGCCCCACCGACCAGGCGGGCTGAGCTAACCCGGTCTCCCGGGCCGTCGCTGCACTGAACAAGTCCGTACTCTCTCTGCGCGCGACTGACTCGTCAATCAACTGCGGAGATCCTCTTGGACGAACGACTCGGAATCGCCGGCGCGGGAACGATCGCGACCGGACTAGCTGTGACCGCCGCGAGTGCGGGGCCAGTTCTCCTGTGGGCGCGCTCAGAGGAGTCTGCGGAGCGCGCCCGCGCCGCGATCGCCAAGGGCTGCGCCAAGATCGACACCGCCGACCCTGACCGGGTGCAGGTGGTGACCGATCTCGACGCGCTGGCCGAGGCGACGTTCCTGGTCGAGGCGGTCGTCGAGCACCACGGCAGCAAGGCGGCCGTGCTCGCTGATCTCGGCGAGCTCGCCCGCGAGCAGAGCGAGAACGCAATCCTTGCCACCACGACGTCATCGCTGTCGATCGAGGAGCTCGCTCAGGAGAGCGGGCACCCGGAGCGGTTCGTCGGCCTGCACGTGTTCAACCCGGTTCCGCGGATGGCGCTCGTGGAGCTGGCGTTCGCGCAGGCGGCGACCGCGGAGACCCGGGAGCGCGCCGAGGCGCTGTGTCAGACGCTGGGCAAGACGGCGGTCCACGTGCCCGACATGCCCGGCTTCGTCGTCAATCGGTTGTTGTTTCCGTATCTGTTCAGCGCGGTCGAGCTGATGGTCGCGTCGGGCATGCCGCCGGAGGACGTGGACAACTGCATGAAGCTCGGCGCCGGGATGCCGATGGGCCCGATCGCGCTGCTGGACTTCGTCGGTCTCGATGTCTCTCGAGCCATCGGGGAGACGATCGGTGCGGACGTGCCGGCCAAGCTAAAGGAGCTCGAAGAGGCAGGCGCCCTCGGCCGTAAGGCGGGGCGCGGCTTCTATAACTATGAGTGATCTTTTAAGACTCGTTCAGGTCCCGAGATCAGACTTCGCGTCGCGACGTACCTCATAGCAGCACCTCCTCCCCAGAAGCACGAAGCCGGCCCGTCCCCAGCGGGCCGGCTTCCTTTTGGGCGCACAGAGGGATCGCGGTACGCCCGACATAGCGCATTAAGTGGCGAAGCCGGCCCCCTTCAGGGCCGGCTTCTCTCTCTCCTCAACCACCGGGAAGGTCTGCTGCTCGCCCGGCTTTCTGCGCAGATGTAAATGTAACGAATGTCGCGAACCTATGCGAGCTCTTGCTCGTTCGGCACCGTCGGCGCCGAACGTCGATGGCTGATCCGAACCGCCTCGATCCGGTTCTGGCGAACCGATTCGACCCGGATCGAATAGCCGTTGGCCGCGATCTGATCGCCTCGCTTTGGCAGCCGCCCGAGCTCGGCGAAGACAAAGCCCCCCACCGAGTTGTACGCGTCGGTGTCGACCGGAAGGTCGAGCCCGTGATCCTTGAGGTCCGAGACAGCGACGTGACCGCGAACGAACCAATCGCCGTTCGCGAGCAGGCGAACGGCGCCGCCGGCTGGATCGGTCTCGTCGGCGATCTCTCCGACGACCTCCTCGATGATGTCCTCGATCGTGACAATCCCGGCGGTTCGGCCGTACTCGTCGATCACGATGGCGAGCTCGGTGCGCTCGCGCTGCAGGTCGGCCAACAGGTCGTCGAGCGGCTTGGTCTCGGGAACGATCGGCGCCTCGCGGACGAGCGCCTCAAAATGGGCCTCTTCGCCTTGGTTCATCAGCAATTTGACCAGCTGATTGACATGGACGATCCCCTTGACACGGTCCTGGTTCTCGTCCTCGGTGACGACCAGCCGCGAGTGGCCGGTCGAGACGCAGCGCCGCAGCGCCTCGGTCACGTTCTCCTGAAGGTCGACCGTCACCACGGCGGGAATCGGTGTCATCACCTGCCGCGCCTCTTGCTCATGCAGGTGAAACACCCCGGTGAGCATGCTGGCCTCGCCGGCATCGAGGTGGCCGCCCGTATGCGACTCGGCGATGATCCGCTTGAGCTCGTCGGGGGTTCCGCCTTCCGGCTCCGCATCCGGGTCGATCCCAAGAAGCCGCAGCATCCAGCGCGAGGAGGCGTTCAGCGCGCTCACGAACGGGTTGAACACGACGCGAAAGAACTGCAGCGGCCGAGCGATCCGGCGGGCCACCCCCTCGGGGTTCTGGATCACGTAGAGCTTCGGGACCATCTCCCCCACGGTCGTCTGGGCCGCGGTGATCAGCAGATAGGTCACGATCACCGCCACCACCACCGCCGCGCCGTGCCCGAGCGCGTGGCCCAGCACCGGCTCGAGCACGTGGGCGATCGCCGGCTCGCCCAGAGCTCCGATGCCAATCGAGGCCATCGTGATCCCGACCTGGCAGGCCGAGATGTAGTCGCTGATGTGCTCGCTCTGGGCGAGCGCGAGCCGGGCTCCCCGCACCCCCTCCTCGGCCATCGCTTCGAGCCGGGCACGGCGTGACCGGACAAGCGCGTACTCAGCTATGACGAAGAACGCGTTGGCGAGCACCAGCAGCCCGCTGAGGATGATCAGCAGCGCTTTCACCGGCGCTTGAGGAGCGCGGCGCAGCCCTCGGTTGCCGCGCTGCTACTTCGGGGTAGGTCGTCGTTCATTACAGCGACGCGGCGAACGGTAGCAGCAGCGGCGGATCCGGCAGCCAGGCCGCCTGCTACCGCTCGCGTGGCGTCACTGCGCCTTCAGCTCGCTCGCGCTCTGCACCATGCCGGTGGGCTTACGCCAGCTGATCGAAGCGGTCGGCCATCGTGAAGTCGACCTCGGTCAGCCCCCCAGCGGAGTGATTGCTCAGTGACAGCCTGACCTTGTTCCAGCCGTGCACGAGGATGTCCGGGTGGTGGTTGGCCTCCTCGGCCGCCTCCGCCACCCGGTTGACAAAGGCGATCGCCGCGCAGAAGTCCTCGAACTTCCGCTCGCACACGATCTCCTCCCCCCCGCGGGTCCATTCGCCGCCCTTCAGGCGTTCCGCGATCTGATCGTCATCAAGCAGCTCTGTCATATCGTTCTCCCATATGCGGATCGTCAGCCTCGTCCCCTCGGCCACCGAGATGCTGTTCGCGCTCGGCTTGGGAGCCGACCTTATCGCCGTCACGCACGAATGTGACTACCCGGCTGCCGCGCGTGAGCTGCCCCGAGTCACCCGAGATCTCTTGCCGGGCGGTCTCAGCGCCGCGGAGATCGACGCAGCCGTCAAACAACGGACGCTGGCCGGAGAGTCGATCTATGAACTGGACACCGAGGCGCTGCACGATCTGCGCCCGGACCTGATCGTCACCCAGGCTCTGTGCGCGGTGTGCGCCGTTTCCTATGACGACGTCCAGAGCCTCGCCGAGGAGATCGAGAGCCACCCGCAGGTTGTCTCGCTGGACCCCCACACGGTCGGAGAGATACTTGGGGATGCTCGGACCCTCGCCCGGGCCACGGACCGCACGGATGCCGCAATCGAACTCGTGGGTGATGCCTCGGCGCGGATCGACCGGGTCCGAGTCGCGGTTCGCGGAGCGCGACGCCTGCGCGTCGCCGCGCTGGAATGGCTCGATCCGCCGTTCGCGGCGGGTCACTGGACGCCCCAGCTGATCGAGTACGCGGGCGGCGAGGACGTGCTCGGGTTCGCCGGCGAGCATTCGCAGGAGCGGACCTGGGCCGAGATCGGGACCTCGGATCCGGATGTGGTGATCGTCATGCCCTGCGGCTATAACGCCGAGATCGCTCATCGCGAAGCCGAAATGCATCGCGACGAGCTGGTGGCGCTCGGCGCGGGCGAGGTGGTCGCCGTCGACGCGGCGGCGTACTTCTCGCGCCCCGGACCGAGGATCGTCGATGGCCTGGAGCTGCTGGCCCACATCCTGCACCCCGAGCTGGTGCCCCACGCACCAGGCGAAGCGTTAACGGTAGAGCTCTGAGCGCCCGAGCGGTCCTGCTCGTCCATTCCTCGAGCGGACGCTACGGTGCCGATCGCCAGCTGGCGCTGCTCGCCACCGGGCTGGACCCCGAGCGCTACCGGCCGATCGTCGTTCTGCCCGAGCGCGGCGACCTCGGCTCGGACCTGACGGCCGCCGGCGTCGAACTGCTGGTGCGCCCGCTGAGCGTGCTTCGGCGCGAGCTGATGACACCCCGCGGGCTGGCCGGATTGACCGCGCTCGCCGCGCGGGACGCGGTTGCGCTGCGCACACTGATTCGGCGGCGCGCAGTCGCCCTGGTTCACTCCAACACGTCGGTGATGCTGGGCGGCGCCGGCGGAGCTGCGGCAGCCGGGGTCCCCCACATCTGGCACGTCCGCGAGATCTATGCGCGCTTCGGACGCGCGTGGCCCGCATACCGAGCCGTGCTGGGCAGCGCAGCGGCGCTTCCGTGTGTCTCACGCGCGACCGCGGCGCAGTTCGGCGAGCCCAGCCGGGCGCGGGTGGTCGAGGACGGTCTCGCGGGCGATCCGCAGCGGGCTCCCCGGCAGCGCGCCCGCGCGGCGCTGGGCCTGAGTGAGGACCGGCCTGCGATCGCGGTGCTCGGCCGGATCTCGGACTGGAAGGGTCAGGACGTGCTGGTGCGGGCGCTGGCCGAGCCGGCGCTGCGCGAGCGCGACGCGGTCGGGTTGCTGGCCGGAGACGTGTGGCCCGGTGCGCAGGCGCGGCTCTCGCAGGTGCTGGAGCTCGCCGACCGCCTCGGCGTCCGAGACCGTCTGCACGTTCTCGGCTTCCGCGAGGACCTCGACAATGTGCTCGGCGCGGCCGACCTGATCGCTGTCCCCTCCACCGCTCCCGACCCTCTCCCCGGCTCCGCGATCGAGGCTGCGGCGGCCGGATGTGCCGTGATCGCCAGCGCCCACGGTGGTCTGCCAGAGATCATCCGCGAGGGTGTCACCGGCCGGCTGGTGGCGCCCGGAGACGCAGCGGCTCTCGCCCGCGTGGCCCGCGAGCTAATCGATGACGTTGAGCAACGAGATCGGCTCGGAGCGGCGGCGTCAGCGGATGTGCGGCTTCGCTTCGCTCCGCACCGGCTCCTGGACTCGGTTCAGGACCTTTATGACGAGGTGCTCGGCCGCGGTGTGGGCTACGGGCTCAGGCTCCGAAGGTCCCCGCGCAGCGATTGACGCGAACCCCGCATGCGGTTCGCCGGCCTACGCGCCGATACCGATCCCGTTCGGCGCCAGCCCCATGCTTCCGGCCACCGCGATGGCTCCAGCGACGCTGAGCACCGCGAGCAGGACGCACCCGGCGATCGCCAGGGCCTGCATCCGTCGGCGCTCCGCCATCTCGACGACCAGCAGGCCGGTGATGAGCCCTCCGACCAGGCCGCCGAGGTGGCCGCCGATCGAGATCCCGCTGAAGGTCACCGAGAACAACAGGTTCAGCACCAATACGGTCCCCAAACCGCTCTGCCAGATCGGGATGCCGCGGGCACGAGCGACAACGATCAGGGCTCCGAACACGCCGAAGATCGCTCCTGACGCTCCAACCGTGAACGCGTCCGGCTGGAACAGGAGGGCACCGAATGAGCCCGCGAACAGCGACGCCAAATAGACCGCGGCGAAGTTGACCCGCCCGATCGCCGGCTCGAGCATCTGCCCGATGAACCACAGTGAGAGCATGTTCACGAAGATGTGAAAGAACCCCGCGTGCAGGAAGCCCGAGGTGAAGATCCGCCAGTATTCGTGCTGATGAGCGATCAGCGGGCCGAACAATGCGCCCTTGGCGTAGACCTGGCCCCCGCCGCCTGACCCCAGCCCGGATCCGCCTGCCGTCTCGGCCAGGAACGCGATCACGTTGATGACGATCAGCGCCTGAGTGACCAGCGGAGTCGAGGGCAGCGAACGCAGGGTCTTGACCTTGGTGCGGTCGCGCGAGCATTCAGGGCAACGCATGCCGACGGGGGTCGGCGTCATGCAATCCGGGCAGATTGGACGCCCGCACGACGAGCAGGCGACGCCGGTCTCCCGCGAAGGGTGTCGGTAGCAGGTGGCCACGGGGATGAAGCTATCAGCGGCGCTGATCGAGCCGGGCGGCCCGGCGGCGCTCACCCGCGCCGCAGCGGGCCGCCCGCCACTGGCGTTCGGACTCAGACAACTAGCGGTCCGGAAGGATTCGCCGGGCCTCCTCGGCGATGTCGTGCAGGGTTCGCTCGGCCAGGTCAAGCAGGTTCGAGGACTGCTGGCGTCGCGACCGGTGGCGCCCACGCACACGCAGCACCACGAGGGCGGTTCCGGCGGTGGCACCGACTACGGCCGCCGCCGCCGGGCGAGCCCAGTTGCGTGGATCTCGCATCGCCGAGAGCTCCCAGGACTCGAGCTCGTCCTGAGCCAACTCGGTAAGGTTGACGAGCGTCAACTCCATCCGCTGCGCGAGGTCGGCGGGCGGATCGACGGGAGTCAGGGCCTCCCGCAGCAGCGCCTCGAAATCGGTCGTGGCCGAACTCATCCAGCGTCTCCCGCGGCGGCGCCGGAAGCGTTCTCGGAGACCATCCCCTCGAGCTGCCTGATCGCGCGGTGCAGCAGTACCTTGGTCGCCCCGTCGGTACGTCCGAGCGCACGGGCGATCTCACGATTGTCCATGCCGAGCGCGAACCGCATGATCAGCGCCTCGCGACGATCGTCAGGTAGCTGCTGGACGGCGGTCAGGATTGCCTTGAGCTCCTCGCGTCCCTCGACGAGCGATTCGGTCGTGTGCGGAGCCGAGATCATTCCGGCGTCCTCGATCGCCGACTCAGGCTTGCGCGAGCGATCGCGATAGAAGTTCGCGGCAAGGTTGTGCGCGATCCGGATGAGCCACGGCCGCAGCGGCCTTCCATTCGACTCTCGCATCGCTCGCTCAAAGTGGCGATAGGCCTGCAAGAAAGTCTGCTCGGTGAGGTCCTCCGCATCGTGATGGTTGCCGACGCGGTAGTAGCTGTATGAGTACACGTCGCGCAGATGAGCGCGGTAGAGCTCCGTGAACCGAGCGTCCAGCTCCGCCTTGCTCTTGCTCTTGGGTCCGCTGTCGTCCACCGCATGGAGCCTATCTCCGCTCAGGCAGCGCGCACCGAGCGCGAGCGTTTGCGTCCTCCGGGCCGGGTCACGGTCGCGGTCCATCGCTCTGGCTCGATCCGGCCTTCCACGAGTTCCGTCAGGCTGTCGAGGGCGGGACTCTCCAGCTTGGAGTCCCGCGCGACGCTCGCCAGCAGCGGCACCAAGTCGACGGCTTCGGCCACGTGTCCCAGCATCGGGCTTATATCCGACGGCGCTACCCCGCGGGAGAGCAGCTCTCCCGCGCGGCGGTTCCGGGAGCTGGCCGCGACGACGGTGGCGACGAGATCCCCGGCGCCGGCGAGTCCGGCGAAGGTCTCCGGGCGCCCGCCCCGCAGCCGGGCGAGCGCGTCGACCTCGGCAAACACCTTTCCGGCCGCGGCGCCGGCCGCATTCGGTCCGCCCGAGGCGGCAGCGGCGGCGGCGAACACCGCGACGTTCTTGGCGCAACCCGCAAGCTCGACGCCGGTGACATCTGTCGTCAGCGACACATCCATGGAGGCGCCGCTGAGGGTGTCCGACAGCTGCTTGGCAAAGCCTCGGTCGAGCGAGGCGAGCACGACCGAGGCGCCGTGCTCGAGAACCTCCGCGGCGTGGGCGGGGCCGCCCAGCACCGCCAGTGCCCGCGCGCGACACCGCTCAGCCGCGAACGCGGAAGGCAAAGTCCCCAACGGCGGGACGAGGCCCTTGGACAGCACCAGCACCCCCGCCCGGCGCGGGATCCGCTCGCCGTGTGCGGCCAGGACGGCCGGCAGCGAACGAGCCGGCACCGCCAGGCAGATGAGGTCGTGCCCACAAAGCTCAAGCTCCGCAGCGCGGAGCACGCGCACCGAATCTGGGAGCGTGACCCCAGGCAGATATGACGGGTTCTCACGGGTTTCGTTCAGCGCCAGCGCCTGCTCACGCGTGCGGCAGGCGAGGTCGACCTCGAGCCCGGCTTGGGCGAGGCACACGGCGAGGCTCGTTCCCCAGCTGCCGGCTCCGATCACCGCGACGCGCCGCAGCGGCGGCAGGCCGCCGAGCCACTCCCACTGCAGCATCACGCAGGGCCAGATGCGGTCGGTCACAGCTCGCGCCAGCGCCGGCGAAGCGTCGTCAACGCGCGGAAAGCGCAGCGGCTGGCCGGCGCGGATCCGGACCTTGTGAGGCCGGATTCGCCAGCCGCGACGGATCGACTGGGTGCCGATCACGGCGACCGGGATCACCGGTACGCCGCTCTCGAGCGCCAGCCTCCCCACTCCCCGCTTCGCATGCCCGAGCGCGCCCGGTCGCACTCGCGTGCCCTCCGGGAAGATCAACACGACATCGCCGCGGGCGAGGATCGCCTTGGCGGTTTGCATGAACTGCTCGTCGCCGGTGCCGCGGTCGACGGGAAACGCTCCCAGCGCGTTCAGGATCCAGGCCTGCCAGGAGCGCTGGAACAGTTCCTTCTTGGCCACGTAGTACATCGGCCGGCGGGCCATCGTGGCGATCACGAACGGGTCGAGAAAGCTGCGGTGGTTGGACGCGATGATGTACGGGCCGTCGGCCGGAAGGTGCTCTCGGCCGATCCGGCTGAGTCGGAAATATATGTGGAAGAAGGGCTGCAGGACCCCGCGGACGAGCCAGTACACGAGCGGGTTGGCTCCCTGCTCGCGGGCACGCCTGTGCAGCGCTTCGTGATTCATCGCACATTGGCGTACCCGTTCTGGCCCTGGCCGTTACAGTTCCGGGCCTTGAGCCCCGGCCTCGATCGCACCCGCACGCTGAGAGGAGCCGCCTGCGGCGCTGTCGCCGCTGCGGTCTGGGCGCTGCAGCAGCCTGCTGACAAGCTCGTGTTCTCCAGCCGTTATGACGACGTCGAGCTACTCGGCAAGGCGATCACGCGGGGAAGCGGCTGGTATCCCGCCGGCTTCGCCCTGCACATGGGAAACGGTGCCGCGTTCGGTGCCGCCTACGCCAACCTCGCCCCTGCGCTGCCGCTACCGCCGGTGCTGCGCGGCCCCGCTGTCGGGCTACTTGAGCACCTGGTCATGTGGCCCGCCGGCGCCCTGTCTGACCGTTTCCACCCCGCGCGCAAGGAGCTCCCCGGTTTCGCCGGCAACCGCGCGGCGTTCATTCAGTCGACCTGGCGCCACCTCCTGTTCGGCTTGGTCCTGGGTGAGCTCGAGCGGCGGGTGAACGCTGCACCGGAGGCGGTCCCGCCCGAACCTGAAGCCGACTACTCGAGCAACGGCCACGGCTCGTTGGAGCACGCGCTGACGGTCAGCGAGACCAGCTCAGGGTCTGGTGCCGCCGGGCCCGGATAGCTCATGCGAGCTCTGATCACCGGAGCTTCAGGGTTCGCGGGGGGACACCTGGCGCGGGCCTGCGCGGACGCGGGTGATGAAGTCACCGGGATCTCCCGGCGCGGCGTCTCCGCGGCGGGAGCTGCGCTCACGGTTGACCTGCGGGTCCCCGCCGACGTGCGGGAGGCCGTGCGCAGCGCGTCACCCGACGTCGTTTACCACCTCGCCGCGCTGTCGTCCGTCGGGCGGTCGTGGGAGGACCCCGACGGAACCGTGCAGGCGAACATCGCCAGCGACACGAACCTGCTCGAGGCGGTTCGCCACGAGGCCCCCGGCGCGCGGCTGGTGTGGGTGAGCTCCTGCGAGGTCTACGGCCCAGCCGCCAGCCTGCCCGCGCACGAGGATGCGCCGCTTCACCCGGCGAGTCCCTACGCGGTCTCCAAGACGGCCGGAGAGCAGCTCGCCGGGATCTACGGCCAGGCCTACGGCCTCGACGTGATCCGCGCGCGTCCGTTCAACCACGCCGGGCCGGGCCAGCTCCCGATCTTCATCCTCTCCTCACTCGCCCGTCAGGCCGCCGAGGGCCGCCTGGCCGGCGAGACGAAGCTCCGCCTGGTCACCGGCAATCCTGAGACTCGCCGAGACTTCACCGACGTACGTGATGTCGCCCGGGCCTACCGCCTGCTGGCCGCCGAAGCCGAGCCGGGCATCTACAACGTCAGTACCGGCCGCTCCATCTCCGCCGCCGAGCAGATCGGCGTGCTGGCCGAGCTGATCGCACCGGTCGAGATCGAGCACGTAGTCGACCCCGGCCGCGTCCGCCCTCACGAGGTGATCGACCTTTCCGGGGCCAACGACCGAATCCGCGAAGCCACCGGGTGGCACCCGGAGATCACCTTTCGGCAGACGATGCTCGACACCGTCCACTGGTGGGAGCAGGAGCTGACGAAGGCCGGCGCCCTGTCAAACTGAGCCCCGCCGCCCGCCTAGCTCAACTGGTAGAGCACTTCACTTGTAATGAAGAGGTTTTCGGTTCAAGTCCGAAGGCGGGCTCTATCGATTTTGCAGGGATTTTGCGCATCGGCCGTGTCGGATGGATCGGCATCCGGACACAAAACGGACACTTCTGGGACACGTTCTAGCGCGCGCGCCGCTCGGATGAGTTGGATGCGCGGAGACTCGACGGGCGGGCCCTGGTCTGGAGCGAGCGGACGATCGATGGCGAGGCGGTGCTCGCGCTCTCGACTCGGTTCGGGGCGCTGAAGATCGTCGGCACGCCCGCCGGCGTGCCGCGCGGCTGTGTTGATCTGCGCCACGCCGCGACCAGGGAGCACCTTGGCTGTGGGCCGCAACCGTTCGTCGCCTCAGCTGGCGATCTCGCTCGGATGGCAGCGGCGTTGCAACGCGACCAGGATGTCTCCCGCTTGCCGGAGCTGAGGCGGATCATGGAGCCGAGGCCGACCGCGGACAAATCCTCGCTCCAGCCGTCGCCTCACCATCTGCTGGCAATCGGGGGCCCAGCTCGGGCGCAAAGGTCCTGAGCGGGGCTCACGGCTCACCCGCTAAACACGGCCGCGTGCTCAGTCGGGCAGAAGCGTCAGGTGCTCAACGTGCGAGGGGCGCGCGATGCGGAAGTGGCGACGATCCAGTGTCGCGACCTTCGTCTCACCGAGATGCTCGACGGCCGCGAGCACGCTCGCGTCCACGAACCCGAGGGGAAGATCGGCGTAGCTCTCAACCAGCGCCGCAGCGTGAGCGAGCTCGTGGTCGCCAGGAAGGTGGGTCTCGAGCCGCCCGGCGCTTACGTCCGCCATCAGCGCCGTAAAGCCTCCGAGCCATGGCCGGAGCAGATACTCGACCTCGACCAGTACGCACAGCGGCACGACCCGGCGCTCGCTGGTTGTTGCGAGGAGCTGTGCGCAGCGTTCGTGGTCTGGGTCGCTGCGATCAATCAGCGCGACTAGCGGACCCGTGTCGAGGATCAGCGCCACGCGTCGGGGCGATACTCACGCCCGCGGGCGCGACCACCGGTGTCGACGGCGCCAACGCACGACAGGGGTTGGTCGGGGTCGCGATTCACTTCGCGCTCGATCGCATCGCGCACCAGCTGGGGAAAAGTGATGCCTCGCTCGCCGGCGAGTTGACGAGCCCGCTCGAGCAGCGACTCGTCAGCCTGGATCATTACGCGCCGTTTCATGCTAGCAATGCTAGCACTGCTCTATCCCCTCGATCTTGCCGCACCGGATTGAACGGAACCGCGTCCTGCCCTAACAGCGTTCTGACAGTGCTGATACCACAAGGCGCCGGCGCACTACGGCGGCCGGGAACTCGGATAGCCGCCGACAGTCCTGCCGTGCTGATGGGCCGCGGGCTGTAGTTGTACGGCCTTCGCTCAGTTGCAGCGACCGACGGCGGTCGCGTTTCGTGAGCGCCTCCCGAGGTTATCGAGCCGGGATCAACTGGCAGAGTTGGACCGACCGGCGCGCTGGCGGCTTCCGCTTCGCGCGCTCGTAGGCTGGGAGCCCGCGCCGTTTGGTGGGTCGGCGCTGAATGGGAGCGCTTCGAACAGCAGGATCACGAGACCCACGTCGATCGCCGAGTGCGGATCGCTGGCGAGGCGCGCTGCCGCTTCCTGTTCGATCTGTGCTGTTTGCTCGAGCCATCTCTTGGTCGCTTTGGCGAGCTTGGTCCAGCCTTTAGCGTCGAGCTTCAGCGGCGTCGAGGTGAAGTGGGCGTCAGCGGCGTCGAATCCGCCAGAAGCTGCGGAGCGGGAGGCGTATTCGTGAGCTTTGCTTAGGATTGCGCTCAGCACGCGCTGTTTTGAGACAGTGTCGAGGTCCGCCCACGCTTCGTCTGGAGTGCCCCCGGTTTCGAGGACACCTGAGGGCTTTGGTCGAAAGACCGGGCCAGGAGGTGAGAAGTGCCTCGAACCAGACCGCCGTATCCAGAGGAGTTTCGTCGGGAGGCGATCGAGCTCGTTCGTATCTCGAGCAAGTCGCAGCGGCAGATCGCGGAGGATCTTGGGATCTCGGATGTGACGTTGCGTAACTGGGTCAAGCAGGCCGAGCGTGATCAGGGCAAGCGTCCGGATGGTCTCTCGAGCGACGAGCGTGAGGAGCTGGCGCGGTTGCGTCGTGAGAATCAGACGTTGCGGATGGAGCGTGAGATCCTCAAGAAGGCAGCCGCTTTTTTCGCCCGGGAGACCGGCGAGCCGTAGGCGAAATCTTTTCGCTGATCGCGGCGGAGAAGGCGAACTATCCGGTCTCCGTGATGTGCCGAGCGTTGGGTGTGAACCGCACCAGCTTCCATGACTGGGAGCGTCGCGCGCCGTCGGACAGGGCGCTGGGCGACGCGTTCCTGATCGAGAAGATCAAGCAGATCCACGCCGCCTCGGACGGCACCTATGGGGCTCGGCGGATCCACGCCGAGCTGCGGCTTGAGTACGGGATCCGGGGCGGGCGTAAGCGTGTGGAGCGGCTGATGCGAGCGGCCGGTATCTCCGGGGTCCTGGCGCGCAAGCGCCGGCGCACGACGGTCAGGCTGCCCGGGGTTAGGGTCGCTTCCGATCTGCTCGAGCGGGACTTTGACCCGACTGCCCCCAACCAGACCTGGTCGGCGGACATCACGTATGTCTCGACCTGGGAGGGGTTTTTGTACCTCGCGCACGTCCAGGACCTGTTCTCCAGGCTGATCGTCGGCTGGTCGATGGCCGACCACCTCCGCTCAGAGCTCGTCGTCGACGCGCTCGAGATGGGCTTGCACCGACGCCGCCCCGGGCGCGGGCTGATCCACCACTCCGACCAGGGCTGCCAATACACCGCGGTGCTGTTCGGCAAGCGCTGCGAGCGGGCCGGGATCGAGGTCTCGATGGGCTCGGTTGGCGACTGCTATGACAACGCCGTCTGCGAGACCTTCCACGCGACCATCAAGAAGGAGAAGATCTACCGGCAATCGTGGCCGACCCGCGCCGAGGCGAGAGCCGCAATCTTCGAGTTCATCGAGGGCTGGTACAACCCGCGGCGGCGCCACTCGACGCTCGCATACCTGTCCCCGATCGAGTTCGAACGCCACCACGCCGAGCTCGCCCTCCAAGCCCCGATTTCGGCCAACGGATCGGTCGCGCCGACTCGCCGAGGGCCGCAGACGGCCTGACAACGCGTCGCGTCTCGACCGACGACCTCGATTTCGCTGCCGACGCCCTGATCTCTCCCCAGAACGTTCCCGTCCTTCAAGCCGGTCCCGCTCAGGCCGCGACGGACGACAGTCAAAAGACGAACGGCGACCGGTGGCCTCTCCGCTCCACGGTCAAGGAGCAAGCTCGCTGATACAACACTCAACTACGACAGCCAGACGTGTCGTCCAAACCGGGGGCGGTCCAGTCGGTGAATCGGGGGTGGGCTTTGGTTCGGTAGTAATGCTCTGTGGCTCCCCGGCGCTGGCGGGTGCTCACGAGCTCGAGCAGGCCCAGGTCGTACAGCGTACGGACGTGATAGGCGATCGTGCCGAGCGGTTGATCTAGTTTGGTGGCCAGTACGACGGGACTGGCCGCTCCTTCGTCGAGCATCGCTAGAAGACGTATTCGCAGCGGGTGCGAGATCGCGCGGACCCAGCGAGGATCGCTGATGTTCGTGATCGGCAAAGGCTTCGCCATTGGCGAAGCGTACGCAACTACTCGGCAGTAGCCGCTGGTGGGAGAGTGGCCGCCGAGCGCCCGCGAGCCCCGAGGGGGTTCGGCCTGGGAGCGCCAGCGGCCACTCACTCCGTCCCTACACTCCGCCGATCATGGTG
>JRHI01000539.1_pt1 | contig 40279 bp, 37 predicted proteins | sample 215371 | NCBI WGS metagenome assembly JRHI01 (sample SAMN02929681, study PRJNA255918) | sediment metagenome | biome: cave system; feature: Ice Cave; material: Sediment; isolation source: sediment from deep within a dark volcanic ice cave with no known source of... ... | reverse complement strand
GCCCGGCTCCCTGGGGCGGCGGATGGGACCTCATTTGACCGTTACAGTCCACTAGTCGATTAAGCGGGCCGCACGAGCCTGCGATTTGGTCATTCAACAGCCGGGCGCCCCATAGTTGCCGCAGCAGCCTGCCCGGCGCTGACGGCGGCGGGCCAGGTTGCGCGACGCGGTCCCGAGGCCGCTCCGCTCCCCTCGCCCCGGACCAGGTTTGCCCAGAACCCCCCGAGGCTGGCCTGCTCGCGGCCTCGGTGCTCGTGGCCGTCACACATTCATCGAAGCTCTCAGGTGGTCTGGCCGTTGGGTCGGACGAGGATTTCGTTGTAGGCGACGTTGGGAGGCGACGACATCGCGAATATGCAGGCTCGAGCGACGTCGTCGGCGGTCAGAGGATCGAAGGTGCGCGGGATCACGCCGGCGCCCTCGTGGCGGACGGCCAGGTCATAGAAAGGGGTGTCGACCGTGGCCGGCTCAACCAGCGTGACCCGGATGTGCTGCTCGGCCAGCTCCTGGCGGAGCGACTCGCCGATGGCGTTGACCCCAAATTTGGTCGAGGCATAGACGCCGGCGCCGAGCCGGGAGTTCCGGCCGCTGATGGAGGACATCAGCACGATGTCGCGGGTGCCGTCAGGCACCAACCTGCGGTAGCCGTAGAAGATCGTGTAGAGGAGGCCGACCAGGTTCGTCTCGATGACATCCTTCCAATCCGCTGGGTTGCCCTTCGTGATGTGCCCATAGAGGCCATAGCCGGCGTTGGCAACGATCCCGTCCAGGCCCCCCAGCGCGTCGGCCGCCCGGCCGATCGCTGCCTCCACCTGCTTCTCATCCTTCACGTCACAGCGAAAGTTGTGGACGCCGTCGCGCTCCCCGTCCTCGACACTGCGGGCAAGCCCGGCGACCCGGGCGCCCGCGGCGAGCGCCTGGCGAGCCACGGCGGCCCCGATGCCGGTGCTGGAACCGGTGACGAGAAGCCGCCGTCCCTTGAGATCAAAATCCGCCATTTCTCTTCAGTCCTCCTTGAGGAATTTCGGTTCGAAGCGTTCGAGGTTCTCGGGCGTCCGGCGGGGAATCATCACCCGCCTCTGGAAGATGCAGACCCGCTTCCCGTCCTGGTTGTAGGCGCGGGTCTCGACCAGGATCGTGCCGCGATCGGGTTTGCTCTTGGACTCTTTGACTGCCAGGACGGTTGTCTCGGCGTAGATGGTGTCGCCGTGGAAGGTGGGGTTCTCGTGCTTGAGGCCATTCACCTCAAGGTTCGCGATCGCCTTGCCGGAAATGTCGGGAACGCTCATACCGAGCGCAAGCGAGTAGACCAGGTTGCCGACCACCACGTTGCGGCCGAATTGAGTCCGGTTGGCGGCGTAATTGGCGTCCACATGGAGCGGGTGGTGGTTCATCGTGATCATGCAGAAGAGGTGATCGTCGTATTCCGTGATCGTCTTTCCCGGCCAGTGCCGGTAGGTCGCGCCAACCTCGAATTCCTCCAGGTACCGGCCGAAGGGGCGGACGTGCTCGGGGGCGCTCATCGGCCGGGAGCCGGCGCCGCCGGGCGCTCCGCCCTCGTGGCCAGGGCTTTTGCGATGACCCGAAGCGCGAGGACCTCCTCGGCTCCTTCGAAGATCGCCAGGACACGGGCGTCGAGGAAGTAGCGCGAGATGTCGGTCTCCTCCCCGTAACCCATTCCGCCGAAGAGCTGCATCGCGTCCCGCGTCACGTACTCAGCCATCCGCGAGGCGTAGAGCTTGGCGAGCGAGGCCTCCACCTGACCCTCCGATTGGCCTGCGTCGCCATCCAGGAGGCGGGCCGCCTGGTAGGAGAGCTGGCGGGAAGCATGCAGCCGCACGCCCATCCGGCCGATCATCTGGCGCGCCAGCTCGTGCTCGGACACCGGGCTGCCGAACACCCTGCGCTGACGGGTGTACTCGAGCGTGTCAGTGACGGCTGCCTGCATCACGCCAACCGCCCGGCCGGCGGTCTGAAGGCGGCCGGTGGCGAACCCCTCCATCTGCAGGTAGAAGCCTCGGCCCTCGGCGCCGACCAGGGATGAGTGGGGCAGGACGTATTCCTCGAAGTTCAGCTCGAAGGTGTGCAGCCCCCGGTACCCGATCGTCGGGATCGCCCGTCCTCGGAGCACTCCCCCGCCTTCCGCCCGGTGCTCGAAGGCATGGCCGAGCTGGCTTGACTTCTCAGCCACGAACAGGCTCAGCCCGCGATGCGAATCCGGACCGGTGCGGCAGAGCAGCATCAGGAGGTGGGCGCGGCCGGCGAAGGTGCACCACAGCTTGGTCCCGTTGAGGACCCAGCCGCCATCGGGCCGCCGGCTGGCGCGGCACTGGAGCGAGGCGACGTCGGAACCGAAGTCGGGCTCGGTGACTCCGACGGCGACAAGCCGGGAGCCGTCGGCGATGGCGGGCAGCCAGCGCCTCTTCTGCTCCTCGGAGCCGCCGCTCAGGAGAGCCCTGACCAGGATCTCCGGCCTCGTCATCAGGGATCCCCCGGCGGCGAGCGAGGCGGCCGACATCTCCTCGGTGCCGATCAGCATGGCGACGTGGTCCGGCCGTCCGGTCAGTGTGCCGCCGTACTCCTCGGGAATGGAGAGGCCGAAAAGACCGAGATCAGCCACGCCCCGGATCACCTCCTCGGGGATATCGGCGTCGCGACGGTGGATCTCCTGGGCCCGGCTCCGCAGCCGGCGCTGGGCGAAGTCGCGCAGGGTGGCCCGGAGCAGCCGGTGCTCTTCGCCGGCACCGAGGTCATCGGCCCCGCGTCCGCCGAGCAGGAGCTCGGCCACCACGTCGAAGCTGGGGTCGAAAGTCTCCGCCGATACGTCGGCCGCGGCACCGCGAGCGATCGCCGCGGCGAGCGGGTCCGCAGTCCGCTCGGCCCACTCGGCGGTCGCCCCGCCGGCGGCAGCGCGAGCCGCGCTCCAGACGGCCTGGTAGGCCTCTACGTCGCCGGCGATTTCGGGCTCCAGGGGCGCGGTTTCATGCGGAACGACTCACCCCGCTCGACCATCACGACGGCCATCTTGCGGGAGGCTTCGTCGATCATCTCTTCGCCCAGCATGACCGCGCCCGTCATCTCGACGTCGGTGGCCTGCCGGTAAGCGTCGAGGATCGCCACCGCTTTGTCGTAGTCCTCCTGGCGCGGCGCGAAAGCCTCGTTGAGAATGTCTATCTGGGCCGGGCTGAGCGCCCACTTGCCGTCGAAGCCGAGCATCGCGGCTCGCTCGGCAAATGTCCGCAATCCCTCTGGGTCCCGGATCTGCGCATAGGGCCCGTCGATCGGCTGAAGGCCGTTGGCGCGGGCGGCCAGGACCATCCGGACATGGAAGTAGTGCCAGTAGTCGCCCGGATATTCTGGCTTGAGCCGGCCGACGGTCAGCTCCGGAATGCGCAACGAGGCCGAGAAGTCGGCCGGGCCGAAGATCAGGCTCTCGCTCCTCGAGGAAGCGCCGGCGATGGCGTTGATGTTCTCCATCCCCCGGGCTGATTCGATCTGCAACTCCAGACCGACGCGGCGCTGGCGGCCCGTCTTCCACTCGATCTGGTTCAGCAGGTTGGCCACGAAGTGGACCTGGTCGACGTCCTCGACCTTGGGAATCATCAGGCAGTCAAGCCGGTCGCCGGCGCCCTCCACCACACTGATGATGTCCTCGTAGCACCACTTCGTGTCGCATGCATTGACGCGGACCGTCCGGATCTTCCCGGCGAATTCGTATGTGGTGAGCGCCTCGACAACCTGCTCGCGCGCCTTCACCTTCGCGCCCGGCGCAACCGAGTCCTCGAGATCCAGGAAGATCTGGTCAGCGGCGGACTGGTCCGCCTTCGCGTGGAACCGGGGTTGGCTGCCGGGGACGGCCAGGCAGGAGCGCCTGGCTCTCACCGCTTCGCTTTCGTGGCCCTGCTCGGGGGAGCCGGCTTGGCAGCCTTGACCGCGGTCTGAGGCGCCGCCTTCGGTGCGGCTGCGCTCTTGGCACCTTTAGCGACACCTGGGGCGCCGCCGCGGCCCGACTCGATGTATCGCTTGAGGTTGGCGAGGGTCTTGGCTAGGTCATTGGGAAGCTGCTTCTCGATCATCCCGAAAAAGAGCCGCGCGGCAAAGCCATTGGGCTCGTAGGTCATCGAATAGGTGAGCCTGGTGGCTTCGCCGACGGCCTGATACGCGTACTTCCAATCCCCCTTGACCGGACCCTTGACGAAGGTACCGGCGCAGGTCTTGCCCCGAGTCACCGTCGTGTGCAGCACCTCGAGGTCCTGGTGGCCGCCGGGCGTCGCCAGCACGTAGCGGAGCCGGGTCCCCTTGGCAAGGGGTCCCTCGGTGAGGCGGTCCACCCGTTCGAGGTTGTTGGTCCACTTGCTGGCGTTCTTGAAATCCTCGTGCACGACCGCCCACACCCGGTCGATCGGGGCGTTGATCTCAACCTGCTCGCGAACATCGGCCATCTCCTGAATTATCGCGAGGCGGGCCGAGCGCTGTCGGGTGGCCGGGCAAAAGGCGGGACAAGAGGCTCGACAAGAGGCCGCGGGTAGCATGGGCGAGAGGTGCGCGAGCCAAGTCCCAAGCCGAACCTGCCCCCGCGCCAGCGCACCTTCGGCGCCCTGCGCCACCGCAACTACCAGCTCTACTTTGTCGGCCAGGTCGTCTCGACGGTGGGAACCTGGATGCAGAGCGTTGCAATGCCGTGGCTGGCCCTTCAGCTCACCCATGACCCTTTCCACGTCGGCCTCGTGGTGGCGACCCAGTTCACCCCGATGCTGCTCGCCGGCCAGTTTGGCGGCCTGATCGCAGATCGCTTTCCGAAGCGAAGGATCCTCGTGGTCACCCAGGTCGCGTTCATGCTGCCCGCGTTCGCCATGTTCTTCCTGACCAGCCAGCACCTGGCGCAGTACTGGATGGTCCTCGCCGCCGCGCTCGCGGTCGGCTGTATCAACGTCGTCGACGTGCCTGCCCGGCAGGCCTTCGTCATCGAGATGGTCGGCCGGGAAGACCTCCTCAACGCGATAGCGCTCAACTCAACGATCTTCAACGGGTCAGCGGTGATCGGCCCCTCGATCGCCGGGGTGATCATCGGCCTGGCCGGGGTCCCGATCTGCTTTCTCACCAATGGCATCAGCTACCTGGCCTCGATAGCTGCCCTGCTCGCGATGCGGAACCTGCCGGCAGTGCTCAGAGACAGCCGGGGTGGCTCGGCAATGGCACGGATCCGAGAGGGGCTGGACTACGCCCGGCGCGACCTTGTGGTCGGGACCCTGCTGCTCAACGTCGCCGTCTTTTCGCTCTTCGCGATGAACCGCTTCACCCTGCTGCCGATCTTCGCTGACCAGGTGCTCAAGATCGGTCCGGCCGGATTTGGCTTTCTCACCGCCTCGCAGGGCGTGGGGGCGCTGATCGGCGCGCTCTCGCTCGCCATCCTCCAACGCCGGCTGACCAGCGGCAACGTGCAGTTCCTGCTCGGCCTGGCCTGGTCCTTCTTCCTGGTCGGGTTCAGCCTCAGCCGCTACTTCCCGCTCTCGGTCGCGCTGCTCGTGCTCTCGGGGTTCTGCCAGATCGCCTTCGTGGCGACCGCCAACACCCGCATCCAGGCAGCCACCCCCGACCATCTCCGGGGCCGGGTGATGGCCCTCTACGCTCAGTCGCTGATGGGAGTCGGGCCGGTGGGCAGCTTCCAGGCCGGCGCACTGGCGCACTTCTTCGGCGCCCCGGTGGCGATGATGTCCGGCGCGGTGATCTCCGGCCTATTCGTGGCGGCCAGCCGGCTGGTCCGGCCGCGCGTGTTCGGGGCCGAGGAGCGTCGCCCGCCAGGGCGGTAGCTAACGGGTGCTCAGGGCCTGGAGCAGGGCGCCCGCAGCGAGCAGCGGCACCAGCCAGAGAAGAGCGCGTGCCAGCGCCGCCTGGGCGGTCACGACTCGTGCCAGCCAGCCGCCGTCAGGCTCCATGTGGATCACGCTGGCACCGATCTGGATCGCCAGGCCGCCGGCGACCGCCGCAACCGGGAGGTGGATCAGCAGGTGCGGGAAATCAGCTGCCAGCGCGACCGGCCAGGAGCTCAGCGCTGCCGCGTAGCCGAGCAGGGCGCCGGGGACGCCGGTGATCAGATAGCCGGTGAATCCCAGCGTTAGCGCCGCCAGCAGGCCGGCGATGAGGACCGCCAGGAGATCGCCGGCGAAGATCGACAGCGCGGCACCCGCGAGATCGCGGTGGGATGGGCCGCCGATCGCGCCGGCGATATCCGAGCCCCATTTGTGGGAGAGGGGCCCGGCGCCGAGGTAGCCGAGACCGGCCCCGACCGGAAAGGCGAGCGCAGAGAGCAGGATCGGGAGCCACCTCGCCCTGACCAGCGATCGCCCGGCGGGAGCCTGGCGGAAAGCGGTCGCGGTGGCGCGCGCGGCGCGCCTGGCCAGGCCCTTGCCGCCAACCTCCCGGGCAAGGAGCGCCTCGCGCGAGAAGCCCCCCAGCCCCATCCGGAGGAGGATCACAGCGGCCACCGCCATCGCCGCTGCGAAAGCCCAGAGGAATTCCCCCCGGCCGATGAGGATCAAACCCGCCTCGACCTGGAGCACCACCGACATCGGCAGGATGATGAACGAGGCCATCACGTTGGCTGCCCGCATCGTCCGCGCGTTGGCGCTCACTATCACCGCCCCGGCCACCATCGCCGCCACCTGCGAGATGGTGGCGATGGCAAGCGAGACCAGGATCCCGATCGGAAAGTAGCCGAGGCCGGGAAAGGTGACCGCGCAGTAGGCGATCAGCGCCCCGAAGCAGAGCACCAGCGACACCGAGAGGACGGCAGCCACCTTGCCGACATAGATCTCCGCCTCGCGCAGGGGTGTCGAGAGGAGCACCTCCAGCGTCGATCGCTCCCGCTCACCGACGAACGATTCGAGCGCGAGGACCAGGGTGTAGGAGGCCGGTAGAAAGACCACGAAGAAGGCCCCGACAATGCTCATCCGCTCCACCACCGGCGAGAGGCCGCCGCCGAAATAGGCCAGAGCACGGATACCGGTACCGGCGGCGATGGGTATCGCGGCGGCGAGTCCGACCATCGCCAGCGCCAAGCGCAGGTCCCCGGCGGCGTCCCGCAGGTCGCGTCCTGCCACCATCTGCGCCTTACGCCGGTCGAGCCGCAAGCTCACTCTCCCGATTCACAATCGCCAGGTAGACCTCCTCGAGGGTCGGCCGCTCCACCATTTCGCGGCGGCGCTGGAGGCCGGCAGCGCTGACCAGGGCCCCAAAACCCCCGGCGGCAAGCAGGCGGCCGCCCATCATGATCCCAATCTCTCCCCCCAGCGCCTGCGCCTCCTCCATGTTGTGGGTGCAGACGACCAGGGCTGAGCCCTGGCTCCGAAGGTCCTCCAGGTAGCCCCAGACGATCCTGGCGCTGTCGGGATCGAGTGCCGAGGTCGGCTCGTCCGCCAGGATCAGGCGGGGCCTGTGGATCGTGGCGCGAATCAGCGCCACCTTCTGGCGCATCCCTTTGGAAAAGGTGCCCAACCAGCGGTCGCCGGCCTCGGCGAGGCCGAAGAGCTCGAGCAGGGCGCCAATAGTCCGCGACCGGGTCGCCGCGTCGACCCCCTGCACACGTCCGAAGTAATCGAGGTAGGCGCCGGCCGACATGCGCTCATAGAGCCCGGGTACCTCGGGCACCAGCCCGACCCGAGCGCGCGCCCCGTCGGCGTCTTCCCGCGTATCCACACCGTCGACCAGGACCCGGCCGAGGGTCGGCTTCAGGATGGCCGCAAAGCAGCGGAGCGCGGTCGTCTTGCCGGCGCCATTCTGCCCCAGCAGGACCAGGGCGGTACCCGACCGGACGGAGAGCGAGAGGTCGCGCACAGCGACCACCTGCCCGTACTGCTTGGAAAGTCCCTCGACCTCGAGCACGCAGGCGATTATGCGGCCGATACGATATGAGAGGTCCGCATGCCACGTAAAACCACCGCCAAGACCGCCACCGACCAGCTGCTGGCGCAGACCCAGGAGCTGGTGACCCGACTCGTACGGGAAAACCGGACGCTGAAGGCGCGCAACCTGAAGCTCAGCCAGGAGCTCGACCGGCTCGGATCGAGCTGGGATCTGATCAAGAAGCTGGCCCGACAGGCGCCGCGCAAAACCGGGTCTCTCAAAGCCAAGCGCTAGGCAAACGCGGCCAGCATGGCCGCGACCAGCGGAAGCGCATCGGCCGGCCGCGAGCTGGGCCGGCGCCGCCGCCCGCCCACCTCCACCTGGAGGGCACTGCCACCGGCCGCCTGGACAGTGGCTGTGACCGTGCCGGCCCAGGTCGCGTCGAAGGGCGGCCCGGTGCGCGCGACCAGCCCCTGGCGCCGAGCACTCGCCAGCAGACTGTCGACCAGGCGGCGGGAGCGGGAATCCGGGGTGGGCCCAAGGCCGATGATCAGGTCCTCCTCCCGCTCGTCACGAAAGCCATGCACGTCAACCACCGCTCGGGAGAGGCGGCCCAGCACCTCCTTTTTGAAGGGACCGAGGCTGGTATCCCAATTGGCATCACCGCTCTGCCGGCCGACGACTGTCAGGGCTAGGCCACCGGTGAGCTCGGCGAGCGCCTCGGCCAGACCCCCGGTGCCCATGTCTGCCCGCTTGATGGCACCCGCGCGCAGGCTGCGCACCGAGTGCGGCGCGGTGAACAGGTAGTCCCGGGTGCCGGGGCCGCTGAGGCGAAGCGCGTCAACTTCGTCCGAGCCCCGGTGCTCGGTCGCTCGGTAGCGGAGCTCGCGCTCAGCCCAGAGATCAACGCCGAGCGGTGCCCGAATCACTAATCGCGTGGCGCATACCTCGGCAGCTCGGCCAGGGAACGGAATCCCCCTCTATCGAGGTACGCGCCGATCCCCTCGAACACGCACTCGATCGCCCTGCCATCCGCAAAGGTTGCGGTGCCCACCTGGACCGCCGCGCAGCCGGCGACCAGGAACTCAAGGGCATCCTCGGGGGTTGCGATCCCGCCGATCCCGATCACCGGGATGGCGACCGCCCGGGCGACGCTGTGGGCAAGGTGGAGCGCCAGCGGGCGGACGGCCGGGCCGCTGAGGCCACCGGTCCGGTTGGCCAGGCGGGGAGCTCGGGTCCGCAGGTCGATCGACATGCCCACGAAGGTGTTCACCGCGCTGATGGCGTCGGCGCCCTCCGCCTCCACCGCGCGGGCGATGACGGAGATGTCAGTCACCATCGGCGTCAGCTTCACCCACACCGGCAGACGGGTGCGGCGCCGGACCGCCGCGGTCGCCCGGGCCGCGGCGACAGGGTCGTTGCCGAAGTACATACCGCCCTGGTCCACGTTGGGGCACGAGATGTTGAGCTCGAAGCCACCGATGCCGGGGACGCCATCCAGCCGCGCCGCCAGCTCACCGTATTCCTCGATCGACTCGGCGTTGATGTTCACCAGGACTGGGAAATCCCATTGCGCCCAGACCGGGGCATATTCACGGATCAGGGCATCGACCCCGGGGCCCTGGAGGCCGATCGCGTTGAGCATGCCGGCCGGCGTTTCGACGATCCGCGGCGGGGGCGTGCCGGCCCGGGAGCGCAGGAAGATTCCCTTGGAGACCATGCCGCCGAGCGCGCGGCGGTCGAGCAGGGGCACCTCGGTCCCATAGCCGAAGGTACCCGAGGCAGCCAGGACTGGGCTGCGCAGGTTGAGGCTACCGACCGCAACTGAGAGATCCGCCCTCATGCCACCTCGTAGTGGAGCTGTGCGGGCAGGGCAGGCCAATCGACCTGCGAGCCGAGGTAGACGGGTCCCTCCCGGCAGGCCCGGTCATAGCCGCCCGCGACCAGGGGGACCGCGCAGCCGAGGCAGACCCCCGTCCCGCAGCCCATGTACGTCTCGATCGCGACCTGGGCGGCGGGCCAGCGCTCGGCGACGGCGGCCAGCATGGGGTTGGGGCCGCAGGCCAAAACGGTGTCGATTCCGCCGGCGGCCCCATCACTGACCGCCGCCACCGTGGTGCCGGCAAAGCCGCGACTGCCATCGTCGGTCGCCCAGACGACCCGGTCCCCCAACCATTCCTGGCAGAGCTGGGAGGCGCTCCGCGCGCCATGGATCCAGGTGACCTGAGCGCCGGTCTCGACGGCGCGCCGTGCCGGSAGGCGGAGGGCGGCGACCCCCAGACCGCCGCTGATGAGGGCGACGTGGCGCACGCCCGGGGGGAGCTGGAAGCCTCTACCGAGGGGACCGAGCAGCGAGACGGTCTCCCCGACCGCCAGCTCGAGCAGCCGGCGCGTACCCCGGCCGACGGGTCTGAACAGGACCTCGACGAGGCCGTCGGTGACGTCATAGACGGAGAAAGGCCGGCGCAGTATCAGATCGGGGCCCAGGCCGAGGTTGACGAACTGTCCAGGCAGCGCCACCGCTGCCACCTCGGGCGCGGCGAAGGCCACCACCCACAGGTCGCTCGCAACCTGGCGGCGGGCGACCAGGGGGGCGTCAGTCTGAAACACCCGCCCTCCATTCGGCGACCGTGCGCACCGTGATGGCATCCTCGGCCTCGACAGCCGATTCGAGCAGCGCGGCCGCGGTGTCAAGCGAGGTGAGGCAGGGGATCCGCCGCTCGACGGCCGCCCGCCGGATCTCGAATCCGTCCCGGATCACCCCCGTGCCGGCCACCTTGGTGATGTTGCTCATTGTGTTGATGACCAGGTCCACTTCCCCGCGTTCGATTGCATCGAGGACGGTGGGCCCTTCCTCACCGATCTTGCCGACCACCCGCGGCGAGAAGCCTGCAGCGCGCAGCGTCGCGGCGGTGCCGTCGGTGGCGATGATGGGACAGCCGAGCTGCACCAGCCGGGAGACGATCGGGAGGATCTCAGGCTTGTCGACGTCGGCGATCGTAAGGAGCGCCCGGGCACCCGGCCGGACGCGCAGCCCAGCGCCCCGGAAGGCCTTCTCGAGTGCCCGGTGAAGCGTCCGGTCGATCCCCATCACCTCGCCCGTCGACTTCATCTCAGGGCCGAGGTAGGAGTCCACAGCAGACAGCTTGGCCATCGAAAAGACGGGTGCCTTGACCGCAACCAGGGGCGGGGGTGGGATGAGGCCAGTGCTGTAGCCGAGGTCGCTCAGCGACTCACCGAGCATCACCCGTGTCGCCAGGCGAACCATCGGCACGCCGGTGATCTTGCTCAGGAAGGGGACCGTGCGGGACGCTCGTGGGTTCACCTCCAACACGTAGACCTTTCCCCGATGGACGACGAACTGGATGTTGAGCAGGCCCCGGATGGAGAAGTGCCTGGCGATCCGGATCGTGTAGTCGAGCAGGTCGGCCTGCTCGCCGGGTTCGAGGCCCGGCGCGGGGTAGACGGCATAGGAATCTCCCGAGTGCACGCCCGCCCTCTCGACGTGCTGCATCACTCCCGGGACAACCACCGTTTCACCGTCGCTGACCGCGTCGACCTCGATCTCGACCCCCTGGAGGTACTTGTCAACGAGCACCTCGCCGCGGGGATTGGCCCGCAGGGCCCAGCCCATGTAGCGCTCGAGGTCGCGGCGGTCCCTGACTATCTCCATGGCGCGGCCGCCGAGCACATAGGAGGGCCGGACGAGAACCGGGTAGCCGACCCGGCCGGCGATCGTGATCGCAGCCTCCACCGATGTCGCGGTGTCTCCCATCGGCTGCGGCACTCCAATCGCATCCAGGGCAGCCCCGAACTGATGGCGATCCTCGGCGAGGTCGATCGCGGCGACGCTGGAGCCGAGGATGGGAGCGCCGCCGGCCGCCAGAGGGTCGGCGAGGTTGATCGCGGTCTGCCCGCCGAACTGGACGACAACGCCGCCGGCCCGCTCCGCCCTCAACACGTCACCGACGGCAGCCTCATCCAGCGGCTCGAAGTAGAGGCGATCCGAGGTGTCGAAGTCGGTCGAGACCGTCTCCGGGTTGGAGTTGATCATGACCGCGCCATGACCCGCCTCGCGAAGCGCCCAGGCGGCATGAACCGAGCAGTAGTCGAACTCGATGCCCTGGCCGATCCGGATCGGACCCGACCCGATGACCACCGTCGCCGGCCGGTCGTCGTGACGGGATTCGTCCTCCTCCTCGAAGCAGGAGTAGAAGTAGGGCGTGGCCGCCTCGAACTCGGCCGCGCAGGTGTCGACGAGCTTGTAGGTCGGGGGGCCGACCGGCGGCGCCAGCTCGAGCATCATTTGAAGCCGGTCGATGAACCAGCCATCGATCCCGCTCCGCCGGGCCAGCTCGGCCGGTTCAGCCCCCCCGCGGAGGGCGTGCAGGATCGCGTAGAGCCGGCGATCGTTGGGCTCGTCGACCAGGCGCGGATCTTGGAGCTCCTCCTCGCCCGGGGCCTTCTGCTCGAGCGAACGGAGCGCCTTGGCCATCGCCTTCTCGAAGGTGCGCTCGATCGCCATGACCTCGCCGGTCGACTTCATCTGGGTCGTCAGACGGCGATCCGCGTTGGGGAACTTGTCAAACGGCCAGCGCGGGATCTTCACGACGCAGTAGTCGAGGGCCGGCTCGAAAGCGGCGAAGGTCTTCCCCGTGACCTGGTTGCTGATCTCCTCCAGGCGCCGGCCGACGGCGATCTTGGCGGCAACCCGGGCGATCGGGTAGCCGGTCGCCTTGGAGGCCAGGGCCGAGGACCGGCTGACACGCGGGTTGACCTCGATCACGTAGTAATGCGCGCTCGCCGGATCGAGGGCGAACTGGACGTTGCACCCCCCCTCGATGCCGAGCGCCCGGATGATCCGCAGGGACGAGGAGCGCAGCATCTGGTACTCCCGATCGGTCAGCGTCTGGGACGGGGCCACGACCACCGAATCCCCGGTATGGACGCCCATCGGGTCCAGGTTCTCCATGTTGCAGACGGTGATGCAGGTGTCGGCGGCGTCCCGCATCACCTCGTATTCGAGCTCCTTCCAGCCGATCAGAGATCGCTCGACCAGAACCTGATTGATCGGGGAGGCAGCGATCCCGCTGGCGGTGAAATGACGCAGCTCGGCCGCGTCATTGGCGACGCCCCCGCCGGTGCCGCCGAGGGTGTAAGCGGGGCGGATGATGAGGGGAAAGCCGATCCTGCCGCTGAGCGCAAGGGCATCCTCGACGCTGGTGCAGACAGCCGAGTCGGGCACTGGCTCGCCGAGCTTTTCGAGCATCAGCTTGAAGGCTTCCCGATCCTCCGCCATCCGGATCGAGGCGAGCGGGGTACCCAGCAGCCGGACGCCATAGCGTTCCAGCACCCCGGCTTCCGCCAGCTCGACAGCGAGGTTGAGGCCGGTCTGGCCGCCAAGTGTGGGAAGCACCGAATCGGGGCGTTCGCGGTCGATGATCGCCGTCAGCGCCTCCAGGGTCAGGGGCTCGATGTAGACGCGATCGGCGACCTCGTCGTCGGTCATGATCGTGGCCGGGTTGGAATTGACCAGCACCGTCTCGACTCCCTCTTCGCGAAGCGACTTGCAGGCCTGGCTGCCGGCGTAGTCGAACTCGGCCGCCTGGCCGATCACGATCGGTCCCGAACCGATGATCAGCACCTTGCGGGGCCGCTCGGGCGGCTTCGCCCCCGCCACAAGGCGGGCGAGCGGCAGCGAGGTCCGGACCATATCGGTGAACCGGTCGAAGAGGTGCTGGTTGTCCTGCGGGCCGGGACAACCCTCGGGGTGGTATTGGACGCTGAACACCGGCAACCGGCGATGGGCGATGCCCTCAACCGAGCCGTCGTTGAGATTCCGCTGGGAGATGAAGAAGTCCCCTTCGGGGATCGAGTCGGCGTCCACCTGGAACTCGTGGTTCTGGCTGGTGATGTGGGTGAGCCCGGTCTCCAGATCCTTGACCGGGTGGTTGGCGCCATGATGGCCGAAGGGCAGTCGCGAGGTCGTTCCGCCGATCGCTCGGCCGAGAATCTGGTGACCCAGGCAGATGCCGAACAGCGGCAACCGGCCGATCGCCTGGCGGCAGAGCTCAAGAGGACCCTCGAGGACGGCGGGATCGCCGGGGCCGTTGGCCAGCAGCAGGCCCTGCGCGCCGGTCGCCGCCACCTCGTCCCAGTTCGCGGTGTGGGGCAGTATGACCACCCGGAAGCCGCGCGCGCGCAGCGAGCGGAGGATATTCGACTTGACCCCGTAGTCGACCACTGCCACCGTCAGACCCGTTCCGTCCGCCAGGTCAGGTCGGTGCAGTTCGGGCGGGAGGGGATCGAACCACTCCACGCGGCGACGCCGTGAAACCTCCGCGACGAGGTCCTGCTCGGCGAGCGGCGTGACCCGCGCGGCGGCCTGGGCGAGCTCGGCCAGGCGCCCCGCCGAAGGCACCGAACTCTCATGGCTGAGGACAGCTCGCAGAGCCCCCCGTGAGCGCAGGTGCCGCGTCAGCGCGCGAGTGTCGATGTCGTGGATGCCCGGGATGCGGTGGCGGCGGAGATACCCATCGAGAGAGTCGAGAGACCGGAAGTTGGAGGGGCTCTCGCAGTGCCAGCGGACGATGAACGCCCTGACCCGGGGTCGTTCCGACTCGCCGTCCGACTCGTTCACCCCGTAATTCCCCTGCAGCGGATAGGTCATGCAGATCATCTGCCCGGCGTAGGAAGGGTCGGTGAGGATCTCCTGATAGCCGGTCATCGCGGTGTTGAAGATCACCTCGCCCTCGCCGAGGGCGTCCGCGCCGAACGCTTGACCGACGAACGAACGGCCGTCCTCGAGGACCAGTGCGGCGTGTCGCTTCACTGCAGGATCAGTGCCCGGTCGGCGCCGTCCAGTTCGCTGAGAAGGACCTGGACTCGCTCGCTGGCGGCGGTGGGAACGTTCTTGCCGACGTAATCGGGCCGGATGGGCAGCTCGCGGTGGCCGCGATCGATGAGCACCGCCAGCTGGATTGCGCGGGGCCGGCCGAACTCGATGAGGGCGTCCATCGCCGCCCTGACCGTCCGGCCGTGCCAGATCACATCGTCGACCAGCACCACCACTCGGCCGTCGATCGGGGGCAGCGAGGAAGGCGGCCGGACCGCGGCCGCGCGAAGGTGAAGGTCGTCACGATGGTTGCCCGGATCCAGCTCGCCGACGGGAACCACCGCTTCCTCGAGCTCGCGCAGGCGCAGCGCGAGCCGGCGGGCCAGCGGCACGCCGCGGTTCATCACGCCGACCAGCGTCACCTCACCGAGGCCCTGGTTGCGCTCGACGATCTCGTGGGCGATCCGGGTCAGGCAGCGGCGGATCGCGTCGGCATCCATCACCGTCGCCTTGAGAGTGCCGCTGACGGCCATTAGCTGAGAACCATGTCGAGGAGTGCCATGCGGATGTACAGCCCGTTGCGGGCCTGCCTGAAGTAGGCGGCGCGAGGATCGTCGTCAACCTCCGGCGCGATTTCATCCACCCGCGGCAGAGGATGCATGACCACCGCCTGCGGCCCCAGCCGGGCCATCGTGTCGGCGGTGATCCGGTAGACGCCTCTCACCGCCTGGTACTCGGCCGGGTCGGTGAACCGCTCCTTCTGGATCCGGGTCTGGTAGACGACGTCGACCTTGCCGAGGATGGATTCAAAGTCCTCGGTCTCGGCCCATTCGATCCGGTTCTCGTCGAGGTGATCCTTGATGTCCTGCCGCATCGCCACCTGGGGAGGTGCGACGAACCAGATCCGCACGTCGCGGTACTTGCTCAGGAGGTAGGTCAGCGAGCGGACCGTGCGACCGTTGGCGAGGTCGCCGACCATCGCGATCTCCACCCCGTCGACGCGGCCCAGCTCGGCCCGGATCGTATAGATGTCGAGCAGAGCCTGGGTCGGGTGTTGCCCCCGCCCGTCGCCGGCGTTGATGACCGGCACCTCGCTCACCGCAGCGGCGCGGCGCGCCGCCCCCTCCTCGTCGTGGCGGAGAACGATGACATCCGCGTAGCCATTGACGATCCGGATCGTGTCCTCGAGCGTCTCGCCCTTGGCGGCGCTCGAGAATTCCCGGGCATTGTCAGTGCCCATCGCCCGTCCGCCGAGGCGCAGCATCGCCGCCTCGAAGCTGAGTCGCGTCCGCGTCGACGGCTCGTAGAAGAGAGCTGCCATCACACGGCCCTGGAGCCGGCCGCTGGCCCGGTGGGGCTCGCGCTCCATCTCGGAGGCGCGGGTCATGATCTCGTCGAGGAGCTCACGCGAGAACTGCTGGCTCTCGATGACGTGGAAGAGGCGTTGTCCGATCGCCATCAGCGTAGAAAACCTCCTTCTCGGCCTCGCAGGACCGGCTTAAAGGACATGTCCCAGCGGCAAAGATAAATCCGCTGCTGGCCGGTTAGTCTAGCCGGGGCGGCGGCGCCTCGCCACCATGCAGGTCCTCGGGAAAGACGTCGGCCGAATCACCGATCTCGCCGCGCGGCCTGGCGCTGTAAAACCGGCAGGGCGGCGAGTCGGCGGTGGTAAAGAAATTCCAGTGCTTGCACCATGTGCTGCCGTCGAACTTGCGGCACGAGCCGCAGGTCACCCTGGGGTTGTGGACGGTGAGCTTGCGCACCTAACGTCAGCCGCACTCAGAGCCGAGTGCGCACCTCCCAGAGCTCGGGGAAGAACCGCTTATTGAGAGTCGCGCGCAGGTATTGGGCGCCGGTGGAGCCGCCGGTGCCCGTCTTGGCGCCGATCTGCCTTTCAACCATCAGCACATGGCGGGCGCGCCAGAGCGCGAAGGTCTCGTCGTGATCCAGGAGCGCCTCGCTCAGATCGAGCAGCTCGGGATGGCGCTCGCGGCGGCGGTAGATCTCCTCCAATGCCGGGGCGCCGGCGGCGGCCTGCACGGACTGGAAAGCGTCCCACAGGGTCGGCTCGGCAAGCCGCCGGGAGAGCCTCTCCCTTTCCGGCCCGCCGAGCTCGAGGCGAGCCAGGTAGCCGGGGTCTTTGAGCCCCGATAGGAACTCGATCTCGCGAAACTGGACCGACTGGAAGCCGCTCGCCGGGGCGAGCTCGGCGCGGAAGGCGAGGAAGTCCTGCGGTGACATCGTCTCCAGAACGTCGACCTGCTGAACCAGGAGCTTCTCGATGACCGTCACCCGATGCAGGCGGTGGCGGGCCCGATGGAGATCGCCGGCGTCCATCGCGTCGCGCGCCGCCTCCAGCTCGTGGAGGATCTCTCGAAACCAGAGCTCGTACGCCTGGTGGGCGATGATGAAGAGGAGCTCGTCCGGCGCCTGCGTCTGCGGGGTCTGAAGCGACAGGAGTTCGGCCAGGCGCAGGTAGGCGCCGTAGTTGAGGCGCCCCCCCTCCTCGCCGAAGTTGGCGGACCCGCAGCCGGCGACGGAGCCCCCCTCACTCACGTTCGGTCACCAGCAGCGCATGGCCGTCGGGATCAAGCAGCCGAAGCGCGGGCGCCGCGCCACCGGCCTGCCAGGCCACCGTCACGCCGGCGGCACCGAGCTGGCCGGCGAGGCGCTGGAGATCCCTGCCGTAGAGATGGAGCACCACCTCATCGGGATCGACCTCGAAAGGTGCTCCGGCGCGATTCACCATCAACTCGGCCCCGTCGGTGGCCAGCCAGGCCCAGCTCAGGTCTCCCTCCGACTCCAGCTGCCCCTTCACCTCGAAGCCGAGGTAGGCGTAGAACTCGATCGACCGGCGAACCTCCGCCACCAGGACTGTGGGCGCCGCACCGGCCTCGCTCATGCCGGGCTGCCCAGCCGTTCGGCGCGGAGGGCTGACCGGCGGACCTTGCCGGCGTCGTCGCGCAGGTGGACATCGGTTCGTTCGAAGCTCCGCGGGATCTTGTAGTGAGCCAAACGGTCCGCGAGATGGGCCTGCAACTCCTCGTCGGTCAGGCCGGCAGGCGCCTGGATGATGGCGTGGACCCGGTTGCCCAACTCCTCGTCCGGTAGCCCGATGACACAGCTCGAGCGGACCGCCGGATGCGCGTCCAGCGCCGCCTCCACCTCAGCCGGATAGACGTTCGCCCCCCCCACCAGGATCATGTCGCTCAGCCGGTCGGTCAGGTAGAGATAGCCGTCGCCGTCCAGGTACCCCATGTCGCCAAGCGATTCCCAACCATCGATGTCCCGTGCCGTGGCGCCGATGTACCGGTAGGTCGCCATGATGCCCTCGGCCCGGCGCAGGAAGACCTCGCCCACCTCGCCGGGTGGGAGGTCCTGCCCCTCCGCATCGAGAATCCTGATCTGGCCGCCGAGAACGGGCCGCCCCACCGAACCCCGGTGCGCCAGCCACTCGCGCCCGTCGAGCACCGTGATGACCTGCTGCTCGGTTCCACCGTAGAGCTCCCAGATTCGTTCCGGACCGAGCCACTCGATCCAGGCCTCCTTCAACCAGGGCGGACAGGGCGCCGCCAGGTGATAAGCCACACGCAGGCTGCTGAGATCGCGGCTCTCCCGCTCCACCGGGTCGAGCTTCCAGATCCGCAGCATCATCGTCGGCACCAGGTACATGTGGTCCACCCGGTGACGCTCGACCAGTTGGAGCGCTGCCGCCGCGTCGAACCGCGTCATGACGACCAGGTGGCCGCCCGTGAAGAGCGCGCCCATCGCGGCGCTGAAGGGACCGTTGTGGTAGAGCGGTCCGGTCACCAGATGAACGCGTTCTGGCTTGATCTGGTAGATCTCGGCAGCCAGCAGGGCCGCATCCACCACAGCGGGGATGCCGGAGACGATGAGCTTGGGGCGCCCGGTCGAGCCGCCCGAGGTGGGCGCCTTGTAGGAGGGCGAGATGAGGTCGGGCAGAGGCGCGTCGGAGAGGTCGGCGGCCGGCGAATGGCCGGGGGCCAGGCAAACGTGGCCGGGGATCTCCGCACCGACCAACAGGCTGGGCGCGGCCAGTTCGACGATCTGCTCCAGCTCCAACCGCGGCGCCCGGTTCGAGACGGGCTGGGGGACGGCGCCCAGCTTCCAGGCGGCGAGGCAGGCTTCGACGAACTCGATCCCGTTGGGCAGTGCGATGGTCACAAAGCTGCCTTCGGTCACCCCGCGGCCGGCGTAGTCGCGGGCCAGCCGGTTGCTGCGCGCCTCCAGCTCGCCGCGAGTGATGGTGTTGCCCTCGTGGCTGATGGCGGGCCTGTCGGGAGCGGCCAGCGCGAGCTCCCGAAAGGCGCGGGAAAGGGGAGTGCCGATGAGTTCCATTAACGGAAGGCCAATGCTACCGGTGCGATGGGCAGGCGAGGCCAATGGCGAGTCAAAGTCCTCCCCCCACGCACGACGGGGGGAGGACATCTAGTGGTGGAAATGGCGAACACCGGTCATCACCATCGCAACACCTGCAGCGTCGGCGGCGGCGATCGAGTCGCGGTCGCGGAGCGAGCCGCCCGGCTGGGCGATCGTCGTTACGCCCGCCTTGATCGCCGCCTCCACTCCGTCGGGGAACGGAAAGAAGGCATCCGAAGCGAGAACTGATCCTCGTGCCCGCTTCCCGGCGCGAGCTACCGCGAGGCGCACCGATTCGACGCGGCTCATCTGACCGGCGCCGACACCCACCGCCGCACTCTCTTTGGCCAGCACGATCGCGTTCGACTTGACGTGCTTGACGACCTTCCAGGCGAACGCCAGCTCCTCCCACTCGGCGTCGGTCGGCGGGCGCGCGCTGGCAACCACGGCGGTGGCGGGATCCAGGCCGCCCCGGTCGGGGGTCTGCGCGAGAAAGCCGCCCGCCACGCTTCGGAACTCGAGATCCGCCCACAACACGCGGGGCGCCGCCGCTTCCAGCAGCCGCACCTTCGGCTTGCCGGCCATGATGGCGAGCGCCTCGGCGCGATAGGCCGGGGCGATCACCACCTCGACGAAGATCTTCGCGAGCTGCTCAGCCGTGGCTGCGTCGAGCGACCGGTTGAGCGCGACAACGCCGCCGAAGGCCGACACCTCGTCGCATTCGAATGCCCGCCGGAAGGCATCGGCGAGGTCGGCCCCGATCGCGCAGCCACAGGGGTTGGTGTGCTTGATGATCGCCGCCGCGGGATGCTGGAACTCGCCCGCCAGGGCAAAGGCGGCGGCGGCATCCTGGATGTTGTTGTAGCTCAGCTCGGCTCCCTGCAGCTGCCGGGCGGCGCCGAGGCCACCGGTGACGGCCGGGTTGCGATAGAAAGCGGCCTGCTGATGCGGGTTCTCGCCGTAGCGCAACCCCTGGACCAGGCGCCCGGAAATGGAGAGCTCGGTGGGGAAGGCCGCTCCTCTCATCCAGCCGGCGATCCCCGCGTCATAGGCGGCGGTGTGGGCAAAGGCCTCCGCCGCCAGATCTCGTCGGCGCTCCTGAGAGACGTCCCCCGCCCGCAGCTCAACCAGGATCTCGCCGTACTGGCCAGGCCTCACGACCACCACCACGCCGGCGTGGTTCTTGGCCGCGGCGCGCAGCATCGCCGGGCCGCCGACGTCGATCTGCTCCACAACCTCCTCATCGGTTGAGCCCTCGCGGGCCGCCGTCGCGGCGAAAGGGTAGAGGTTGCAGCAGAGCAGGTCGATCGTGAGAAGGCCGTGCTCGGCCAGCGCGGCAAGATGTTCCGGGCTGTCGCGACGGGCCAACAGCCCGCCATGGACCCCGGGGTGAAGGGTCTTGACGCGGCCATCCATGATCTCGGGAAAGCCGGTCAGGTCAGAGACAGGGCGCGCCTCCACGCCCGCTTCGGCCAGGACCTTCAGTGTGTTGCCGGTCGAATAGAGCTCAAAACCCACTTCCAGCAGGCCGCGTGCGAAGTCGGGCAGACCCGACTTGTCGCTAACCGAGAGCAGTGCGCGTCTGGGCAAGGCGCTCACTCATGAGTTGGATGGCCTGGGGCAGGAGCCGGTGCTCAGCGACCTGGATCCGCTCGTGCAGACTGGCCCGATCGTCGCCGGGCAGGATCGGTACCGGCTCCTGGAGCAGGATCGGTCCGGCATCGACCTCCTCGGTCACGAGGTGGACGGTGCAGCCGGTCACCGCGACACCGGAGGCGAGCGCCTGCTCGACGGCATGCATGGAACCGGCGAAGGCCGGCAGCAGCGAGGGATGGATGTTGATGATCCGCCCCGCAAAGGGGGCGATAAAGCCGGCGGTGAGGATCCGGTCGTAGCCGGCGTTGACAACCAGGTCGACCTGGCGCGCGATCAGCCAGTCGCGCATCGCGCCGTCGCGGGCCTCGTGGGAAGGGTGATCCTTCTGAGCGAATTCGCCGAGCGCGAGCCCCTCTTCACGGGCGAATTCGGCGGCGCCGCAGGAGGGCCGGTTGGTCACCACGCCGACGACCTCGAATCCCCGCGCGACGAGATTGCGCAGATTGCTGCCGCGGCCCGAGGCGAGCACTCCCAGTCTCATTCGGGGACAACCTCGCCGATCACGAGCGAGCCGGCCGGAACCTTGGCGGGGTCCATCACGAGCACCATGCCGATGCCGAGGTTGAAGGTCGCCAGCATCTCCGCGTCGTCCACGCGGCCGCGCTCCTGAATCTCTCGGAAGATTGGCGGCACCGGCCAGGATTCCCGCTCCAGGTGGTAGCCGAGGCCGGTCGGCAGCGCCCGTGGGAGGTTGCCCGGGAGCCCTCCCCCGGTGATGTGGGCGGCGGTCTTCCAATCAAGCTCCGCCAGCTCCGCCAGGTAGGAGCGGTGAGGCTCCAAAAGCTCCTCCGGGAATTCATCGAACACGCGCCTGACAAGCGAGAAACCATTGGTGTGGAGCCCGCTGGCGGGCAGGCCGACGAGCGCGTCGCCGGCGATCACCGAGTCACGCCGGGGCAGCCGGCCGGGTTCCACCAGGCCGACGACGAAGCCGGCAAGGTCATAGTCGCCCAGCGCATAGACGCCGGGCATCTCGGCCGTCTCTCCCCCGAGCAGCGCGCAGCCGGCGGCCTGGCACCCTTCGGCCAGCCCGGCCATCACCTGCTCGAACACCTCCGGCTCCAGTTTGCCGGTAGCGAAGTAATCGAGGAGGAAGAGCGGCCGGGCGCGCATGACCGCGATGTCGTTGATGCAGTGATTGACCAGGTCGAGTCCGATCCCATGATGCTGGTTCAGGGCGATGGCCACCCTGACCTTGGTTCCCACTCCGTCGGCGGAGGCCGCGAGGTGGCCTGCTCCCGGGATCTCGTACAACCCTGCAAAACCGCCAACGGCGCCAGCGGCTGGGCCCAGGGTGGCTTCGATGAGAGGTTTGACGCGGGCGAGGGCGCGTTCGTAGGCGGCGATGTCAACCCCGGCGGCGGCGTACGAAAGGCCCTCCTGGGTCATGGCCTCAGGTGAGCTCGAGCGCCAGCTTGTCCATCTCCAGCTGCTGGGGGACCGGAACCGGGTAGGAACCGTCGAAGCAGGCGCGGCAGAACTCATCGATCGTTCCCCGCCCGACCGCCTTCATCAGGCCGGGAATCGAGAGATAGGCCAGTGAATCGGCGCCGATCTCGTCGCGGATCTCAGGGACGGTTCGCCGGGCAGCGATCAGCTCCTTCGCCGATCCGATATCCACTCCCATGAAGCAGGGAAAGCGCATCGGCGGCGAGGAGATGCGCATGTGAACCTCGCGCGCGCCGGCCCGCCTCAGCATGTCGATGACACGCCGCGACGAGGTGCCTCGCACGATGGAATCGTCGACGGCGATCACCCGCTTGCCGGCGAGCGAGCGCTTGAGTGGATTCAGCTTCAGGATCACGCCCGCCTCCCGAAGCGACTGGGTGGGCTGGATGAAGGTCCGGTTGATATAGCGCGACTTGACGAGCCCCTCGCGGAAGGGGATCCCGGATGCCTCTGCATAGCCGATCGCGGCCGGCGTGCCCGAATCGGGCAGCGCGATCACCATGTCCGCCTCCACCGGCGACTCCAGTGCCAGCTCCTGGCCCATTCGAAGCCTCGCCTCCTCCAACTCACAGTTCATTAGGATCGAGTCCGGGCGGGCGAAGTAGATGAACTCGAAGACGCACATCGCGTGGCGGCTCTGCTTCTGGAAGATGCTGCTGCTGACGCCGTGGTCATCCATCACGACCATCTCACCCGGCGAGACCTCCCTCACGAAGGTCGCGTTCACGGTGTCGAGGGCACAGGTTTCGGAGGCGAAGACGTGGGTCGGCTGGCCCGAGGCGCGCGGGATGAAACCGAGGCAGAGGGGGCGAAAGCCAAACGGATCGCGGATCGCGATCACCTCGCGGGGAGTGATCACACCGCACGAATAGGCGCCCACCACACGAGCGAAGGCGTGGCTGATCACCTCGGCCCAGGTTTTGCCGTGAGTGTGCTCGAGAAGCCGCGCCATGACCTCGGTGTCGAGCGAGGTGTCGAACTGGACGCCCTGCTCCTCCAGCTCCCGGCGAAGGGCTGACGCATTCAGGAGGTTGCCGTTGTGGGCGATCGCGGCCGGCCCGAGCACCGGGTGGCGGAGGGGGACCGGGTGTGCGTTCTCGGCCCGGCTGGAGCCCGTCGTCGAATAGCGCGTATGGCCCAGCGCGACGGATCCGCGCATCTCACTGAGGCTCTCGGGGCTGAAAACCTGGTTGACCAGACCCATGGCTCTATGCACCGCCACTCCCACACCGTCGCCGACCGCGATGCCGGCCGACTCCTGGCCGCGGTGTTGGAGGGCAAAGAGGCCAAAGTAGGTGAGGTTGGCGACGTCCTCACCCCTGGCGTGGATTCCGAAGACCCCGCACATCGTTCAGGCCGGCTGCCCTGTGGCAGCTCCCGGCTCGCTGTCTGGCGCTATGACTTGCCCGTTTTGCGCGGTCTCGAAGGCGCCCTCATAGGCAGAGCGCAGAGCTTCCAGTCCGACCTTGAAGTCACCCTCGAACTCGAGTTCGTCGCCGCCGCTCAACCCGAGCATCTGGATCTCGACCCGATGCCGGCGAGCGAGGTTCTGCAGTGCGGGCATCGAACGCGACGGGGCGCTCACGATGAAGCGACCCTGCGTCTCGCCGAAGTAGGCGGCATCCATGCGCAGGGCCAACTGCATTCCCAATGGCGGGCAGCGCACCCCCCGGCCACCGAGCAGGCAGGACTCGGCGAGAGTGACCAGCATGCCGCCCTCGCTGACGTCGTGGGCGGAGTGAAGCAGTCCGGCGCCGGCGGCGGCGAGGATGAAGTCGGCGGCCGCCCGCTCGCCAAGCAGGTCGACCTCGGGGGGGCGGCCGGCGAACAGCCCGTGCTCCACCTCGAGATAGCGGCTCCCCCCGAGGTCGTTCCCGCTGGCGCCAACCAGGAGGACAAAATCGCCATCCTCGCGCAGTCCCGCCTCCAGGCGCTTCGAGTAGTCGTCGATGACTCCGATCATGCCGATCACCGGGGTGGGGAAGATGGAGCGCCCATCGGTGTCGTTGTAGAGGCTGACGTTCCCGCTGACGATGGGCAGGTCGAGGGCTCGGCAGGCATTGACCAGCCCGCTGGTCACCTCCTCAATCTGCCAGTAGACCTCGGGCTTCTCGGGGTTGCCGAAGTTCAGGCAATCGGTGATCGCGAGCGGCCGGGCGCCGGTGGCGACGATGTTGCGGACCGCCTCCGCAACCGCGATCTGCGCTCCGAGGTAGGGGTCAAGCTCGCAATAGCGGCTGTTGCAGTCGGTGGTGATCGCAATCCCGATCGACGTCCCGTTGATGCGGATCATGGCGGCGTCCCCGCCGGGTCGGATGAGGGTGGCGTTGCCGACCTGGTGGTCGTAGCGCCGGTAGACCGCCCGCTTGCTGGCGATGTTGGGGCTGGCCAGCAGCTTCAGCAGGCTTGCCGGCACGTCGGCGGGGCGCTCCGGCACGGACTCGAGGTCGAGGCGATGGCGCGAAGGGTCGGGCGCCTGGCCATGCAGCTCTCGAACTGGCGCCTGGTCGGTCAGAAGCTGCACCGGCAGGCGAGCCGCCACCTTGCCCTTCGCCATGACGGTGAGGTTGCCATCAGCGGTCACCTCGCCGATCACCGCTCCATGGAGGTCCCACTTCTCAAACACCGGCTGGATCTCGGCCTCGCGACCCTTGGTGACGATGAGCAGCATTCGCTCCTGGGATTCCGACAGCATCACCTCGTAAGGGGACATCCCCCGTTCCCGACGGGGCACCCGGTCAACGTCCACCCGGGCGCCGGCATCGCCGCGCGAGGCGGCCTCCGCCACCGCGCTTGTGAGACCGGCAGCGCCGAGATCCTGGATGCCAACCACCGCTGGGTGGTCGATCAGCTCCTGCAGGGCCTCGATGAGGCACTTTTCGAGGAAGGGATTGCCGACCTGGACCGCCGGCCGCCTCTCCTCCGAGCTGGCGTCGAGCTCGACAGACGCGAAGGAAGCGCCGTGGATGCCGTCGCGCCCGGTGTCGGCCCCCACGAGCAGGAGCAGGTTGCCGGGCCCTTCCGCCCGGGCCCGTTTCAGCTTCTCGGTGCGGACCAGGCCGACGCACATGGCGTTGACCAGGGGGTTGCTGGCGTAGCAATCCTCGAAATAGACCTCCCCGCCGACGGTGGGAACTCCGACGCAGTTGCCGTAGCCGCCGATGCCGCTGACCACACCCTCGAACAGGTGGCGGCTGGCGGGGAGAGGCCCGAACCGGAGGGAGTCGAGGATCGCCACCGGCCGGGCGCCCATCGCGGCGATATCGCGAAGGATGCCCCCGACCCCGGTCGCGGCCCCCTCGTAGGGCTCGATTGCGGAAGGGTGGTTGTGCGACTCGATCTTGAATGCGACGGCCCAGCCCTCGCCGACCTCGACCACTCCCGCGTTCTCCCCCGGACCCTGGATCACGTGGGAGCCGGTGGACGGCAACCGGCGCAGGAAGGGCTTGGACGTCTTGTAGGAACAGTGCTCGGACCAGAGCACCCCCACCATCCCCAGCTCGACCTCGTTCGGCGTCCGCCCGAGGAGCTCGATGATTCGGTCGTACTCAGGCTCGGTGAGGGCGACGTCCCGGAGCTTGCGCGGACTGACCGCCCGGCTCAGGCCATCACCGCTTTCTGCATATGCTCCATGACCGACGCGAAGAGGCGCAGGCCGTCGACCGGGCCGAGCGCCGCGTCAGCGCTCCGCTCGGGGTGGGGCATCATCCCGAGCACATTGCCTTCGCGGTTGGTGATTCCGGCGATGTTGTGGAGGGAGCCGTTGGGGTTGGCCTCGGGAGTCACCTCGCCGCCGGCCGTCGAGTACCTGAATACAACCTGACCCTGTTGCTCCAGAACCGAGAGCGTGGCCGGATCGGCAAAATAGCTCCCTTCGCCGTGGGAGATCGGGATCTTGAGCACCTCCCGGCGCCTGACCTTGGCCGTGAACAGCGTGTCATCGCGCTCGACGACGAGGTGAGTGTCCTGACAGCGGAACTCACAGCTGGCGTTCCGGATCAGGGCCCCAGGTAACAGGCCCGTCTCGCAGAGCACCTGGAAGCCGTTGCAGATTCCCCAGACCAGGCCGCCGTGGGCGGCGAAGGCGACCACCGACTCCATCACCGGCGAGAAGCGGGCGAGGGCGCCGCAGCGAAGATGGTCCCCGTAGGAGAAACCGCCGGGCAGGATGATGCAGTCGCACCCCTTGAGGTCCGCCTCTTTGTGCCAGAGGTACTCCAGCTCGGCCCCCAGGATCTCGGTGATCACCCAGCCGCAGTCACGATCCGACCACGTCCCGGGAAAGACCACCACGCCGAACCTCACGGTGCCCGGTTTCCCTCCTGGCGATGGCCGTTGCTGGCGGAGCCCTCGAGCTGGAAACGAACATCTTCGATGACGTGGTTGGCGAGGAGCTTCTGGCACATCTCCTGGACTCGCCCGCGGGCGCTCGCCTCATTTTCAGCATCGAGTTCGAGCTCGATGAACTTACCGACCCGGACCCCGCTGACCTCCTCGAAGCCGAGCCGATGGAGGCCGGCCCGCACGGTCAGGCCCTGGGGATCGTTCACGACGGGCTTGAGAGTGACAATCACCCGGGCCGTCAGCCGAGCCACCGGCGGGAGACCTCCTCCTTGTGAAACAGCTCGCGCGCCGTCATCTGCTTATAGGCACTGAGATACAGCTGGCGAGTTCGGTCAACGACGTCCGGGGGCAGCTCGGGGGCAGGCGGCTTGCGGTTCCAGCCCGAGGCGCTGAGCCAGTCGCGGACGTATTGCTTGTCGAATGAGGGGGGCGTCGAGCCGGGCTTCCAGAGCGCTCGATCCCAGTAGCGCGAGCTGTCCGGCGTGAGCGCCTCGTCGATCAGGACCAACCGCCCTTCGATGAGGCCGAACTCGAACTTGGTGTCGGCGAGGATCAGGCCGCGTGCCTCCGCCGCCTCGGCGGCGTAGGTGTAGAGGGCGAGGCTGGCTTCACGCAATTGCTTGGCCAGCTTGGCGCCGACCGATCGCGACAGCTTCTTGAAGGTGATGTTCTGGTCGTGGCCGGAGTCGGCCTTGGTGGCCGGCGTGAAAATCGGCTCAGCCAGCTTGTCGGACTCGATCAGGCCCTTGGGAAGCGGCTCCCCGGCCACCGTTCCGCTGTCCTTGTATTCGGCCCAGGCGCTCCCGGCCAGGTAACCGCGGACAACGCACTCGAAGTCGATCCGCTTCGCCTTGCGGACAACCATGAACCTTCCTGCCAGCTCCTCGCGGCGATGCTTCAGAGCACCCGGGAGGTCGGGCACCATCCCCGACACGAGGTGGTTCTCCTGAAAGCCGAGCGTCTGGCTGAACCACCAGATGGAGAGCTGGGTCAGGACCTTGCCCTTGTCGGGGATCCCATTCGGCAGGACGACGTCGTAGGCGGAGATCCGGTCGGTGGCAACCATCAGCAGCTGGTCGTTGTGCAGCTCGTAGGTGTCCCGCACCTTGCCACGGGCAAAGACCGGCAGGTCGAGGTCGGTGGTCATGAGAGCCGGACCGGGGGTCATCTCGGCACCGCGAGGTTCAGGCGATCGAAGGCCACATCTACTTCCTTCAGGTAATGGCTGGGGTCGAAGAGACTACCGAGGTCGGCCAGCCTTTCGACGACGGCGGGGTCGGACTCCAGGTTCGAGCGGAAGCCGCCCTCACCCTCCATCGCCCGCATCGCCGCCGTCTGCACATGGGCGTAGGCGTCCTCCCGACTCATGCCGCTGTCGACCAGGGCGAGCAGCACCCGCTGCGAAAAGACGACGCCGCCACCCGATTCGAGGTTCCTGAGCATCCGGTCGGGTCGGACCTCGAGGCCGGAGAGCACCCGGTCCATCTGGATCGCCATGTAATCCACCAGAGCACAGGCGTCGGGAAAGATCACCCTCTCGGCCGAGGAATGGCTGATGTCCCTCTCGTGCCAGAGGGCGACGTTCTCCAGCGCGGTCGTCGCGTAGCCGCGGACCACCCGGGCCAGGCCACAGATCCTCTCCGTCATGACCGGGTTGCGCTTGTGAGGCATGGCCGAGGAGCCCTTCTGTTCGCGCCCGAAGGGCTCGTAGGCCTCGCCGACCTCGGATCGCTGGAGATGGCGGATCTCGGTCGCGATCCGTTCCAGGGTGGCGGCCACCCCGGCCAGCGCCGACATGAACGCGGCGTGCCGATCGCGGCTGACGACCTGGGTGCTGGCGGGGTCGATCTGCAGGCCGAGGCTGGAGAGCACCGTCACCTCCACTCGGGGATCGACGGTGGCGTGGGTGCCGACCGCTCCGGAGAGCTTGCCCGCAGCAACGTCGGTGCGCGCGGCGGCGAGCCGGGCCAGACCACGATCCAGCTCAGCGACCCAGCCCGCCACCTTGAGACCGAAGGTGGTCGGTTCGGCGTGGATCCCATGGGTGCGCCCGGCCATCAGGGTCCGCCGGTGCCGGATCGCCAGCGCCGCGGCGGCCTCCCTCACCCGGCCCAGGTCAGACAGGATCAGGTCGGCGGATTCGCGAAGCTGCATTGCGAAGGCCGTGTCGAGGATGTCCGAGCTTGTGAGGCCGAGGTGGACAAAACGCGACTCGGGCCCGATCGACTCGCCGACAACTGTCAGGAACGCGATCACGTCATGCCCCACCCGTTCCTCGGTCAGTGCGATCCGTTCGACGTCGAAGGTGGCACGCCGAATTGCGGGGAGGGCGTCGGCGGGGATTCGACCCAGGTCGGCCCAGGCTTCGCAGGTGCGGATCTCGATGTCCAACCAGTGCTGAAAGCGGCGATGGTCGGACCAGATCTCCCGCATCGCTGCGGGGGAATAGCGCTCGATCAAGGAGTGGGGGAATACCTCAAGTCCGGGTCGGATCCAGCGGGCGTGGCAATTATAGGGGCCCGGTCGATAATGACCGGCTGTGTGCCCGACCGTAACCAGTGGCGCCCTCGACCCGTTTCAAGCCTTGATATCCGGCGAATGAACGGGTGAGCGTTAATGACTCCCGAGAGGCGGAAAGGCTTCTCGTAGAGAGAGCCAAAACTGACCCAGAGGCTTTCGGGACGCTTTACGACCGCTATTTCGCCCAGATTTACAGGTTCGTGTTTTCCAGGTTGAGGGACCAAACAGCTGCAGAGGACGTGACATCCGAGGTCTTCATGAAGGCGCTCCGGAGCATCCCGCGGTACCAGTACACGGGGCGTCCGTTCACGGCCTGGCTCTACCAGATCTCCGTCAACACGATCAACGATCGCTACCGGTCGGCCCGGCCGTCCGTCGACCTTGACGAGATGTACGACCTGGCCTCGCCCGGCCCCGGCCTGGAGGAGACAGCCAGCCAGCGAGCCGAGCTCCGGCACATCTGGGCGACGATTGACTCGCTGCCGACACCTCAGAAGACAGCACTCGTACTGAAGTTCCAGGAGGACTTGAAGATCAGCGACATCGCCATCGCCATGGGCAAGAGTGAGGGGGCCGTCAAGCTCCTGATTCACCGTGGCATGACGCGCCTGCGGGTGGTCATGAGGGAGGCCTCCGCATGAGCCGCCGCCCGGATGCCGAGCTCGATTCCATCTTCGGAAATGATCCGGAGCTGGAGGAGATCGCCAATCTGCTCCGCTCGTCTCGGCTCAACGCACCTCAGCTGGACCCGGGTTTCCGGATGGCGCTGCGCCGCCGTGTGATGGTGGCGGCGTACAACCGCTACGACGATGCCCGCCGGCCGAGCCGGTTCAGCCGCCTCTTCGCCGGGCCCCGGTTCGCGCTGGCGACCGCCGCACTGGCGGTTCTGCTGATCGGTCTGGTCTACCTCCAGAGCGGGCGGGATCTCTTCGGGACGGGCACGCCGACGACGCGGGTCTATACGAATACGCAGCTGGTTGCTCTTGATCAGCCAATCACGGTCAGCTTCAGCCAGGCCATGGATCATCAATCGGTCCAGCAGGCGATCCGCATCGAACCGGCAACCCAGGTGACCTACCAGTGGCAGGGCAACAACCTTCTGATCCAGCCCGTTGCGGGGCAGCTGGCCGCCAATACGCAGTACCACATCACGGTCGCCGCCCAGGCAACCACCGCCAACCATGCCCCCATCGGTCAGGCCGCCAACATCGCGGTCGTGACGACCGCCCTGCCCTCGCCCAAGCCCTCTCCGACCGCCACCCCGACGCCCGAGCCCCGGGCCACGATCACCGGCGAACGATCACTCCCCGGCACGTCAGGAGCCGTCGCCGGCTGGAGCGCGGATGGGAACACGGTTTTCTTCCTCGCGCAGAACGGGGATCTCACCTCGATCCGAACCGACGGGCAGGCCCTCAAGGTTCTCGCGACCGGCGTCGCCCGGGCGTGGGTCTCCAGCGACGGCAGGATCGCCTTCGCCGGCCGGGACGGCAAACTGATGGTCACCAACTCCGATGGCACCAACTCGCAGTCGGTTGGCAGTTCCAACGTCACCGCCGCCGGCTGGAAGGCTGGGAAGCTCCTGGTGCTCTCCGCCGGAAAAGTGGCGCCGGCCGGGGGGGAGGCGATCGTGACCCTCCCGGATCAAGCGGACGTCGCTGAATTCTCGCCCGACGTCACCAAGCTCGTCTATCGCTCTGGCAGCCGGACAGTCCTCCTCGATGTGGCCACGCAGAAATTCATCAACTGGCCGGCGGGCGATGTCCAAAAACTGACCTGGGCCCCGGATTCCTCCCGGCTCGCCTACCTTGCCGGCGACGCCGTGTTTGTCTCCCAGGCCGATGGGACCGGGGCCAGGGCCGTCACCAAGAGTCAGGGATCGGCCACGGAGCTGGCCTGGGCGGGCAGCGGACACCTGCTGATCGGCGGGCCGGCCGGTCTCCAGGCAGTCCATCCCGATGCCAGCGGGCAGGTGGCCCTCTCCGCCGGCATCTACCTCGCTCCCGTGGGGGCACCGGCCGGGGACAGGTTCGGCTTTTCCCGCACGGGCAGCATCTGGCTGGCCGACCTCAAGATCACGACACCCGGGGTGGCCTCGCTCGACCAGGGGTTTGCGCTGATCACCGCGTTCGAAACCGCTCGCATCACCCGCGACGCGACCGGCGCCGGCAAGTACCTGACTGCCAGCGCGGCGCGTACCGCCGGCCCGCTGACCTCGGCCGGTGAGCCACACCTCAAGCGGTTCTTCCTGGTCTCGAGCCAGCGCGTCGCCGACGACGGAACGACCCAGAGATTCCTGGTGCGACTGATCCTCGCCGACGACCATGACACCGAGGTTCGCTACATCGACGAGCAGTTGACCCTGGTGGTGACCGGCCAGGCGGCCGTCGATCTGAAGATCGATTCCGTCGCCGACAGCCCGGCCCGACCATTGGGCAAGGGGCCGACCGTCAACGCCGTCCAGGTCCAGCCGACCGGCTTGGTCATCATCTTCGACAGCGACCTCAACCCCGAAACGGTCGCCGCCGGCTTGAAGCTGGCTGCCGCCGATGGCTCGGCACTACCGGTGAGCAGCCGATATGCGCAGCGGCAGGTCATCCTCACTGCTCAACTGGTTGCCGGCCAGCGCTACCGGCTGATCGTCAGCACTGTGCTCAAGGACATCGCCGGCCAGCAGCTGGCGGGCGGCAACTACGAGTACGAGTTCACTGCGCCGGCCATCTCTGGCTAGCTTTCAGCTACGTCCCGCGAGGCGGCGGCGAGCGAGCTCCTGGGGCAGCCCGCTCCGGAATGATTCCACCAGCGCTCGGGCTGACGACTCCAAACCCTCCTGGTAGGGCAGGTCGATCCATTCCTGGAAGAGTCGCTTCTGGGTTGCGATCGCGCTGGGGAGGTGCCTGGTCACCCGTTCGAGGAGCTCCGCCGCCTCGTCTTGAAGCCGGTCCGGCTCGACCACCCGGTTGACCAGTCCCCGCGTCAATGCCTCGGTCGCGAGCATGGGGTCGGCGGTCAGGATCATTTCGCGGGCGCGACCCAGGCCGACGTATCGCTCGAGGAGGGCGGCATCGATCACCGAGGGGATTCCAATGGCGACCTCCGGCATCGAGAAGCTGGCGTTGGGGGTGCAGATGCGGAAGTCGCAGCAGACCGCAAGCTCCAGCGCTCCGCCGACGCAGTGACCCTGCACCGCGACCGCCACCGGCTTGGCTGCCCGGCGAGCCGCCGCGCAGAGCCCGCCGAGCTCATGGATGAGCCGGCCAATTGACTCCTCAGTTCCGGCTGCGAATTCGTTGATGTCAATGCCGGCGCAGAAATCGGGGCCCTGTGCCCCGATGACGATGCCGGCGACAAGGGGGTCGGCGGCCGCCTCCTCGATCTCCAACCGCAGCCGGGTTACGTCCGCCAGCCGGAGAGCGTTCCGCTTCTCGGGCCGGTCCAGCCAGAGCTGTCTGATCACAGCCTCTGGACCGCGCGGAAGATGGCCTCGGCGCCGAAATCCAGCGCCGCGGCAGGGATCCTCTCATCGGCGTCGTGGATCGAGCCCCAGCCGTCGAAATCCGCCGGCAGGGTGGCGGGCGTGAATCCGTAGGTGCTGATGCCAAGCTTGGCGAAATGGCGGCCGTCGGTGCCACCGCTGACCAGGTAGGGAACCGCGATCGCCTCGGGGTCCAGCTCCCTGAGAATTGCGGCCAATACCTCGAAGCGACTCAGGTCAGGTTCAGGCTGGGCAGGCGCGAGCTTGACCACCTCGATCTCGGGCTCGGGGCCGATGAGGGAGCGGACCTCGGCAACCATGTCCTCGGGTCCCGAGCCGGGCAGCAGCCGGCCGTCGAGCGAGAGGTGCACCTCGCTGGGGATGACGTTGATCTTGAGTCCGCCCTGGACCATGGTCGCGTTGACAGTGTTGTGAAGGGCTGCATCCAGGTTGCGGCCGAGAATCCCCAGCTCATCCAGCACCCGGTCGGTCTGAGCGGGGTCAAGGAGGCGCCGGTAGGGCTCGCCGTCCGAGTCGCCGAGCGCTTCGGCCATGGCTTCGAGCTGGAGCCGGACGGGGGTCGTGAGATGCACGGGCAGCCGGCGTGCGTTCAGAACGGTCAGCAGCGCCCCAAGCTTTGCCATGGCGCCCCCGCGCAACGGCAGGGAGCCATGTCCACCGGGGCCCCGCAGGGTCACGCGCAGCTGGCAGCCCCGCTTCTCGGAGACCATCACGTCGTAGAAGCGACGGCCGGCCACCTCGTGGCTGTAGCCACCACCCTCACCAATGGTGAAGCGGACACCGGCGAAGAGCTCGGGATGGTTGTCGGTCAGCCACTCCGCTCCCTCGACGCCTCCCGCCTCCTCGTCGGCGAGCACCACCAGGATCAGATCCCCCGGCAGGGGCGCCGACTCACGCTTGGCGCGAAGGAAGGCGGAGACCATCATCGCGACGCCATTCTTCATGTCGAGCGCGCCCCGGCCCCAGATCCAGCCGTCCACCAGCTCGCCGCCGAAGGGCGGCCGGGACCACTTCTGGTTGATCGTGGTGACGACGTCCACGTGGCCCTGCAGGATCAGTCCGGGACCCGGGCCGCCGCTGAGGCGCGCCACCAGGTTCGGGCGCTCCGGCCGCGCCGCGTAGGTCTTCCACTCGATCCCGGCCTCCGTGAGCAGACCGCCGATGTACTCGACACAGGCCCTCTCCTGGCCGGGCGGATTGGTCGTATCGAACCTGATCAGCTGCTGCAACAGCTCGCTTGGGCTGGTCACTTCAGCTCCAGGAGTCGCTGGGCGCGAAACAGCGCCGCGATGCTTCCAGCGTGCTGGATGGTGCCATCGGAGGCGAGCGCGAGGGCTTCAGCGAGGGGCAGCTCACGCACCAGCATGTCCTGCTCGTAGATCTCCGGCCGGCGATCGACGCGGGTGAGTCCACGCGCCAACCAGATGTGGAATCGCATGGTCGAGATGGCGGTCGCCCGAGCCGTTCCGAGCGAGTCCCAGCGGGAGGCCTCCAGACCGGCCTCCTCCACCAGCTCTCGGCGGGCAGTTTGTGCCGGGCTCTCCCCCTCCTCCGCCGTGCCGGCGGGGAGCTCCCAGGCGTCGGCGGCCCAGGAGTGCCGCCACTGCCGGACGAGAAAGGTGGTGTCCTGATGGCTGAGAGCGACCACGAGAGCCGCCTCCGGCTGCTGGAGGACGCCATAGGTCGACTCCGTGCCGTCTGGCCAGACGACCTCGTCGGCGAGCAGGGCGACGCGGCCGTGGCGAGCCAGCTCCCGGCTACCGATCACCTTGAAAGGGGGCCCGGACACCCCTCAGCCGCCCATCGCGGCAACGGCCGCAGCGGCGGCGGCGACCTTGCGGCCGTCAATCGATGTGTAGTCCATCGGCGACGTTTCCAGCTCGAACCGCTTCATCTCTTCAATCAGCTCAGGGTGATCGGCGATGAAGCTGGTCGTCAGCTTGCCGGCGCGAAAATCGGGGCTGGCCAGGATCGCCCGGTGATAGGGGATGGTCGTGGCCGGCCCCCCGACCACGTACTCCCGCAACGCCCGCTGCGCACGGGCGATCGCCTCCGCTCGGTCCGCGCCATGGACGATCAGCTTGGCGATCAGCGAGTCGTAGTTGGCCGGCACGTCGGCGCTCGGCCCGTAGCCGCTGTCCACCCTCACCCCGGGGCCGGACGGCGTGACCCAGCGGGAGATCCGCCGAGGATTCGGCATGAAATTGCGGGCTGGATTCTCAGCGTTGATTCGCATTTCGATGGCATGCCCCGTGAAGGTGACATCCTGCTGGCGGAACCCGAGCGGGAAACCCGCCGCGACGCGGATCTGCTCCTTGACCAGATCGATGCCGGTGATCATCTCCGTGATGGGGTGCTCGACCTGCAGCCGGGCGTTGACCTCGAGGAAGTAGAACTCCCCCTCGCTGAAGATGAACTCGACCGTGCCGGCATTCTGGTAACCCGCCGCCCGGCAGGCGGCGACCGCCGCTTCGCCCATCCGGCGCCGGATGTCGGGCGTCACAGCGGGGGAGGGTGTCTCCTCCATGATCTTCTGGTGCCGGCGCTGGATCGAGCACTCCCGCTCGCCCAGGTGGACCACGTTGCCATGCTTGTCGGCGATCACCTGGATTTCGATGTGACGTGGATTGCGAACGTACTTCTCCAGGTAGACGGTGGCGTCCCCGAAGGCGGAGCGGGCCGCGTTGGCGGCACTCTCGATGGCGGCCGCCAGGTCATCCTCTTTCTCCACGACCTTCATGCCAATCCCGCCCCCGCCCCCGGACGGCTTGATGATCACCGGCAGCCCGATCTTGAGGGCGGCCCTTCGCGCCTCCTGCGTGTCATTGATGGCGTCCGTCCCCGGAGTGACCGGGACCCGGTTCTTCCTGGCCAGCTCCCGCGCGCCGAGTTTGTCGCCGAGCACCTCCATCGCGCTCGCCGGCGGGCCGATGAAGGCGATCCCCGCCGCCGCGCAGGCGGCCGCAAAGGCGGGCCGCTCGCTGAGAAAGCCATAGCCGGGGTGGATCGCCTGGGCTCCGGTGTCGGTGGCTGCCTTCATCACCGCGTCCAGTCGGAGGTAGGACTCGGCCGGACTGGAGCCGCCGATGTGAACAGCCTCACCGGCATAGCGAGTGTGGATGGCATCGCGGTCGGCGTCGGAGTAGACGGCGACCGTGCTGATGTTCATCTCGTGACAGGCCCGCATGACACGCACTGCGATCTCGCCACGGTTGGCGATCAGGACCTTGCTGAAAAGCCTCGGCTTCACCCTCGGTAGCGCTCGAGAACGGCGGTCAGCTCCTTGTCGCCGTGCACCTCCATCACCTCGGCGTAGGCCTGCCGGACGGCGGCCACGATGGGCATCGGGTAAGCCGGGCCGTCGAAGAGGTCGAGGGACAGGTCGACGTCCTTCACGATGTCACGAAGGGCGAATGTCAGCGGCTCGTAGGGCCCACCCAGGAAGGCCGAGCGGCGGGTGTCGAGATAGGGCGCGTGGCGCTTCATCCATTCGAATGCCTCCTCCGCGCTGAGACCGTTCCTCACCCCGGCCTCGACCAGCTCGGCGGCCGCCGCGATGGTCACGGCCAGCATCGTGTTGTTCATCAGCTTCATAGCCGCCGCGCGCCGCGGGCTGCCGACGTAGCGGACCTCTCCGAGAGCCCGGAACACGGGCCGCGCGCGCTCCACCGCGGCCTCGCTCCCGCCGGCCAGGAAGAGCGCCTCGCCAGCTTCGACCTTGGCCGGTGGGGCGATCACGGGAGCCGCAACCAGGGTCGTGAAGCGCCGCCCAAGCTCCTCGGGGACCTCTGGTCCGGCGGTGCTCATCTCAAGGTAGACCCGGTCCGGGGAGGGATCGAGGCGGCCGTAGACATCGCGCACAGCGGCAGGACCGGTGAGGATGCTGATCACCACCTCAGCTTAATGCGCGGCGGCCTCAGGGCTGTCCATCACCCGGCCGGCGCCAACAGCCTCGGCCCGAGCCCGCGTGCGGTTCCAGGTCAGCGTCTCGAAGCCCTGGCCGGCGAGCCGGCGGATGGCCGCAGCGCCCATCTTCCCGGTGCCGAGAACGGCAACCCTCACCGTCAGCTCCCGATCTCGACCAGCGGCTGGTTGGGCCCGACCACCTCGCCCTCGGCGACGTGGATGGCCTTCACCCTGCCAGCCACCGTTGACACGATGTCGTTCTGCATCTTCATGGCCTCGAGCACCGCCACCACGTCGCCCAGCTTGACCGCGTCGCCAACCTTCACTGGCACCTTGACGATCAGTCCCTGCATCGGTGCGACGACCGATCCCGGCCCGGCCTTGAGTTTGTCGGCCGCAGCGGCCGGCGAGCCGGCCGGCATCGGCACGACCTCGCTGCCCGCGCCGGTGACCCGGACCGTGAACATCTCGCCGTCCACCTCAACCTGGAAGTCGCGCGTCTGCGCCACTGACGGGGGGGCAGGCTCCGGCTGGGGCGCAGCCGACGGGTCGCTTTGGGACACCTCGGCGTCTCCAGTAGCGACCGCCTCAGTGCCCGCCTGGGCGGTGTCCTCAACCGGCCGGGCGATCTCTCCGCGAAAGAAGGACTCGGCCAGGGAGGGAAAGAGCAGGTAGGTCAGCAGGTTGTCCTGTGAAGGTTCGACACCCTGCTTTTTCAGCTCCGCCCGGGCCCCGGCAAGCTGCGGCTTGAGGAGGTCCGCGGGGCGAATGGTGACCGGCTCCTCACGGCCCAGAACCTGGCGGCGGATGTCGGTGTCGGCGGGCCGCGGCGGCCGCCCGTAGAGACCCTGGAGATAATCCTTGAGGTCCTTGGTGACGGTCGCATAGCGGTCGCCGCCGAGCACATTGAGCACCGACTGGGTGGCGATCATCTGGCGGATCGGGGCGACCAGCGGCGGGTAGCCGAGCTCCTTTCGCACGCGCGGGATCTCGTTGAGCACCTCGGTCAGCCTCGCCTCCGCATGGTGCTCACGAAGCTGCTGGCCGACGTCCTGGAGCATGTGGCCGGGGACCTGGTAGCGAAGGATGTCCGCATCAACACGGTCGGCGAACGGGCTCAGGAACTCGCGCTTATCGTCCTTCAGCTTCTGCACCTCGTCACGAACCTCGATCAATTTCTCGAGGTCGAGGCCGGTGTCGTAGTCGCCGCCCTCGAGCGCCGCCACCACGCTTTCAGTCGCGGGTTGTGACGCGCCCCAGGCGAGCGGTGACATCGCCGTGTCGAGGATCTCGGCACCGGCTTCCACTGCCGCCATATAGGCCATCGGCGCCATGCCGCTGGAGCAGTGGGAATGGACTGCGATCGGGACCCGGACAACGTTCTTGAGGGCGGCGACCAGCTCCCAGGTTGTCTGCGGGCTGAGCAGCCCGGAGGTGTCCTTGATAACCACCACGTCACAGCCCAGCTTCTGGAGCCCCTTGGCGAGTGAGCACCAGAGCTCCAGGTTGTGAACCGGGCTGATCGCGTAGCAGAGGGCTCCCTGGACCTTGCGGCGGGCCTTCTTCGCGGCGGCGATGGCCGCCTCCATGTTCCGGAGGTCGTTGAGGGGATCGAAGATCCGGAAGATGTCCACGCCACAGGCCGCGGCATGCGCGACGAAAGCCTCGACAACATCGTCCGCGAAGTTCCGGTGCGAGACCAGGTTCTGGCCTCGAATCAGGGCCTGGATTGGGGTCCGGGGCGCCGCCTTCTTCAGCTCCCGAAGGTAGTCCCAGGGGTTCTCTCCGTTATGCCTGATCTCGGTCTCGAATGTGGCGCCGCCGAAGGCCTCCAGCGAATAGAAGCCAACCTGGTCCATCTTCGCGGCGAGCTTGACGATGTCGGCGCCGCGCAGGCGACCCGAGAGCAGGGTCTGGTGGGCATCGCGAAAGGTGGTGTCGGTGAGCCGCAGGCGGGGCTTGCCGCGATGCTTGCTCTTCACCGGCCGGCGAGCGCCTGCCGCAGTTCATGGTGGCGTGCGGCAACTGCGGTGTCCATGAGCCCGAGGATCCGCGCGGCCAGCCAGGCCGCGTTCTTGGCGCCCGCCACGCCGATCGCCATGGTGCCGACGGGGATGCCCGCTGGCATCTGCACGATGCTGTAGAGGGAGTCCTGACCACCCAGATGCTCAGTTGGGACGGGCACGCCGAGCACCGGCAGGTCGGTCCAGGCGGCGACCACCCCGGGCAGGTGGGCTGCCCCTCCCGCCGCCGCGATGACGACCTTCAGGCCGCGCCCGGCGGCGCCCTCCGCCCATTCGCGAACTCCGGCCGGATCCCGATGGGCAGAACAGACCTTCAGCTCATAGTCGATGCCGAATGCCTGGAGCTGGCTGACGCAGCTCTCCATCAACGGCAGGTCTGATTTGCTGCCAAGAATGATCCCGACCTCAGGCATTCGTTGCGGTCCCCTCCAGGGCGATGTCGCGGCGGTGGAAAGCTCCGTTGAATCGTACCCGGCCGACTGTGGCCAGAATGGACTCGCGAGCCGCGTCGACGCTGTCGCCGAGGCTGACCAGCGTCAGCACCCGGCCGCCGGCGGTGACCAGTCCGCGCCCCGGGACGTAGCGGGTGCCGCCATGGAAGACGAGGACACCGGGCTGGATGGTGGCGAGGCCGTCGATCTCGAACCCTGTTTCGTAGGAGTCGGGATAGCCCGCCGAGGCGACGACGATGCCGACACAGGGCCGGGGGTCCCAGTCCAGCTCGGCGAGGCCGCCGAGGTCACCCCGGGCGGCCTCGAGCATCAGTCGAACCGCATCGGAGCGAAGCCGGGGCAGAACCACCTGCGCCTCGGGGTCGCCGAAGCGGCAGTTGAACTCGAGAACCCGGAGACCGGCGCTGGTCAGCATCAGGCCCGCATAGAGAAGCCCGCGATACTCGACGCCATCCTCGGCCATCTGCCTGACAGCCGGCTCCAGCACCTCTGTGAGGGCCTGGCGCAACGTGGCGCCATCTGCATCAGCCGGGGGCGAGTAGGCGCCCATCCCTCCGGTGTTGGGACCCTGGTCGCCCTCCAGCGCTCGCTTGAAATCGCGCGCCGGGGCGAGGGGGATGACGCGGCGGCCATCGGTGACCGCCATCAGGGAGACCTCCCTTCCGGCCAGCAGCTCCTCGACGAGGATGGTCGAGCCGGCTCGGCCGAAGGCGTGGCCGACGAGCATTGAGTCGATAGCGGTCTCCGCCTCGGCCTGCGAGGCGCAGACCACGACTCCCTTGCCCAGCGCGAGCCCGTCTGCCTTCACCACGACTCGACCCTCTCTGGCCCGGGCCCATTCCTTCGCCGCGGCCGGTTCGTGAAAGGCCCCGTACTCCGCCGTCGCGATGCCGGCCCGGGCCATGAGCTCCTTGGCGAAGGCCTTGCTGCTCTCGATCCGGCCCGCCGCTCGACTCGGCCCGAAGGCGGGAATCCCCTCCTCACGAAGCGCGTCGCCAAGGCCGGCCGCGATCGAGGATTCCGGGCCGATCACCGTCAGGCCGATCTTCTCCCGCTTCGCAAATTTGACGAGGTTGACGACATCGTCGGCCGGGACCCTGATGTTCTTGGCCATGCCCCCGGTTCCACCGTTGCCGGGAGCGCAGAAGACGCGCTCGGTGAGCACCGACTGCATGCACTTCCAGGCCAGCGCATGCTCGCGCGCCCCAGAACCCACGACGAGGACCTTCATCAGCTCCCTGAGGTTATCGGCCCACCCGCTCGCGCCGCGCCCAAGTCCCTTGGCGCGATGGCGTAATAGGAGACCGCGCGGGCCCGGCTCCGCCGCGCCCATATGGTTTGTCTCGAATCGACGCCCAAACGTGGCGCCGAAGACGGG
>JRHI01000538.1_pt1 | contig 40318 bp, 37 predicted proteins | sample 215371 | NCBI WGS metagenome assembly JRHI01 (sample SAMN02929681, study PRJNA255918) | sediment metagenome | biome: cave system; feature: Ice Cave; material: Sediment; isolation source: sediment from deep within a dark volcanic ice cave with no known source of... ... | reverse complement strand
CTGCTTTGCAAGCAGGGGGTCGGCGGTTCGAGCCCGCCCACGTCCACCAAATTTCTCACCTGGAGTTCGCAAAGTTTACCTGCGGTTTACCTTTTGCTTGGGGATGTGCGCACTTTCACGTACCCAAAACTTTAGGCTGGGATTGCTGAAGTTCAAAAATGCCGAGGCGGGGAACCGAGCGATTCGAGTCGCGTGCATGCTGATGGGTTATGATATCTTATCAATTATCTATGGCTCTTTTGCCCGAGATCCACGTCAATTTCGACCAATTCACGTTTGAACGCTTTTATCAGATCTTCTTGCCGCTAATCCCCGGTGGCACCCTCGTTGGAGGATTAATATTTGCTCATCCCGGCCCCGTCAATACTGTGGCGGTCACTCTTGGTCTGGGTCGCTACTCTCGCGTCGCAGTTTTTCTTTGCGCTGTTTACATAGTGGGGTTGGTGCTCTACGGCTTCAGCGTAGTAATAGCGGGAAATTGGTCGCTGCTATTGGCATATGCCGTTGGCGCGAGATGGTCCCAAGGGCGCCCAAACGAACAAGCTTCCAAAAACTTTGTATGGCGCCAGGTGGCCGCTGAATTCCTCGGTGAGGCTTTAACTCCACCCAATCCGCCACAGGTTCACCCGCTGTTTGGGCACGATGTTGAGTGGCAAGACTTGTACAACGTCTTACAGGATTACGTGTTGCGCGCGCTTCCGTTGCTCCCCAACGAAATTGCCCTGCTCTTCACATACTTGCAGGCGACAGGTTGGGCATTACTGTATCTTTATTTTACAACTGCGATGCGGGGACATTGGTCGGTCATCGTGGTGTCTATAACTGTCATCCTCTTTGGCGCCGGCAACATCTTCTTAGCTAATTTCTTTTATTGGAGATACGACCGCCTAAGCCAGTGGGCTTTTACGGCGCGGCTCATTAACGAAATTCGCATGCGCGAGAAGTCGACCAATGCCAAGGTTTGAACTCTGTCCGACGGGGCAAGGCAAGACTTCTGTCTTATTTATTTTTGGCCGACGCGGCAGGAACGGAAAGGCCGTCTCGAATGAACGCGTCGCTTTAGCGGTGGAGGCAAGCTGAATGACAAAGGATAGCACTACAAGTTCAATCAAGAAGCACGACGATCTCAGCGCCGTACGAACTATTAGGGAGGCGCTAGAAGGATTCAATAACGATGAGCGCGAGCGAATAATTAGATGGGCTCGCGAAAGTCTTGGTCTTTCGACCCCTGCCTCTGCCGGAGCAGCCACAAAGCCGGCGTCGACACCGGCGGCGGCTGTGCCCGCGACTGCTTCTCCCGCCGAGCCTGCGCCTTCCAAGGCAGTGAAAGACATAGCCACGTTCGTAAGAGATAAGGATCCGCAGACAGACATACAGCTTGCTACGACGATCGCCTACTACTACCGCTTTGAAGCACTTCCGGGGGAGCGCAGAGAGGAAATTGACGCGGATCTCTTGAGTGAGGCATGTCGATTGGCAGGCCGCCCCGGTAAGTTATTAAAACCCTTGATAACCCTAAACAACGCGCATGGCAGAGGACTCCTGGACAGAGGTTCTGCACGCGGAAAGTTCGTAATTAACTCCGTCGGCGAGAACCTTGTTGGAATGATACTCGGTGCAGCGCAGCCCGCTCGGACCCGCAACCGTGAATCTACCAAGCAAAAAAAGGCTCCGAAACAGAGAAAATAAGAGGGGCCCGACGCATGACTGAAGGCCAGCAGGCGCTAGACGACGCCATTAAGAGATGCGATTTCCTCCGAAAATTACTGCAAAATAAAATAGCGAAGCAGGTAAGGGCCGAAGACGAGCGGGGCACAATAAAGGCCACCTGCTTGGCTTGGTTCAACAATCAAAAGCCCAAGATCGAACGTCAGCTTGATTCGGAAGCATTGGCTGCTGCCAGCACAATTTTTGATGCCCTACTTAAGGCATGCGATCGGGCTGGGAGCAGATCACGGTATCAACAGAGTCTGAGACGTCTACGCTCAGAACTTCTCGACATCCGGTCAAAGCAAATGCTCGCGCCCTCTAAAATGGCCGCCACAGAGGACGCACCGCCGAGCTTTGCTACACTGATCCCTGATCCGAAAATGCAAGACATTCTAGTCAGGCGTTGGGGCGAGTGCGTCACGTGCTTACATGCGCCCGCGCCAATGGCAGCGACAGTAATGATGGGCGGCTTCCTCGAAGGACTGTTACTTGCGCGCATAAATAGAGAGCCAAACCAACAACCGGTCTTCACAGCTAAGGGTTCACCAAAGGATAAGAAGAGTGGTGATCCGCTCCCCTTAAAAGACTGGGCGTTAAAAAACTTCATTGATGTGGCTCACGAACTCGGCTGGATCTCTGAGTCCGCGAAAGATGTTGGGGTGGTGCTTCGCGATTACCGGAATTACATCCATCCGCAGAAGGAGCTTTCGCATGGGATTGTGCTTAAGAGTGATGACGCAGCGATTTTGTGGGAAGTTGCGAAGAGCATCTCAAAACAGCTACTGAAACAGCCAAACTGACCTCGAGATGGCCTACTCCCGGCCAATATGTACGGGTTAGAGGAACGCAAACGGGTTTGTTGGGTATTTTGGTCTACGTGGGAATTTTATGGCCCGCCCCGGTAACTGCCGTGCCGTCCGGTCTCAGGGACGCCAGGTGAACGCGCAGCCAAGCGGGGAAATTTCTTTGCATATTTGACCGCCATTTGAATGGCGAGTCCCACACAGGCGATGTTCTAGCGGACGTGGAATATTTAGAAAGATGCGGGCGATCGCCCTCATGCTGTCGCTCACACTCGCGGTGCAATCTCACTGGCGGCACATTACGCCGCAACCGTTGTTCCCATTCATCAAGACCGGACATCAGGCCAAAATGACTTTTTTCTGGAAGCGGCGCGCGGCAATAATCAACAGCGCCGTGCCCATGGCGAATAGCGCGAGGGCATCGGTCCATAGGTGCGCGACACCTGCGCCTCGAAGAATGATGCCGCGAGTGATGTTGATGAAGTATGTAGCGGACACGAAATAACTGAAGGCATGGAAGAAGAAGGGCATCGTCTCGCGCGGAAAGATGTAACCGGAGAAAAAGATACGCGGGAGTATCGTCAGAAAAGCCAGCTGCATGGCTTCCGCTTGTGAATTTGCCTTGCTCGATATGAGAATGCCGAGCGACAAAGATACGAACAGATACGGCAGAGAAAGAGCCGCAAGCAAGATTACGCTGCCGTGAATGGGAACGCTAAAAACGAACCGCATCGCCGTCAGGATCAGGCACAGCTCAAAAAAACCGATGACGAAGTACGGGAGCAATTTGCCAAGCAGCAGGCCGAAGGGGCGAACCGGAGTAACGAAGAGCTGTTCGAGAGTGCCGCGTTCTTTTTCTCGCACGATGGCGAAGGCCGTCAAAAACGTAGTGACGTTCAGCAATAATATGGCGGTGAGCCCTGGCAGGAAAAAATTAGGCGATCGCGAATCGGGATTGAAGAGCAGCTTCGGCCGCATCTGCACCGCCATTGTGGAGCGGCCGGCAAGAACACGGCTAAGCGACTCATCAAGGCCCACAGCCGTCGTTACGTTGATGGCCTGCCCCGCCACCGAAGAATCGGACCCGTCAATCAGCACCAACACCTGAGCGCCCATTTTGTGCAACAGGCGGTCCGAATAGTCGACCGGGATCTTGATGCCCACTCGGGCGCGCCCGGCAATGATCTGATCATTCAAATCATGATCGCTTTGCACGTACCGAATGATGTGAAACGTATCGGAATTTTTGAAGCGGTCGATCAGTTCGCGACTCTCCCGGCGGCCATCAGCATTGAAAATCACCGTGTTTACCTGGCGGACGTTCGTGTCAATACCGAAGCCCAGCAGGAACATCTGCAACAGCGGAATAATCAAAGAGAAGAAGAGCGTCCCGGGATCACGCCTGACGTGCAGTGTTTCCTTGTAGAACACCGCGCCGAATCCGCGAAATAAATCAGTCACGACCGGCCTCCAACGCTGCCTGCTGTTTATAGGTGAGCTCGACGAAAACGTCTTCAAGGCTTGGCGCCAGCGGGCGGATCTCTGTTACGGTGATGCCATTCTGAGCGAGTTGTTCACGCAGACCGTCAATACTAAAGCGATCTTCCACTAGCGCGTGGATCGACTGGCCGAAAATCGTAGCGCTGCGGATGCCCGGAATCTCACGCGCGATGCGCAGTGCGCGCGTAACTTCGGGCGTAATGATCTCCACGCGAGCGGTGCCCGCGGGCTGCACATCGGGAAGTTTTCGCAGCGAATCCGGCGTCCCATCCGCGATGATCTTGCCATAATAAATGTACGCCACGTGGCTGCAGCGCTCAGCCTCATCCATATAGTGCGTAGTTACAAAAAACGTAATCCCGTGGCCGGATAGTTCGAAGAGCAGATCCCATAGCTGCCGGCGCGCTACCGGGTCGATTCCGGCCGTTGGCTCGTCCAGGAAGAGCAACTTCGGTTCATGCAACATCGCGCATCCCAGAGCCAGGCGTTGTTTCCAGCCGCCAGAAAGTTGCGCGGCGAGTCGATTCAAGTAGGGGGCCAGCCCATTCAGCTCGACGATTTCCTCAATGCGGCGCTTCAAGCGATCCGCCGGCAAGCTGTAGATACGCCCATAAAATTGAAGATTTTCGGCGACCGTTAGATCGTCATACAAGCTGAACTTCTGCGACATGTAGCCGATGCGCTCGCGCACTTCCTCGGCCTCGGTTCTCACGTCAAGCCCCTCGACGTAAGCCGCGCCCGCACTTAGGGGCAGTAAGCCCGTAAGCATCTTGATGACCGTCGTTTTTCCGCTTCCATTGGGTCCGAGGAACCCGAAGATTTCGCCCTTCTGGACGCGGAAACTGACGTCATTGACCGCGGTGAACTGGCCAAATTTGCGAACCAGATGTTCGGCTGAGATGGCCAAGTCGCCTGCGGGCTGTTCGCTTATGGTCATCGCTCAGTTCCCTGCCTTGAGCTGGACGTCGGCTGCCATTCCCGGGCGTACCCGGCCGGACGAATCGTCAATGCGCAGCTTCACGCCAAAAACTTGATGCACGCGCTCCTCGCGGGTTTGTACATTACGCGGTAGAAATTCCGCCTGTTGATTGATCTGTTCAACCACGCCATCGAAGACCGTATTCGAGAAAGAATCGACCCTGACTGCGGCTTTCTGCCCGATCTGCACTCGGCCGATCTCCGTTTCAGGGATGTAAATGCGAACGTAGATTTGGTCACGCTCGAGAAGTGTCGCGAGCGGTGTATTGGGAGCGATGAGATCGCCCGGCCGCACATCGAGTACTTCGACAGTGGCCGCGACCGGAGCGGTCACCTGCCTCTCGCGGAAGCGCGCCTGCTCGTAAGAATAAGCGGCCTTGGCAAGATCGATATCCTCACGACGGTTGCCATGTTTGAATTTTTCAAGGGTGGCCTGCGTCTGTTCATAGCGAGCGCGCGTTGCGGCCACTTCCTCTGGACGATAGCCGTTCTGTAATTCGTCCCGCTTATGCCTCGCACTTTGCTGCTGCGCCAGGGCAATTTTCCACGCGGCCTCCGCTGCGTCGCGTTGCTGCCTCGATACCAAATCATCTTTCGCGAGCGCTTCATAACGGTCGAAATCGACCTGGGTGCGGCGTTCCTCGGCGTTGGCGCGGTCCAGGTCAGCCTTCGCTGCTTCAATATCCTCCTGCCTATACCCTTTTTTGCGCTGCTCGTATTCGGCGCCCGCCTGCGCCGATACGGCTCGAGCTTCCGCGATTTCCTCGGGCCGATAGCCGCGCTGCGCTTTTTCCGCCGTGGCTCGCGACTGCTCGAGAGAGGCCTGGAGTTCCTTATCGTCAAAAGTAACGAGCACCTGGCCCGCACGCACGGTGTCACCTTCGTGGACCAGCACTTTGTCGATCCGTCCGCCGATTTTGGAGCCAACCCGGATGTTCCGCGCTTCCACGGTGCCCGACCCTTGCAACGCGGAGCCGTGCCGGAACAAACGTGAAGAAAACCCAATCGCCGCGATTATGGCGGCGCATGCGGCGATGATCACGATACGTTTCCGACTCATGATAACCGTCTCCTCGATTTTACCGATCGCCGCGAACCTCTGCCGGCTGGATCGCGCGGCGCCAAACCCGTCCACAGAACACTCAATGCCGTGTTAATCCGCTCACGCAGCGTGCCATCTTCATACACAGACCACATTAATAACGTCCCGAATACCGTCTGCCGAAAAACATGAGCCAACTCGCCGGCGGGAATGTCGCGGCGAAACTCTCCGCGTTTTTGACCAGTCTTCACCAGCCGTGTGAGTAGGCCGTGAGCACGAGTGTGGCTAGCGCGCATGGCGCTGCGTACCAAGGAGCTGGAAAGATTAGCCTGCAGGATGGCACGGACAACCGAAGGCGAACGTGCCGGTTCTTCGGTCATTCTAAAACTGAGCATGCGCAGAAACTCGGGCATGCTTTCGCTGGTCTCGCCGATGCTCGCCACGGCTTGCTGCAGCTTGGCGATCTGCATGTCGCTGAAAGCGATGAGGATGTGATCCTTGCTGGGGAAATAATTGAAAAACGTGCCTTTGCCTACGTCCGCGGCGTTGGTAATGTCCTCGACGGTAGTCTCGGCAAAACCCTTCTTGGCAAAAAGATCGAGAGCCGCGCGAAAAAGGCGTTCGCGAAGTTCGGCGCTACGCCGCTGCCGCCGGTTGCCGGCAATCTTCGGTTTCTTCGATTTTGGTTCGGAAGCGGGAGTACCGCCCGTAAAGCGCCAAGCCATGTCGTGACCAATAACCATATGTGACTATAGGTCATTTTCACTCGTTGTGTCAATGGCGAGGACCTACGCCCAGCGGCCCTGACCATGCTTGACATTATCGAGGTCATCCTGGATCGTAAGATCTCATCTTCCACTTATTACTTTGGGGGAACAGTGAAAAATCCGATGTCGATTTTCACGTTGCTGTTCACGCCACTTCTTTTTCTGCTGCCGCCCGTCCAAGCAAGCGACAAGGTTGCGAAACCCAACGCTGCCGAAGTGCGGCACGCTATGCTCGTGACCGCCGATTGGTTGAGCGAGCACCTCGGCGACCCGTCGCTTGTGCTGCTGCAAGTCGGCGAGAAGAAGGACTATGACGCCGCGCACATTTCAGGCGCGCAGTATCTCGAATATCAAGACATCTCGACCCCGCATGGTACCGGCCTGACGCTCGAGCTTCCCCCGATGGCGCAGCTTGTTTCCGTGTTCGAGAAACTTGGCGTTTCCAATAATTCGCACGTAATTTTATATTTTGGCAAGGATTCGGTGGCCCCAACAACTCGCGTCTATTGGACGCTCGATAACATGGGGTTAGGCGAGCACACATCGGTTCTTGACGGCGGCCTGCCCGCGTGGCGCGAGGCTGGAAAACCGGTGACCACGGAAGTGACGCCTGCCGCGAAGGGCTCGATCATTCCCTCGCCACGCAACGATATCTTCGCCGACGCAGCGTGGGTAAGCAGCCACCTGAATCAACCGGACGTCACCATCATTGATGCGAGGACGCACGAATTCTACACGGCCGAAAAAAGCGACGGCAATCCGCGCCAAGGCCACATTCCTGGTGCCGCAAATCTCTCCTACCTGGAGGTTGTCGACCCGAAGACCTCGAAATTCAAAAGTAACGACGCTCTTCAGGAACTGTTTCATAAGGCGGGATTGAAGCCCGGCAACACAATGGTGAGCTACTGCCACATCGGACAGCGCGCGACAGTGCTCTATTTTACCGCGAAGATGCTGGGTTATAACGCGCGAATGTACGATGGCTCATGGGAGGATTGGAGCCATCGAACAGGGCTCCCCGTCGCAGCAGGCAATCAGCCGGGAAAACCATAGCATCGTCCACCTCCCCATCGCATCATTGCGAAGGGCCAACGCGATAATCGCGCTATCGAGGCCGTGAAATGTCTGATAAAATTCGGCTTGCACGTAAACGAATTTCCGGAGAGCAGGAATCACATGGCACAGAAATGCGAACTATGCGGCAAAGGCCCGCATTATGGCAACGTAATCAGCCACGCGAACAATACCCGCCGGCGGCGCTGGAATCCTAACTTAAAGCGTGTGCGCGCGGTGGTCGGTGGCGGGCGAAAACATCTGCGCGTTTGCACGGCGTGCATTCGTGCGGGCCGCGTGAAGAAGGCTGCCTAAGCGCTTTGTTGCAACCCTCCTCAGAACTCGCAACCTCGTCGACGAGCGACCTGTTACATCGGGCGCTGGTAGCCGCCGCGTTTGTAGCCATGCTGTTCGCGGGCGGTTGCAAGAACCAAACGCAGCCCGGAGCAGACGTGTGGGCGGTGGTGAACGGGAAAGAAATCAGGCGCGATGAAGTGGATCGCTATTACCGCACGCGCGTGAATCCCGAGGGGCAGGAACCGTCGCAAGAGGAAGCTCTTTCGCTCAAGCTGAATATTCTCGATGAACTGATCAACAACGAGATTCTGCTGGAGCGCGCCAAGAAATTAAATCTCGCCGCGAGTGACGGCGAAGTCGAAGATAAATTTACCGAATTCAAAAGCCCGTATACCGAAGAGGAACTTCAAAAGCAGCTAAAAGATCGCGGCGTGACGGTAGACGACTTGAAAAACGATTTGCGCCGGCAGCTCTCCATTCAAAAACTTCTGAACCGGGAAGTGGTGGCGAAGATTTCCATCACCGAACAGGACATCAAGGATTTCTACGAGCAGAATCGCGCGCAATTCAACGTGGCCGAGCCGCAATATCGCGTCGCACAAATTGTGGTTACGCCGCGGAAGGATCCGCAAATTCGCAACCGCAAGAATGACGACGCGGCAAATGAGGCTGAGGCTCGCCGCAAAACCGCCATGCTGGCGGGCAAATTGAATTCCGGCGCCGATTTTACGCAATTGGCGATGGACTATTCCGAAGATCCGCAAACCTCGACGACCGGCGGCGATCTGGGTTACGTTCCGGAATCGTCGCTCAGCAAGTCTGAACCGGCGCTGAAAAGAGCGGTGATGGCGCTCAAGCCGGGGCAAGTAAGCCCGGTAATCGCGTTGCAGGGCAGCTACGTGATTTTAAAATTGATCGCACGCGAAAGTCCGGGGCAACGCAATTTGTCTGATCCGCAGGTGCAAACCACGGCGCGGGACACGCTTAAAAATCGCAAGGAGCAGCTTTTGCGCGCGGCATATCTTTCGACGGTTCGCGATGAAGTGCGGGCAACGAATTACTTGGCGCGGCAGGTCTTGGAATCGAATGGAAAACTACCGGACGCCGCGAAAGTTACACCTCCCGCAAGAACTGAAAAGAAGTAAATCCTCGCTGAAGTTCATTCTTTGCAACGCACAAATAAAATTGAAATTATGGGTTGCCATAAATCAAACTACGATCGCGAGGACTTCGCCCGCGTTCACGGTTTGGCCCTCGGAAATCAGCAAGCGTTCGATTGTTCCCGTCTTTGGCGAGCGAATCTCGTTTTGCATCTTCATGGCTTCCACGACCAGGATCCCCTGGTTCGCTTCCACTTTTTCTCCGGCCTTCACCAAAACGCGCAGCACTTTGCCGGGCATCGGCGCTAGAACTTGCTGGCGGCCTTCGGCTTCGACAAGCGCTCCGCGGCGGCCGCGCCAGATACGCGGGTCGATAATTTCGGCGGCAAATTCCTCGCTGCCGGATTGAATGCGCAAAGTTCCGGATGCTGGCAGAGCCGTGACGCTTACTTCGAAAGAGCGCCCATCCAGAAGAATTGAATATTTGCCCGGCGCGATTTCGGCGAGGTCGGCAGCGACTTCGCGGCCATCCAGTCGCGCGCGCCAGCTTTCGTGGGAGCGCTCGAGTTCCACGGTGCGGGAGCGCCCAGCGATTTTGATTTCCAGGTTCATGGCGTAATCACGATAAAAGCTTGCGCATTGATTCTACGGTCGCGGCATCCTATCGACTTCCTCGCGCCGTCCTTCTGTTTTCCAGCGTGATGGCGGTTGTGGTGAATTTGTTTGAAAGGCGCTCAGCGAAACAGAGGACGCGGGCGCGTTTTGTGTAATGTGCCAGAGAGCCGCGGCGAGTGCGGCCGCGTCGGCCTCGGTTGAAAAGTTATTCTTCTCCTCGACGTGCTCTTTCCCCACTTCGGCCGAGAGCAGAAATTCATCGAGCCAGCGCGTATGAATGTCGCCGCGAACAAATTCCGGATCGGCCAGGATGCGGCGAAAGAGGGAAATATTGGTTTTGATGCCGCTGATTCGGTATTCCTCGAGAGCGCGACGGAGACGCGCAATGGCTTCGTCGCGGCTATTTCCCCAGGCGATCAGCTTGCCGAGCAACGGATCGTATTCGGTGGGAACTGTCCAGCCAGCGTACGCTCCATCGTCGAGACGAATACCCGGTCCGCTTGGCACGCTATACGCAAGAATTTTTCCCGGCGAAGGGAAAAAATTATTCTCGGGATCTTCGGCGTAGAGCCTGCATTCGATGGCATGCCCGCGCGGAGTGATGGATTCCCAGACGAAGGGCAAGCGATGGCCGGCGGCAATGGCGATTTGCAATTTCACGAGATCGAGACCGGTAACAAACTCGGTAACGGGATGCTCGACCTGCAGGCGCGTATTTACTTCGAGGAAATAAAAATTTCGCGCAGCGTCCACGAGAAATTCCACGGTGCCGGCATTGGTGTAACCGGCCGCGCGTGCCAGGCGCACTGCCGCTTCGCCCAGCGCCCGGCGCAACTCGGGAGTAATCGCCGCGGACGGAGCCTCTTCGATTACTTTCTGATGGCGGCGCTGCACAGAGCATTCGCGCTCACCGAGCGAGACCACCCGGCCGTGCGTATCAGCCAGAATCTGAATCTCGATGTGGCGCGGGTGCTCGAGATATTTTTCGAGATAAAGACGCCGGTCTCCGAAAGCATTGAGGGCTTCCGAGCCCGCGTCGCGCCAGGCAGAGGCGAATTCGGATTCCGTCGAGACCAGGCGCATGCCTTTGCCGCCTCCGCCCGCAACGGCTTTGAGCAGGACGGGATAGTCCATCTCTCGCGCGAGAGTCCGAGCATCTTCCTCGCGCTCGATGGGATGAAGCGCTCCCGGAACCGTCGGAACATCGCAGCGGCGAGCGAGCTGGCGAGCCGCCGTTTTTGAGCCCACCGCTTCCATTGCTTCCGCGGAAGGCCCGATAAAGGTGATGCGCGCTTCGGCACACGCGCGCGGGAGAGCCGGATTCTCGGCGAGGAATCCGTAACCGGGATGAAGGGCATCGCAGCCGGAACGACGCGCAACGTCCAGTAATTTATCGATGCGCAGATAACTTTCGCGCGACGGCGCAGGTCCTATGGAATAGGCTTCGTCGGCAAGGCGGACATGGAGAGCGGTGCGGTCGGCATCGCTGAAGACCGCGACGGAGCCGGCGCCTAGCTCGCGACATGCGCGGAGAATGCGTACGGCAATTTCGCCGCGATTAGCGATGAGGATTTTCCGGAACATGGAGTGACGGATTCTATCACGCGAATTCCCTCGATCCGGTCTATGTCAGCGACGAGATGGAAGAATCGAAGTGTACTGTGAAATGCCTGGTTCCCCCACCCCCTTTTTTGGAATAGTATGATTCTAAGGGACTTATTTTGAGAAATATGGAACAGCCTGATTCTAAAAGGTTTTAAGTCGTTTGTTTTGCTATTCTTGCTATGCCAATTCAGAACAGTGTGATTACAAAAGGGTTATTTTGTTTGGGCGAAGAATATCAATACAGAGGACTTAGCGGCCAAGAGGATCGTTCGTGTGTTCATCCTTTCTGGGCCAGACTCTAGGAGGGGTTACAGGTGTTCTCCTGGTCCAACCGTGTCAAGATTGTAACATACATGATGCCTAGAGGCAATCGAAAATTTACCGGAAATTCTACAGGTCTTTTATTCCCATGGTGAAGAACCAACAAACTAAGGAGAGGAACACTAACTAGAAACATCATGCTTCTCAAAAAGCGGTGTCCCTGCGGTCGAAATGACCTCTTTGGGGGGAAGCGATTTTTTTATTCACAGGGGGATGTTGCCGTGTTTTTTCTTGGGGTTGGTGTCGCGCTTGTTTTCGAGGGCGCGGAGCGATGAGATGATGCGCGCGCGGGTTTGCGAGGGCTCGATGATAGCGTCAATATAGCCGCGCTCGGCGGCGACGTAGGGATTGGCGAAACGCTCGCGGAACTCGGCAATTTTTTCCTGGCGCAGCCGGGCGCGATCAGCCTCAGGGGCCAGGTCAAGATCGCGCTTATAAACGATGTTCACGGCGCCTTCGGGGCCCATCACGGCAATTTCCGCAGTGGGCCAGGCAAAATTGAAGTCGGTGCGAATGTGCTTGCTGGCCATCACGCAATAGGCGCCGCCATAGGCCTTGCGCGTGATGATGGTGATCTTAGGGACCGTGGCTTCGGCGAACGCGAAGAGCAGCTTGGCGCCGTGCTTGATGATTCCGCCGAATTCCTGCTGCGTGCCGGGGAGAAAGCCGGGCACATCTTCAAAGGTGATGAGCGGAATATTGAAGGCGTCGCAGAAGCGAACGAAGCGCGCTGCTTTGACGGTGGCATTGATGTCCAGACAGCCGGCGAGGATGGCGGGTTGATTGGCGACAATGCCCACGGGGCGGCCGTCAAAGCGCGCGAAGCCCACGACGACATTTCCGGCGAAGTGCTCATGCACTTCGAAGAAATAGTTTTCGTCAACGACGGCGTGAATCACGTCTTTGATGTCGTAAGGCTTGGCGGGATCGACAGGGACGAGGGAATCGAGCGCCGCATCGGCGCGCGTGACAGGATCGGCGGAGGGGCGGCGCGGCGGATCCTCGAGATTATTCGACGGCAGAAAGCTGAACAGCTCGCGAATCATGGCGAGGCAATCAGCGTCATCACGGGAGACGAAGTGCGCGACGCCGCTTGTGGCGTTATGGGTCATCGCGCCGCCAAGCTCCTGCTTGGAAACTTCCTCGTGAGTGACGGTTTTGATTACATCGGGCCCGGTGACGAACATGTACGAGGTGTCGCGCGTCATGAAGATGAAATCGGTAATGGCCGGAGAATAGACTGCGCCGCCCGCGCACGGGCCCATTACCGCGCTGATTTGCGGGACCACTCCGCTGGCCAGGGTATTGCGCAGAAAAATATCGGCGTATCCGGCGAGCGACATGACGCCTTCTTGAATGCGGGCGCCGCCAGAATCGTTGAGGCCGATGACGGGATTGCCGTTGCGCATGGCATGGTCCATGATTTTGCAAATTTTTGAGGCGTTGGCCTCGGAGAGAGAGCCGCCGAAGACGGTGAAGTCCTGGGCGAAGACGTAGACGGTGCGGCCGTCAATGCGGCCGTAACCTGTGACGTAGCCGTCACCCGCGGCGCGTTGCGCTTCCATGCCGAAATCAACGCAACGATGGGTGACGAATTTGTCAAGCTCTTCGAAAGTGCCTTCGTCGAGAAGCATGCGGATGCGCTCGCGCGCGGTAAGCTTGCCGGCTTTGTGCTCGCGCTCGCGACGCTCGGGACCACCGCCGGCCTCGGCTTCAACGGTGCGACACTGCAGCTCCTCGAGGGGATCGCGGTGTTTCCGAGCAGCCCCGATGTTGGTTTTCTGATTTATGGCCATTGCGTTTGCCTTTCTAATGCGGCGGAAGCGACGGTTTCACAGCGGCACCGAAAATTCGCACGGCAAGATGGGTGGCAAGCCAAACCGTTCCGACAAGAAATATAACCCCCAGCAAAAGCTCCGCACACATCGCAAACGCGCGTTGGATGGGGTTAAGGATGCTAGTGACCAAGAGAGTGGTCCGCACGAGGACAAACATCGCGGCCAGAGTCATGCCGATGGTTAAGAGGGCGGTGAGCAGGCCGGCAAGGATTTTTCTCATGTTGGAGCTTCCCGTTTCGAAAGGATAGCGCAGAGCGGGAGAAATCGTAAGCGTTAAGGGAAAGAAGGGCAGCATGGGTAAATGAGAGAAACATGGCAACGTCTTGCGTCTGAACACTGACGCGAGTAAGCTTTTAGATTCTGGATGCAACTGCAAGATCAAGTAGGCGACTCCCTCCGCGATTGGAAACTAATCTTTGGATTTTCCGGGCACCGCCGCAGTGCTATGTGCGGGTGGGTACAGAGAAACAGGTTGGCGTGGCATCGTTCACCAACCCATAGAGAGAACGGAACTTCACAAGAGGATGGGGGCCGACGTGAATCGAAGGCTGATAATGGGATCTAACTATTTTCGAGGTGCGATCGCTATCGTAGTAATTTTGGCGGGCGGGTGGCTGTTGGCAAAGCCAGCGGCACCCCACTCTCAGCAGCAGTCGAAATCTTTAACCATCGAGGAGTACGAACCGAAATCCACGCTGGTCACAAAGCAGCACATTCTGGAGCGGGCGAAATATCCCTTCATTGATATTCACAGCCACCATCCGAACCCCACGCCCGAATCTGTCGACAAATTGATTGCGGGAATGGATTCGATGAACTTACGAATCCTGGTGAACCTAAGCGGGGGGACAGGCGAACACTTGCGCCGAAACGTAGAGGTAATGAAGGGGCGCTATCCAAACCGTTTCGCGGTGTTTGCTAATTTGAATTATGAGAATTTAAATTCGCCCGGATATGGGCAAAGGGCCGCCGCTCGGTTGGCAGACGATGTCAAGAAGAACGGCGCGCAAGGCCTGAAGATTTTCAAGAATTTCGGGATGGATCTAAAATATGCCAACGGCCAGCGCGTCAAGGTAGATGACCCGGAATTCGATCCGGTATGGGAGAAGTGCGCCGAACTGAAGATTCCGGTGCTGATCCACATTGCCGAGCCGTCGGCATTCTTCGAGACGGCGGACAAAACCAACGAGCGATGGCTGGAGCTCCAACAATTTCCCGGGCGGGCGCGGCCGCCGGAGAAGTATCCGCCATTCGAGACGCTGATTGCCGAACGGAACCGAATGTTTGGCAAGCACCCCAAGACAAACTTTATTGCGGCGCATCTCGCGTACCATGGGAATGATCTCGAGCGCCTCGGGAAGCTCTTCGATGCTTACCCGAATGTGTATGTGGATATCGCGGCGGTGCTGGCGGAGTTAGGAAGGCAACCTTACTCGTCACACGATTTTTTGGTGCGATATCAGGATCGCGTGCTGATGGGGAAGGATATTTACGATGTGGGCGAATATAAGTGGTATTTCCGCTCGCTGGAAACGCGCGACGAATATTTCGAATACTACCGCAAAAGGCATGCGTTCTGGCGGATCTACGGCTTTCAGGTGCCCGACGAAGTGTTGAAGAAAATTTATTATAAGAATGCGTTGAAATTGGTGCCGGGGCTGGACGCGAAGCAATTTCCAGAGTAAGAAGTTTTAGCGCGGTTTGCCCGCGCACACGCTACGACAACGGCGAAATACCGACGGGACGGTCGTAACCCGTCATTTCAAGGTATCCCACACCGTTCCGACTGTGGTTGCTTTCCGTCCCACTCAGCACAATCGCACCTTCCCAATAATTCGGCGTCAGGCGAGTCTTGCCGGTCATTTCCTGCGCTGCGAGTGGAGTTCTCGCTGCCATATCAATACCCAGGGTAGGGACCGAGATTTTCCAATGAATCGGATAGACGGCGCGTGTGACTGCACTCGTCCAAGTGTCACCGAGCGGCTGTATTGTGAATTGTTTCGCGCTCAAATGCGTCGTGTGGCCATTTGAGTCGACAAATGTGCCGGCTGAGAAAGGATCGATCGAACCGTCTTTGCGGCGAATGACGAACAACATCAGCTCCGTATTATTATCGAGTTGTATGCTGAGCCAGTCCCAGCCAACCTGATCGGCAGACAACTGCTGCGTAAAGAATTCGTGGTCCATCCAGGCGAGGCCATGCACGTTAACTTTTTTGCCGAACAATTCAATGGAGCCTGTGGTGCCAAGGCGCGTCAGGGAAATGTAATGTGAAGCGTGTCCCGCGCCACTCGCTTTCTGGCTGATACCATTCTGCCCATGGACGACTGGTTGCTTTTCCGAGTGCATCGATAAATGCATTTGAAATTGTTCGGAGATGGCCTGCAGCTCCTGATCACTATCTTTCATGGTGATTTGCCAGTTTCCGTTCCAAATGCGCCCGGCGGGTTCACTGATTCCGGCAATGCCCGGGCCTGAGCGATTGATACGTTCGGTGTGATAAAACTTTCCACCATCAAGATCGCTGAGTGCAAGATGGGCGAGATATACATCGCGCACATCCCACGCTCCATTTCTCGATGCGCCAATTTTCGACGCATCGCGGTTGGGGGCATGGCGAAAAAACGTCAGTTCGAAACCGTAATGCCGGCCGTCGGCGGCTGTGAGGTTACCCGTGTAATACCACCACTCGGTCTGAAAATCCGGGTGACTAAAGTGGTCACGTGGGAATTCGTAGCGATACCCAGGAAGCGCCGTGCGGTACTGCGCAGGCAGGGCTGATAGAGAAAAAAACCCAGCTACAAGAAGAAGAAAAGCCACACTACTCTTCATGGATAACCTCGAGCGGGTTCAGACGTACCGCGACCTGGGCGGGATAGATGCCGGCGAGGATCGTAGCGGCATAAACGATGCCAATCGCGCTCAGAAGTATCGCAACGGGCCAGTGAAAGCGGATGGTCCATCCGAATGATTGCTTATTAATTACAAAAATCAGGACCAGCGATATCAAAAAGCCGAGAGCCAGCCCGGCAATATTTGCGACGATTCCAAGTAATCCAGCCTCGACTAAAATTAATTTGCGGATCTGACGGGCAGATGCACCCATGAATCGCAGCAAGCCTAACTCGCGGCGGCGGTCAATGACCAATGCGAGAAGAGCGCCAGCAACTCCCATCACGGCAACAACGAGGGCCACGGCTTCGAGCGCATAGGTGATCGCGAAAGTCCGGTCAAAGACACGGATGGCTTCTTTGCGAAGATCGCGATTCGAAAACATCGCTACTTGATAACCCGAGGTAGCTTTATTGATTTCATCCCGCACGGTCTCGAGGCGGGTATCTGGCGCAACATATATAGCAAGATTGGAAGGGGCAGGGTCCGGCAGATAGCGCAGTAACGTGTTGCGATCCATGATGATGTTGCCGCGCTCGCTCGAATAGTCATAGTAAACATCGGCAATGCGGAAATCGGTTCGCTTTCCGCCCAGCAAAAGCGCAATGTGATCGCCCGGTTCCAGGTGATGCTTGTAGGCAAATGGTTCGCTGACAATTACATTGTCGGAGTCGCGCAACCGAGCGAGCACTTGCTCGGCTGGGCGGCCGGAGAAAAAGCCGGAGTGGCGATAGGTACGCAGAACTCTTAGATCCACAGAGGCAAGTGTCGCGGGCAGGCCGTCGAAACTGACTTCGTACGCTCGCAAACGGTCCACGCCAGCCACACCCGGAAGGCTGGAAATCTTTTCCGCTAGTTCGAGAGAAAGGGTGGGGTGCCGGTCAACGGAGCGGCTACCTGCGGGCCGAAGATAAAGGTCCGCGGGCAATTCATCGTTCATCCAGAGGACTACGGTCTGGCGAAAACTTCCCACCATGATGCCAACTGCAGCCATCATGGCTATGGCAGTGGAGAGCGCTCCGACGAGCACGGACGTTCTGCCCAGCGATGCGCCAAGGCTTCGCGAAGCCAGCAATGCTTCCACTCCCAGAACTTTCCCCAACAGCTTAGAGGAACAGGATGTAATCCAGTGCACGAAAGCCGGCATGGCCAGCGCAGAAGCGGATATCAAAAGAATGGCGGCCAGATACCCGAAGACTGGTTTGCCGGCTAATGCTGGGGCGCGGGCTGATGCCGCGGCGGCCAGACCCAGCCCGAGAGCGAACCACAAGTGACGGCTTTTGTTAACGCGGGCGTCAAACTCACTACGGCCACGGGCCATTGCTTCCACGGGTGAAACCAAAGATGCTTCGCGAGCAGGCGAATACGCGGATGCGACGGCAACACTGACACCCATAGCGAATGCGAGCAGCACGGAGGAAAAACTTAATTCAATCGCGGCGGGGCGGCTGCTTACGTACAGGGCGTCGACCGTGGCGCCCATAAGCCTCACTGCGCCGGAGGCCATGACGCGACCGAGAGGAAGTCCGATGAGCGCGCCGGCTAGGCCAAAGATTGCTGCCTCGCCAACAAATGCCGATAGAACCGCCTTGCGGCTGGCGCCCAGCGCGCGCAGGATGCCAATTTCCGGCCTGCGGCGGACCACAGACACGGAAATTGTGTTGTATATCAAGAAGGCCCCGACGATCAGCGAGATATAACTCAACAAGCGCAGGTTCCACCGGAAGGCGGCGAGCATACGCCGATTTTCGTTGGTGCCGGCGCCTTGCAACCTAACCGCAACTCCCGGTGGCAGCACTACTCGAAGGCGCTGTTGCCATTCTTCAAGGGTTGCGGATGGCGGGGTCTTCAAGAGGATACGATCCACGTGGCCGTAGCGCATCAAGGCATGTTGCGCCGCTGCGATGTCCATGATGATTGCGGATTCGTTGCCCTGCAAATCTGGATACACGCCACGGACAATATATTTCTTCGCTTGGTCGTTGATAAGGAGTTCCACCGAATCACCGGGCCGGTAACCTACGCTCGCGCCCAGCCAAACACTGTTGTTCTCACCAAGATGCTCAAGATAATTTTGAGAGCCAGCGAGCGGTTCGCCTTCCGCGGCACGATCGGCGTAAGCATTGCTTTCGGCGAGCAGGTCCAAGCCGATGAGCGGAAGCGACTGCTTCTTTTCCGAGAGCATGGCAAAGTCTTCGATGCGAGGCGAAACTCGAATGGGGAAAGGCAGGGAGACTAGCGTGGCAACGACAGACTCGGGAATTCCGCCGGCTGAAACTACTTCGAGATTGTTGTCTCCCGCCAGGGTTTCCATCGAAGAGCGAAACGAACCGGTGGCGGCAGTTCCCGCAAGATCCATGGCCAACACGACTGCTACACCTAATGCCACTGCGAGGACGGTAAGCAATCCGCGGACTGGCTCCTTGAAGAGCGGGCGCACCAGCAGCCGATRGAAAAGAAGAAGGAGTGACATCTTATCGCTGACTAAATTCCTCGATTTTCCCATCACGCAAGCGAACGATCCCTGTAGCTAAAGCGGCGGCTTCCAGGCTGTGAGTGGCCATAATGGTTGCGGTATTCTGCTCACGAGTTAGGCGTTTCAGGAGCGCGAGAATGTTGTTGCCGGTGATGGTGTCAAGATTCCCGGTTGGCTCGTCGGCCAGTAGAATACCGGGAGAATGAATTAGCGCACGGGCGATGGCTACGCGTTGCATTTGCCCGCCCGAAAGTTGGTGGGGGTAGCGATTCTCCAGGCCTTCGAGCTCCACCCAAGCGAGCCGTTCCTTTACCGTGTCGCGCGCATCCCGTTTTCCTGCGAGCAGCAGCGGCAATTCTACATTTTCAAAAACAGTCAGTGTGTGCAGCAGCTGAAACGATTGAAAAATAAAACCTATTCTCTCGCGGCGCAAACGGGTAAGCCCTGCGTCATTCAAGGAAGAGGTGGCGACGCCGTCCAGCAGAATCCTGCCGGAGGAAGGGAAATCCATGGCTCCCGCCAGATTCAAAAGAGTTGATTTGCCGCACCCGCTGCGCCCCACCAGAGCAATAAAATCGCCGCGAGAGACCTCCAAAGTAAGGTCATGTAGCGCGTGGATGCGCTGTCCATCGCTGACGTAATCCTTCGAAACATTTTGGAAAGACAGAATGGCCATAGGTTAGAGCACTGCGGATTCTGTACAGATGGCAGAGTCCATTGACAATGATTATACCCGTGCGGCCCGTGCGAGGGAGCACACTAGCCGCTTATATGCGGATTCGGAGTTCGGAAGCGATGGTTTCTTGCAATTGTGACGAAAGCTTCGATCCGTTTTGGGTCAGGTAAAACACATCGATTGCTTTATGGCCTTCGGTATCGATTAGTGCGACCTCAATATTGCAGCACAACTGCGCCAGAACCGAGCCAATCTCGCGCAGCAATCCGGGTCTATCCTGGGTGAGTATTTCGAGCAATGTAGAGCGTGAAGAAGATTCCTGGTCGAAACGTATTTGAGTGGGAACAGCAATCTTGGAGCTTCGACTGCGCAAGGAGTGGAGGCCGGACTTTAGCAGGGGTGCGAGGGGAGCCTGCCCGCTAACGATCTCGACAAGGTTGCGGCGCAAACGTTCGTTTTCGTCGGGGTTCATTTCGAGCGTACGGTGGAGATCGGTGAACTGAAACGTATCGAGCACGATGCCGGCGTCATTGCCAAAAGCTTCCGCTTTGATGATGTTCATGCTCCAACCAGCGAGCACCCCGGCAATGGTGGCGAAAAGAGCCGGGCGGTCCTTGGCAAGCAACGTCAACGCGTAGGCTTGCGGGGTCGCGTGCAGCTCTACCTGCACAGGCCGATCTCCCAACCTCTTATACATGGAGAAGTGCGCCGCGATTTCCGCTGGGGGATGCACGGCAAGGTAGCGCCTCGGAAATCCCTCGAGGAAGCGCTCGATATCATCCCGTTCGGCGCCCTCGGTTAGGTGCAGCACTTGGTCCAGCGCGGACGCCTCGTGGATTGAGTGCAGACGGTCACGGTCCAGGCTGCGGTTCAATTGGTTGTAGGTGGCCGCAAAGAGCTGCCACAGCATCTCGGCTTTCCAGGGAGTAAGCGCTTCGGGATTGACGGCGTGAATATCCGCATAGGTGAGCAGACACAGCCGAGCGAGCCGCTCGACGGTGGAGACTGTGCTGGAAAAAGTGACGATCGTTTCCGGATCGAAGATGTCACGACGAAGCAGCGTCGCGGACATATCGAGATGATGCTCGATAAGAAAGCGTACTTCATCCTTTTCCTGCGGATCCAGTTGCAGGTGCAGTGCGGCGGAATCGAGAGCCTGGAGGCTGCCGATGACGTGATTTTCGACGGGCATGCCTTTACCGATATCGTGGAGCAACAGCGCCAGAACGAGCAGCTCGCGATGTTCGAGCGACTCCCACAGATTCGCGAAGTATTTGTCGCGTTCCTCTTTCGGAGTAGTTAGTTGCTGGAGCTGCTCGATGGCCCGCAAAGAATGCTCGTCAACCGTATAACGGTGGTAAAAATCGCGGACTACCAAGGAGTCAACCATGCGGAATTCCGGCAACACATCGGCGAGCAATCCCAACCGGTACATGGGCCGGAGAGCCAAGCCGGGATATTTACCGGTCAGGACTTCGCGAAATTCCGTCCAGGTCACTTGGTTATTTCGCGCCCAAAGCTCGGGATGCGACATGACATAGGCAATGCTGCGTTCCGCCTCGTGGCTTATCGGTTTACCGGTTCTCGCGGCTTCCGCAAAGAGAGAAAACGCCGTAGCGCGGTCAAAGAGGACCGATTGGTCCGGCACCTCGAGCTGGCCGTTTCGGACCGCGAAAGGTCTGCCGTAGTCTGGTTCGTCTTTCAACCCGCGGGCGGCACCTAAAAGTTTTTTCAAGAGCGCTGGCGAAGCGGGGGCTCGATGTTTTTCGGAAGCTTTAGGCGGATGACCAGGTATCTGTTCCGCGAGGCGCAACAATTGACGATTTAACGTTCGCGCATGGCGGAAGTACAAACGCATCCATTGAGCAGGGTTTCGAGGAACATCGCCGCCGGGTAGTGACCTTTGTGCCGCTACGGCCTGAAATTCATAGGTGAGCGTATTGTCATTCCGGCCGTTACTGTAGTGGAGGAAACAGCGAATCGCACTTAGGAATTCCAAGGCCGCAGTTGCGATCGCTGCCTCTGCGGTGTCCCCACGAGCCAAAGCGGTTTCCTTTTTCTCACCGGTAATTTGCCGCAGCCAGTTGGCTGCCTGATAGTCGCGCAATCCTCCTGGGGCTTCTTTCACGTTGGGCTCAAGATGAAAGATCGTGTTGCCAAAATGCGCTAACCTCTCTTGAGTCAGCCTGTGGAGTTCCATTAACAGGAACCGCCGGGCTCGCGCCTCCGATACAGGCAGCACCTTCTTGTCGAGATGGGTGAAGAGAGCGTGATCACCCGCCAGAAATCGGCGGTCCAGCAATGCAAGATGAAACTCCGCATTCTCTTCCTCTATACGCTTACATTCCTCGAGCAAACGCCCGGCGGAACTTACGCGGAAGCCCAAATCCCACAGGGCGCGGCAGAAATCCGAGATGGGAGACTGGAAACGCTGCTCGACCTCTTCATTGCTAAACAGAAAGAGGATGTCGAGGTCAGAGTAAGGGAAGAGGTGCTCACGTCCATATCCGCCGAGTGCAAGGAGACAAAATCCTGGCGTTTCGGCGTGGTGGCCGCCAAAGGTTTCTAGAAATAATTGATGGATGCTTCGGTCGGCGAGCTTGCAGAGCGCATGCACGGTTTCACGCGCGCCCGTGCCGCTTTCAAATTGGCGCTGGATGCGCTGTCGCTCGTCTTTACAAAATTGGTTGAGCAAGGGAGCAGCCGCCATCGATTCAGAAATGCTGTCTCGGCGCGGATTGTCGGCTTCGAAACCGGGGCGTGCAGCGGGGGGCACGGGAATTAAAGCGCGGTTTCGCCGCGCTCCCCATTCCTGATCCGGACGGCCTCATGGACGTTCGAGAGAAAAATCTTGCCATCGCCAATTTTACCGGTCTTGGCCGTCTTTAGGATTATATCCACCACATCCTCCGCGAGACCATCCGGCAGCACAACCTCAAGCTTGATTTTTGGCAGAAGGTCGACCGTATACTCGCGCCCGCGGTAAACTTCGGTATGTCCTTTTTGCCTCCCGTGGCCGCGCACTTCCGTAACGGTCAGACCTCCGACGCCCATCTCGAGCAGCGCATCTTTTACGGATTCAAAGCGTGAGGGCTGAATGATCGCTTCGAGCTTCTTCATCATTTCCCCTTTCCAAATTAAACTGATACCAGTGGGATGGCGCAATACCGCCAAATGCGGCGACGCGCGCGGTGGGAACCATAATGCACAGGGTGGCAGACTACCTCAACCAAAAAAAATCGATTAAATCAATAGAAATTATCTATTGGCTTTTCGAAAACGTCGCAGTTACAGTCCGCACCCAAGCGACGTTACATCTATCAAACGAATTAGACCGCAAGGCCGAGGGTGGATATAAGTGAAATCTCAAGGAGAACCCGAAAGTGCAAATGTATCTGAAGAACTGCTTCACGGTATGGTTCAGCTTCGTATTGGTGGTTGTCGCGTCAGCGCAGAACGCACCGGCGCCTGCAAAGTTGAATCCGAGCGTAAGTTCCACCACGGGGCAGAAATCGGACGCCACCGCCCTCGCCACCAGTGCTTCGTCCCAAGAACCAGCTCCCGCGCCTGTAGCAACGCCAGCCGCCGCTCCAAGCGGCCCGACCTGGTACCCGTTTACTCCGGTCACTGGAATCTACATGGGTGACAGCGACAAAGACCTGGGGAAGCTCAGCGGAATCAAACTCCTTGAAGGAACCCATTTCCGGGGCTGGGTCGAGGGGTATTTCAGCTACAACTTCAACAACCCGACCTCCGACGTGGTCAACGCGTTGCAGCCAATCACTGCTATCAAGGCAGCTAATGCAACCATACAGGGCCGGACCTTCGACGTCCATTCGAATAGCTTTACGCTAAGTCTGGCGGAGTTGGAGGTGGAAAAAATTCCCGAGCGGGGCGGGGTTGGCTTCAAATTCGATATGGCGTTCGGCGACACGCAAAACATTTACAACGATACGATTATCGCAGCCACCGGCTCTAACAGCCTCAGCCAATTCGACAAGACTTTTCAGCATGCCTCGATTTCCTATGTTGCTCCAATCGGCAAAGGCCTGCGATTTGACTTCGGCAAGTTCGTAACGCACATCGGTGGTGAAACTATCGAAAGCATAAAAAACGCCAATTTTTCTCACAGCTTTTTCTACACCTACGCGATTCCCTTTCAGGACACTGGCCTGCGAGTGCGCTATGACTTTAATTCTAAGGTCTACAGTGAGATTTATGTCCTCAACGGGTGGAACGTTGGTTTCGACATAAACCGCGGAAAAACCTATGGCTACAGCTTCGGCTATACTCCTTCGCCGAAGTTTTCCGTCGTCGCAAACTGGCTGGGCGGCCCGGAGCAAGCTAACTTCAATAGCCATTGGAGAAACCTGGGCGATTTTCAGATCTACATCAATCCAACTCCTAGATTCCGCACTATGACGAACATTGATGTAGCACACGAAGCCAAAGCATTGTCCAATGGGAAAGACACGCGGTGGGACGGCGTGGCCGAAGTATTGCGGTATCGCATTAGCGAGCGCTTTGACCCATCCTTCCGGCTTGAGTGGTACCGGGACCCCGACGGTTTTACAACCGGTGTGCCACAGAATCTGTTGGGCTTCACCGCCACATTTGATTATTTTCTGGGCAGAGGTGCGAACGACAAGATTCTGATTCGCCCAGAATTTCGCTATGACCATGCCACGGCGAACTTTTTCTCGGTGGGCAGCAAGCCGGGCTTAACCAGAAAGTACCAGCCGACCGTGGGACTGGACTTGGTCTACTACTTCTAATGGAACAAAACGGAGAGATTCTGATGGGAGCAAATAGCACACAGGGACTAGGAATCACGGTCTTCTTGACGGCTTTTACGGCACTATCGAGCGCGATGTACGTCGGAAAAGTGGCGCTGTACTTAGTTGCGATCGCGTTGATCGCTGTTTCGATCGGAATTCTGCGCAAGTGTAAACCTTGGGAAGTTTCCGAGAATTGAGGAGCTAAGATGATACTCATCGGAATTTTCGTAACGCTTTTAGGGTTTGTAATCAGTCTTGCGAGTCTGGCGGTGAAATCGAATAGTGGCCGCCTAGGGATAGTGCTACTCGGTCTGGCCCTGAGCCTCTACGGAATCCTCGGCGTGCTCAACCAAGCCTATCTCAAGAACGCAATCTGGAAGAAGGGGTGAGTGAAGGGATGAAAGACACGATCATGAGATTGCTCGTGATAATCATCGCCGCGATTTGCCTTGCGCCACTGAGCTTTGGGCAAGCACCGGGGGCACCTTCGACTTCATCGGCGCCAGCTACGCCCGCTCCTCCGAAGCCGATTACGGATGCCGATTTGGCCAGCGTGCCTGTGCCGTCGGCGGAAGTCCGCGCTAAGGGTGACCCGGATGGTTCGCTCACTGGAACAGCAAGCGACATCGCCGTGAGCGATAGTAAGAAAGGGCTGACAATTGCGGATCTGGCCAACCAGGTGGGACAAAACAAGATCGCCATCAATTTTGTGTGGACACTGATCACCGGCTTCCTGGTTATGTTTATGCAATTGGGGTTTGCGCTGCTCGAGACGGGACTGGCGCGCGCGAAGAATGCCAACCACACGATGATGATGAACATGGTCGTTTATGGCGTCGGAATGTTTGCGTACTGGCTGATCGGTTTCGCGATTCAGATGGGCGGCGTGGGCGCAGTTGCAAATCTTGGCGGCACTGCTCCGTTGAGCGCGGAATTCACCATCAATTTGTTTGGCAAGCCGTTTGGTTTGTTCGGCCAGCACGGCCTGTTCCTGATGCACAAGGGGACGTATGACGTGGGCGTGATGGTTTTGTTTTTGTTCCAGATGGTGTTCATGGATACGGGTGCGACGATACCGACAGGCGCGGCGGCGGAGCGCTGGAAGTTTTCGTCATTTATCGTAACTTCCTTTCTCTTTGCGGCTTTTACATATCCTCTGTTTGCCAACTGGGCCTGGGGTGGGGGCTGGCTTTCCGCCCTCGGAACGAACTTCGGCTTGGGTAAAGGATATTGTGACTTTGCGGGATCGGGCGTGGTACATGCCGTTGGCGGCCTGAGCGCTTTGGCCATTGCGATGATTCTGGGGCCGCGAATCGGCAAGTTTACCCGGGATGGCAAACCACAAGCGATTCTCGCCCATGACGTCGTATTGGTGATCACCGGCTGCCTGATTCTTGCTTTTGGCTGGTTCGGGTTTAATCCGGGATCTACTCTGGGCGCTTCCGGCAACGGAAATCTGCGCATCAGCTCCATCGTAGTCAACACCATGCTGGCGAGCTCAGGCGGGCTACTGAGCGCCATGCTTTATATGTGGATGGTATATGGGAAGCCGGACGCCTCAATGACGGGCAATGGATTCCTGGCGGGCCTCGTGGCGATTACTGCGCCTTCCGGTTTTGTGAATCCCGTAGGATCGGTGATCATTGGCCTTATCGCAGGCGTCCTAGTATGCCTTTCAGTCGCTTTTGTTGAGCGCGTGCTGAAAGTGGACGATCCCGTCGGGGCAGTGTCGGTTCATGGCGCCTGTGGAATTTGGGGAGTGCTTGCGCTCGGTCTCTTCGCTGACGGAAAGAGCAATTACGGAGGTTCCTGGAACGGCGTAAACGGCTCCGTAACCGGCCTATTCTACGGAGACGCGAGCCAACTTGTGGCGCAATTGTTGGGCGTGGCGACGCTGGTTGGGGTGGTGTTCGTCATGAGTTTCATCTTCGCTGCCGTGATTGATGTTCTTATCGGACAGCGCATCTCCCCGAAGGCGGAGTTGGAAGGCTTGGATTTGCCGGAAATAGGCTCCTTAGCCTATCCGGAGTTTGAACTGAAGTCGGGAATTTAAGACAATGGCCACTACCATATTGCAACCCAGAGCAGAAAAATTTGCTCAGAGTTTGGGCGTGAATCGGCTGCCAGCGCTCCCCTGGCGTGATCCGCATTCGGTCCCGCCAGGAAAGCTATCCGAGCTCATCGCCTCACTTCAAGAGGGCTGCACCAGCGATCCAACGAACGCGGACTTACGCACCTGCCTGGGCATGGCCCACGCGATGAACTACGATGTGTATCGCTCGATGGACGCACTGGAGGACGCTCGCCGGATCGAACCCGAGAACTTTCTCGCGCAGATGAAATATGCGGAGTTGCATTACCGAATCCGAGCGCTGGACAAAGCGGAAGCGGAAACCGAACGCGCACTCGAACTGGCGTGTACAGGATGGGAACTGGCTCTGGCGCGGCGGCAACTGGGGGAAATTCGGCGGCTTCGCCGAGAGGGCATCCAAAGGCCGGCTTGGACCAAATCACTTAAAATTCCGGGCCTTGGCTTAGTAGTGCTAATGTCCGTAATCTCCTGCCTGTATTTGATCTGGAAATGAAATATAAATGGCAGTACTTTTTCGCAGCAACGCTCTTGGCCGCCTACATGCTGATTTCCAGGGGTGTGCCACCTCTGCCCGTGGCGATAGGCTGCGCTGGCGCTGCGTTGCTCACATGGCGCAAGCTTTGCAATAAAGCAGCTCCAGGCCGCTAACGCTACGCCATGCATCGTACGTTTTTTTCAGGCACGGCCCGCACCTGGAGGAATATAAATTTACCCCTGAAACGTGTGAGTTGAAAAAGTTCATCCAGTGTTGCGCAATCCCGCAGCGATTCCGTTAATTGTAGCGCCCAGTGCGTAATTTAATTCCGCTGTATCTTCTCGGGCTCGCTTTCTGCGCAAAAGCTCCAGCTGAATTAGGCTCATTGGGTCGACGTAGGGATTTCGCAATCGGATAGAGCGATCGAGCACATGGTGCGTTTCCAGGAGCCGGGTTTGGCCGGTCACGCGCAAGATCATTCTCGTAGTCCTGTCGAATTCTCCTTGCAACAAGGAGAAAGTGCGCTCGCGAATCCCGTCGTCGCTCACCAAGGACGAATATAGCCGCGCAATATCGAAGTCAGCCTTGGCGAGGCCCATTTCAACATTGCGAATCATATCTTCAAAAAGATGGAAACCTTTCACCATTTGCGCTAGCAATGGTTCATTGTGCGCGCTCTTGGCCGCAAACGTCTCTAAAGCGTAGCCAACACCAAACCATGCCGGAAGCACGTGTCTGCTCTGCATCCATCCGAAGACCCACGGAATCGCGCGCAGCTTTCCCCAAGAGGGCCCTTCCGGCCTCCACGATGGGCGTGAGCCGATTCTAGCCAATTCCAGCGCTTTTACCGGTGTTGCCTCGTTGAAATAGGTAATCACTTCCGGGTTTTGAACAATTTTCTCGCGATAGAATTGGAACGCGCTTTGCGACATTTCCTCGAACGCTATTTCCCACTTCTGCTGCTCGCCCGAAGAGTCTTGCGGCGCCGGTCGCATTAGCGCCTCGAGAGATGCCGCAACCATCAGCTCCAGATTCCACTCGGCTAGAACCGGTGCGGAATATTTCCAATTCAGCACCTCGCCTTGTTCCGTAATTCGAATCTCACCCGTAAACGCACCGCGAGGCTGGGCCATGATGGCCCGATGAGTGGGTCCTCCACCCCTCCCAACCGTGCCCCCCCGGCCGTGAAACATTCTTAGTGTGACGTTGCATTCCTTCGCCACACGATGCAACTCGCGATGCGCTTTGTAAATCTCCCAGGTGCTCGTCAACATACCACCGTCTTTGTTTGAGTCGGAATATCCCAGCATCACCTCTTGCCGGCGGCCCCATGAATCCATGAATCGCGCGTATTCGGAACTGGTCCACAATTTGCGGCACTGCTGCGGGCACACTCGCAACGATTCAATGGATTCAAAAAGCGGCACCAGCATCAATCCCGGATCAGATTTTGTAGCCATCACCTGAAGGCCGTTCAATTCCGCCAGGCGAGCGAGTGAAAGAACATCCTCTGCCGTGGAGGCGCCGCTGATGACATATTGCCGAATGGATTGCGGTGGGAATTCTCGTTTCAGTTGCGCAATCGTGCGTAGCGTGTCCATTAGAGTAAGCGTCGCCGGAGAGGGAGAGACCAAAGATTTGGCAGTACCGCATATATCCCGCAAGGCCTGCTGGTGAATATCGGCATGCTGGCGGATGTCCACGGTATGCAAATGAAAGCCAAAACATTGCACTCTGCGCAGGAGTGGATCGAGGATGGTGCCAGCCAGTCTCTCGCCACGATTCTGCAAAAGGCTATCGCGAAGGACGTTTAGATCCGCGAGGAATTCCTCCGCGGATGAATAGGCATCTTCACGCCGTGACTGTTCCAAGGCCAGCAACAGCCGCTCCTGCATTCTCGCGAGGACAACACGATAGATCTCATCCTCCGGTCCCCAGGGCTGTTTGCGCAGGCGGACAAAATTGACGTAGTGGTCCCTCAAACGCAGGAGATCCGGCGAGACGCCGGTTTGCTGGCACGACGAGCTTAATAATTCCATCAAACGCTGCGTCGCGCGCACGTAATATCGCAGGATCACAGAGCGCGCCATTTGCAAGGCGTCACGCGTGGCTTCCTGCGTCACGTTCGGATTTCCATCCCGGTCACCGCCAATCCAGGACCCGAAGCTCAGCACGTGCGGTATCGCAGGCTCTTGTCCGTAAACTTCTTTAAATGCGCTAGAAAGTTCCTGATACACATCGGGCAAAGAATCGATCAGACAGGTGCGGTAGATGTCCAGGCACATTTTGATCTCATCGCGGACGCTGGGCTGTTTGCGCCGCACTTCGTCGGTTTGCCACAAACCGGCAATTTCCGCGGCGATGGCTTCTTGTCCTTCATGAGCTGCGGCGTCGGTCAGAGGTAGCTCGTCAAATTGCCCTAACTGTTCGGCGATTCGTCTTCGTTTGAAAAGAACAGTGCGCCGCGAGACTTCGGTCGGATGGGCCGTGAATACCGGTGTAACCTTAATCCTCTTCAACGCCTCCAGGACGTGCTCACCGGTGAATCCCGCTTCTTTCATGCGTTGCAAAGTGCCCCGAAAAGATCCCGATTGGTAGGCAGCGCCCTTGGGAAGCTGTGCGGCCCGTCGCCTGCGCTGGCGATGATTCGTCTCCGCGAGGTTGATGAGCTCGAAATAAGTGGCGAAGGCTTTGGTCATGCGTTGCGCTTCGTACGTGGACATCGCCATGACGCGATCGCGCGCTGTGGCCATCAACTGCGCAGCATCCGGCGAACAAGGCTGCGCTTCTCGCCGCTTGACCATAATGGCGCGCAATTCTTCGACTGCGGCAAGAAATTGCGGGCCGATTTGCTCGACAAGCGTATCTCCTAAAAGCTTGCCTAGCGAGCGAACATCACGCCGCAATGGAACTTCCTTTACTTCAGGAGCATTGCTGGTGAGCTCGTTTAACCGTTCGTCCTGGAGCTGGACCGCCCAAAGAAGTTCCTCACTTTTGTCCTTCATATGCTAAAGATCTCCCCTGACATGGTGCAGATGGGCTCTAAAATTTTTACGCGCCCAGAAATTAAAAGCCGTTATCCCCATCTTGGATAACGGCTCGATCCTACTTCGGCTTTGGGTTCTTTTTTGCCGGCCGCTATCCACTCCCGCGTATTGTCGTAATGCTGCAAATATCGGGAATAATGCTTTCAGGGCTTAGAGAAAGGCCGGAAACCAAAATGGCGAGACGTGAGCTGGATTGCGATGACGATGCAGATCGCGACACAAAGCGATCAACCCCCATTTGGCAGATATGGTGCATAAAAGATCAGAATGCGCGGCACGCAACCAAAGACTTTAATAACATGCTGTCTGAATCGCAGTCAAGGCGTGTTTGGTAGGGGGCTCCTTTGAAATCGGATTGCACTAACGCTTTGCGTTATGCAAGGGTACCAGCCCACCGGTTACTCCGGGCACGAAGGACGACGGCCAGTAAGCGCAAACGCCATGAAGCTCCCAGCGGCTAGAGCCACCGCGGCCCCGACGCGCAGGAGCGCGGTTCCCTGCATCGTCTCCCATCCGAGAACCGCCCGCGCGCGCTCAGGCCCCAAGAGCGTCAGCGAGAGTGCTTGCATGCACATCACCGCGCCCAAAGCACGCAGGGTATTGGGCGCACGAGAGGTCGGGGCAGCCAGGATCACCACGAGCCCCATGGCCAAGCGAAGAACCCCGGCCGTATAGAGTATGCCAGGTGTTGCGAAGTACAGTCGTCGAATCGTCGTCCCGCCCTCAGGAGAAACGAGGCCTACAATGCCGACGCCGATAGTGAAGAGAGCGACGAGCAACGCGGCAATTCTCATGTCTTTCTCACCGCGATTCTCCGAAGTCAGCGTTCGACCGAACCTCAGGCGAAGGGGCCCACTATCGCGTATTTCACTGACCACGCACGAATGCGAAAGATGCGATTACCCGCATCGCGTGGGACATGTACTTTGAAAAGACAGGATATCGGTGCCTACGCGGGCTTCTCGATATGGAAAATCCAGTCTAAGCGCTCGTCCCCTGTGCAAAATTGAATGTCTCTTCTTCTGCAATCAGAATAATCGGCGCCCCTCCGGTTGAGATCTTTGCGGCGTGAGCCAGTGTTTCCTGCGCGCCTTTCGAAGCAGCGCAAGCTTGTAGCGACTCCATCGATGGGAAGTGAATTTCCGCGATCCGATAGAATGGAGCGTTCCCTTGTGGAGAGCCACTTACTTTCGTCGCAACGAACTTGGTCTTGCCAGCCAAATTTTTTACCGCCATCGGAACATGCTCTTCCTGATAAAGTCTCTCAAAGGCTGCCACGTCGGTCGGACGCGGATAGATCACAACAAGTTTTACTCCGGCCATGTGTTCCTCCTGAAGAAAACGCCTGCTATTTCCTTATCCCCGACGCTATAGCCAAGGAGAGCGCATCGTACGCTGGATTTTTACGCGCAGTCAACTTAGATACGAACAAAATGGCGCTGAATTCGACGCATTCGAAAGAGCCTTCGTGGGACTTAGAATACACGCACTAACGTTACAATTGAAGGTAGCGAATCAATAGGCCGGCGAGCGCACCACCGATCAAGGGTCCGATAACCGGAGTGGAGGCATAGCTCCAATCGGATTTGCCCTTACCGGCAATCGGCAAAATCGCGTGAGCGATGCGTGGACCCAGATCGCGTGCAGGATTAATCGCGTATCCAGTAGTTCCGCCCAGAGAGAGACCGATGCCCCACACCAAACTTGCCACCAGGTAGGGGCCAAGCCCCGCGGCCAACCCATTGGATGCGACTGCCCTCGAGAAAATACTAGCAACGACGAAGACGAGGACGAATGTTCCAATAACCTCGCTGATAAGATTTGCAGCCTTATTGCGAATTGCCGGTTCGGTGCAAAAGCAGAGCCTTTTAAGAACAGAATTCTCGGTCTCACTCCAGTGCGGGAAGAAATGGATCCAAACAAGCGTCGCCCCTAAAATTGCTCCTAACATTTGCGCTGCGATATAAGGCGCTACCTTCGAATAATCGCCAGAAGAAACAGCAAAACCGAGCGTGACCGCCGGATTTATATGCGCATCTCTGCTCCCGCAAGCGATGGCTGTAAACACACCGGCCATCACCGCGAAAGCCCATCCGGCCGTAACGACCGCCCATCCCGCGCCTTCGGCCTTGGAGCGTTTCAGCAAGACGTTGGCGCACACGCCGTTGCCCAGCAGAATCAGCACCGCGGTCCCCACAAACTCTCCCAAAAACGGTGAAGTCATTCCGTCCTCCGTTAGTCTTACCTCTTAGCGTGCTTCGTCGCTGAGCGTGCTTCCCGGCAGCTTTCGTTTACTCCGTCCAATCAAACGACCGCGTCACCGCTTTTTTCCAAAAACGATACATGTCCTGCCGGGTCTGTTCCTCCATGTGGGGCGTCCAGGTGCGGTCCACCCACCAATTGGCCCGAAGTTCTTCGGTATTCGCAAAGAAACCTACAGCCAACCCAGCCGCATAACAAGCCCCCAGCGCTGTGGTTTCCCTGACGACAGGGCGCACCACTGGGCGATTTAGAATGTCGGACTGGAACTGCATGAGCAGTTCGTTTTCCACCATACCGCCGTCGGTCCGCAGGACGTCGAGCTTGATTCCGGAATCCTTTTCCATCGCTTCCAAAACTTCCCGTGTTTGAAACGCACAGGCCTCGAGAACCGCTCTGGCAAAGTGACCTTTGTTCGCGTACCGCGTAAGCCCGGCAATTACGCCGCGCGCACTATCTTTCCAATACGGTGCGTACAATCCTGAAAACGCCGGAACAAAATACACTCCACCGTTATCCTTTACGGTTCGTGCCAAGTCCTCAATTTCCGAACTCTTTTGAATTACTCCCAAGTTGTCACGCATCCATTGCACCAGAGCTCCGGTAATGGCAACACTGCCCTCGAGCGCATAAACCGCCGGTTGGCCTGCAATCTTATAAGCAACTGTCGTGAGCAAGCCATGATTGGAAAGCACAGGTTTGTCGCCGGTATTCATCAGGAGGAAGCAACCCGTGCCGTAGGTATTCTTGGCTTCCCCTGCCCGGAAACACGTTTGCCCAACAAGCGCGGCTTGTTGATCGCCGAGTATTCCTGCGATCAGAACGTCCTGGATTCCTTCGATTTGGCTCGCGCCGTAAAGTTCGCTGCTGGATTTGATCTGTGGAAGCACTTGGAGGGGAATATCAAACGCAGCCAGCATATCTTTGTCCCATGATAGTGTTTCGAGATTCATAAGCTGCGTTCGACTGGCATTGGTCACGTCGGTGACATGAATTCCGCCGTGGGGTCCTCCGGTCAGTTTCCATAGAAGAAAAGTGTCAATGGTTCCGAAGAGCAGCTCACCAGCTTCGGCCTGCTGGCGAGCGTTGGGCACATTCTCGAGAATCCACCTCAGCTTCAATCCGCTGAAATATGTTGCCAATGGCAGGCCCGTCTTCGCGCGAAAGCGATCTTGTCCGCCGTTCCGCGCAAATCTCGCAACGTCTTCACTTACCCTGGTGTCCTGCCATACCAGTGCGTTGTGTATGGGCTTTCCGGTTTTGCGATTCCACACCACTGTTGTTTCGCGTTGGTTTGTGATTCCTATGCTGGCAAGGTCGTTCGGGCGAAGTCCGCACCGTTGCATTCCTTCGGCTATTACATCTCGCGTGCGGCGCCAGATCTCGTCGGGGTCGTGCTCAACCCATCCCGGTTGAGGATAAATTTGCTGGTGCTCCTGCTGCGTGACACAAACAATTTTGCCGGCCCGGTTAAATACAATAAAGCGAGTGCTCGTCGTTCCCTGATCGATTGCCCCAATATAGTCGGCCATTCTTCCCTCTCATACACTTGCAAAATGAGCTGAATTCGTTACAAAGCTAGCCTTCTTTCAGTCAAGAGTTGAAGTAGAGCAAGATGCGGGCGGATGATATCACTTTAATTAGTGAAGTTTTGGGGCTCGTTGGGATTTGGTTTTCGAGCACCCATGGAGGGGCTCGATTCAACCAGATTGCTCGGATGGGCTCATCGAGGGATAGAGATCCACGCGAGAATAGCGATGGTGTCTTCGAGGGCAGTTCCTCAGCTCAAAAACGCAATGAGCTGCTTACCGCAATCAAAGGGGAAGTCTCTTTTGTAGCGAGCCTATGCCCTTGCGCAATTGTCGATTATACCTTTTCAGGTACAACATAGGGGGCGCGATAGCCGCGGTCCGCGTCCCGCAGTAAACGCATGGCCTCTTCATCACCATTGATCTCTTGGGTTTCAGGCTTGAAATGAATTGTGCGCCCCAGCCGATAGGACACGTTTGCCAGGTGAATCAGGGTGCACGAAATGTGGCCCTCTTCGATTGGCGCACGTAAATCTTCTTTCTTTCGGCTGCGCACGCAATGAATGAAATTGGCATAGTGATCGCCGCCGCCACGCCCGCTCGGTCCGGGCTCCATTTCTTTGCCCAACCAGCTCTTGTAGGAATCGTATTCACTCATGGCCAGGTAACCTTTGGACCCGTAGAAGATGTTTCCAACGGTGTTGTGCGCTCCTGCATTGGGTCCGAGCTTGGGCGTGCCTGGAGCTCCTTTTGTGTCTGCGGAGGGCGCCACCGCTAAGCCTGCGTCTGGTACCCCCTCGCTTCCGAAAACCTTGGTTCCGATTAGGGCTTCGTTGTGCGTAGCCCAGTGCCGGACCTCGAACTCCAGCATCTTACGCTTACCGTCTGGAGTCGCAAACTCGTAGGCCACATTCAAGGTGTTCGGGGTCTGCTGGTCATCGTCGAACATGAAATGGCCGCCGATGGCCGATACCTTACTGGGATACGTCACTCCCAGACCCCAGCGAGCTTTATCCATCTCATGAACGCCCTGATTGCCGATGTCGCCGTTGCCAGTGTCCCAAATCCAGTGCCAGTTGTAGTGGAAGCGATTGCGCGTGAATGGCTTCATGGGGGCGGGACCGGTCCAAAGATCGTAATTCACGCCTGCCGGAACCGGTGATTCCGGTGCATGCCCAATCGTGTCACGCCACTTGTAGCACAGCCCTCGCGCTAGATAGACGTCTCCAATGAGCCCATCATTTATCTGCTTAATCCCATCGAGCACCCCTTTGCCCGAGCGGCTCTGCGTGCCGTGCTGCACGATTCGGTTATATTTAGCCGCCGCCTCGACCAGTTGCTTGCCCTCCCACCAGTTATGCGAGCAGGGTTTTTCGACGTACACATCTTTCCCAGCTTGGCAGCCCCAGATGCCCATTAACGAATGCCAGTGGTTTGGCGTGGCAATCGAGATCGCGTCAATCGACTTATCGTCCAGAAGCTTGCGAATATCCCCGTAAATCTTCGGCTTCGAACCCAGGTTATCCATCTGCCCCACGCGCTTGTTCAGCACGCTTTCATCGATGTCGCAAACCGCGGCAATCTGCGTATTTGGCAGCCGCGAGAACCCCTTGACGTGGTCTCCCCCGCGGCCATTCAGCCCCACGATGGCAATCCGCACGCGGTCGTTCGCGCCAAAGACGCGCTCTGGCTCGGTAATAAAAGTGATTCCACCGAGAGTGGCCAAACCTGCTCCCGTTTTTGCGGTCTTCTTCAAGAAATCACGACGGCTGACTGCCGAATCGCTATTCATAATTTTTTCACCATGGTCTGAGAGTTTCGAAACCTATGATAACTCCGTATGGCTTCCATTCAAAAACGAAAAAAGTTTTATCTGCCGCAGGCGTCGTAAGGTCATTCTTCTACGCAGCCGAAAGCAAAGTTGGAATTTATCTGAAGTGGCTACGAACCCGGCCATGAGGCGCGCTCAGGCGTGTAGCTCCCTGTATGTTGCCAGACAGCGCTTCGCGGTTTCCATCTCCGAATAATCGCTGCCTTCCTGTTCGATCAGGTAGTACTCGATCCCGCCCTTGCTCTCGGCTGCGGCGAAAAGCTTTTTCCACGGGCCTGCCCCTTCTCCGAACAACACACGGTATCCTTTCTCTGGAGACCAATCCTTGCAATGCATCGAGCGAATGCGTCCCGGGTTTCTCTCGACCCAGCGGACAGGATCGTTGCCGCTTTCCAGGCAGGTGCCCACATCCAACTGCAGCATTACGCTTTTGTCGGTGTTCGATGCGAGAAGCTCCATTGGCATCTGTCCGCCAGTGGCCCTCCACTCAAGAGCGTGGTTGTGATAGCCGGCGTGTAATCCGTGGCTAACCATCGTGTCGTTGGCCTTGTTGAGCGTCTCGGCCACTCGCTTCCAACCATCCACATCCTTAACGTTACCGGGATGGGCTAGCACAATATAATGCGCGCCAAGGGCTTGGTTCAGCTCGATGGCCTTGCTGATCCCCTCTGATGCAAACGATTGCAGAGAGTTGTGAGTGGAGTAGCAGCGAACACCGAGAGCATCCAGTTCCTTGCGGACCTGTCTGGCGTAATCTACGGTCCACTCATAATACGGCGAATAGAATTCGACGCACTCGTACCCCATTTTCGCGACGCCGCGCACCGTTCCCAGTAAATCCTTTTTCAGGTCGTTACGAACGGAATATAATTCGAGCCCAATGGGGATGTGTTTATCGGCGGGCAGAGCGGACCATAGGGGTGCTGTCCCGACAATTGCGAGAAATGATCGACGTGAGAAGGTGCCATTCTTTTTCATGCTAGAAAAACCCTATCATAAAAGCGACAAGATGATTGAGGCAAAGGCAAAGCAACTCAATCTATGGAGATCAGTAAGGTCCAGCCGCTGCCAACCACTCTAAAGCAGGCAGATGAGGAACTCCTCGTGCTACGCAAAGAAGCAGGAATTGAAGGCTTCGTCTTTAGCTGCCCAAAACACAAACTGACCTAATCCGAGGCCTGCCCTGCCGGAAGTATCCCCCGGGGTAACCAGCGCACAGGGCTGTAGGCAGCTTTTGGGTCTTCCGGACACACCCCCCGCACGCTCCATAATTTCTTGTACTCCACCCGGCACCCGGTGAGGCGCTTACTAGTGGTGTAGAAGCAATTTAATGAATGAGGATGTCTCAGCCGTAGTTGAAGGTTGGTAGGCGGCGGTTGGCGCCGATTCGATAGAATCCGGTTGCCAAACGCAGAATCCCGAAAGGAGCCTACCGCCGTGAAAAAACCTTACCACATCGTGACCCGCGCTGCGCGGGAGTCGACCGCTGTCATCGAGCAGTTCTGCCGAGCCAATGGGCAGATCCTGCTTCCCATCGTTAACCTGATCGAGAATGCTAGCCAGGTGGTGGAAACCGTGATTCATGAGATCGGACAGCAGACCCTGGAACAGATCCTGAGGCTGAGCGCCGAGCAAGTGGCCGGTCCGCGCACCCCAGGCAAGACCAGCGGCGATATCCGGCACCACGGATCGCAGCCGGGCCGCCTCCAACTGACGGACCGCCAGTTGCAAGTGAAGCGGCCCCGTCTGCGACACAGAACCGCAGGGGAAGTAAAAATCCCTGCTTATGAAATGCTGCGCAGAGATCGAGGACTCGGGCAGCATATGTTGGGGGCCTTGCTGCGAGGTGTCTCGACACGGGAATACCAGGAAGTCTTGCCGCAGATGGCGGCGACCGTGGGGGTGTCACGCAGCGCGATCAGCCGCAAGGCCATCGATGCCAGCGTCGAGCAACTACAGCAGTTGCAGGAGCGCCGTTGGGAGAACGTTGAGATTCTGGTGATCTACATCGATGGGCAGCGTTTCGCCGAGCATCACATTCTCAGCGCGGTGGGCGTAGATCGAGAGGGAAAGAAGCACATCCTAGGAATTGAGCTCGGAGCAACGGAGAATGCTGCCTCGGTCAAGCGCTTGCTGATCCGCCTGCGGGATCATGGTTTTCCAACCGACCGCAAGTACCTGTTCGTCATCGATGGGGCCAAAGCATTGCGGGCTGCCATCGAAGAACTGTTCGGGGGCGAACAACCGGTGCAGCGGTGCCGCAATCACAAAATGCGGAACGTGTTGGACGAACTTCCCAAAGAGCAGAAAGGCCAAGCAATGAATCTGATGCGGGCGGCCTGGAAGGTGAAGACTTCCGAGGAGGGAGAGAAACGCCTGGAGCAGTTGGCGCGGTTCCTGGAGCGGGACCATGAGTCAGCCGCGCGGAGCCTACGCGAGGGCATCAAGGAGATGTTCACTCTGCAACGTTTGCAGATTCCTGAATCTCTCCACAAGTGCCTGGCAACAACCAACGTCATCGAGAGTCCGCAGAGCGGAGTAGAGCGCCGTACACACAACGTCACGCGCTGGCGGGATGCTGATATGGTGGAGCGTTGGGTGGCTTCGGCCTGGCTCCTCACGGAAAGGCATTTCCGTCGGATCGACGGTCACGCGAATCTCTGGGCGCTGGCGGCCATTCTCGGTCGAGAGACCAAATCAACAGATCAATCTTCGAAGGAGGAAGTAGCGTAAGATGACTCAGCCGCCGACCTACCAACCTTCAACTATGGCTGAGACATCCTCGCTGAAAGGAAGTAATTTGTCTCAGTATAGGTATCTTCATTTTGCTACGCATGCCCTCATTGGTGCGGACCTACCTTACATCCGCGAGCCAGCTCTTGTTCTCAGTCTCTCGAACACCGGGAAAGAAGATGGATTCCTCACACTTAGCGAAATCCTCCAGCTAAGGTTGGACGCGGACACTGTCGTACTTTCCGCATGTAATACGGCCTCGGGGAACTATATTCCGGGGGAGGGCATTGCAGCGTTAAGTAGGGCGTTCATGTACTCTGGTTCGCGCTCAGTTGTCGCCAGCCTGTGGGAGGTCGCAGATGAGTCAACGGCCATCCTTATGGAGTCATTCTATAGATACCTTTTTGAGGGCAAGGCAAAGGCAGAAGCTCTTCGCCTCGCAAAAATTGATTTGCGGGCACAAGGCTTCAACGATCCTTACTTTTGGGCGCCGTTCATATTGACTGGTGAATGAATCTGCACTAAAAAAATGAAAAACTATTGTCGGAAGAAAGTATCTGGAATTAGAGAATCTCCAAGTGCCTTCACACGAGATTCGTCAGGCAAGGTGGCCGACCACGAATGAAAACCTCCAAAAGAGTTCGGTCCCCAGGCTTGTAAAAGGCTGCCATCAGCGAATTCAACGATCAGCCCGACACTATTCCCCTTTCGGTCAAGGATCTTATACTTAGTCAAATCTGGATAGACACTTTTGATCACCTGTTTTCCATGTGCAAGATCAGCATGCGCATGATCTCCCTGAGGATTCCGCAGTCCGGATGGTCCCCCTCGGGTTCTAAGTCCGCTCGCACGCGAGACAAATGTTTTAATTACGTCTCCGGCTACTGCATAGTTTAGGTTTTGACCTTCTTCGCTCATGGCGACAAGCCCTAACATCTTGCCCTTATCATCAAGCACAGGTCCGCCAGAATTTCCTGGATTGATTGCCGTCTGCATCTGGAGGACTTTTGAGGTATGTTTAGAACCATCTGCGTATGTCCAGTTAAAGTTGTCACGGATTTGACTGATCACGCCCGTGCTGTAAGACCAGAGCTTTCCTTGCGGATGACCAATTACGTGAATATCTTCGGCGACCTGCAAAGAAAGACTATCTGCGACAGGAATAGAACGTAGCCCGGAAGGGGGTTTTTCAATTTTGAGCAAAGCTAAGTCTGTAGTCGGATCCTGTGCAATCAGCCGAGCAGCATATGCATTGGTCCCTAAAATTTCAGTGCCTACCACGGGCTTCAGGAAAATGACAGCTGACTCATATCCCGCGATGACGTGCCAATTTGTCAAGACGTAGCCCGCCGGATCGACGATGGCCCCCGTGCCGATTCCCAGCTCCGAAAGTTCCTCACCCCTAAAGTTTCCTGTCAACACGAGAACGACGCTCGGCGAGACTGTTCTAAAGATCGAGATCCCCGTCGTTCCCCTCGTTAGCACTGGCTCGTGGAATTTGGGGAGTAAACTCGCGCTGCGCGCATAGGCCCTACACATGCCGAGGATCTTCTGCAGATCAGAGTGGTCTAGAGCCCCTCCCAGCTCGGGTCGTGATGTCTCCTTATACGCTGCAGCTTTGAGGTCCCCGATGTTGGGCAGGTCTTTCTGATTCAATTGAGCGCTAGAGTTAGAGACATTCAGAGGGAAAAACGTCAAGACAAAGGAGAGACAAACCCTTAGTATCTGTGAACGAGGACGCATCTCGCCTTACCTCCTTGAGACCAATTGCTATTGCCCCATGTTAGAACGAGGCGGGTTGCTTTTCTTGCAGCCATCGTACTACCCACAACAACAAGTTATTCGAGATCTTACCAGAAGTTCTGTCAACTCCGGTTGAAAATTCCCCGTTGTACCGGTCG
>JRHI01000537.1_pt1 | contig 40357 bp, 37 predicted proteins | sample 215371 | NCBI WGS metagenome assembly JRHI01 (sample SAMN02929681, study PRJNA255918) | sediment metagenome | biome: cave system; feature: Ice Cave; material: Sediment; isolation source: sediment from deep within a dark volcanic ice cave with no known source of... ... | reverse complement strand
TGCCTGTATTGTCCACTCATTATTGAGACGTTCCACTAGCATCACGGCAGTGAGCCGATCAGTTGAGCCGCCCCCGCTGCGCAGACTCGCTCGCAAGCTCCTCGATCAGCTGCCTGAAAATCTGGCCTTGCCAATCTTAAGTGGTCCTCTGCGGGGGAAACTGTGGGTCCTTCATTCTGCCAATTACTCCTGCTGGACGGGCACCTACGAGCAGGCAAAGCAGATGGCATTCGCTGCCGCCCTCCGCCCTGGCTCCGTAATCTTCGACATCGGCGCTCACGTCGGCTTCTATGCTCTCCTGGCAGCCGTCCGGACCGGCCCCGCCGGTCGTGTCTATGCATTCGAGCCACTTGACTCCAATCTCCGCTATCTGCGTCGCCATGCAGCCCTCAATCGGAGTTCAATCGAGGTTCTCGAGGTTGCGGTGGCGGACCGCGACGCCCAATCGCACTTCCAGGTGGGAGTGAGCAGTTACGAGGGCCGCCTCGGGGATGTCGGTCAACTCACAAATGTTGTCAGCCTGGACGCGCTTTGCGCGGCGGGCCGGGTTCCGAAACCCGATCTGATGAAAATTGACGTCGAGGGTGCCGAGGGGCTCGTTCTCCGCGGTGCAAGCGAAACGATCCAGACAGCACGGCCGACAATTTTTCTGGCAGTCCACGGATCTGCCGTTCGAGACTTGTGCCTGAGCTTTCTCAGTGAGCTCGGCTACAGGTGCGATGCACTATCCGGCAAGGGCATCGAGGCCGATGCCGAGTACATCTGCCGGCCCTGAACGGCCACCAGTCAGCGGGCACAATCCGTGGCCGCGGAATGGCTAGCCGTGGCTGCCCACCGAATGCCACCAATCCAGCGCGGTGAATTTGGCCCGTGCCGCCGGGAGGACCGCGAGGTAATTGCCCTCGCGGAAAGTCTCCAATTCAGGGTGCCATTCCGAATACCACTCAATTGCCCGAGGAGTGACTTTGCCGATTCCGTAACCTAGCGGAAGCAGATCGTCGAAGGCGTCCTTCAGATAGCACCGAGCCCCAATCCACCGATGGTTGTATTCGAACTGAATGACCTCGATGGCCCCCCTCTTGAGAAGTTCTTTCGCCCCGCCGAGGACGAGCCTATCGTGTCCTTCGGCGTCAATTTTGAGCAGGTCAATCTGGCTGATATCGGACCGTCGGCAGTATTCGTCCAGGGTCGACAGCTCAATTGCTTCCGGGACGAGGCCATCAACTGTGCCGGCGACGCCGTGAAGAGAATTGGATCCGGCCAGCTCATGCACCTTGTAGAGCACGCCCGAGCCAATGTGATCCGAGAGGGCGCAGCGATTCACCACCAATTGATCGCTGAACTCCGGTAGAAGGTTGGCGGCCAGGCGGTCGAACGTCAGCGAGGCCGGCTCGAACGCATGCACGCGCAGGAGATGGTCTTTGGCGTGGGGGTTGGTCAGTAACAGCCGGGTCCATTCGCCGATGTTGGCGCCCACGTCAAAGGCTGTGAAGGTTGCCCCGCGGTGGCTGCTCAGGACGCGGTCCTGAACCATCGATTCGCCATTGGACGCCATCTCCCGGCCGATGTCACGTCGAGCAGAGTCGAGCAGAAATCGAGAGAGCCGAACCAGGTTGCGGCGACCCAGGAGTCGCTCCGCGAGGTCAGCCAAGCTGACCAGCACCCGTCTCAATTGGGGTCGGACGCCTTGTGCACAGCCGTCCACTGACTCAGAACTGAAAGCACCCAGATCCCGGACCAGTGCAGACGGTTGCGCTCAAAGTCCGACAGGGCACGACTTGCCTCTTCGGGATCGATGACTCCCTGTGCCGGCAGCATCTCATGCAGAACGTCCCGGGTGGGCTTACGCAGGCTTGTGCGCAGCCAGTGCTGCCAGGGCAATGAGAACCCTTGCTTAGGTCGCTCGAAGAGCCCGGCCGGCAGGTCGGGTCGGAAGGCCTGTTTGAGGAGTTGCTTTCCCCGGAGGCGCGGGTCGTGGGGCAGACCGCCGGCCAGCGAGATGATGGCGGGCGACAGGAGAGGTGCGCGCACCTCCAGGGACCAGCCCATTGCAAACACGTCCAGATCGCGCAACAGCTGACTCCGCAGGTAGCCGCGCGTCTCCATGAGGCTGGTCTCCGGATCCCCGGGCCGCTCAGGAGCGGCGATGTTCAGGCGGGAGAGTAGCCGCGGCCAGTCCACGGATTCACCTAGCAGCCGTTGGGCGCGGTCTGCGCTCAGCACCCCCCGGACTGCGATGTAGGCCTCGACTGCGTCTCGGGCCCCGACCAGGTCGCCAGCTCTCTCATGCCTGAGGATCAGGGATCCGAGCCGGCTCAGCACCGGCTTCGGGGCGGGAATTCGCCTGAACCATCGCGCCCGATCCAGGTTTGTGAACGACGGATAACCTCTGAACAATTCGTCCCCACCCACCCCGGACAAGGCCACCGTGAGGCCCGAGGCTCGAGCTGCCCGGCAGATCAGGTGGGAGTTGAATCCATCGACCGTGGGCTGGTCCATGGTCCGAAAGAACTCGGGAAGGCGGGCAAGTGCCTCATCTGGTGTGACGGTCACAATTTCATGCGGCATGCGCAGGTGACGGGCGGTAGCCGCCGCGACCTTGGATTCGTCATCCACCCCCGGCCCGCCGGTGAGGGTGAGTGCCGAAAGTGTGCAGCCGGCGGCACGAGCTGCCGCTCCGATGACGGACGAGTCGACGCCGGAACTCAGAAACAAACCAACCGGTAGGTCGGATGCGGTAGCGCCCCTGACCGCTTGAATGACGGTCTCCCTCACCTGCGCCACGTTGACGGCTGGGCCGGCCGCCGTTGAGGTGGGCCACCAGGATTGCAGTCTTTCCTGCCCGCCCGGGTGGAACTCCACGATGGTGCCGGCGCCAAGCGGCGTGGCACCCCGGTAAATCGAGAGCGGCTCCGGGACGTAGCCAAGTCGAAGAAACATGGCGATCGCGTCTCGATCCAATTCCGGTTGCAGGAGGCCGGCCTTGACCAGCGCGCTCAATTCGGATGCGAAGGCCAGCCAATGGCGGCCATGGCGGACGATGTAGAGCGGCTTCTCCCCGGCCGGGTCTCGGGCCAGGAGAAGTGACTTTGACTCAGCTCGCCAGGTCGCCACCGCGTACATACCCGACACGCGAGTTAGCAGCTGCGGATCTGCGCAGGTCAGCTCGTGGATCACCTCGGTGTCGCCCGAGGTGCGCCGTGCCACTCCCTCGAGTGCGGTTTCCGGCCAGGCATAGAGCTCCCCGTTGTAGACGGTTGTGCCCCTGTCTGAGACGAAGGGTTGATCCGCGAGATCGCGAAGATCGCGGATGGCCAGGCGGGTGGCGGTGAGAACGGCGCGCTCATCGGGAGAGACCCAGCTACCGGCGGCATCGGGTCCGCGGTGACGAAGCGCCTCCTGCATGCCGATGACCGCGCGGATGACCTCGGGCGGCAGCTGCTCATCAAAGGCATAGGCGCCGGCGATGCCGCACATCAGCCGAGGGTTCCGGACTCACTCATGTCCGGTCGTCTCACGGTGGCACCTTAGCCTGCCCGTGCCGACTTCGCAGGCGCGAGGGCGTCGTAGACGGCGACTATCGCCCGCGCCGCAGCCTCTCTTGAAAACGAGGTCACAGCGCGGTCACGGGCCCGCGCACTCATCTCCGCAGTCCCCTGTCGCAACACATCCAAGGTGCGATCGGCAATGCCCGCAGCAACGCTCCCATCCCCGTCCTGGGGGACCAACCAGCCAGTAACGCCATCGACCACGGTCTCCCGGCTGCCGTCGGTGATGGTGGAGACAACCGGCAAGCCGCATGCCATCGCCTCGATCACCGAGATGCCGAGACCCTCCTCGTAGGACGTCTGCAGAAAGACGGAGGCGCTTCGATAAAGGTTCAAGAGCGTATCTGGTTCTACATCGGAGCAGATCCGCACCCTGGGTTTGAGGTTGGCATTACGGATTTGGTCGAGCAGCGGCTGAGGGGGAACACCGATTCCGGTCAGGACCAATTCCGGAACGGATTGGTCGACGTGGACCATGCGTTCGTAGGCGCTGATCATCCGTTCAAGTCCCTTTCGAGGATCGGCAAATCGGCAAACCGAAAGCAGGTGTCCCCCGCGTTGCCATCCATCGGGGTCGGGAGAGAAGAGCGCCGTGTCGATCCCAAAATGAATCTGGCTGACGCGCCTGGCCCCAGCGGAGCGTCCGTATTCGCCCATCTTCGAGTTCAACACCAGCAAGGCATCCACCTGCCGCAGAGCGCTTTGCTCGATGCTATGGTTCAACCCTGTCATGAGGCGGCGCCACGCCCTCATCAGCCCGGCCTGCTCCGCGAGCAACCGCTGCCGCTCCCACGCTATCGCCGTCGCGCATATCAGAGCGGTTGGAACCCCCGTTTTGGTGACCGCGGCAGCCAGGGCTGGCGTCCCCGCCACAACCTGGATCAGGTCGTAGTCCCTCAGCGCCCTGGTCAGCTCAAGTCGTGGTCGATATCGCATCGTCTCGATCTCGACCGCATTCGCGCCCCAATGTGTGATCAGATCCTCACCTTGACCGTCCTCTCGCAGGCTTGCCCTAAGCCAGGATCTTGGGTCCACCAGCCGTCGGCTTGATGGATCGCGCCGCGACGTGGCGAGATCATGAAGATCCACTGTGAAGTCACCCGTTGCCTGGAGGAAGTCTCGCAACCACTTGACTATGGTTATGACCCCCCCACCGAGATAGAAGCCGGAGGTGACCAGGGCCACGCGGCGGGGCTTAGACAAATCCACGGGCGGTCATTTGGGGGAAGGCGACCCGGGCCAGTTCCGGGCCACCTCCAAAATACTTGGGCCAAGCGCAGTCTTCTGCCACACCTGGTAGGACCTGCCTGCGGCCTGCCGTGCCCGGAGCCGCTGGCCGGCGTCAAGGGCGGCGAACGTGTCGATCTCTCGTGTGAGTTGCGCCACTGTGAGCGGGCGCACCACCCAACCGCCGCCGGCCTCAAGGACAGCCGACCATGGCGTGTTGTCCGAGCAGATCACCGGGCAGGACGCTGACAGACTCTCGGCAATCACGTGGCCGAAGTTCTCTCCGAGCGTCGGAAACACGAAGGCGTCATACCGGGCGAAGGTCTTTCTGACTTCGGCAGGTGCCAGTTCGCCCAGGTACCTGACCTCGATGTGGCTGGGCAGTGCACCGACGAGGTCTTGACAGGTCTTCCAGTACTCGCTGTCCTCGATGGGGCCGTAGATGTCCAGCGTCAGCGGCCTGGCCACCCCGCTCAAGGCCGCCAGTGTGAGGTGGATGTTCTTCATCCGAGAGACCCTTCCGATGAAGACGAGTCGCGCGGCCGCCATGGGTTCGCCCGCGGGCGGCAGCGGGTGCGGCGGCCATGGCATACCACTCCCATTGACCACGACCTCGGCCCAAGGCCAGATGGTGGTGATGTCAGAAGCCTCTGTCTCGGAAACCGCGTGCCACACGACCCGGAAATGCCTGAGCAACCTGGACCACAGCTGACCGAACCAGAACTTCTTTCGAGCTTTCAAGGAGAGCGCACCAGCCGAGAGTGAGCCGTGTGGGGCGACCAGCACCCGCCGGGCAGATATCAAACGCGAGGCGGCCGCCACGACGGGCACGATCGTCATGGCCGGGTCCCAAAGGCTGTTGACGTAGAGGAGGTCAAAACGGGTACGGGTCAGTTCGCGCCACAGGCGGACCCATTCGAACGGTTTTTTCGTGTCGAGATAGAACACGCGACAGCGGCCGCGGGCGACCCAGCGGCCCGTTAGTTCGGCGTAGGGAAGGGATGAGCCAAAGTCCCGGTCGCGAGTGACGAGGCAAAGGTCGATGCCCGCCGGCGCCGTATCGATAATGCCCGCCAGCGACCGTACCGGACCGCCACCTCGAAAGCCAGGTTCAAACCACGAAGCGGTGATCAGAACCTTGAAGGGCTCCTCTAGTTGAGCGACTGTCAGCTCTGAACTCCAGCCTCGCTGCGCGGAGCCAGGCGGTGCATCATCGCAGGCCCGCCCAGGTGGCATGCTCAAGCGCGGTCGAGAGGATGAAGTTTCGAACGCGCACGCTGCAATCCTCGACGAGATATTCCAATGGCGTTGCGGTCGCCGCTTGATTTGAGCAGGCCGCCTCGACCCCGGCCAGAACGCTGGCGGGGCGCAGGTCGGTCATGATGATGGAGCCGGTGTCGAGGGCCTCCGGCCGCTCGATCGAGGATCGCAGTGTGATGGCTGGGAATCGCAGGATCGCGGATTCCTCGCTGATCGTGCCGCTGTCGCTCAGCACACAGTGGGCATTGATCTGGAGCTTGTTGTAGTCGTGGAACCCGAAGGGCTCACTGAAGGTGATGCCCGCCAGGTCACCTCCGCCCTCCAGCTTCTCAAGGCGGGCGCGGGTTCGCGGGTGCAGTGAAACCAGCACCGGTTCGCCCCACTTGTCTCGCACCGCCCGCAGACAGTCAAGCAGCGACAGCAGACGCTTGGGTTGATCGACGTTCTCCTCACGGTGGGCGCTCACCACGAAGTAGGCCTGGGGCTTGAGTCCGAGGCGGGTGAGGACGTCAGATTGGTCGATGCGATCTCGGTAGAAGTTCAAGACCTCCGCCATCGGCGATCCGGTGAGCAATATCCGGCGCGGATGCAGCCCCTCAGCCAACAGGTTGCGGCGAGCATGTTCGGTGTAGACAAGGTTGAAGTCGGCGATGTGGTCGACGAAGCGTCGGTTGGTCTCCTCGGGCACATTCTCATCAAAGCAGCGGTTGCCGGCCTCCATGTGGTAGACCGGGATGCGCATGCGTTTGGCCATGAGAGCTGCGATCGCGCTGTTCGTGTCCCCCAACACGAGGAAGGCGTCAGGCTTCTCGAGGCGCAAGACCTCCTCGGTCTTGCGAAGGATGTCGCCGAGAACGGAGCCCAGGCTGGTCGTCTCAACGCCCAGCACATGGTCGGGAGCCTTCAGGCCCAACTCGTCGAAGAAGAGGCCATTGAGGCGGTGGTTCCAGTTCTGGCCGGTGTGCACGAGCACATGGTGGGCACTCTCCGAAATGCGTGGCAGCACGCGGGACAGCCGGATCACCTCCGGCCGCGTACCAAGAACTGTGAGTACCTTCAAGCTGATGCCTCGGCCAGCGTGACCATCTCAGAGTAGGTGTCAGGGGCGGATGGGTCGAAAACCTCATCGGTCCAGAAGAGAGTCATGAGCTCAGTCTGGCCCTGGTTAGTTATTGAATGAGCCCACAGCGTGGGAATGTCAATTGCGACCGGGCTGTCGCCGGAGACATCAAAGACGATGACCTCAGTGTGCCCGAGTCTTCGAAGGGAGATTGCAGCTGACCCCTGCAGCACCATGAACCTCTCGACCTTGCGGCGGTGGAAGTGATTGCCGCGAGTCACTCCGGGGTGGGTCGTCGAACAGAACAATTGACACTCGCTCCCGTGGGCGCGAATGCATTCAAATAGTTCGCCCCTTGCGTCAGACCGGAGCTGAGGAATGATCGGGAACTGACTTGGAAAGCAGAAGGAACGGTAGGTGTTGAACAGAGCTCGATCGAAGGAGCTGCGAATGTCAGGAATTTCACCTGCCTTGTAAATCTCGCGGAATCTGGTCAGTTGCCGCCTCAGCTCAGATACGGCCATCGGCCTGCCTTCCGGTGCGAGGACCAGGTCGGAGGGGTCGTCCAGGAGTCGGAGCAACCCATCGAGAGCGTCCTGGACGTGGAGCAGCGAAATCGTACGGTCTTCGATTATCTCCGGCTCACCGCCGCTGGCCAGAAGATGGCAGAAGGTTGCCACCACGGAGTTGTAGTGGGGTCGGCCATGCTCGCCGAACAGGTTGGGCAGGCGAAGGTCGGCAACCGGGGCCCCATTGGTCTTGCCCCAAGCCCTGAGGTGCTCCGCCGCCTGTTCCTTTGCCTGTCCAAACGGCGATGGATTACCTGACTGGGTTGAATTTGCATAGAGGATGAAGGGGCGGCTCCCACTCCGATCCAGGGACTCAGTGAGTTGCTCGGCAAGACCGACGTTCTGCTGCAGCAGCGACTCGTTCGCTGCCCGGTTCACGCCGGCAAAGTGGAGAACCGCGTCCGTGCCGGACAGGGCGGAATCGCGCCGGGCGGTGTCAGCCCACACCTCCCGGCCCACCGGCACCACCAGGTCGTCCTCCCGGGTTCGCATGGCGCAGAGCGCATGCCAGCCAAGGAACCCGTCGGCGCCGGTGATCGCGATCCTCAGTTGAACAATGCCTTGTCCGCCTTCAGCTCGGACAGCTCAGCGAGCAGACGCGCAACGCCCGCTACATCGAGGCGCGTCGTGTTGTGAGAGGTGTAGTCGTCCACCTCCGCCCGTATGGGATCCCCCTCTTCAAAAAACAGTCCGTAGTCCAGGGAGCGGGTGTCGAGCGGGACCCTCAAATACTCGCCACAGTCCTCGGCCTTCGCCATCTCCTCACGGCTGACCAGCGTTTCGAAGAGCTTTTCGCCATGGCGAGTGCCGATCGTAGAGACCCTGGGTTCCACGCCCAGCACGTTGGCGAGCGCGATTGCCAGATCGCGCACGGTGCAGGCCGGCGCCTTACGTACGTAGGTATCGCCACTGACCGCATTCTCGAGGGCATATTCGACCAGATCGACCGAATCCGCGAGAGACATTAGAAAGCGAGTCATGCCGGGATCGGTGATGGTCATTGGCCGACCGGCTCGCAATTGTTCGACGAAGAGAGGCAGAACGGATCCGCGCGAGTAAAGGACATTGCCGTAGCGGACGATGGAGACCCTCATTTCGGAGTCGGGATTGTTGCGGACAAAAGCGTGGACGGTCTTCTCCATCAATGCTTTGGTCATGCCCATCGCGTTGACCGGGTAGACGGCCTTGTCAGTGCTCAGACAGACCACCGAACGCGTGCCGGCAGCGGCGGCTGCGGTGATGACGTTGGCGCTGCCGGTGATGTTGGTGCGAACCGCCTGGTCCGGGAAGAATTCGCAGGACGGAACCTGTTTGAGGGCAGCAGCATGAAAAACAAGGTCCACCCGACGCATCGCATCAGCCACGCTGGCATAATCGCGAACGTCCCCGACATAAAAACGGACGCGCTGGTCCCCAAGCTGGCGACGGAGGATATCCTGCTTCGCCTCATCCCGACTCAGAATTCGAATCTCCCTCACTTTGCGCGAGAGCATGTGACGAACGATGGTGGAACCGAAGGAGCCGGTGCCCCCAGTTACCAGAACTGTCTGGTTCTCAAATTCAGGCGACATCAACTTCCTCCGCCACACGGCCGGACAGGAGGTGCTCCAGGCGGGTCGCCGCGACACCCACGCTGAAGTCCGACTCGTAGGCCTGCCTGCCGTTACGTCCCATCGCCTGGAGAACGGCGGCATCTGTCGCCAAAGCCGTTCGGATTGCACTCTCCAGCTGAGGGCCGTTGCCGGGTTCACACGTCCAGCCGGCACCGGCCTCGGCAACCACGCGGGCGGCGTCGCCAGCGGCAGCCACGATCATCGGTTTGCCGGCTGCCAGAGTTGCGGATACCTTTCCCGGCATCGCGATCTCCGCAAGAGGATCGGATCGAAGGCTGACGAGGTGAATGTCTCCGAGTGCCATCAGTTGAGCCATTTCCTTCAGAGGCCGGCGACCGAGGAAGGAGATGTTCTTGGCGTCCCTCTGCTCGGCCAGCCGGCGCAGGCGCGGCTCCGCCTGACCGCTACCGGCGATCAGGCAATGAAATCGGGGTTCGTTGGAGAGACTTGCGCACACATCGGTGAGGAAGTCGAGGCCCTGTGGTTCGCCAATTGCGCCAGCGTACAGGAGGACAAATTTGCCGGTCACTCCCAGCGTCGCTGCTAGAGCGCCGTCGCTTTGAATCGGGCGAAACACCGACTCATCCGCCCAGATGGGGATGTACGACAGCTTGCCACGGGGGACACCGCGGTCAGCCAGGAGCGTCATCTGGGTGCGTGATGTGCACGCGATGGAGTCGACGACGTCGTAAGTCATGGCGAGCCAGCGATCAACTCCTCTGGCGACGGCAGCCCAACTCAGCATCGAACCCCCGTACCCGCTGGCCTGCAGGCTTTCCGGCCACAGATCCATGAGGTGCATCACCACCCGAGGGCGGTAGCGGGACTTTATGAGCCAGGTTGGCAGTCCAACCGTGGGGGGCGAGTTGTACACCCACAACGCTTCGACGTCCTTGAACCAGCTGGCCCCGAAACATGAAGCTGAGATCGCAAAGCTTCCGTAGTTGGTCAGAATCCCCGCCTTCGATGGCCCGTGGTTTGGATAGAGGGCGACCCGTCTGACTGGAATCCCGGCGACGAGCGCATCCTCACGCCACCGCATTCGGTAGCCGTCGTAGAGACGGCCCGCCGGATAGTTGGGGTACCCGGTGAGGACCTTTACCGAATGCTCACGTCGCTGCAGTTCACACGCCAGAGCCGACGGCGTTGGCGTCGGTTCCGGGTCGTACCACTGCGACAGCAGACCGATTCGCAACCTACCTCCTCGGGCCTGCGATCGGCGCCGGCCGCCGTAGCGCGTTCCGTGTATCGACCACCATCTTCGCGCTGGAACGAATGAGTGTCCAGTCGATGTCGTCGTGGTCCGCAAGGATCAGCACGCAGTCCTGGCTGCTGAGGTACGACGCGGTCAGCGGGTTCGACTCCAGCGCTTCGGGTTCGAGCCTGAGCTTGGGGACGTGGGAGTCGTGGTACGTCACGCGGGCACCGCTCTCGAGCAGCGACTCGATGATGGTCAGGGCCGGAGACTCACGCACATCCGAAGTGTTCTTCTTGTAGGCGACTCCGATGACGCCGATGCGCGAATCCTTCAACGGCTTGTGTGCCTCGTTCAGCGTACTTGTCACGCGCTGCACCACGTAGGCCGGCATGGTGGCGTTGATCCGACCCGCCAGCTCGATGAACTCGGTATTCACGCGCATCTCGCGGGCCTTCCAGGCGAGGTAAAAGGGATCGACTGGGACACAATGACCGCCCAGGCCGGGGCCCGGGTAGAACGGCATGAAGCCGTAGGGCTTGGTGGAGCAGGCCGCGATAACCTCCCAGACGTCGATTCCGAAGCGGTCGCAGATCACCTGGAACTCATTGACGAGCGCGATGTTGACGACTCTGAAGATGTTCTCGAAGAGCTTGCTGATCTCGGCCGTCTGGAGCGTGGAAACAGGAACCAGCGTAGCGACGAAGGTGGAGTAAAAAGCGAGGGTCAGCTCCTTGCAATCGGCGGTGAGACCCGACACAATTTTCGGCGTATTGTCGATTTTGTAGTGTGCGTTCCCGGGGTCGATTCGTTCTGGCGAGTAGCCGATGAAAATGTCCTCGCCGCCAGTGCGGCCGGCGGCGGCGAAAGCGGGCACCAAGACCTCCTCGGTGGTGCCTGGGTAGGTGGTGCTCTCAAGGATCACCAGTGAGCCCTTCCGCATCTCGTGGGAAAGCCTTTCGGCCGCCGATCTGACGTAAGAAAGGTCTGGCATTCGATATCCGTCGATCGGGGTAGGAACTGCGATCACCGCGACATCAACGTCCGTGGCCGCGCTGTAGTCGGCGACCGCGCGGAGGCGCTGGAGCGCGACCAGGTCAGCGATGCTGACGTCGGAGACATCCTCTATGTAGCTGTGACCGGCATTGATCGCGGCCACCCGCTGAGCGTCGAAATCGATCCCCACCACCCGATGCCCGGCCCTGGCAATTGCCACGGCGAGCGGCAGCCCCACATAGCCAAGGCCGATCACCGCCACCGCTGAGGTGCGCGATTCCAGCTTGCGGAGAAGTTCCTGCTTCAGATTCGCTTCGCGCACACCCCCCCCTCCACGCTTCGGATCTTGGCAGAAATACCGGCTCAGTCGCATCCGGGCCAAAGCCTGTCAGCTCCGGCGCGATGGACCCCTCATCTAGTTGATTACATCCACCCAGACCAGGTTTCGTGGCAGGGTGAGAGCCTGCCCATTGTCGAGCTGGAAAACAATCGGTGATTTCCGGTCGAGCGCGGACCAGCGGCCGGCCTGCGACTTGCCGCCGGAGTAGAACTCAGCGGCCCCCCCCGACTCGAGGTCGAAATCGCGCCCGCGGGCGCCACCCACATCCTCGACGATGTTCGAGAGCGATTCGCGCGCGTGCATGACGATCAGGAGCTGGATACGGAGGGGCTGGTTTATCTGCGCGTCGTTCATCGGCCGCCCTCCCTCACTCTTGAGATAGGTTCCCGTGGCAACGTCGAACGTGTAGGTCGAGTTGTGGTCGGGAACGTTGACCGCCGGGGCGTCGGCACCAGTCAGGGCCTGGGTGGTACCTGTCGGGAGCGCGAACGCCGGGACCGTCCGATCCTCGTAGGCCTTGATCGACTCACCCTTGATGTAGAGGTTGTTCGGCGGGTACCGGTCGGGTGATCGGTAATAGATCCCCTGGGTGTCAAAGAGGGTCGGCACCGGATCGGAATTGAGGACGGCGAAGCTGCCGCTGGAGAGGCCGCTGAAGTAATTGACCCCGTGGTAGTGACGGGTGAGTTTGAAGGAGATCAGCCTGCCGCTGCGCACCGGCCCGACCACGTCGGGAACCTTGGTGAAGAGGGCGCTGAGCCGCGTGACACCCCCTTCGGTGAGGTACTCGAAGATCATGCTGGCCGCCTGCAATCCAGATTGATCGCGGGCCCCGTAGTTGTCGTTGGGGATCTGAACGATCGCCGGCGCGGCCAGGGGAATGGTGTGCCCGGTGATCGCGAAGACGAGGTTCAGCTGCAGCTTCAGCGCCGCCAGGATGGGGTGGCGGAGGCGATCCTGGGCGCCTGGCTCGAGCACGATCCTCAGCACCCCGGCGGGAATTCCCTTGGTCCCAAAGGAGGCCTCCTTGCCGTCGTCCGACCAGGTGAGCACAGCCGCGTTCAAGTTGAGCAGCACGTTGACGGTGGCCGGAGCCATCGCCGTGTTGAAAACCAGCTTGAGGCCGCTCCCCAGCGGGAGCTCACTCCCATCTGTGGTCGTCGTCCCGGCATCGGTCAGCAGGCCCACCACCCGCGGGACGATGGTGGTGGTGAAGTGCCAGCGGCGAGTGGCGAGCTTATTGCCCTGGACATCCTTCAACGCGAGCAGCGTGACGGTGTACGTGGTCAGATCGCTCCAGGGACCGCCTGGCGCCCAGGCATAGTGACGACGGTCCGGACTGCTGGTCATCGAGCCGTCGAGCGCGGGCTCGATCCGCAAGGACGCCTCCACCACGGCCGGCGAGACTGGCCGCGAGAAGGTCAGCCGGATCGGTTCATTGACCGCGACCTCTTTCTGATTGTCCTTCGGGTCGATGGCCACGGTCGTCGAGACTGGTCGCAGGTAGCCTCCGGCGAGCACGACACCGCCGCCGATGACCGCGATCAGGACCAGGGCTCCGATGATCAGAAGGGCCTGCCGTCGATCGGGGGAAGGCCTTTTGGGCGTGGGGAGGGACAAGACCGCCGGGAATTATGCCACAGCGCCGCCGCCGGTCCAGAACCGCAACGACGCGCTCTTGCCTAGGCGGTCAGCCGCTTCATGAGGCCCGCGATGTCGAGCTTGGGGTGGGGGACCTGGGGATTCATCTCATCCAGGGTCTCGATCAGGATCTTGGCGACGGCCCAGTCCCGGTACCACTTGTTATTGGCCGGGATCACGTACCAGGGCGAGGCGGCCAGGTTGCAGCGGGTGAGCGCGATGTCGTAGGCGGCCGTGTAGTCGTCCCAGAAGGCCCGCTCCTTGATGTCGTTGGCGCTGAACTTCCAGTGCTTGTCGGGATCCTGGAGTCGCTCGATCAGGCGGCGCCTCTGCTCGTCGTAGCTGATGTGGAGGCAGAGCTTGACCACCCTGATCTTGCGCCGGGCGAGCTCCTGCTCGAATCGGTTGATCTCGCCGTACCGCTTCTCGATGGTGGTGGCGGTGGCCAGGCTCTTGACCCTCGCCACCAGCACATCCTCGTAATAGGAGCGGTTGAAGATCGTGATCATCCCGGGGGTGGGCAGGACCCTCTTGAAACGCCAGAGGAAGTGATGCCTCAACTCTTCGGCGGAGGGCGCCTTGAAGGCCTGGATGTCCACTCCCTGGGGGTTCATGCCGGTGATCACGTGCTTGACCGTGCCGTCCTTGCCGCTGGTGTCCATCCCCTGCATCACGATCAGGAGCGATTGCTTCTGCTCGGCGAAAAGGCGGCTCTGGAGGTCCAGAAGGCGCGCGGTCTGCTTGGGAAGCTTCTTGAGAGCCCGCTTTTCGGAGAGCCCGTCGGTCTCCTCCGCATCGAGGTCGCTGAGGCTCAGCCGGCCGCCCTCACCGGGTTTGGCTCGCAGCTGATCGCGTACTGAATCTTTCGCCATTTCCCGAGGGTAACTGGTTTGGGGAATCGCTTGTGCTAGCCGATCACGACCGGCACCGGCACCGCCTGATTGTTGGCGTAGCCGAGCTCGTTCCGGTTCTGGGTGAGGGGCTGGACATTTCCGGCGGCGTCGGTCGCCCTCGACAGGAGGCTGTGCCGGCCCGGTCCGGCTGGAACCCAATCGTGATCCCAGGCGGTCCAGCTGTAGCGATGGGCGCCGGGCTCGAGTCGGGCGGCCGACCAGGTGGCGCCACCGTCGGCGCTCAGCTCGACCTGGGTGATGGCGCCACTGCCGCTCCAGGCGTAGCCACGCACCCGGCCCGGCTCCGCCCTGACGATTACCGAACGGACAGCCATCTCGCGGACCGGCCGGTCGCCGATCACGTATTTCTCGATCTGGAAGTGGCCGCGGAAGCTGTCCGCCACCGCTGTGATCCGCGACACCCATTTAGCGATCCAAGGCAGCCCGTTCGACAGGCCGTTCGAGCAGCCCCGCCAGGGCGAGGCCGGGCCAGTCCGTGGGAACCGGGAAGTTGCAGCGGACGTAGAAGCTGGCGGTGGGCGTGATCAGCCCCTCCTGCAGCTCGAGGCGCGTCTCGGCGTTCGGCGGTTCGGCACGGCGGACCAGGAGGTTGTCCTGACTCACGCTACCGGCCGAATTCCCCACTGTTCGAGGTTAGCGCTGATCGAAGCCTGCGGGCTCCGACATGAGGGTGAAAGGAGGCTAGGTCTTGTTTCGGTTCTCGGCCACGTGGCGCTTGGTGAGCACGCGCTCGCGCCGCGCCGCCTCGATGCAGCGAACGTTGTTGACAGCCGCCACAGCCGCGCAGAGGCAGCCCAGCGAGACCAGGCAGGCGACGACCGGGATGATCGGCCAACCCTGCCACTTGCCAACGACAAGGACCAGCAGGGCGAGGAGCCAGCCGACGATGGCGTATTCCAGCCAGCGACTCACGGTGTGCCGCAGCGTGATCGTCCGGCCGGCCGCCCGAAGGTGTTCGTCCATGTCGAGAAGACGATTCCGGCACCTTGCTTCTTGCGCACTGATTGAATTACCGCGGATGTCAAACCCGGCCCCGAACCGGCCGCCAGACGGGTCGCGAGGGGCCTGGACTGCCCTCGCCCTGATCACCGGCCTGCAGCTCACCATCTCGCTTCTCCAGCAGGCTCCGGCGGCCCTGGGGCCTCTGCTGGTGAGGGATCTCGGGCTCACCCGCCCCCAGCTCGGCCTTCTGACCAGCGCCATCTGGGGAGGCATGCTGCTGGGAACGCTGCCGGCCGGTCTGCTGGTGGACCGGCACGGCGAGCGGCGGGTGGTGGTGGTCGGGGTGGTCGCGATGGCGGCCCTCGTCTTCCTCTCGGCGGGAGGGGCYGGATTTGCCATCGTTTTCAGCCTCTTCCTACTCTCCAGCGTCGGCGCCGCGGCCTCATCCCCGGGCGGAACGAAGGCGATCGCCGCCTGGTTCCCGCGGCACCGGCTGGGGGCCGCCCTCGGGATTCGGCAGACCGGGGTCATGGCGGGCGGGCTGGTGGGGGCGCTCCTGCTCCCACCGCTGGCCCTGGCGATCGGCTGGCGCCATGGCCTTCGCCTGGCCGCCCTGCTCTGCCTGGCCGGCGCCGTCACGTACGGCGTTCTCTACCGTGAGCCGCCGGCGGGAGGGTCTGGGCTCAGGCGGCAACCACTCCGCCTGCTGCTCCGCAACCGGGTTTGGCTGGCCGCGACGGGCTACGGCTTCGTGTTCATGGGCGCGCTGGGTGCCGGCATCTCCTACCTGGCCCTCTACCTCCACGAGCGGGCTGGGCTCTCGATCGTGGCGGCCGGGGCGATGCTGGCTCTCTTCCAGGTCGGCGGCCTCGTCGGCCGGCTCGGCTGGGGCATCCTATCGGATCGGGCCGGGCGCCGGGCACCCTCGATGGTCGCGGTCGGTGTGATCGCCATCCTCACCTGCGCCGCCTTCTCGCTGACCGGGAGGGCCACCCCGATCGCGGTCCTCGCCGTCCTCTCGTTCCTGCTCGGCATCTCCATCCTGGGCTGGAACGCCCTCTCGGTCACGCTGATCTCAGAGTCGGTGCCGGTGGGCGGGGCCGCGACCGCCACCGGCGCGAACCTCTCGGTGGCGTTCGCCGCCATGTTCCTGGTCTCGCCATTTTTCGGCTACCTGGCGGATCACTCCGGCTACACCGTCAGCTGGCTGGCCCTGACCGGGTGGGTGGTGATCGGCACGCTGATCGGCCTCACGATCAGGGAACGGCCCCGCGATCCGCTGCTCCCCTGACGCCGGTCCTCATACTTTTGAATTGATGCCACGGCCGCTGTCGAACGTTGATGCGGCCTGGCTGCGGATGGATGATCCGACCAACCTGATGATGGTCACCGGCCTCCTGCTTTTCGATGAGCCTCTCGAGCCGGAGCGCCTGCGCTCGGTCCTGCGCAGCCGCCTGCTGTCGTTCGACCGTTTCCGGGCGCGGGTTGTCGATCCGCCGTGGGGCCTGGGATCTCCCCAGTGGCAGGAGGATCCGAACTTCAATCTCGACGATCACCTGGTGCGGCTCCGGCTCCCTGCGCCGGCCGACCAAGCAGCCCTTGAGGAGGCCGTCAGCCGCCTCATGAGCACCCCGCTGGACATGTCAAAGCCGCTCTGGCAGGTGCACCTGATCGAGGGCTACGCGGCGGGACCGGTCGTCCTGGCCAGACTCCACCACTGCATCGCCGACGGCATCGCGCTGATTCAGCTGCTGCTCTCCCTGACCGATGAGGAGCGCCAACCGAAGCGTCGGCGCCAGGTGCCAAAACGGGCCACCGCGGGCAGCCTGGCCAGGCTGGCGGGGGGCCTGTCGAACCCTCGCCGGTTGGCCGCCGGCGCCTGGCAGGGGGTTGCCCTCGCTTCGAGTTTGGCCCAGCTGGTGCTGCTGCCGCCCGACCCTCAGACCATCCTGCGCGGGCCCCTGGGCACCGCCAAGCGGGCCGCCTGGTCGCAGCGCTTTTCCCTCGCCGCCATCAAGCGGGCGGGTGTCGAGCATGGTGCGACCATCAACGATGTCCTGGTCACCGCGGTGGCGGGCTCATTGCGCCGATACCTCATCTCTCGTCGTCAGCCGGTGGCGGACCTCCAGATCCGCGCCGCGGTGCCGGTGAACCTGCGCCCCCTCGAGCAGGGTCTGGACCTGGGCAACAGCTTCGGGCTGGTCTTCCTGCCGCTGCCATTGAGCATTGCCGACCCCTGGGAGAGGCTGGCCGAGCTCAAGGCCCGGATGGATGGCCTCAAGGGCTCCGCCCAGGCGCTGGTCGCTTATGGGGTGCTTCATGGCGTGGGCGTGATGCCGAAGGCACTTCTGCCGCGAGCTGTGGGGTTCTTCGGCAGCAAGGCCACCGCCGTGCTCACCAACGTGCCGGGCCCCCGCCAGCCGCTCTTCCTGGCCGGTAGCCGGCTCGGCAACGTGATGTTCTGGGTTCCCCAATCCGGGCGCCTCGGTCTCGGTGTCAGCATCCTCAGCTACGCGGGGGGAGTCATGCTGGGGGTGGCGGCTGATTCGGGCCTGATCCGCGATCCCGGCGCGGTGGTCGCCGGCTTCGAAAAGGAGATCGCGCTGCTGACCGGCTCGCCTCGCCGGGCCGGGCGGTAGCCGCCCCGCCCTTGCGGACACTCCGGGTGGACCTTCACGGGCACGATGTGCTGACCGCGGTGGACCTGGCCTCTCTTCGAATTCGCGAGGCTTTCGACAACGGGTATGAGGCTGTGGAGCTCCTGCACGGGGCGGCAGATGTCACCGAGCCGGTCGAGAGTGGACGCGGCCGGATCAAATGGGCGCTTCGCGAGAGAGTCGAGGAGGGTGGCTTCGACGGCTACATACAGCCCCAGCGCACCTGGTTGAAGGCCTCCTCGATGCTTCTCTACCTGAAACGCAATCCGCAGGCACGCTCGGAGAGCTGGCGGCCGGAGCCGCCGCGGCGCCACCGCTGAACTCCCCTCTCAGGCCCCCCCGATGACGCCGGTCCGCGCCAGCTCCGCCACGCGTTCGGCCGAGTAGCCGAGGATCGTGCGCAGGACTTCGTCGTTGTCCTGGCCGAGCACCGGGGCCGCCCGCATCGGCGCCCCCTCGTGCTCGGGGAACCGAATCGCCCGCCCCAGCGCGGGCATCTTGCCCAGCCGGCTGTGCACTACCTCGGTGACCATCCCCCGAGCCAGCACCTGGGGGTTGCTGAGCACCTCGCTCACGGTGAGGATCGGGGCGTGGGGGACGTCGTGGCTCTCGAAGATCGAGTCCCACTCCGCCACCGTCCGCCGGCTCATGGCTGCCCGGATCCGGCCATCGACGTCATCGCGGCGCGCGACCCGCTTGCCGTTGGTGTCATAACGAGGGTCGGCCGCCAGCTCGGGAAACTCCAGCGCCGAGCAGATCTTGGGCCAGAAGGCCTCCCCGATATTGGCGATCACCATGAAGCCATCGCTGCAGGGGAAGGCCCCGTAGGGCACGATGCCGTGATGGCCGGTTCCCACCTTGCCGGGATCCTCGCCGGTCATGAAAACGCGGCCGGCCATGTACATCAGGAGGCCGACCATCCCATCAAGCATCGACAGGTCGACGAACTGGCCCCGACCGGTGCTGGATCGCTCCTGCAGGGCCGCCAGGACGCCGACCACCGCGAAGAGGGCGCCGCTCAGGTCGGCCATCGGCAGCCCCATCCGCGTGGGCTGGCCGTCGGGCTCGCCGGTGATGCTCATGACGCCACTCATCGCCTGGATGGCGATGTCGAGGGCCGACCGCGTTGAATAAGGGCCGGTCTGCCCGAAGGCGCTGATAGAGCAGTAGACAAGCCGCGGGTTGGCCGCCATCAGGGTTTCGTGGTCCAAACCGAGGCGCTTGGCGACGCCCGGTCGGAAGTTCTCGATGAAGATGTCCGATCGGCCCGCCAACTCCATCAGGATCTCGTGGCCGGCGGCGGTCTTCATGTCGACAGCGATGCCGAGCTTGTTGCGGTTGATCGAGGTGAAGTAGTGGCTCTCGCCGTCCCGGATCGGCTCGACATGCCTGGTCTCGTCTCCCTCGCCGGGCCGTTCCACCTTGATGACCTCGGCGCCCATGTCGGCCAGCAGCATGGTGGCGTAGGGACCCACGAGGACACGGGTGAGGTCAAGCACACGGAGCCCTTTGAGGGGGCCTTTGAGATCGGACATCGGCGGGCTTGAGGTTACACTCCAGAGTCGGATGGACTCTGCGCCGGCCAGAGAGGAAAAGCAGGCCAGCGTGAGGGCGATCCTCGGTACCCGATCGCTGGCGGTGGTCGGGGCGACCGAGAACTCGGCCTGGAGCGTCTGCCTCGTCAACAATCTCCGCAACCTCGGCTACGGCGGCCACCTTCACCTGGTGAATCCCCGCTACCCGTCGCTCTTCGGCGCCGCCGCCCATCCCTCGGTGGCAGCGATCCCGGAACCGGTGGACTGCGCCTATGTGATGACCGGCTCTGACGCAGTCCCCTCCGTCATCGACGACCTGGCCGCGGCCGGTGTCCGGCACGCGGTCCTGCTCACAGCCGGGTACGGGGAGTCGGGTCCCGCCGGAGCCGAGCGCGAGGCCGCGCTCGTGGCGCAGTGCCGGCGTCACGGCATCACCATCCAGGGCCCCAATTGCCTCGGCTTCGTCAACTATCGAGAGGGGACAGCGGCCTACGCGCTCCCCATCCCGGCGCCGCTGCTGCGCGGTTCCATCGGGGTGCTGACCCAGAGCGGCGCGATGCTGCTCCACCTCCACCGCCTGGCCCATTCGCGAGCGATCGGTCTTTCCCACATGGTCTCGAGCGGCAATGAAGGGATGCTCGACGCTGATGATTTCCTGGAGTACCTCATCGCCGACCCCGAAACGAAGGTCGTGGGGGCGCTTCTGGAGGGGATTCGCGATGCCGGGCGCTTCCTCGAGCTGGCCGACCGGGCGCTGGCGGTCGGCAAGCCCCTCGTCATCCTGAAGCTCGGCCGCTCGGCCGCCGGCCGGCGTTCGGCGGCGGCGCATACCGGCGCCCTGGCCGGTGAGGACCGGGTGATCGACGCCGTCTTCCGCCAGAAGGCGGTCGTGCGAGTGGCCACGATGGAGGAGCTGATCGAAACCTGCGGGCTGCTCGCCCTCGGCCACCGACCCCGGGGCCGGCGGGTTGCCATCCTGACCGCCTCGGGAGGCGCCAGCGGGCTGCTCGGTGACCTTGCCCAGGCGACCCGCCTCCAGGTCCCCGACTTCAGCGCCGCCACCAGGGCTTCGCTGGCCGAGATCCTGCCCCCATTCGCGACGCCGCAGAATCCGCTCGACACCACAGGGCTGGTGGTCCAGGACATGAGCCTGCTCCCGCGGTCCCTCGATGTGCTGGCGCGCGACCCCGAGTTCGACTCGATCCTGGTTGTCTGGGACGCGCCGCGCGACGCCGGGCTCGACCCCGCCCGGACCGAGGCCCGTCTCGCGTCACTCGCGCAGGCCGTTGCGCAGAGCCGTGTCCCCACCGTCGTAACCTCCTACGTGAGCGGGGACCTGACCGATTTCGGGGTCGCCGCGCTGCTCCGCCACGGCGTCCACTTCGTCAACGGGATGGCGCTCGCGGTGAAGGCGCTCGATGCCGCTGTCGGCTATACCGAGGCCGTTCAGCGGCGGCAGGCGAAGGGTGAATATCGATGGCAGCGGACGGCGGGGCCCGGTTCGGTCGGCTCCGGGCCGCTCTCCGAGGTTGAGAGCCTGCGGCTGCTCGCCCGGTTCGGCATCCCGGTGCCGGTGGAGCGCGTCGCCCACAGTCCCCTGGAGGCGGCCGCAATGGCTCGGGAGGCCGGCTTCCCGGCGGTGCTCAAGGTGGTCTCGCCCGACATTCTCCACAAGACCGAGGCGGGCGCTGTCCGCCTCCACCTTCTGACCGCCGACGAGGTGGCGACGGGCTACCGCGAGTTGCTGGAGTCAGCCCGAAGGCATTCCCCGCAGGCTCGAATCGAGGGTGTCCTGGTGGCTCGCCAGCTGTTTCCAGTGGCCGAGCTGGTCGCCGGTATCTTCCGCGATCCCCAATTCGGTCCAATCCTGCTCGTCGGCCTCGGTGGAACCCTGGTCGAGGTCTTCCAGGACGTCGTGCTCCGGCGGCCACCGATTGACTTCGACGATGCTGTGGGGATGCTGGGCGAGCTGCGTGGGAGAGCAGTGCTGGAGGGGGTGCGGGGGACTCCTCGGGGCGACCTGCATGCCGCCGCCAGCAGCCTCGTGCGCCTCGGCCACATGGCGGTCGAACTCGAGGAGATCAGCGAGGCGGACATCAACCCGCTCTTCGTATTGCCCGATGGCGAGGGCGTGATGGCCGGCGACGCTCTGATAGTTCTGCGCGGCCGTGAACGCACCGCCTCGAACGGGAATCCGGACAGCGAGCTTAGTAGGGGGGATCAGAGTTGAAGCGATTCGAAGGCAGAGTGGCGGTCATCACGGGTGGTGGGCGGGGCATCGGCGCCGGCACGGCGACCCGCCTGGCCGCCGAGGGCGCGGCGGTCGTCGTCTCGGACATGGATGCCGCGGCATCCGAGGAGACCGCGGCGCGGATCACCGCCGCCGGCGGCAGGGCGAAGGGAATCGCCTGCAACGTCACCGACCGGGCCTCGGTCGAGCAGTTGGTGCAGGCCACGACGGCCGAATTCGGGCGCCTCGACGTCCTGGTCTGCTGCGCCGGCGTCATTCGAGACAACCTGATTTACAAGATGTCCGATGACGACTGGGACAGCGTCATCGACATCCACCTGAAGGGCACCTTTTACGCCGCCCGCGAGGCGCAGAGGGTGATGGTCCCGCAGAAATATGGCCGGATGGTCTTCCTGAGCTCAACCTCCGCGCTCGGAAATCGGGGCCAGACCAACTATTCGACCGCGAAGGCGGGCCTCCAGGGGATGGCGCGGACGCTTGCCATCGAGCTCGGCCGCTACAACATCACCGTCAACGCGATCGCGCCGGGGTTCATCGAGAGCGCCATGACGCGGCAGACCGCCGAGCGCATGGGGATGGACTTCGAGCAGTTCAAGACGGGCGCGGCGTCACAGATCCCCGTGCAGCGCGTCGGCCAGCCGGAGGACGTGGCGGCCGCGGTCGCCTACCTGACGAGCGAGGAGGCTGGGTTTGTCAGCGGCCAGGTCCTCTACGTGCGCGGCGGGCCCTAGCCGGCCGAGCGGCGGGCGGGCTCGTGCTTTCTATGGGCCTCGACAAATCGGTTTGTCCAATCGCGCCTCTGCCTCGTATCGGGGTGAGTCATAGCCAGCGAGCCAGGCTCGCATCACCAAAAGCGAGGGGAATACCTACTTGGATGCACAGCACGCGACGGACGCACTTCTCAACTCATTCGCCGGGCGGCGCGGATTTCTGAAGGCCGGTATCGCCGGTGGACTGGGTGTGGCGGGAGTGGGACTTCTCAACCTGCCCGCGCTCGCCAGCACGGACAGCGACATCAAGGCCATCTTCGACATCGCGGTCACCGCCGAGAGATTGGCAGTGACGTTCTACAGCAATGGAATCAAGAACGCCGAGGAATTGGACCTTGACCGGCGCGCGCTCGATTACCTGAAGGCCGCGGCGATCGAGGAGCAAATCCACCTCGACTTCTTCGAGTCAGCCGGCGGGCAGGGCCTGGTCGGCACCTTCAGCTTCCCCAACCCGGACACTTTCACTGACCTCCGGGCGTTCATCGGGACCCAGCAGACCCTGGAGGGCGTCTTCGATGCCGCCTTCATCGCGGCGGTCGGTGACTTCGCCAGGCTGGGAAGGGCTGACCTCGCCCAGATCGCCTGCCAGGTTGCCATGATCGAGTCCGAGCATCGCGTGCTCGGCCGGGCCATCCTCGGCCTGGAGCCGGCGGACAACTGGGCGTATGGGGTCAACTCGCTGCGACACGTGACCGACGCACCGGCTTTGGTCGCCGGGGCCGGCTATTTCAGCCCGGTCGCCGGCAACTCGTACCCGTATGCGCACATCCCGACGGCAGATCCCCGGATCGTGTCGCGCAACCCGGCGCCGACCTACTAAGGAACTCACCGGACGGCAGGGAGGGTCCCAGCTCGGGACCCTCCTCATTCAATACTCCCGGCGGCGGCGTTCCCAGCGGTAGCCGTAGCCGGCCACCGCGACGAGGTGGCCGCCCCGTGCCGGGCCCTCGCCGAGTTTGGCCCGGACCCGCCGCGCCAGCAGGTCCACGCGCTCGGTCGAGATGTCGGCCTCGTAGCCGTAGACCTGGCTCATGATCTGATCGCGGGAGATCGCCACGCCGGCGTTCTGGCAGAGGTATTCGACCAGCTTGAATTCCAGTGGACCGAGACCGACGGCCCGGCCCGCGACCCGAACCTCGCGGGCCGCGAGGTCGACCTCGATGTCGCCGAACCGCTGGCTCCCGTTGGCGGCCGGCTCCGCCGCCGCCGCGGCGACCGCGGACCGAGCCATCTGGATGGCGGCCGCCGACTTGCGCACGTGCGCCTCCACTCGCGCCAGCATCTCGGTCCGCCGAAACGGCCTGGCGATGAAGTCGTCGGCGCCGGAATCCAGCCCTCGGGCCAGGGTCGCCTCATCGTTCCGTTCCGAGAGGAAGATGATCGGCACCAGCGGGTCGCGGGCACGCAGGTCGCGGCAGACGTCGAGGCCCGATCGATCGGGGAGGCCCCAGGCGATCAGCACGGCCGCCGCCCGGCCCTCGGTGGCGCCCGCCAGCCCCTCCGCCGCGGTGGCGCAGATGACCCACGAGAAGCCCTCGGCGTTGAGTGCCTCGGCCACCCGGTTCGCCTCCTCGGCGGAGTTTTCAATTATCACGACGCGACCTCGGTTTCGCATTCAGGCGGGTGAAGTATGGCCGCGCCGGGGCCGGGTCGGGAAGTCCCGCCGTAGGGACGGGCCGGGTCGAGGCGCCTCAGCCCGTACCTTAAGAGGCGATGTCGCAGAGCCGGAGGCGAATTTGAGGGCGGCCTGGCCCGGGCGTCATACCCCCCTCGGCGCCACCTGGGACGGCGAGGGGACCAACTTCTCGATCTTCAGCGAGCATGCCGAATGGGTCGAGCTCGTCCTCTTCGACGACGCCGGTGGGGCGACCGCCTCGTATGAGCTGGCCGAGTACACCGACCTCTGCTGGCACGGCTATGTCCTCGGCGTCGGCCCGGGCCAGCGCTACGGGTTTCGGGTTCATGGTCCGTATCAGCCGGAGAAGGGAATTCGCTGCAACCCATCGAAGCTCCTTTTGGACCCCTACGCCAAGGCGATCGAGGGCCATGTCAAATGGGGTCCGGAGGTATTCGGGTACGTCTGGGGCGAAGGCGAGGAGCGGCGGAGCGAGCTCGACTCGGCGCCCAACATGCCGCGCAGCATCGTCATTGACCCCTTCTTTCCCTGGGGCGACGACCACCGCCCCAACGTCGGCTGGGCCGATACGGTCATCTACGAGGCTCATGTCAGGGGCATGACGATGCGGCACCCGGAGGTGCCCGAGGAGCTGCGCGGCACCTATGCCGGGCTGACCCACCCCGCGATCATCGACCACTTTCAACGACTCGGCGTGACGGCCGTCGAGCTGATGCCGATTCACCACTTCCTCGATCCCCAGCACCTCCTGGAGAAGGGCCTGACCAACTATTGGGGCTACGACTCCATCGGTTACTTCGCGCCTGAGTCCAGGTACAGCTCTGCCGGCGGCGACGGCGGGCAGGTCCACGAGTTCAAGGCGATGGTCAGGGCCCTCCATCGGGCCGGCCTCGAGGTGATCCTGGACGTGGTCTACAACCACACCGCCGAAGGCAATCACATGGGTCCGACGCTGAGCTTTCGGGGTATCGACAACCAGGCCTACTACAAGCTGGTCGAGGATGACCCCCGCTATTACTGGGACGTCACCGGCACCGGCAACACGCTCAACGTCGGCTACCCGCAGACGCTCCAGATGATCATGGACAGCCTTCGCTATTGGGTGATCGAGATGCACGTGGACGGGTTTCGCTTCGACCTCGCCTCGGCACTCGCCCGCCAGTTCTACGAGGTCGACCGGCTGTCGGCCTTCTTCGACATCATCCACCAGGATCCGGTGCTCTCTCAGACGAAGCTGGTCGCCGAGCCCTGGGACGTTGGCCAGGGCGGTTACCAGGTCGGCAACTTCCCGGTCCGTTGGGCCGAGTGGAACGGCCGCTACCGCGACGCCGTCCGCGACTATTGGCGAGCCCAGTCAGGTGGGGTGAGCGAGCTCGCCTACCGGCTGACCGGGTCCTCCGACCTCTACCAGGGGGATGGCCGGCGCCCCTCCGCGAGCATCAACTTCGTCACCTGCCACGACGGCTTCACGCTTCGCGACCTGGTCTCCTACAACGACAAGCACAACGAGGCCAACGGCGAGGAGAGCCGGGATGGAGCCGACGACAACCGCTCGTGGAACTGCGGCGCCGAGGGCGACACCGATGATCCCGCGATCATCGAGCTGCGCGGCCGCCAGATCCGCAACTTCATAGCCACGGTGCTGCTCTCCCAGGGCTGCCCGATGATCGGCCACGGCGATGAGCTGGGCAGGACGCAGCGAGGCAACAACAACGCCTACTGCCAGGACGACGAGATCTCATGGATCGACTGGGAGCAGGCCGATCAGAAATTGATCGAATGGACCCAGCGGCTGATCAAGCTGCGCCGCCAACAGCCGGCCCTCCACCGCCAGCGCTTCTTCGTCGGAGCGGTGGGCCGCGGCCAGCGGCGCAAGGACATCGTCTGGCTGCGCCGCGACGGCCAGGAGATGCGCGATCCGAACTGGCGCAACCAGAGCCTGGTTTCGATTGGAATGCTGCTCAACGGTGACCTGATCCCCGATCGGTCAATGCGAGGCGAGCCGATCCGCGGGGACACCCTGCTGGTGATCCTCCACGCCGGTCACGATCCGATCGATTGGAAGCTGCCCGCCGATTGGGGGAGCCGTTGGGAGGTGATCCTGGACTCCGCCCGCCCCGAGGAGACGCCGGGCCGGCGCCGATGCCGGGCGTCGGAGATGCTCCAGGTGGCTCCGCGCTCCCTCGCGGTGCTCCGCCGACTTCGCTGATCGCCCCGGCGAGAGTGGATTCGCACTTCGTGATACCGCGGCAACAACAGGTGCAACAACAGGTGAACAACAGGTGCAACAACAGGTGCAACAACAGGTGCAACAACAGGTGCAACAACAGGTGATAGTCGGGGAGCAACAAGAAGTGTAGGAGCTGTCCACAGCCTTGACAAAGCTGTGGAAATGCGCCTCAGCAATCAGTCTTGGCCTCAGACTTGGAGCAGGCTGACGTCGACGTCCCGAAAGCGAGACGGTGGTTCGACGTGGTGGTCGTGAAGCTCCTTCAACAGGGCCAGGATGAAGCGCGCGCCGGCCAGGTTCACCCCGTGCCTTCGGGTGAGCTTCTGGATGGCCTGGAGCTTCATGACGTCACGGGGAGAGTAGCGTCGGCGATTGGTGGGCGTGCGCTGAGGCTTGATCATCTCGAGCTGCTCGTAGACCATCAGGGTGCGCGGGTGCGCATCCAGCATCTCGCTGGCCACACCCAACGTGTAGATGGGCTTGTCCAGGTCCAGGCGGGGATAGTCATTGCGGTTGGAAACGTGTTTTTGCATCGCCATGCTAATAGACCATTAACCCTTCTTGTTGCTGTAAGTAAACATTATAGTAAATGTGCGGACAAGGGAACCGACAGGGCGCGTCAGGCTTCGGATTCGACCCGGCCCAAGTTCAATCGGTCATCGAGGCGAGCCCATCGCTCGCAGCGGCGAACATGGCCCAGGAGGTCCTCCAGCTGCGTCATCCGATCCGGGGGGAGGTCGGCCTCGAGCACGGACCACTGCGCTTGGAAGTGGGCCATCAGGCTCGGCCGGCCAGTCCGCGGCTGCGACAACTTCATTATACTGGCGCGGTGCTTCATGTGATAGTTACGATATCAGGTTACGTCTCAAATTGACAGAGTCGGCACTTTGAGGGACGGTTGGTAGCGTGAAGGCAGGCCGTTCAGGCACTCAGCGTTCGGCCGCCTTGACCTCATTTCATGCCGTGACCGTGGCGATGGTGGCCAGCCTTGACCTCGACGAGACGCTCAAGGCGGTGGCCCAGGCCACAACCGCCGTGCTGAACGCGGACATCGCCGCCATCTTTCTGCTGGATGACGCCACCGGCGAGCTTGTCTCGCGCGCCGTGCATGGCGGAACCTCGAGGGATTGGGATACCCTCCGACTCGGTACCGACAAGGGCCTCAACGCGCGATCGTTCAAGATCGGCGAGCTGCAGCGAATCGACGATCTGAGTCTCGTCCCGCGATCCAGCCACCAACCCGCCGTCCATCGGATCCTGGCCGAAGAGCCCCTCGGATCTGCGGTCACGGCCCCGATTCGACGGCGCGGGGCATTGATCGGCACGATCGGGGTGTACCGACGGGAGGTCAAACGATTCGACGCCGAGGAGGAGTTCCTCCTCGCGCTCCTCGCCGATCAGGCGGGCATCGCCCTCGACAATGCGCTGACCCACGCTGAGCTCCAGGCGACGCGCGAGCGCCTGCAATCGGTCGTGGAGGCCTCGGACGCGATCTGGAACGCCGCCTCCTTTGATGATGTCGCCGATCGCGTCATCGAACAGGCCACCCGCCTGCTCCCCGAGGTCGCCTGCCTCATCGGCGTGGTACCGGCGGACCAGCCCCATCTGCTGGAGTTCGTGGCCGGCACGCCGGGCTGGGCGGCGGGCATCGTGAACAGCAGCCATGTCCTGGCCGAGACCAACCTGAGCCGGGTTGTGATCGCGGAGGGAAGGGTCATCGAGTCGGACTCCTTTTCGAAGGCGAGCCCTGTGGCAGCCCAGATGACGAGCGGCACCGGGATCGACACCGTTCGCCTCATCCCGCTCGGCGAGGCCCTGCCAGATGGGCGTTCGGGTCTCGGTGTGCTCGGGTTCTACCGGGAGGGGAGTCATCCCTTCAGCGCTGTCGAGCGGGAGTTGATGGATGGTTTCGGCCGACGCGTCAGCGTGTCTCTGCAGCGAGCGGAGCTGCTCCGGCTCGCCGAGATCACCAGTGCCCGGCTCCAGCTCGCAATCGATGTGGCGGCCGACCTGAGCGCCTCCCTCGACACGAGCGAGGTCATCCGCACAGTCCTGGTCCGGGCGGTCAGTGCCGGCCATGCCGACCGAGCGGTGCTGCTTCGGATCGACGGCGGCGAGACGGTGGTGGAGGACTTCTTCGATGTCAGCGGGGCCCGCGACATCATCGGTTACCGGCATCTGATCAACCGCCAGCCATTGATGCAGGCGTCCGTCACGACGCGAGCGCCGGTCGTCGGCGGGCGCTATGACGTGAGTCAATTGGGACCGCAGCTGGGCAGCGTGCTCGCGGAGGTGCTTCACACAGCGACCATCCCGCTGGTGCTCGAAGGCGAGGTCACAGCTGTCCTCGTGCTCAGTCGGCGCAGTGACCAGCCCTTCCTGGCCGGTGACGTGGCCCTCTTCCAGCTGATCGGTAACCAGGCGGTGCTCGCCCTCCGCAATGCTCGGCTGTTCGCCCAGGCGAAGGAGGTGACGCGGGCACAGAGCGATTTCTTGAACATGGCGGCGCACGAGCTGCGAACGCCGCTCTCGGTCATCGCCGGGTACGTCTCCATGATGGAGGACGGCACGCTGGGCGCCTTTCCGCCGGCCTGGACCAAGCCCCTCGAAACTCTCCGCAGCAAGAGCGCGGAGCTGGAGGCGCTGATCGGCGAGCTGCTCATCGCTTCACGGCTCGAGGCCGGCACGATGCCGTTTCGCGTCCAGGAGATCGACCTTCGGGTTGTGGCGTCCGCCGCAGTGGAGCGGGTCGGCCCTCGGGCGCGGCTCCTCGGTGCCCGTGTCGACGTGCGGCTCCCGACCGAGGAGATCCTGGTCGAGGCGGACCCCGAGCAGGTGGGCCGAATCCTCGACAACCTGCTCAACAACGCACTCAGCTACAGCTCCGGGATTGCCGAGGTGACGGTGACCGTGCGTGGCGGCGGGGACCCAACGATCTCGGTTCGAGACCGGGGCCACGGAGTGCCGACGGAGCTTCAGGAGAGGATCTTCGAACGCTTCTTCCGGGTTGATGATCCCTCGATTCGGCACGTGCCCGGCACGGGACTCGGCCTTTACATCAGCCGCCAGCTGGCGGAGCGGATGGGCGGCCGCCTGGTCCTCAAGAGGAGCGCCCCGGGTCGGGGCAGCACCTTCACCGTGCGCCTTCCTCCCGCTGGCCGCGGGTCGGCACCGGCTCAGTAGGGTCGCGCCACCTCGCCGCCGGCAATTGCGAGAGCCAGCGCGGCCGCGATGTGGGAGAGGTGGGTGAGGGCCTGGGGGAAATTGCCCAGCATCCGGTCGGCGTCGGTGTCGTACTCCTCGGCGAAGAGGCCGAGTTCGCTGGAGGTGGCGGCGGCCCGGTCGAAGATGGCCTGCGCCTCGCCCAGCTTTCCCTGCCGGGCGAAGACCTCCGCGAGCCAGAAGGTGCAGGCGAGGAAGGTACCCTCCTTGCCCTTCAAGCCGTCATCGGTCCTCTCGACCTCGTAACGCTTGATGAGGCCGTCCTGCTCCAGGTCCGTGCGGATCGCCTCGGCGGTTCGGATCATGCGCGGGTCGTCGTAGGCCACAAAACCAACCATGGGCAGGATCAGCAGCGCCGCATCCATCTGGCGTGAGCTGAAGGACTGCACGAAGACCTTCCGCCGGCGGTCGTACCCCTGGCCTTCGATCGCCGAGCGGATCGCCGTGCGAGTTTTCTCCCATCGGCCCAGGGGCGCCTTCCGCAAACACTCCCGGGCCAGGGCCAGGCCGCGATCGAGCGCCACCCAGCACATCACCTTGGAATGGACGAAGTGCTGGGCCGGCCCGCGCACCTCCCAGATGCCCTGGTCGGCGTCCTGCCAGCGTTCGGCCGATACCTCGACCAGGTCGACCAGGAAGCGCCAGTAGTCGTCATCCGGCGAGTGGCCGCGGGAATGCCACCGCCAGGCCAGGTCGAGAAGGGTGCCGTAGGCGTCGAGCTGCAGCTGTCGGGAGGCGGCGTTGCCGATCCGGACCGGGCGGGCGCCGCCGTACCCCGCCAGCGGCAGCACGATCTCGGTCAGCCTCCGCTCCCCGCCAACGCCGTACATGATCTGGAGGTCGCGAGCGCTGCCGGCGGCGCTCCGCTGCACGAACCGCCGGAAGCCGTCAGCCTCGTCGTAGCAGCCGATGTCCGCCAGCGCCCTGACGCTGAAAGCCGAATCTCGGATCCAGCTGAACCGGTAATCCCAGTTCCGCTCGCCCCCCGCCGTCTCAGGCAGGGAGGTGGTGGCCGCCGCCGCCATCGCTCCGGTGGGGGCGAAGGTAAGTCCTTTGAGGGTGATCGCCGAGCGAACGACGCCCGGCCGGTGCGCCCCCGTCAGGTTGATCTGTTTGGTCCAGCGCCGCCACCACCGGACGGTTTCCAGGACACGCTCGTCCAGCTCGGCCGCATCGGGCAGATGGGGCAGCTCGAACTCCAGCTCTTCCGGCCGGACGAAGGAGATCGAGAGCCTCATCCGCCGCTCAGCGGCGAGGCTGAATCGCGCCCCCAGGGCATGCGCCTGCGGATCGGGCTCCAGTGTCACGTCGGAGGTGAGGAGGATCCCGTCGTTGCCGCCGATGGCGGAATGGCAGCGGAGCGAATGGCGCCGGAGCCAGGGTTTAACCTCGCCGTAATCGAACCTCGGCTCGACGCGGACGTCGAACTCGACCCGGCCCCGCATGCCCTCCAGGACCCGGATCAGCTGCAGGTGCGGATTCATCCGGCCGCCGGTGTGCATCGCGAAACAATCGATCAGCCTCGCCTCGCCACCGTCGGTACGGAAGGTCGTTTCAAGCACCAGGGTGTCTTCCCGGTAAGCCTGGAAGCTGGTCGCGGCGGGGTCCACCGGGGCAACCGCGCAGTGGCCTCCTCGCTCCCAATCCAGCAGCCTGCCGAAGATGCTCGCCGCATCCACCCGGGGCATGCAGCACCAGTCGATCGAACCGGTGCGACTGACCAGGGCCATCGAATGGCAATCGCTGATGAAGGCGTAGTCGGCGATGGGGGGATACGGCTCACTGACGGGGGCTGCCCTTTTTGAGCGCGGCAAGTTGCGGTAAGTCTCCCCGATTCCGGCCCTCCAACCCGCGGTTAGCCATAATCGTGGCGATGGGGATGCCGAAGGGAGTCGAGATCATGGCGCCGGTGCCGGTCGAGCTCGAACCGGTCCTCACCAGCGAGGCGCTCGGCCTGGTCGCCTCATTGCAGCGCGAGTTCAACGCTCGCCGCCGGGAGCTGCTCGACCGGCGAAAAGCCCGGCAGGCCCGGCTCGACGCCGGCGAGAAGCCCGATTTCCTGGCGGAGACCAGGGCGGTCCGCGACGACCGCGAGTGGCAGGTCGCGCCGATTCCAGCTGACTTCCGTGACCGTCGGGTTGAGATCACCGGACCGGTGGAGCGCAAGATGATGATCAACGCGCTCAACTCCGGGGCGAAGGTTTTCATGGCGGACTTCGAGGACTCCAACTCGCCGACCTGGCTCAACGTGATCCAGGGGCAGCGCAACCTCAGCGACGCCATCGAACGGAAGATCACCTTCCGCAACCCCGACGGCAGGAGTTATGAGCTGAACCAGGAGGTGGCGACGCTGGTCGTGCGACCGCGTGGCTGGCATCTTCCCGAGCGGCACGTCCTCGTTGACGGCGAGCCCGTCTCCGGGTCCATCTTCGACTTCGGGCTCCACATGTTCCATAATGCCCGCCGTCTGCTGGAGGGGGGCAGCGGTCCCTACTTCTATCTGCCCAAGCTCGAAAGCCATCTCGAGGCCCGGCTCTGGAATGACGTCTTCAAGTTCACCCAGGACGCCATCGGCGTGCCCCAGGGCAGCGTGCGGGCGACCGTCCTCATCGAGACGATCCTCGCCGCCTTCGAGATGGAGGAGATCCTCTATGAGCTGCGGGAGCACTCCAGCGGCCTCAACGCCGGCCGCTGGGACTACATCTTCAGCCTCATCAAGAAGTTCCGAAACCGCTCCGACATGGTGCTCCCCGACCGTGCCCAGGTGACCATGACCGTGCCCTTCATGCGCGCCTACACCGAGCTGCTGGTGCGAACCTGCCACCGCCGGGGAGCCCACGCGATGGGCGGGATGGCGGCCTTCATCCCGAGCCGCAAGGACGCCAAGGTCAACGAGACGGCGCTCGCCAGGGTCAGGGAGGACAAAATTCGCGAGGCCAACGACGGCTTCGACGGCACCTGGGTGGCCCACCCCGATCTCGTGCCTGTGGCGCTCGAGGTGTTCGACGGTGTCCTTGGCGCGCGGCCCAACCAGATCGAACGCAAGCGGGAGGACGTTACGGTGACGGCCGAGCAGCTGCTGGATTTCCGCGTGCCGGGCGGCCAGGCCACCCAGGAGGGACTGCGCAACAACGTCAGCGTGGCCATCCAGTACCTCGAGTCGTGGCTCCGCGGCAACGGCGCCGTGGCCATCTTCAACCTGATGGAGGACGCCGCCACTGCCGAGATCTCCCGCTCGCAGGTCTGGCAATGGCAGCGCAACCAGGTCAGGCTCGACGACGGCTCACCGGTCACGCCGGACCTGGTCCGCGAGATCGAGGAGGACGAGCTCGCGAAGATCCGTGAGTCAGCCGGTGGCGAGGCGTTCGACAAGGGGCGTTTCGGGGAAGCGCGCCGGCTCTTCGAGGAGGTCGCGCTGGCTCGCGAGTTCGATGAGTTCCTCACCCTGCCCGCCTACAAGCAGATCGACTAGGGGACTGTAACGGCTGAATGAGGTACAGGCCGAAGGCGCGCAGCGGCCCGGCTCCCTGGGGCGTCGGATGGACCTCATTTAATCGTTACAGTCCGCCGGCGCGGGCATCGCCCGCTCGGCGGGCGCAGGCGAGCGCCAGAAGCCCGAAGAGCGCCAGCGAGGCGAACGGGATCCGATAGCCGCCGGTTACGTCGACCAGGAGGCCGAAGAAGGGTGGCGTGAGGATCACGCCCACATAGCTGGCGGTCAGCGCCAGGCCGGCTGCCGAACTGGAATGCTCTCGGCCCGCGAGCTCAGCCACCAAAGTCATCGAGACTCCGCTCCAGCCGACCGCCGAAAACCAAGCAGGACCATCACGAGTGCTACCAGAGGTAAGGGCGTGTTCGCGGGAGCGAAGGTGAGAACTGCACTGCCCACGATCGCGGCGGCGGCCATCAGGACCAGGACAGGTTCCCGACGGGCGCCGAACAGGCGGTCACTGAGCACCCCGCTCACGACCCGCGCGACCACGCCACTGACCTGGGCAAGGGCGAGCATCTCGCCGGCGAGCACCAATGGGTAGCCGAGTGCGCGGTGGAGGTAGAGGACGAGAAAACCCACCAGCGACAACTGAATGCCGGCCATGAGGGCGGCAAAGCCTCCGACCGCAAGGAGGCGGGGGTCGCGGATCAGCTCGGCCAGGCCACCGCTCCGCCGCGTTTCCGGGGCGTGGCCGCCGGGCGCGTCCCGATAGATCGCGAAGGCCAGGACGCCGCAGATCACGGTGATGATCCCGATCAAGCGCAGGCTGCCGCGCCAGCCCGCCTGGCTCACGCCAAGCGGCACCGCGATGGCAACGATGAAACCGGCCAGCGGCAGCCCGGTCTGCTTGATGCTCATTGCCGAGCCCCGGTTGGCCGGCCCGAACCACTCCATCACCGCCCGCGTGGTGGGCGGCAGTGCGATTCCATTGCCGATCCCGGCCACCGCCATGAACGCAAGCAGGAGTTCGAAGCTGGTCGCGGCGGAGGCGGCCACCAATCCGATCGCGATGAGCGCCGGACCGGCCAGGAAGAGGCGGCGCGGCCCCCATCGGTCCGCAGCGGTCGCCGCAAGGAGAAGGGTGGAGATCGCGCCAAGCGAAAACGCCGTGATGATCAGGCCGAACTGCGCCGCGGAGAGGGCGAGGTCGCGTCCAAGTACGGGTGCCAGTGGCCCGATGCTGCTGTTGCCGAGCGAAGCCGCAGTTTGAACCAGGAGGCTCACTCCCAGCATCACCGTGGCGCGGCCCATGGTTCGATTCAGAGGTGCAGCCGAGCGCGCCACTGAGGCATCATCGCCGATTCAGCGAAGCTCGGCTCCTAGCGTTGTGACGGTGTCGTGGTGCCCAGGGACCACTCGATGGCGGGCGGTAGGACGCGCCCGCAGATCGGGTTGCCGCGGGCATCCGTTGTGTCGATCGTCGCAACCACGGCCTCGCCGGTGACCAGCGCTTGTTGGGGCAACTCGGCCGGCAGGTCCGAGAGAAAGATCTTGGCCCGTCTAAAGAGTGTGAACGAGCCTCCCGCAGCCACCGTTCCCCAGTTCAGATAGAGGAAGCGATTCCCGCGACCTCCCTGCACCAGCGCTCCTTTGAAGTCCAATGCTCCGTCCGGAACCGTCACAGCCTGCACTGGGATGAACCACCTTGCCTCATCGGCATCGGCTGGCACCAGGTCGATGGCCTGGCCGCGCAAACCGGGCCCGACATGCACGTTCTCGTAACCCACGCCCGAGGGATCCGGCCGGCAACTCCTGCCGGGCAGATTGCGAGCCTCGATCTCCACGGTCACAGTAGGGACGTGGCCGGAGACGAACGCTACCCTGCCCATCGTCGGCAGCGTAGCGCAACTCCGCCCCCGGTCCGCTGGCCGAATGGAAGTCAATGGTGCGCTCGATTGCCGCGGTTGCCGGCTGCGTCCGCCTGATCGGAATCCAACTTAAAATCGGCCGGTGACCGCGGAGATTGCCGTTGGTCCCGGACTCTTCGGGCCAGGCGGACCTCGTGTGCTTAAATCGCGGACTGCCAACGGAAGGGCTGTTGCTGAGATTGTTATGCGCCTCCGGCCAACCTCTACCCCGCCGGTACGGCTTTTGAATCACGAATGGGGTTGAGGTGGAGAGGATGGGCTTTGTTGCCGTCGTTGTGCTTGCCGTCATCGGTCTGGTCGGCCTGCTGAGCTCCATCCGCATCGTGCAGCAGTACGAGATGGGGGTCCACTTCCGACTGGGCAGGGTGATCGGGGTCCGGGCTCCGGGACTGCGGCTCATCGTGCCGGTTGTCGACGTCCTGCGCCGGGTGTCGCTGCGCATTGTCACAATGCCGATCCAGTCGCAGGGGATCATCACCCGCGACAACGTCAGCATCGATGTTTCGGCGGTCGCCTATTTCAAGGTCGTCGACGCCGTGAAATCGGTCGTGGCGATCGAAAACGTTGGTGCGGCAATCAACCAGATCGCTCAGACGACCCTGCGTAAGGTGGTCGGCCAGCACACACTCGACGAGACGCTGGCTGAAACCGACAAGATCAACCGAAGCATTCGAGAGATCCTCGATGTCGCCACTGCAGATTGGGGTCTCTTGGTCACTCTCGTGGAGCTGAAGGACATTCAGCTACCGGACAGCATGAAGAGGGCAATGGCTCGGCAGGCGGAGGCCGAGCGGGAGAAGCGGGCCAAGATCATCGCCGCCGATGGTGAAGCGCTCGCGGCAGACAGGCTGGCGGCCGCCGCCGACATCATGATGGCGCACCCCCTGGCTCTCCAGCTCCGCAACCTTCAGACTCTCGTGGAGATCGGGGTGGACAAGAACACCACGGTGGTCTTCCCGGCGCCGTTGATGAGCACGATCCAGGAGCTCGGCGCATTCCTCGCCCGCGAGACAGCTGGCGCCGGCACGACCGCGCTCGCCTCGGCCCCACCGCCGGATACCGCGAGCGGCGGCCCGGCTCGAGGACGCCGCGCTTGACGCCGGATTCGAGAGGGACGATGGTGCTCCAGCGGTGAGCGACCCACTCTTTCAGGCTCTTGATTACATCTACTCGCCGAGTGCAGATGTCGCGGCTGAACTCGTCGAGCTCGAGACTGTGCTCGGCGCACGAGTCGCGTTCGCGATCGAGGAGATGGGGACCCGGGTTGCCATGGTCGAGTTGGCCGATGGCCCGCCGCACTTATTGCTGGCGGGACACCTTGAGGGGGATCGAGAGGTCCTGGTCTATCGGGTGGCGGACCTCCAGGGGACGCTGGGCACGCTTCGCGACAGGGGTTGGAAGCAGGGTCGGATGATCGAGCTGCCAATAGGTCCGGCATGCACTTTCACAACACGGGGTGGGCGGCGACTCGCGATTTACGAAAGCACGCGTCCGGACGTGGTTCGACACTTTCAAGGTAGGCGCGACTTCTGAAATCAAGACCGAATCGGCTGCAAGTCCGCCATACAGAGCGGCGGTGCCAAGTAGCCTGGCAACACCAAAACTTTACTTGTTGCGTTCCTCCTCGCTCTGCCTCACCATTCGTTTCGGCCCCGAGGGACACGTTCGAAGGAAGCAGACGGAAGTCGCAAGACTGAGGTCGGTTTTCGGCGAGGCGATTCGTCGGGGTCACTTCTTTTTCCGCCTGTGGTCGAGCGAAGTTCGACGCTTTTCAGGCCATCGGAGAGCACAGCTCAACCAGCAGTCCGTTCAGATCGCGAAAGTAAGCGACTGTCTGGCCCCAGGGTTTCTGAGCCGGCGGCGAAACCTCCGTGGAACCGGCGGAGATCGCTTGCGCGAAGGCCTCTGGAACGTTGTCGTCCACAAGACCAGTTCCAGGGCCGGAGGGGAATCCGCTGCCCGCGTGTGGCTCCTACTCTCGTTGGGGCGGGGCGTTCCCCGGCCGAACCTTCACATTCTGTATGCCCACGGCATTCACGAGGGCCCCGAGAATGAGCAGGGCTGCCCCAACCAGCATGGCAATGTGGAAAGACGCGGTGGAGGCCTCTCGCACCACGCCGACCAGGCTTGCGTCGAGGGGCATGTTGAGTGGGCTGACAAGAGCCCGGACGGCGGGGGAAGAGAGCTCCCGGTTCTTGATGCTGCCAGCGAGGTGGTTGTAGAAGCTGGCTGTGATTACAACGAAGATCCCCGCCCCCGCCAGTTGCGGCCCGACCCGGGAGATCGCATTGTTGATCGCTGAGCCGACTCCCGAGTTGCGAACCGGGATGGCGGCCATGAGGGCGGTCGTCAGCGGCGCGACCATGATCGTCAGCCCGATCCCGAAGAGGATGCCGAAGGGCAGAAAATCGACCAGGTAGGACAGCGGCGGCAGAAAGCTGGCCGGCGATCCCGGCGCAAGCTGCCAGGGTGAGCTGCTGGCGGGGACTCGCGCCAGCCAGAGGATGCTCAACGCCATGATGGCCGGCCCAACCACCATGAACCAGCGGGGTCCGTAGCGGGAGGCAAGTGCGCCAAAGCGAGCGGAGAAGAAGATTAGGAACAGCGTTCCCGGGATACCAGCGATCCCAGCACCAGCGGCGGTGTAGCCAAGGCTGCCCTGCTGGAAGAGGGTGACGTAGTAACCCATTACGTAAAGCGCCCCATAGATCAGAAGCGTTGAAATATTCGTGATTGTGAAGTTGCGCGATCGGAAAAGATGAAGCGGGATCAGTGGGTTCGCGCTCCTGGCCAGGTAGACGGGCAGCGCGATCGTGGCAAGCGCCCCCACCGCGAGAGCGAGGTAGCCGACCGGGTCGCGCCACTCTCGCTGCTGACCGTGGATGGTGCCGAACCCAAGCGCGCCCACGGCCAGCCCCACGAGCCCGGCACCCACCCAATCAACTCTCGCCGTTGCTTCATCGTCTCGGCTCTCAGGTACATGCAGGTACGTGGCCCATAAGGCGATCGCAATGAGCGGAACGTTGATCAGGAAGGCGGCGCGCCACGTGATGGTGTCCACCAGGAGGCCGCCGATGACGGGCCCCAGGATGGTTGTCGCCCCCGACGCCCCTGCCCAGGTGCCAAAGGCGCGGCCCCGATCCTCACCCGAAAAGCTGGCCGTGATCAACGCCAGAGAGCCGGGAACCAGCATTGCTCCAGCCGCGCCCTGGAGGATACGGAAGGTGATCAGGAGCTCCATGTTCGGCGCCAGACCGCAGAGGACCGAGGTGACCAGGAAGCCCGCCAGGCCGAGGGCGAACATCCGCCGCCGACCGTAGAAGTCGTTGAGCGCGCCGGCCGGGATCAAAAGCGCGCTGAGTGTCAACAGGTAGGCGTTGTAAACATAGGATTGCCCCTCGAGCACGCCCACAAAAGTCCGGGGCAGATCGCGCCCGATGCGCGGCAACGCCACGTTGACGACGGTTGAGTCCAGGAAGACGATGCCGGAACCGAGGACCGCCGCGACCAGGACCCAACGCTTGGCGGACATCGCCTCCTCCTGACTACCGAAAATACCGGGGAAGTTCAGGGTTTGGAACTGGCCGGGTCGACGACCTATTTCTGTGGAACCATGACTTTCCCTTCGGTCAGCCGCCCTCACGAGATCCATCAAGGTCAGGAGGTCGCATGAGGTCGATCGTGCTGCGTGAAGGCATCCTCGGGGCGGTTGTGCTGTCCGCCTTTGTCGTGGTGTTCGCGGTGTTGGGTCTCACGCCGTCGCTGAGGTGGATTCCGGAGGCGCCACTGCTGATGGCGGGAGTGCTGGTACCTGCGTCGATCCTTGTCATCACGGGCTACCGCGCCGCCCGAAAAGGGGTACTGGTCGGAGGCGGTGGGTTGGCCGGGCTCCTCTGCGGCGCCATTGCCGGCATGGTGGGCGGTTTTGCCTACCTCGCTCATGGCAAGTCTCCAATCAATGTCCTGGCGGGGCTCATCCTGGGTGCCACGGGGGGCGCCCTGCTGGGAGGTGCCGGGGCAGCCTGGAGTCGAAGGGGCGGTTAGAGCCCGAGGCGGGCCAACGTGGCGGGCCGACCAGCAGCACCAGGATCACGGCGACCCCCAGCTCGGTGATCACAGTCGCGCCCGCGGCCACATCCTTGACCTTGCCGATCATGGGGTGCGGCTCCGGGTGAAGGTGGTCGCAGAGCATCTCGATTGACGTGTTCAGCGTTTCCACCGCCAGCACGACGGTGCCCGCCCCAACCAGCAGGGCGATCTCGTAGAGCGGTAGCCGCAGCGCCACGCCGACTCCGGCCAGGATCGCGACAACCGCGATCCCCAGCTTGATCGAGGGAGTTCGGGGCGCCACCCAGGCCAGGCCCTTGGCGGCGTTATAGGCGCTCTTCAGCGCGTTCCAGGATCGGTCCCGCTTGGAGGCCGTCGAAACCCCGCGCTCTATCTCCATGACAGAAAGTCATTTTATAACGAGACACTCAGCAATTAGCCAGTCTAGTTGTACATGTCTGAGGTTCCCAGATTCGCCATTGGGGGCATCATGGATAACGTGGGTACGACTTCCGAGCCAGTGACAGGCCCGAGCCGCCTACTCATCGAGCGGTTCTACGCCGCCTTTGCCGCCCGCGACGGCGCTGCGATGGCTGCCTGTTACAGCAGGGAGGCCAGCTTCGACGATCCTGTGTTCCCTGGATTGAAGGGTCGCGAGGCGGGTGCGATGTGGATATACCTCACAGGTCGCTCTTCCGACCTGCGCGTCGAGCTGCTCGAGCACGATGCCGACGAGACGCGAGGGTCGGCGCATTGGGTGGCGCACTACACGTTCACGCAGACCGGCCGCCAGGTCGTCAACGATGTTCGCGCTGAGTTCCGGTTCGCCGATGGTCTCATCGTGCAGCACCGTGACGAATTCAGTTTTTACCGCTGGGCGAGCCAGGCCCTGGGCCCGGCCGGCCTTCTCCTGGGGTGGACGCCGATGCTGCGCTCGTCAGTTCAGCGGCAGGCTCGCCAGGGGCTCGACAAGTTCCTGGCCGCGGGCTGACCATGGTGATCGTCACCGGGAGTGCCAGGATCAGGGCCGACAACCTGGCCGAGGCGCTCATCCTCTGCCTCGCCCATGTGGATCGCTCGCGCTCCGAGGCTGGTTGTCTGGCGCACGCGGTGCACCAGGATGCGCAGGATTCCACCCGGCTCTTCTTCTTCGAGCGGTGGGCGGACCGTGCCGCACTCGCAAGGCACTTCGCGGTCCCGGAGTCGGGCCGCTTCGTGGCGGCGCTTTCGCGGCTGGCCGAGTCGCCCCCGGAGCTGGCAGTCTACGAGGCGGAGGCGGTCGCCCTCCCAATCCCGCCGCCGCACTAGTGGACTGTAACGGTCAAATGAGGTACATCCGCCGC
>JRHI01000536.1_pt1 | contig 40364 bp, 32 predicted proteins | sample 215371 | NCBI WGS metagenome assembly JRHI01 (sample SAMN02929681, study PRJNA255918) | sediment metagenome | biome: cave system; feature: Ice Cave; material: Sediment; isolation source: sediment from deep within a dark volcanic ice cave with no known source of... ... | reverse complement strand
GAAGCTTCCCAAGCTTCGGACGTGGGTTCGATTCCCATCGCCCGCTCCATGATTTAAATGGAGCTTGTTTAGAATCGATACTGTTCTGCATTCAATCTAGTCTTATTCTCGCGTTGACTAGTCATCGTGTTATTTTTCGAGAAGCTCGGGCAGCCCTTCGCACAACAACACAGTTACCCCGACTGGATCGAACATCGATACATGCCGAACATGGTAACTAATTAGGTACAAACTGCACACCTGAACGGAGCTGTTTTCACCAACTCATTCATAAGACAAGGTAAACTGCTCTTCCACCAACGGTCACCAAAGTGCACGTACCGTCATGGGGATTTCTGCAAAATCACGTTACAGATGGCTTTCAAGTTTTAAGCCTCTCCAAATTGACTTAATACGACGAAAAGAGAATTGATAATGAACCGATTGGTTCTAGTCCTCGCATTCGTAGTACTCGTCTGCACTCCCGCAGCGCGGGCTGATAATTTCGTAAACGTTACTTTCGATCCTGTTACCTTTGCGCCGATGACCGATGCCACCCACGTATTCGGGACAGAAACCATTGGATTGAGCTTCACTTGGGACACCACCACGCAAGTCCTGTCTGACATTACAGTGTTTGCGACCGGTCCCTGGTGGAATGGAATTTCAGAAATTCCGGGTACCCTGGCCTTGGACAGTCAGAATCCGGATGGAAGCATCGACCGCTTCGATATATTCAGTCCAACCGGGGACCTTTTCCAGGAAAACATTGGAAACCACGGCGGTCTTTTTGGCGCGATACTGAGCACTCCCGGAACCTATCGAACCGACCTGTTTTTCTTTTGCGCTGAGTGCGTACTTAATGCTCAAGATTTCAAACCCGGCACGGCAACCGTTACTCCCGTGACTGAACCTGGTACGCTCGCTCTCGTAAGCCTCGGCCTCGTCGGATTTTTCGCGCGCAAACGCAAAAAACCGTCCATCTCCGCGGACTGGGAACCTCTCGCGTAACTTTATATCCACCTCTTTTTTTTCAGGTAAGTTTTATCACCTTGCCGGGCGCGATAACTTCCCCGCCTGGACTCCCACGCGCGACAATCTGAGCAACACATGTGGCTGGGCCTTAACTCACGCCCCACTTTTCTTGACAGACTTCATCCAGTATGTGCATATATCCCCCGAAGTTACACACGAGGGAGTCCCATGGCTGCTTTCTGCTCGAGGTGCGGAGCTGAACTTTCCGCGGATACTAGATTTTGTCAGAGTTGTGGAGCACCAATGGTCCCTGCGGCTGCACCGCTAACGCCAGCAGCCCCGGCGCCGGCCGTAGCTACTGCGAGTTCCGGCGGAGCACTAAAAATTATCCTGATTGTAATTGCCGTTATCGGGGGGCTTGGCATTCTGACCGCCGCGGCCGCCATGTTTGGCCTGTGGCGCGTCTCCAAGTCCGTCAACGTAGACCGTTCCGGTGGCGTAACCATATCCACCCCGGGTGGAAAGTTTTCCGCTGGCAAAACTCCGGCTAACGTATCGGAAGCGGAGATCGGCGCTCCTATCTATCCGGGCGCGACCTCCGTCGAAGGCGGCATCAAATTTGGCGCGGCCAGCGGCTCCATGGCCACATATGCCTTCAAAACCTCCGATTCCGTGCAGCAGGTTCTCGCCTTTTATCGCGACAAGTTCGGGCCGAAAACCGCCGTGATGGAAACGCCGGAAGGCTCCATGGTGACCGGCGCTAAGAACGACAACGAAGGTATTATGGTCACCATCGGCCGCGACGAAGAGGATGGCAAGACCTCTATCGCCATCACCCACACCACCGCGACCAAAGAGCAGTAAATCAGTCTCTTCGAACGGAACCGTCGAAATAAAAAGCAACACACTCCAATAATCCGGCAGCAACAAATAACGTCACGAAAATACGAAAGCGCCCCACTGGGGGGCGCTTTCGCTAAACGGTAGGCATTTCGGGTAAGCCCCCTTTTTCGTCAACGGCCCTTTGCGTGGAAGGCGTCTTCATAACCCCGCAAGAATCCCTTACGGTACTGTTCTTTGTAAAGCTTCTTGTCTCCATAATTCTTGCGGTATCCGTGATCACCGTCTTCGTACGCATCGTGTTTTTCTGGACGATAGTCCTTGCGGTCGTGTAAGTCCTTTTGCCCCGCGCTCAGTCCGTCGCGGTAGCCCGTGTCCATCGCTACGTCGGCATATCCCCAGTCTTGATAGGAGTCGGCATCTCCTTCTCTGCGAGGCGCGCGATCCGGATCATAGCTGTCCCCGTTCACGCCATAAACGTCAGAGCGCACTGGACGGTCGTTGTATCCGTCGTCGTAGCCGCCCTTGTAGCCTTCCCGATAGCCTCTCTGAAAATCCTGGCGATCTCCCATATATTCTTCGTAGCCTAAATCGGCATTCCGATAGTCTTCGCTTTCATAGCTATAACGCACGTTGCTTTTTAAGTCTGCGCGTCCCTGGCGTAACCCGTCGCGATATCCGTGTTGGTAGCCATGCTCTCGCGCTTTCGTCGAGCCGCCATAATTACCTTGAGCGGCCGCTACGCTCGTCAGAAACAGTATCGACAGAAAAATTGTCCCGGCATACTTCAATCCTTTGATCACATTTCCTCCTGGCAGTGCGCATGGCACGCCGTCCGTACAATCTAGTGTTGGATGCGGCCCTTGTTTGGTCGATAAGGTATTTACCCTATGCGTTACTGGAGAACCGGGTACCACCGGAGGGTGCGAAGCCGGACATGAAATGCTTTCTTAAGCTAGGGAATCCACGCCGTAAGTTGCAGCTATTTTTAATCGAAGTGTTTCAAGCATTGCGTTCTGCGGCGGACGGCGGTATCTTGCCGTCGGTCCGGAAACCACGAATTAATTGCGCCTGGAAAGAGGAATTTCGTCATGCGTTTATCCAAAATTGCTCTCGCCGTAGCTGCAGCCGTTATCTCGTCTGGTTTTGTCGCAACTTCAGCCTCGGCAGCCCACGACCCCTGCAGCGTTTTAACCGCGGAAACATTCGGCAAAGTTATGGGGTATGCAGCGACGATAAATAAGACTGCATCGAACAGCATGTCTTGTTTTTATTCCGGGCCTGGAAATTCGGGCGGACAATTCACGATTCTTACCGAAGCGGCGGAAGGCCCGCAAGCCGACGCCATGCTCAAGCGCCGGGGCTCGGCACCGCCTCCAGGCAGCGGCCTTGTGGGCGGAACGTTTAAGGAGGGAAGCATCATTTTTTCTGTTTCCGTCAAGGCCAGTGATCAGGCTAAGGTTCAGGCACTCGTAGCCGAAGTAAGACGCAATCTAAAATGACGTGTTCCAGCCCGTAGCGAAGTATTGCGGTCGAGTCTCTGAGGCTGCGTAGGCCTACTAATGCACCGGTTGTTCCTGAAGGACCGCAAGAAAAGCGTGCCGAAGGCTCGCAGGGCGTAGAGGAATTCCCATGAAACGTAGTTCCTTTGCCGCAATCATACTTTTCATCGGATTTCTTCCTGCCGTCCCTTCACGGCAAAACTCCGTCCTCGTCAAACCGCCCTCCACTGAATGGGTTTTAACCTGGAGCGACGAATTCAACGGCCCGAATGGCGCCCCACCCGACCCGGCAAAGTGGAGTATTGAGACTGGCGGAAGCGGTTGGGGCAATGAAGAACTGGAGTATTACACGGATCGTCGCCAGAACGCGCACCAGGAAAGCGGTAACCTTGTCATCGAGGCGCTGCAGGAAAAATTCACTGGCCCCGATGGCGTCCATCGAGACTACACTTCCGCTCGTCTGAAGACCGCCGGACACTTCACGCAAAAGTATGGTCGCTTCGAAGCACGCATCCAGATTCCCTCCGGCCAGGGAATGTGGCCCGCATTCTGGGCGCTTGGAGACGATATTACGGCCACACCCTGGCCGGCTTGCGGCGAAATCGACATTATGGAAAATGTCGGATTCGAGCCAACGAAAATCCACGGCACCCTTCATGGCCCCGGATATTTCGGCGATCACGGCATCACTAGCGTTTACACACTTCCGGTGGGCAATGTAGCCGATGCCTTCCGCATCTTCGCTGTCGAGTGGGAACCCGACGCCATTCGCTTCTACATGGATGGCGTACTCTACGCCACTAAATCGCCGGCCGATGTTCCGCCCGGTCAGCGATGGGTATTCGACCATCCGTTTTTCCTGATTCTCAATTTAGCAGTCGGAGGCAATTGGCCGCACAGCCCCGACGCCTCCACTGTTTTTCCAAAACGCATGCTCGTCGATTACGTCCGCGTCTACTCGCGGAAATAAATCTAGTTCCTTAATGCTTCTTATGCATGCCCTTCATATCGGGCATATCTATTTTCGGATGATTTGTTGCCATTCAGAAACTTCTGCTCTTCCTCATTTTCTTTTTTATCCATCTCGCTTTTCGGATTGAAACGCTCCATATCCCGCATTTCTTCGCCCGTGATTTGCGGCAAATGGCGAATGAAGGAAACCAGGTGCCACGTCTCGGAGTCATCCGCTCCATGTTCCTCCCCAAAGGCCGGCATTCCGCTGAGTCGGACCCCGTTCTGAATCGTGTAGTAAAGTTCGCCATCCGTTTTCTTCTGCGTTTCCGGCTGGCGCAGGTCCGGGGGCTTTGGATACATATTTTTTCCCAGCATCGTGTCGCCGCTGCCGTCGTTGCCGTGACATACCGCGCAATGGTCCGCGAAATGTTCCATCCCCGCGTGAATGTTCTCCGGTGTCGCCGGGAAATTATTGTGCATGGATTTGTAGGAAGAGGGCACCGCCAGGCTGCGGGCCCCACGCGCTGCCATCATTTCCATGCGTGAAGGCATTTCTCGAGCGCTGAATCCTCTCCGGACTTGGTTCCATCCGTACAGCGCCACAACCGCGATAACCATCAAAAGTAAAACGCCCCATCTCATTTTTGTTTTCATACTCGCCTCTAGCGCGGTGCCCCGGTTGTTTCCGTAACCGGCATGTTTACTTCCCGAACGGGTCGGTCAAGCTCACCCGGCGCCGCAGGCAAATCCAGCGGATCGGTGAGCAGCAAGCCTTGCAGCGCCGCGGCACTCATCCACGCATTTTCCAGTGCGCTGATGTAGCCGGTCTGCAGTTGAAACAGTGTCCGTTGCGCGATTAGCACTTGAGGGTACGCTGCGGCGCCTTCGTGGTATTTGTGCAGGTACAGCTCATACGCCTTCTGCGCATTCGGCAGCGTCCGGCCCTTATACCGCGCAATGACCGACCGGGAAGTGGCGTAGCTCTGCAGCACTGGCGCGGCCATTCGTCGCAGCGATAGCGAGACGCGCTGCACTTCGAACTGTGCGCGTTCACGGTCGGCTTTTGCCGCTTGAATGTTTCCCCGATTGCGGTTGAATATGTGCAGGTTCAGTCCCACTTCCGCGAACCCTTCCGAACCCACCGCTTTTCGCGGAATGCTGCCGACATCCTCCCGATTATTCAGATAGCCCGCGCGAACCGAAAGGTCCGGAATCACTTCGCGGCCCGCGCGAGTGAACGCCAGCTCCGCGTGCGTTACTTCCAACTGCGCAATTCTCACCGCCGGACTTTCCCGCAGAATGGTTTCGATGATCTGCTCCGCGCCGATTTGCGGCACGTCCTCTAGATTGCCCACGAGCGTGGTCATTTCCATCGCGGGTTTTCCCACGAATGCCGTCAGCACGCGCCAGGCGCGCTGCTGTTCTTGCTCTGCGGCGATTACGGCAAGATCTGCTTCATCCGCTTCCACTTGAGCTTGCAACAGGTCTGGCTGGTCAGCTTGTCCGATATTGAAAAGCTGCTGCGTGGTCTCAACAGCGTCCTTCGCCAGCCCGCGCAGAGTTTTGCGGACTTCTACCATCTGCTGCGCTGCCAGCGACCTGTAGAACGCGATGCGCACGCCATTCTCGACGCGTAAGCGCTGTTCCTCCGACTCGGCGACCGCCTGCTTGCCTTCTTCCGCTCGCACCTTGCGGTCCAGCCCAAGCTTGCTGCCTAGTATCACGTTTTGCTGGATGAACACTCCGTGTTGTCCGCCGCCATAGGAACCGCCGCGAATTTCTTCTCCGGTGTAGCCCACCGTCGGATTCGGCCAGAATCCCGCCTGCCGCGTGCGGCCGATCGCTGCGTTAACGCCTGCCTTGGCTTGGCCCAGCGTCGGATTATTCGCGAGCGCCATCTGCTGCAGTTTTTCTAGCGTCATACCGTCGGAAGCGCCGTCCATTGCATTCGCAGATTGCGCCGGCTGCGAAGATTGCGGAGCATGCGAAGAGTGTTCATCCGGTTGTTGCTGAATCGCGCCGCTTGCAAGCAACAACACGCGAGCATTCGCGCTTGATTGTTGCGGTTGAACCACCGGCGCAACAACCTGCTGCGCTCCCAACGACGCTGTCGCCAGCGCCAGCGCGCAAACCAGCCGCATCGCACATTTGTGCAATAAATAATTCTTCATTTCGAGTCTCCCGTGTCCCATGTTCAGCGCCCCTCCATCTTGATCTCGGGCATGGCGTCCGGTTTTTTGTTTTCCTGCTTCTTGCGTAGCGCTTGAATGTGGTCGTACATATCCGGTGGCAGCACGCGCAGCAGCGTCATCATTCCCATCATGAATCCCGTCCATCCCGCTCGCAGTCCATACGTCTCCGGTTTCTGCACCATGTCATCCATCGCCATCGAAGGACCTTCCATGAACGCATCCTGCGGAAATCCGGGAACGGAATTGGCATCCTTGCTTACCACCGCCTTGTCCGGCTGCATCTGCATTCCCGCCATCCCCTCCATATCGTGTTGCGCCCCGCTCGCGTCTTTTTGTGACAGCGGGCCGTTGGAAGTAGTCTGTTCAAGCGTCGAGCCCATGCCCATGCCGCGTCCGACACTCGGACCGTTCGCGTCGGAAGTTGCGTTGCCCGACCGCAGCATCCCCATTCCTTCTTCCATTCCCGCGCCTGCCGGCATTCCCATGCGGCGGGTCATCGGCCCCGCCATCGACGACATCTGGTTCATCATGTGGTGCGGCATGTGGCAGTGGATCATCCAGTCGCCCGGATTGTTGGCGATAAATTCCACCGTGCGCGCCTGCGCCACTCCGACCAGCACGGTGTTGTTTGTCCCCCATGTCGCTTTCGGCTGTCGCCCGCCTTCCGTCCCGGTGATTACAAATTGGTGGCCATGCAAATGAATCGGGTGATGATCCATCCCGAGATTGATGAGCCGCAGCCTCACGCGTTCCCCATGTTTTACGATCAGCGGTGTGGTCGCCGGTCCTGACTTTCCATTGAAAGTCAGCCAGTTGAATTCCATGTTCATCGTGTTGGGAGTCGAATTGTTCGGCAGGATGGCGTACTCCTGCAGCACGATGGCAAAGTCTTTGTCGACCGGAGGATCGTAAGCTTCCTTCGGATGCATGATGAACGCGCCAATCATCCCCAGCATTTCCTGCATCGCCATGTGCGAGTGGTAGAAGTACGTTCCTTCTTGCTGCAGCGTAAATTCATAGACAAATCTTCCGCCCGGAGCGATCGGATCCTGCGAGAGTCCGGGCCCGCCATCCATATCGAAGGGAATGTCGAAGCCGTGCCAGTGCATCGACGTCGCTTCCGGCAAATGGTTATCCACCACGATGCGTACCCGGTCGCCCTGCATCGCTTGAATTGTTGGCCCCGGCGCGCTCCCGTTGTAGCCCCAGAGATTTACAACTCTGCCGGGAATAATTTCCTGTTTCACCGGCTCGGCAACCAGATGGAAAACTTTGACGTCACCGTCCATTTCAAACCGTAAATCCGGAACGTCCGTGGTAACCACCGGCAAAAATCCAGAACGTGCCGCTTTGTGGTGTGCGGCTTTTCCATGCGAGTGCATCTTGTCGTCATCCATTTTCATGCCCGGCGGCATTTGCATCTGATCCTGTCCACTCTCCAGTGGCGTGTTCGCCGCCGCCCGCGCCGCAACTACCCCCGCCCCCAGAACTACTCCGCTCTGCAAAAAACTCCTGCGTGACCGATCCATAAATCCTCCAGATTCCACTCAACATTTTGTCTTTTTGATAATTGAGCTGTGTATCGTCCTTTGCTGTAACTCCGCCAAAAGCGTGAACCTGTCATTCCGACCGGAGCGGGCCGACGCGGTTTCTTCTGCTTCACTCGGCCCGCGCAGCTTGGCCGCCTGGGCGGTGGCGCCTGCTCGCCGAGGCGAGGTATATCTCTTGGTATCCAAATGCGCGCCTAACTAGTGAAATAAAGAACGCACACAATCGCACTACCTTTGAAAATGGTTAAGTTGGATGTGTTTTACAGTGGGAACTAGATACGAAGAACGGAAATTCTCTGATACAGGGGACTATTCGCCCGCAATGGCGGAGTGAGAACGAACGCTTCCGTGTCCGCCACACCTGAAGCAAGTCCGCGCGCTTCACTGACTCCTGCCGCGGAAGCAGTAAACTGACTCGCCAAGCTCAATTGAAATTGCGAAAAATTCCCGGCCTTAGCCAAAAACGGTCCCGGATGCTGGTGTGGTCCACAATCCGAATCCCCCGGCGACTTTTGGGACGGAGCCGAATGATGTGAAGAGTTCTGCTCGCAGTCGTGCCCAGAGGTCTGCTGCACTTGGTTTGGACAAAACCCTATCGCACACGTAGTCGCGCACACCGAAGCGTAAAACACCGCCATCGTAAACATCGCCACGACAATTCGTGCCCAGCTGGCAGTTCTCTTCATAACTATTCACAGGCTACCACAATCCGCGCTTACACTCTCTCGGTACCGTTCTAAAAGCAAAAAGCACACCGACTAAGCAATCGCGACCAACGCAACTGAGACCGCATCTAAATCCGATTCGAGCCGGCACTTGCGCTTTATCTCTGCTAGCCTTGGTTCTTTCATTGCCTTCGCCCCAGGAAACGCGTAATACCTTTCTCCATTCTTCTCGTTCGTCGGCGAAGATTTGTCCACGCCGCTCGTGTGTGGAGTTCATAATTCTGTTTAGGAGTTGTAGATGCTGCCCGCGGATAAACACTATCAGGCCAAAATTGTCGAACGGCGCAACCTCTCTGAGGATTTGTGGCTTATCCGCATCGATCCGGGCGGACCCTTCAAGTTTTTAGCCGGCCAGTACGCAACCTTGGGTGTGGAGCACGAAGGCAAGCGCATTGAGCGCGCGTATTCCCTCGTCTCTTCGCCGTATGAAGACACGCTGGAGTTCTTTCTCGAGCTGGTGCCTCATGGCGCGCTGACGCCGCATCTTTACAAATTGAACGAAGGCGACACCATGCTGTGCCGCAAGATCGCGAAAGGCCGCTTCACCCTGGACCTGCGCAGCGGCCGCACGCAACATCTCTTGCTGTCTACCGTCACCGGTATCGCACCGTTCGTCAGCTATGCGCGCACTCTCTATCGCGATTGGAAAAATGGCGGTGCCCCAATGCCCGGCGAGCACAAGTTGTATTGCATCCATGGCGGAAGCCGCTCATGGGAATTTGGCTATCGCGAAGAATTGGACAAAATTGCCGCTGAGGTCCCGTGGCTTAAATTTGTCACCACCGTTAGCCGTCCTTGGGAAGACGCCGCCTGGCCCGGAGAAACCGGCCGCGTTGACGACCTGATTCGCAAGTACACCGACATATGGGGTCTGCGACCGGAAACAACCACCGGATACCTGTGCGGTCATCCGAGCATGGTGGAAAACGGAAGAGGCATTCTCCAGCGAGCCGGCTGGAAGAAAGACTCCATGTTTGAAGAAATATATTTCATTCCCAGCGACGTAAAAGAGGAACACGCGGAATAATCCGCGCTGTCCTCGTCTCACCAGTGGCAGCTACACCCGACAGCGGCTGCCTTCCGCTAGCTCACGCGCCGGGTAAAATACTCTCTAGCTCGCCGGACATATCTTCCAGTGTCGACAGCGGGCAGGCTACATGCACCGTCTGCCCCGGTTCCTGCACGTCGATCTGTAATTTTCCGTCATGCGTGTGGATACGCACGTAATCCTTCCCGTCCACTACTTCGATGAAGTCACTGTTGGGATATTTCCGCAGTTCTTTTGCTAGCTTACGCATCGCCGGCAACACGGGCTTCAAGTTTTCCCCTGCGGCTTGCAACTGGTGTCTAGGCACAAACCGCACCGCGATTGGCACCATTGCGGCAGGCGCCCACAAGTGTAAATGCGTTCCACCAGACTGATACTCGTCCACATGCACCAAGCCTTCGTGAAAAGTGTACGCCCCCGCCACGGCCATCGTGCTGGCCATCCCCAAAGCAAACTTCGCAAGCAACATCATAAGCGCTCCTCCCGCGGTCTTAGCATCCAGCCGCTTCCCCTACTCGCCGCCATTTTTCGAATCCAGCCAGATTCGGACGGTGCTGTCTTCACTTTTCACGCTAACCAGTTCCGTATCGCCCTGCGCGGCCAGCGCATGCAGCCCCGCGACCACGTCCAGTTCGTCTTTCCCAGCGCTAAGCAACGCATCGATCACGCGCATGGGAATCTTGATCTCTACTTCCGAGCTCTTCGCTTTGTCGCCGTGCTTGCCGTTGTTTTTGTCCTTGTTTTTATCTTCGACATGCACCATCAACCGATCGCCCTGCTTTGAAACGCGCACGTCCTGATCGCCGCCCGTGACGGTAACGTACTGCCCGTCCTTGGCGTTGCGCACCGCGCTCATCAGCGCATGCAGGTCCACATCGTTCATGTGCGCCTGCTCAATCTTCAATTTCCCGTTGTGAAGCTGTTCCTTGTTGATAGCCGGAAGGACGTTCTCCGCCAGTTCCAGCGGAACATTTATTTTTACCGTCTGCCCCCGGTCATCCGAGTTGACGACCCGGACATGCAGCCACTGGTCACTCTTCGCGGATGAGGACCCTTGCTGCGGGTTGGGAAGCCCAAACACCACTGCGCCTGCCATGAGAAGGCCCGCCACGCCCAGGAACGTTACCTTGAGGTATTTCCGGTTGCCATCGAACATGGATCGAATGCCTCCTTCGGCATTGATGACAGATACGAGGCAGGCCAAGGAAATGTTTCGTGAAGTTCAAAGGTGGGACACACAATCCGAGCGACTGGTCCAAGGAGCTCGCGACCCGCAAGGTGCGAACCCGGAAGTAATGGCGTGAGCTGAGGAAGAGAACTTAACGTCGCAAACGCCTAAGGTGCCGGCGTCCACTTCAGGAAGACGCCTGCCAGCGGTGGAACCGTCACGGACACGGAATACCGTCTGCCCGTGTGCGGGATGGCTTCCGCGCGAACTCCCCCGAGGTTTCCGGCGTTGGACCCGGCATACACCGCGGAATCGGTATTCAGTGCCTCCACATAAAATCCCGGCTGCGGAACGCCAATGCGGTAATCGTTCCGCAAAACTGGTGTAGCATTTAGCACCACGACCATCAGATCCGCTGCGGTTTTGCCGTGTCGTGCAAACGAGAAGATGCTGTTGTCGGCGTCGTTCGCGTCCAGCCATTCAAAACCCTGCCAGTCAAAGTCCACTTGATGTAGCGCACGTTCCGCCGCATACATCTTGTTCAAATCGCCGACCAGCCGCTGCAGCCCCTGGTGCGATTCGTACTGCAGCAAGTGCCAGTCCAGGCTCCTCGCCTCGCTGAACTCCTGCCGCTGTCCAAACTCCTCTCCCATGAACAGCAGTTTCTTCCCGGGGTGCGCGTATTGATAGGCATACAGCAGCCGCAGATTCGCGAATTGCTGCCACATGTCGCCCGGCATCTTGTGCAGCAAAGATTTTTTCCCGTGAACCACCTCGTCATGCGAAAAGGGCAGCACGAAATTTTCTGTAAACGCGTAGATCAATGAAAACGTAAGCTTGTTGTGTTCGAACTTGCGATGCACCGGGTCCGCGGAGAAGTATCTCAACGTGTCGTTCATCCACCCCATGTTCCATTTCATGCTGAAGCCCAGTCCGCCTAGATACGTTGGCCTCGACACGCTGGGCCACGCGGTGGACTCTTCGGCAATCGTCAGGATCCCCGGGAACCGCTCAAAAGTGATTTCATTCAGGCGTTTTATAAAATCTACCGCCTCCAGGTTTTCTCGGCCCCCAAATTTATTGGGAATCCATTCGCCGGGTTTTCGCGAATAATCCAGGTAAATCATGGAAGCCACGGCATCCACGCGCAGTCCGTCGATATGGTATTTGTCCAGCCAGAAGAGAGCGTTGGAGATCAGGTAGTTCCGTACTTCGTTGCGCCCGTAGTTGTAAACCAGCGTGCCCCAATCGAGCTGGCTGCCCTGGCGCGGGTCCGAATGTTCATAAAGATGCGTGCCATCGAATTGCGCTAGCCCGTACGAGTCGCGCGGAAAGTGCGCCGGGGTCCAGTCCAGAATCACGCCCAGCCCCGCGGCATGGCAGCGGTCAATAAATTCCATAAAATCGGCGGGCGTTCCATACCGGCTGGTAGCCGCATAATATCCCAGCGTTTGATAGCCCCACGAGCCGTCGAACGGATGCTCCATGATCGGCAGCAACTCAATGTGGGAATACCCTAAATTTTTCACGTACGGAATAAGCTGATCGCTCAGCTCCTTGTACGATAGCCAGCGGTTATTTTCTTCGGGTACGCGCCGCCACGCGCCGAGGTGCACTTCATAAACGGAAACCGGCGATTCGAACCAATTCTTTTGCGCCCGTTTTTTTATCCACTCCGTATCTTTCCACTTATAAGTGTCTAGGCTCGCAACGATCGACCCAGTATTCGGCCGCAGTTCCGCGCGAAACGCGTACGGGTCCGCTTTCAACGGCAGCATCTCCCCGGTTGGCCCGATGATTTCGTACTTGTAGACCGCGCCTTCTTTTAGTTCCGGAACGAAAAGTTCCCAGATTCCCGACGATCCGCGCGCGCGCATCACATTCACGCGTCCATCCCAGTGGTTGAAGTCGCCCACTACGCTGACACGTTTGGCGCTCGGCGCCCACACCGCGAAATTTACCCCGCGAATTCCTTCCGCGGCTTTCACGTGCGCGCCAAGTTTTTCGTACGTGTCGTAATGGCGGCCTTCGCCCATCAGGTACAAATCGAACTCGCTGAGGAAGTACGTGAAAGAGTACGTGTCATACATCTCGAACGCTTCGCCGTGATGCGTCCGTCCTTGAATTTTGTAACTGCCGGGCGCCGGAGCAGTGGACTGATTCGATGGCCACAATGCCTCGAAAAATCCCTCCGGGCGTACCTTCACCGCATCGGTGATCTTCATGGTGTTTACGATCGGGCGCGGGTCTCCATTGTCACTACCGCCGCCGATGACGACGCTCGCCTCAGCCGCCCAAGGCAGAAAAAACCGAATCGCCCAGCCTTGTGCTACGCGATGCGGACCCAGCAGCGCAAATGGATCGGAGTTGTGACCGTGCAGAAGTGCGTTAATCGCGGGACCTGTTCCGGGATTCTTCGCGGGTTCCGCAGCCGGTTTTTTTTCCTGCGGCGCGCTTTTCGGTTCTTGGGGCAACGAGGGCTCTCCCGTCCGAGATCGAACTGACCACCCACCACGGATGGTCCTCAACCGTGTGGCTTCGATTCTAGGGCCTCCCCGCTCAAATGCCAATCTTTTGCCCGCCCCTGCCGATAAAAACCCGGTAAACGGTGGAGCGGAGGTCAATCCTCTAACCCAGTATCCAAAGCGCAGAGCAAGGTGTATAGTCCTCGAACAATTTTGGGGATTACCAAACGTATGCGAAGTTTCACGCTGCGATCGATTTCCGTATCTATTTTTTGCCTTATATCCGTCTCGAGTCTTCGCGCGCAGGACCGTAGCCAGGCGCGCTCCATGGTTATCTCCCGCAATGGCATCGTTGCTGCTGAGTCGCCTCTCGCCGCCCAGGCAGGCGTGAACATTCTGGAGCACGGCGGGAATGCCGTCGACGCGGCCATAGCCGCCAACGCCATGATGGGCGTTGTCGCCCCAATGATGAACGGCATCGGCGGCGACCTCTTCGTCATCGTGTATGACGTGAAGGCCAACAAACTCTATGGACTGAATGCCAGCGGCTGGGCGCCCAAAGATTTAACCATCGAGCGCCTGCGCAAGTTGGGCCTTCGGGACATGCCTGAGCACGGCGTGAACACCATCACCGTTCCCGGAGCCGTGGATGGTTGGCAGAAGTTGGCGGATAGATTTGGACGCAAAAAGCTTGCGGAAGACCTGGCTGCGGCCATTAAAACCTCCCAGGACGGCTTTCCCGTGCCTGAATTGACGGCCGCAGTCTGGAGTGCCGAAACCGATCTTTTGCGCGGCGATAGCGCCGCGTCTGCAACGTATTTGATTCAGGATCATGCGCCGCGTACTGGCGAAGTATTTCGCAATCCCGATCTAGCGTGGTCGCTGCAGCAACTCGCAAGCCACGGTCGGGACGCATTTTACAAAGGCGAAATCGCCGACAAAATTCTCGCCGCGATGAAGCGCCACAGCGGCGTGATGACTGCGCAGGACCTCGCCGAATATTCCAGCGAATGGGTCGAGCCTATCTCTACGACCTATCACGACTGGACCGTTTTTGAGCTTCCGCCGAATGGGCAAGGCCTGGCCGCGCTGGAAATGCTGAACATCATGGAAACGTTTCCGCTGGGTCAGAAAGATTGGGGCTTCGGTTCCGCCAAAGCTCTCCACGCCATGATTGAAGCTAAGAAGTTGGCGTACGCGGACCTCGCAAAATATATCGGCGATCCTCGAAAGCAAACGCTACCGGTCGCAACTCTTCTTTCCAAAGACTGGGCCGCAAAAAGGGCGAAGCTGATCGACGCTGGCCACGCCGGTTGTGACGCTAGGGCCGGGAATTTGCCGGCTGGCTCCGACACGACGTATTTGAGTGTGGTAGATCGCGATGGAAACATGGTTTCGCTGATCCAAAGCAATTACGACGCGTTTGGTTCCGGGATTGTCGCGCCCGGGACCGGGTTTGTTCTGCACAATCGCGGCGGACTTTTCACCCTGGATGCTGCCTCGCCCAACGCGCTAGCCGGGCGAAAACGGCCGCTGCACACCATCATCCCGGCCTTCGCGCAAAAAGGCGACACACGTGTGGCCTTCGGGATCATGGGCGGATGGAATCAATCGCAGGCCCATGCGCAATTCGTCGCCAACATGTCCGACTTTAAGATGAACATTCAGGCGGCCATGGAAGCGCCTAGATTTTCCAAGCATTCGTTCGGCGGATGCGATATCGCGATGGAGAATCGTTTCAGCTCCGCCGTCCGAAATGAACTGGCTGCCAAAGGCCACAAGATAGACCTGAAGGGCGCGTTCTCCGGCGTGATGGGCGGCGGTCAGGCGGTACTACGCGATTTCGCCACGGGCGTAAATTACGGCGCTTCCGACCCGCGAAAAGATGGCCAGGCAACTGCCGAATTGCCCGCCGAATAGCGCGGCAACGAACCAGCATTCGAGCTGGCTGTGCAGAATTTTGCACAGTCATGTCATCGGAAAGTGACTCAATCTTCCGATGTTTACGAATCGACGCTCACCACCGCAGCCTAAGTGCAGTGGAATCAGCGTTGTGTGCCGGTAACACGTGGCGTGCGGCATGCATTAGATCATTTGTACTTCTTGGGAGCAGCGTTAGCAGGAGAACAGATGCGGTCTCTTTTTAGCAGAATTCATCCCCTTTCGATCATCGTTCCTTTCCTCGCGTTTGCGGCGCTGGCTTCCTCTGCCCAGGCGCAAAGCATCGACGTCTCCGGACGCTACGAGTGCTCAGCCGCAAAACTTGGCGGTAAGAAGGTGAAGTGCACCGCGTCCACACTCACTTTGAAGCACGACGGTCGGTTCGAATTGCGTGGCTGGGAGGGCACCTATCTTGTGTCCGGCGAGTGGGTCGAAATGTCGGATTCGCTGATCAGGGCGCGCGCCAAAATGGCCCCAGGCCACAAGATTGTTTTGCGCTACTACGGAAAACACGGCCTCGCGGAAATGACCTTTGAGCGGCGGGTCGCGGAATTAGGAAAAACTTCTCTTAGTTAAAATTTGCCTGCGGTCCATCGAAGCGTGCGCATTTCATTGCGGTAGCGGCTTTTCAAACAGTTTTTGAAATAAACGGATCGTGCCCGGACCGTGTCCTGCGTAGTGATTGTTCGCATATCCCCATACCATCACGCCGCGCTTTTTGAACACGTGGCGGGCTTCCACCCATTCGTATAATTCCTTCTCCCGGTCGATAATGAGCTCGTTCCAGATGATGGTCGATTCCTCGATAGCTTTGCGATCGCCCAGCCAGCGGATATAAGTGAAGTCGGTGGTGATGGCATCGCCTTTGTCGAACCACTCGCGCGGACGCGGCATCCACGGATGATCGATCAACGCCAGTGCCACCCGGTGCTTGCGCAATAAATCAAAAAGCGGCGGCCCGAGCCAGAACCTGTTGCGAATTTCCAGCGCAAATCGCGCCCCGCTCGGCAGCGATTCCAGAAAGGGCCGCAGGCGCGCCAGAAACGCTTCCGCATCTTCAAAAACATTCCGATTGAAGTATGGAAACTGCAGCAGGATGGGCCCGCGCTTCTCCTGTAATGCGTCGGTGACGTCCAGAAATTCCGTCAACACGCTCTGCGCATCCACCAGCAACCGTTCATGCGTAATGGCCTGCGGCGCCTTCAGCGCGAAGCTGAATCGTTCCGGCGTTCGCGCATACCAGTTGCGCACAACATTTATCGCCGGGATCGCATAAAACGTGCTGTCCACTTCTGCGGTGTTGAACTGCGTGCCGTAATGCGTCAGGTAATCTTTTTGCGCTAGCCCGGCGGGATAAAAGCTCCCGGCCCAGCCCTTCGCCGTAAACGCCGAGGTACCCAGCCGCAATCCGCCGTTCTCAATATTCATGTGCCTGTGAGCGAAAATGTCGCGCGAACAATCGCAAATTATTCCAATACCGCGTCGTAAGCGGCTGCGGCAATTTCTCCCAGCGCCTCGCCTGCAACTTTTTGCGGAGCGTCAGGATCGCTGGGCAGGCTTACGTGATTTACGTACACCGCGAAAACCAGTTTCTCCCCGGACTTGGTAATCACGTAACCGGTCAGGCCCTTGCCATTTAACATCGATTTGCCGTTCAACTTATCCTCGGAGCCGAACGTTCCCGTCTTCGCAAACACGTGTCCGGCCCCGGCGGAATCTTTTTGAATGTTCGCCAGCGTTCCGTCCTTGCCAAGCACCGGCAGAGCTTTAAAGAAAATCGGATAGTCCGGGCGCGTCGTCCAGTACGTAAGGTAGTGCACCATGAACTCCGGGCTGAAGAGATCCGCCCAGTCTCCGCCCGCGCCGTCGCCCTGTGCAGCGCCGGAAAGATCCAGTTTTGCCGCCTGCAGAAATTCGCGTTCCACTCGAAAACCCGCGTCGAGAGGATTCTTCGCTTCCTTCGCCACCAAAAGACCCAGAAGATACGGACCCATTCCCGCATGCAAATTCTGGCTGACCTTCAATGTGACTTTAATTTCTTCCGACAGCGGTAAAGAAACATGTTCCGCCGCCAGGTTTTCCGGCACGTAAAACCGCCGGTAGCCCGCGAAATCCCTCATGCGCGAGTTGTCGCTTTTTTTGAATTGCACGCCCGCCGCGATCAGCGCCTCTCTTAGCACCGCAGACGCGAAATTGCTGGGGGAGGGAACTGCGAACGCAGCGGTTTGCGCGTCAGAACCCAACGGCAACCCGCCGGACAGCGTCACCACCACACTGCCATCGGAATTGGAAACAACTTCCGGCGAGTCAAGAACCGGCTTCGAGTTCTCCGCGGTCGTCTTTACGTGATTGACGAATTTAACGTATGAGGTGTGTGGAGAAGTTTCCAGTGTGGTCAAATCGCCTACTTTGGCGCCCGGTTTCCCGATTAAATCGATGACGTTGTCGTTGACCATGATGGACGACATCACCACGTCCGTGCCGCCCTCGCGCGCTCCATCCGGAAACAAACTGGAATCGATCAGCAATCGCCCATCGATCTTGCGAATGCCTTTTGCGGCCACCTGCTTGGCCAATTCCTTGATCACCGCCAGCGGATCGCCGGCCACCGCCGGCCCGTTGTAAGAGTGATCTTCGTCCACAAACGCCAGCGTGCCGTCCGCCTGAATACGATTAGAAAGATTCGGGTCGCCGCTCGCCAACAGGATCAGATCGCCCTTGAGCTTTCCGTTGCCATCGACAGGCCCGGTGCGGTAAATGCGTGTATGAAACCGATAGTCACCGCCGAGACTCGCGAGCAACGCTCCTTCAGTAAGAACTTTCGTCGTGGACGCTGGGACAAACATTTTGTCCGCATTCAACGCATACACCACTTTTCCAGAGTCCAGCGAATAGAATTCCACGCCAAAATTAGCATGAGCAAATTCCGGGCGGCTTACCACTCGCTGTATTCGCTCGGACAAAGTTCCGGTCGTTTGCGCGTGTGTCCAACCCGCAGTGACCAGCAAACACAAAAACGCCGCAAGAGTCGCCGCACCGCTCCGTAGCAACCCGCGTTTCAAACTTCGGCTTCTATTTTTCAAGATTGCGCATCCTTGAGAGGAAACACGGCCGAGCCTCAATTAACCAATGCTGCCCCGGCAAGTAGATCGAGTTTTTCAAACGGAACATTCAGGATCGGATACTCCGGCCAATCTTTGTAGTCAAAGTGCCACCACTCCGATTCATACACCGCGAATCCTTCCGCCTCCATCGCATGGCGCAGCAAATCGCGGTGCCATCGCTGCAAAGACGTCCCGCCGGGATAATCCGGAAACGACCGGGGCGACATTTCATCGTAGGTTCCAGGCATCTCGATCGGTGCCCCAGTTTTTAAATCATAAAGCGTCAAATCCACCGCGCAACCGCGATTATGCCGCGAGCCTTGTGACGGATCGGCCACGAAGATTTTTCCTTCCGGCGGAGTCGCTTCCCAAAACATCTTGGTGACATACCACGGCCGGTAGCCATCGTGAATCAGCAAACCGTAGCCCATTGGCGTAAGCGTATGTAACGCGCGGATCAGCGCCGCAGCGGCTGGCCGCTGCAAAAATGCCCACGCCTGGGTGTAAACACTAGTGCCGAGAAAATTGTTGGTCGTCGCATAGCGAACATCAAGATGAATAGCGGGATCGAGCGCGGCCAACTCCACTAAATCTGCCTTGCGAAAAACTTTTGCCTCATGAGGAGGCGACGCAAGCAAAGCCTCTTTCCGTATTTCATCCAACGGTCGGACGGAAGCAACGTGAAAACTTTTGCTGACATCGGCGTCATAACTCCGCCGCCGCAAATGAACATCGCCAAGCATCATTTCTGTGACCGAGTTGGTCGCGTCGCGCAAAAAAGACAGCGTCACCGCCGGTTGGCCCTCACCCTTCCCATGAAAACGGCCGTCCGTATCTTCCTGCAACGTCAGCGCCGCCTTGCTACCTTCTTTATGTTGCAGCGCACCATCATTTTCAAATACCTCAAAGATCACTTTATCCGCGCGAACGTAGCTCCCAATGAGTGGCTTCCATCGTTCGGGCGCATCAGCTGGTTTCGTTCCGGAAGCCGTCTTGACCGCAGCACTTTCGACGCCCTGCGCCAGAAGAACGCTCGACGGAAATAAAATGCCCATCGCCCCGCACAGCATCGCGGCATAAAACTCGACGAAACATACGCGCGCGAGAGCCGAGGTAAGATTTAAAACTCGGGTAGATGAACTCTTCGAGAAATGGCCACTAAGCATGATGGTCTTCGTGAATACGCCAATACGCGCGGCAAATGATAACCGAGTGAAGGCGTCTTAGAAAGTGCTGACGTGATATTCCGCGCGCTTGCGAAGGGAGAATCTGTCCCGCTATGGCCTGTACCAGCGAAAGCCCGTGCGTTGCTCTTCCGCCATTTCCTTGGCCATCGCCAGTGTTTGCGCGCGGCGGTATTGCCCGCAGGTAGCGAGAATCGCATTTAATAGAGAAATAGGCGCGGTGTAAGACGCTCCGACGGAAGTTGATTCCACCGAGGCCAGAAATAATTCGTCGCATTCCCGCGCCAGCGGCGAAAGATACGTATCCGCAATCCCCACGCAATACGCTCCCCGCGACTTGGCTTGACGTGCGCCCTCTACCGTCTGGCGCAATCCGCGGCGGAAGCTGATGGCAATAGCCACGTCCTGCTTGCTCATGTGCCGCGATAAATGCGCGATGCGTCCACCGGAAATGGCGGCAATCGCCGGCAAACCCACCAGGCTGATCTGATATTCCAAATAAGTTGCGAGGTAACTCGCCAAATCCGTGGCAAAGATTACAATTCGCCGCGCTCCATGGAGACGCTTCGCAAGCGCCACCAGGCGACTCGCGTCTAAGCTGTTTTTCAAACCCTGCAGATTTTTTACATCTAGCTCCAGCGAATCGCGAATGTACGCCGGCATTCCGCCATGGCGTGTCGAACCCTGCAAGGTGTCGAGAGAAGTCGCGGTCGCGAGTGACAATTCGTGAAGATGATGTTGGAAGTCGCGGTAGCTCGGGAAACCCAGGCCACGCACAATACGTACAATGGTTGCCGGATCAGTATTCAATCGTTCGGCTAGAGCGCGCACGCTCAGCAATACGTACCCGCGCGGGTGCTCTAAAATCGGGCGTATGATTTCCTGGCGTTTGATGCTGAGCCGTTCGATACGTTCCGGCACGTGCTGCCGTGCTGGCTTGACCCTCGATTTCATCGTGCGTGAGAATCATCCAAATGTATTAATCTGTCAATTCCGTAAAAACCTTAGTTTTGGGTTCGTACGGCCCAATTGACAAACACTATTTCTTGGTTGTTGCGGTTTTAGCAGCCAACCCGGGAGCAGTAATCGGTTGCAGAAACGGCATCATCGCGCGAAGCTCCGGCCCAAGTTGTTCGATGGGATGGGTTTGTTCCCGCTGCCGGGTAGCCAGAAAGTTTGGGCAGCCCTGTTCATTTTCTTCAATCCACTTTTTGGCAAAGCTTCCGTCGCGAATCTCCGCCAGAATTTTGCGCATCTCTTCCCGTGTTTTTGACGTAATGATGCGCGGCCCTGCGCTGTAATCGCCTTGCTCCGCGGTGTCGCTGATGGAATAACGCATGTAGCTCAGCCCGCCGCGATAGATCAGATCGACGATCAATTTCAATTCGTGCAGGCACTCGAAGTACGCGACTTCTGGTTGATATCCCGCATTCACCAGCGTCTCAAACCCTGCCTTGATCAATTCGCTGACGCCCCCGCACAACACCGCCTGCTCGCCAAACAAATCCGTTTCCGTTTCTTCGGTAAATGTTGTCTCCAGCACTCCCGCCCGCGTAGTGCCAAGCGCCTTTGCGTAAGAAAGCGCCAGAGCTTTCGCCTGCCCGCTGGCGTCCTGCTCCACAGCCAGAAGCGCGGGCGTGCCGCCTCCTTCGCTGAACACTTCGCGCACGCGATGTCCCGGCGCCTTGGGAGCGATCATGGATACGTCCACCGCTTTGGGTGGCTTGATGGTGCCAAAGCGAATGTTAAAGCCATGCGCAAACATTAGCGTTTTGCCGGCTTTCAGATTTGGCTCGATGTCCTCGCGATATATCTTTGGCTGCTTGGTGTCCGGCGTGAGGATCATGATCACGTCGGCCCACGCCGCCGCTTCCGCGGGAGTGTTTACTGTAAGTCCATCTTTTTCTGCCTTGGCGCGCGAAGCGCTTCCCGGTAGCAAACCAACGCGCACGGAGACGCCGCTATCCCGCAAATTCAGCGCGTGCGCGTGCCCTTGCGAACCGTAGCCGATAATCGCCACCTTTTTTCCTTGAATGAGCGATAGGTCCGCGGAATCGTCGTAATAAAGCTTTGCCATACTTTTCCTCTCGGGCCGCACACCAGCACGCCACGGATAAATTTTGCTGCAAGTTCTACTGATCGAGATTACAGGGCGAAAACGACGCCCGTCCGCGTGTTGCCCTTACAGTCGGATGGTGACGCCGGCGGGTATTTCCGTTTCCGCGGCGTTATCGCGCGGCGCGGCGACCGGCGGGCGCAGCAGATCGGCTCCCCGCGTCATGGCGATGCGCCCGGTGCGCGCCATCTCCAGAACGCCGAACGGCCGCAACACTTCTAGCAACCCATCGATCTTGTCCACCGTGCCGGATACTTCCAGAATTAACGATTCCGGCGCCACATCCACAACGCGCGCGCGAAACACCTTAATTAACTCCATCAAGTGCGGCCGATTCGTCTGGTCGGCCGTCACTTTAATCAACGCAAGATCGCGCTCCAGAACGGAGCGATCGGAAATATTCTCCGCCAGCAGAACGTCCACCAGTTTTTCCAGGCTGGCTTCGAGTCTGTGCGCCCCCTTCGCGTCCGTGTGAGCCACGATGGTCATGCGCGCGATTTCTTCGTTTTCCGTCGGTCCGACGGTCAATGAATCGATATTGATCGCCAAACGCCGCGCCAGCGAAGCCACGCGATTCAGCACGCCCGGTTTGTTTTCTACATACGCGACGAGTGTTTGCATACTTTCCTCGATTTTTTTCATGGCTCCGTAGCCGTCTCCACCAGCGGGCTGTCCGGGCGGCGGATCATGTCATTCAAGGACGCCCCGGCGGCCACCATTGGGTAAACAGAATCTTCCTGCTCTACGCGGAAATCCAGCAGCACCGTTTCTTTTGACCCACGTGCCGCCTGAATCGCCGGTACCACGTCTGCGCGCGTGCTGATGCGCTCTCCGCGTATGCCAAACGCATTTGCCAGCGCGGCAAAATCGGGAGCCACCAGCGGGGTGGCTACGTAGCGCTTGTCGTAGAAAAATTCCTGCCATTGCCGCACCATGCCCAAAAATCCGTTGTTGATGATGGCGATCTTTATATTTATTTTTTCCTGCACGATGGTGGCAAGCTCGCTCATGGTCATCTGAAAACCGCCGTCGCCCACGACCACCCACACTTCCGCATCGGGCTTCGCGAACTTGGCGCCAATCGCGGCGGGCAGTGCAAACCCCATGGTTCCCAACCCGCCGGAAGTAATCAGCGTGCGCGGCAGATTGTGATGGTAGTACTGCGCTTCCCACATTTGATGCTGTCCCACGTCGGTGACCACGATGGCTTCGCCGCGCGTTTGTTTCCAGATGTCGTTGATGACGTGCGCGGCATACAGGTGCCCGTTATCCGGCAGGCTTTGAATGTCGCGCACGGCGGAATCGCCCTTTAATTCCTGGATGTGGTTGATCCAGATGCTGTGATCTCGCGTTTCAATATGCGGAGTAAGTTTTTCCAGAACTTCGCGCGCATCGCCAACCAGCGCCGCATCGACTTGCACGTTTTTGTTAATTTCGGCGCGGTCGATCTCGATGTGAATCTTGCGCGCACCCTTGGCATACGTCCGCAAATCGCCGGTGACGCGATCGTCGAAACGCATTCCCACGGCTATAAGAAGGTCTGATTCCTGAATGGAATTATTCACCCAGGCTTCGCCGTGCATCCCCATCATTCCCAGGTTCAGTGGATCCTTGGCAGGGAAGCAGCCGATGCCCAGCAGCGTCATTGCCACCGGATAATTTCCCGCGCGCACAAATTTCTCGAATGCGCGCATCGCGCCTGAAACCATGATGCCGTGGCCTGCAAGAATAATCGGTCGTTTCGCGGAGTTAAGTAGTTCCACCGCGCGATCGAACTCCGCCTGGTCGTAGCTGATGCGCTGGCGCTTCGGCGGCAATTGCGGAGCGGCCGCTTCCCAATTAAATTCGCACGAACTTTGTTGCGCATCCTTGGTGATATCCACCAGCACCGGACCCGGCCGTCCACTCGCGGCAATTTGAAACGCTTCCCGCACCGTGCGTGCGATATCTTCAGCGCGCGTCACGATCACATTGTGCTTGGTGATCGGCATAGTGATACCCGTGATATCGATTTCCTGGAACGCATCCGAGCCCAGCACCTTGCTGCTAACCTGTCCGGTGATGCAGACCACCGGCGAAGAATCCAGCATCGCCGTAGCGATTCCGGTAACCATATTCGTCGCGCCGGGTCCGGAAGTCGCCATGGCCACACCCACGCTTCCGCTCGCGCGTGCGTAGCCGTCGGCCATATGTGTCGCGCCTTGTTCGTGGCGCACCAGTATGTGATGTAGCTTCGATTTGCCCAGTGCGTCATACACCGGCAGGATCGCGCCGCCCGGATACCCAAAAATGTGTTTCACTCCGAGCTTGGTTAACGATTCGCAAAGTATTTCCGCGCCGGTCATCTTCATAAAGTCCTCGCGTAAGTTTCAGAAGGCGTTGTCGATGGTGCGGCAGGTACGGACGTTATCGCGCCGAGCGCGGCGGAAGACACCAGGAACGCGTACTTGGCCATCACGCCGGTAGTGTAACGCGGCACCGGTGCTCGCCACGCGGTCATGCGCTTCTTCATTTCCTTGTCGGTGATTTCCACGTTCAGCTTTCGTCCCGGCACATCGAAAACAATTGTATCGCCGTCCGCCACCGCGGCGATGGGACCTCCGTTGGCGGCTTCCGGTGCAACGTGCCCAGCCATTAATCCGTGCGTTGCGCCGGAAAAGCGGCCGTCCGTAAGGAGCGCAACGGAGTCGCCCAATCCCGCGCCCACCAGCGCCGCTGTAACGGCCAGCATTTCGCGCATCCCCGGTCCGCCCCTGGGGCCTTCGTAACGTATCACCACCACGTCGCCCGCTTTGATCGTGCCATCTTCCACGCCCTGAAACGCCGCCTCTTCAGTATCAAAAACGCGTGCCGGCCCGCGAAAGCTTTGTACGTTGTGCCCGGCAACTTTCAGCACGCATCCTTCCGGCGCCAGATTGCCCTTTAAGATGACCAGCCCACCGGTCGGTTTGAGTGGAGCATTGACGGCGCGGACAACTTCTTGTCCCGCGGTTTCTTTGGCTGAGTTTGCCTCTTCGGCGAGCGTGAGGCCAGTGACGGTGATGCACTCGCCGCGGAGCTTTCCTGCTTCAAGCATGCGCTTTGCGACCAGCGCAGTGCCGCCTGCTGCGTAGAGATCTGTGGCAACGAATCGTCCTCCTGGTTTTAAATCCGCAAGAATCGGAACGTGCGAGCTGATGCGATCGAAATCGTCGATGGAAAGCGATATTTTTGCTTCGCTGGCGATCGCCAGCAGGTGCAGCACGGCATTCGTTGAACCGCCTGTGGCCGCGACTCCCGCAATGGCGTTTTCGATGCTGGCCTTGGTAATGATCTGCGACGGCAAAACATTTCGCCGCAGCAGGTCGACCACCAGTTCGCCGGCGCGCCGGCCCGCTTCAGCCTTGCCGGGATTTGTCGCCGGAACGCTCGATAATCCCATAGGCGCGATGCCCAGAAATTCGCTAACCAAAGCCATCGTGTTGGCCGTGAACTGCCCGCCGCAAGCCCCGGCACCGGGACAAGCCGCCGCTTCCAGCGCGCTCAACTGCACAGCCGTCATTCCGCCGCGCGCTTCCGTACCCACTGCCTCAAACACGTCTTGAATCGTTACCGAATGACCTTCAAATCGCCCCGGCGCTATGGATCCGCCGTACAAGATCAGTCCTGGAATATTCAGCCTCGCCAGCGACATGATTCCGCCGGGAATTGTTTTGTCGCAGCCCACCAGAACGATCAGCGCATCGAAAAGATTGCCGCGCGTCACTAACTCAATCGAGTCCGCGATGACTTCGCGGCTGATCAGCGAAGCGCGCATGCCTTCCGTGCCCATGGTGATTCCATCGGAGATCGAAACGGTATTGAACTCCAGCGGCATCGCGCCCGCCGCGCGAATCCCATCCTTTACGTGTTGCGCCAGTTCGCGAAGATGATAATTGCATGGCCCGATTTCAATCCACGTGTTCGCCACGCCAATCAACGGCTTCCCGAAATCGGCGTCGCACATTCCCGAAGCGCGAAGCATGGCGCGAGCGGGAGCGCGGTGCGCACCGTCTATCAACGTATGGCTGCGGGGTCTGGGGAGCGAATCACTCACTTCGTCGGCCTCTGGCTTCCGGGATGGGTATTTCCCAGAAGAATTTGTAAGTACGCATTCACCTTCAGCTGCCGCGCGTAACTGCACACAGGTATATCGGCAGATTGGATGATCCGTTGACTTAGAATGAACGCAAGTACCCGATAGATCAAATTAATACTTTTGAATAACAGAATAAATATCGCTTATGCATCACGAAGGTCGATTCTATCGATTGCGTGCGGTTCACGGTAAACAGTCGCACTTCGTTTGATCTGCGTTGCTGTAAACGTAGTTCCATAAAACTCATCCCGCTGCAACGCCCAAACGTGTCATTCCGGCCGAAGCGGGCCGATGCTCTTTCTTCTGCTTCGCTCCTGCTTGCCCCCGCACGGGACTTGCCCGCCTGGGCGGTGGAGCCTGCTCGCCGAGGCGAGGAATCTCTCTTCGCCTTCTTTCGGTTCGGTCTCGAATCTTTGCACTTGTGAATACTACTCCCTTGGGCCTCCTCCTTTTTGTTTTCGGAAGGCATCCCACATTTGCAACCTTGCATCTTTACAATTTACTTCGCAACAGCGCCCATCAAATGAATTGAAATGTCGCCAGGAGGTTCGGTCGTCATAACAACATGAACCAAGCGACGGACGTATTCGTCATCGGGGGCGGACCGGCCGGACTGGCGGCCGCGATCGCCGCACGCCAGCGTGGCTTCGATGTAATAGTTGCGGATGGCAACAAGCCGCCGGTTGATAAGCCCTGCGGCGAGGGGCTGATGCCCGATTCAGTCGTTGCCCTGCGGCAACTCGGCGTGGAAGGTGTTGCTGACCAGGGTATCCCGTTTAGCGGGATTCGCTTTGCCGACCGCGATTCGTCCGTGGCCGCCAGGTTTCCCGGCCTCACTGGAATTGGAATCCGCCGCACCGTCCTGCACGAAAAGATGATGAACGCTGCGGCTTCTTTGGGAGTCAAGTTTCGCTGGGAATCACCGGTTACTGCGCTGCAATCTGATGCCGTGAAACTTGCCTGCGGTGACGTCGTTACCGCGCGATGGATCATAGGCGCCGATGGTGGCCGCTCACGTGTTCGAAAATGGATCGGCCTGGATATGCCCGGCCGGCAGAGCACCCGATTTGCTTTCCGTAGCCATTATCGCGTGGCGCCCTGGTCGGAATTCGTGGAGGTTCACTGGGGCGAAAGTGGACAGGCATACGTGACACCGGTCTCTCAAAATGAAGTGTGCGTCGTGGTTATGTCACGCCAACCCAACTGGCGGCTGCACGACGCGTTGATGGAGTTCCCGGAGTTGTCTCGAAAGTTGAGTCAAGGAACTGTAGCAAGCTCCGAACGCGGCGCCGTAAGCATGATGCATCGCCTCACTCGGGTTTATCGCAACAATTGTGCATTAATTGGTGATGCCTCCGGCGGTGTAGATGCCATCACCGGTGAAGGTCTAAGCCTGAGTTTTCGCCAGGCGGTTGTTTTAGCCGACGCCATGGCGTTAAGTAATCTCTCGCAATATCAGTCTGCGCACCGCCGGTTGTCCTGGCGCTCGACCTTGATGGCGCGCCTTATTTTGTTGCTCGACGGACGCACTCGTTTGCGCCAACGTACGCTCCGGACCTTCGCCGCTAATCCCGAATTGTTTGCGCGCATCACCGCCATTCACGTTGGCGAAACGTCCTCAGCTCATTTCGCAGCCACCGGCGTCCTGCTCGGCTGGCGATTTCTCGAAGCGTGAAATCGACCTCGACCAATCTGCGATGTAACCTCGCAGATTTTATCGCCGACTCAGCGGGCAATTCCCAGCAGCCAAGAGGTTTTGATTTTAAGAGGAAATTTCGAGTGAAGTAAGCGACGCGCGGTATATCTGAAACTAAAAATGGTATAGAGCGGCTTACAGCCGTCTCTCCGCCTGGGCCTTGCCGGCCAGCGATTCGATCTCACGCATTGCCATTGGATGAATCGGGGCACGCAACCAGCGAACCATTTTTGCTTTCAGCGCCAGGCCATCCATTCGCAACTTGCCCCGGTTCTGCACCAAAAGCGTAATTCCCAGACCCACGGACAAAATAGTCATCAACAAAACCAATAAGCCCAGGATCGTCTGCCCGGGGCGCTGCCACGACTGGGTCGGATCCACCCGACGCGCCACAAAATAAAGCAGCGTTGAAAGGGAAGCGGACGCTATGAAACCATTGACGTAGATATCGTTTCCGACATTGCGCGCCCACCATTGCTCGACCAGGCTGCCCCAGCCGTCCATCGACTTCTTCGCGGCGGCCGCATGCACCCTTGCCGCAGGCGCTAACGTTTGTAAAACAAAACCGCGCGTTTCTTCCGCTCCGATTTTAATTTCAGTCGCGAATTCAGTCGCGACGAGTCTCGCCCTCCGTGGAAATTCAAACCGCCGAACTGTATCGACCGCCGTTTTAGCGGTCGCGCGCAATTTTACATTTTGTAAAAGTTTCTGAGCCTCGCCCAAATACAATACCTTCGAACTAAAAATTCTGCGTGCGTCGGCCAAATGCAAAAACTTTCGTGCTTCGGCCAAATTTGGGAGAGCGGCAAAAAGCGGCGCCGTTTGTTTAACCCAGCCGCCACGTTTTCCGCGCGAAATGTCGTTCGTTGAATCCAGCGCGGTGGCAGGTGCTAACGGTAACAGCGTTGCCGTCGACGACCGCACAGGCTGCTGCTGAATTTTGTTGGCTGACGCCCCGGAAACCACTTCTGCCCGCTCCCGCAAGCTACTTTCAGGACCACGCGACGTTGTATGCCTCACCGCCACCGGAGTGCTCACCAGATAAGGACTTGTTTTCAGCCGGCCGTACGATCGTCTGGCAGCCTCCGCATCCGCCTCGATCTTCGCAAGAATCGAGTGCAGGTCCGCCGCACCGCCATGCGTATCCGCACCGTTATACGAGCCATCGATTGCCCGTAGTCGGGGTGCTACCGGCCGCATTTCGTCGAACTGCAATTCGCGCGCCGCATCTTCGATGATGCCCGCAGGTATCGGCCGCAACTGTTCCGCGTACCCATTAATCAACGCATTCTCGCAAAGCAAATTGATCACGCGTGGTATGCCGCGCGAATAAGTAGAAATCGCTTCGATCGCTTGTGGCGAGAACACCGGAATATTCCCGGCGCCAGCCGTGTGCAAACGATCCTCGACGTATCCATAAACTTCATGCAACGAAAGCGGCGCAGTCTTGCATCGCAGCGCGATGCGCTGTTGCAGTTGACGCAGATCCGGCCGCTTCAGCTTAACTTCCAACTCCGGCTGCCCGGACAGTATGACCTGCAGCATTTTCTCGTGCGGCGTCTCCATATTCAGCAGCAGCCGGATTTCTTCCAGGACATGCGCCGGCAGGCCCTGCGCTTCGTCCACGATCAGCACGACCAGCTCGCGCGCCTGATACCGCGCCAGCAGCCATTCGTTAAATGCCAAAAGTGGATTTTCTCTGCTAGCCGGCGTGGAGGGTATCTCAAAATCCGCCAGAATAAAATCAAACAACTGGCTCGAATCCAGATGCGAGTTAAAAATAAATGCTGTTCGCGCACTCTGGTGTTCCAGCCAGGAAAGCAGGTGATTAACCAGCGTGGTTTTTCCCGTGCCCACTTCGCCGGTCAACAGCATCAAGCCTTTGCGGTGCTCGATGCCGTAAGTCAGTTCGTCCAGCGACTGCCGCATTCGCGGTGTCAGATAAAGGTAGTGAGGATCGGGATTGACGTTAAACGGGTTTTTCGTCAGCCCATAAAAACTCTTGTACACGGCGGGTCACCTAGGACACGACTCGGCAGTCGATCAACCAGGGGGGACGAATCTGAAGGTCAACCGCAGACTACTCACTCTCCCACGTTCCGCCGTGAATGAAAAGTCGGGAATTCACTGTAGATTTGGCCTTTTCGCGCAACGAGACGTGAAGGGAAATATTTTGCAGAAACTCGCCACATTTCCTCTGCTCCGGCGCAAAGAATCTCCGTCTGACCGCCTGGTTAGACCATTTTATGATGCGTGAAACTTGCCCGTGTCGTCTTGTGAACCATCCGGTGTTCACCTTATTGTCCCCTGATACCCATTATGGTCAGCTTGGACTGAGCAGCACCGCTGTTACGCGTGTTTTGGGACACACTTTATGTCGTCCAGGTCTGATTTGCACATTTCTCCGCCGCAGCACACTGCTGCGCCCCTTACGGGACCCGTCGGTCGGCGCTCGCAAGTTCGGATTCTTTTTGCTCATCGCGACCGTGCCCAGGTTGATCGCTGTATAAATGAATTAAATCGCGTAGGTTTCTCGGTGCAATCGGACAAGATTGCGGACCCCACGCAAATTTCCAGTAGTCTGCCTTCGCAATCCTTCGACATCGTAATCGCAGAATATTGCTCGGAGCTATCCGGTCCCGGCCAGCTGCCCATGTATCTGTCCCGCTTGACGAATGACCTTCCGTTAATTCTTCTAGGTGATGGCATCACGCGTGAAGATGGGGCAGCTCTTCTGCTGCATGGGGTTTTCGAATGTGTGGAAGTCGATGCCATCAGTCATTTACCCGTGGCTGTTCGTCGCGCGCTGAACGAAAAAGCCCTTCGTCATGAGCGTGATCGTGCTGAGAAAAAGCTTCGCCATCTGGAAGCACGGTACCGGGCACTGGCCGGCAATCTCACCTATGGCATCTGTCGTTGCAGCCCTACGGGCTCTTTTCTTGACGTGAACCAGGCTTTGGTTACCATGCTGGGTTATTCCTCCAAGCAGGAATTGCTGGCCATGAACATCACCGGCAATATCCTCGCGGACCCGGCCAGGCGCGCTCAACTTTTAGGCCAGGCCGAGGGCGCAGTCGACCCCGTGGAAGCCGATTGGGTACGGAGAGACGGCTCCAGCTTGAAAGTGCGTTTGAGCGCGCAGGAAGTTCTCGGTGATCACGGACAACTGGACGCCTACGAAGTTATCGTCGAAGACATCACCAAGCAGCGTGAACTCGAAGATCATTTGCGTCGCCTGGCGGCCAGCGATCCGCTCACTGGCCTCGCGAACTACCGCCACTTGATCGATGCCCTCGACATGGAAATCAGGCGTTCGAATCGCACTGGCAGGGAATTCGCTTTGCTGATGTTCGATATGGATAGACTGAAGCAGCTCAATGATAGTTTCGGACACTTGGCCGGCAGTCAGTCACTTTGCCGGACGGCCGACGCTCTGACTCTTTTTTGTCGCGATATCGACACCGCGGCGCGCTTCGGCGGCGATGAATTCGCTCTCTTGTTGCCGGAAACTGGAGCGGAAGCCGCGAATTCCGTCGCTCGCCGCATTAGCAGCAGCATCGCCGACGACGGTAATGGCCCGCCAATTTCCGTGAGCGTCGGTGTGAGCGTCTATCCGCGCGATGGCGAAACAGTCGAAGCTCTGGTGTCCAGAGCCGATGAGAATATGTACGCCATGAAACGCCAAAAGCAAAATACCGCTTCCGCCGGCTAACCATCCTTCGCATGACGGAAGATTGTTACGGCTTGGCTGGAGCAGCCTGCTGAACAGTTTGCTGGCGCTGAATCACTCCCGAATCCACGACTTTTCCCAAGCGCGACACCGCTTCGAAATACATTTGATCGCCCGCAACTTCCACCAGAAGAAACGCGCGGTCGCTGTCGAATCCGTTCGCGGTTATGCTGGAGCGATCCAGTCCACCCGCGCGTAACTGACCCGAAGAGCCTTCCGTAAAATAATAAATGCCATTTTGCGGTTGTATGCGTTCGTACACGTGTTCGTGCCCGGCAAAAACTACGTTCACGCCGTATTTAATGAAGATTGGTTCCAGCAGCAACCGCAAATCCGTGGCGGGACCGTGTTTTCGCGCCGATGAGTACAACGGATGATGGAAAAAGCATACTTTCCAGTCGTCATTCCCGGCGCTCTGCAATTGTTTTTGCAGCCAATCCACTTGCTTGGGGTCCATATAATTGCTGTCCAGGGCAAAGAAACGCACCTTGCCCTTTTTAAACGTGTAGTAATTCTCCCCATTCATATTGAAAGGTTTATAAAAACGCTCACTGTTATCGTCGTGGTTGCCAAGCGAAGCGTAAAATTTCACTCCGGCATCCAGCAGCGTTTTGTACGGGGCCGCGAACTTTTTCTCAAAGTCATCCGCGGAGTGTCCGCCATAAATGTTATCGCCGAGCGCGAGCACCGTATCGAAGGGAAATGCGTTTCGTTGCTGATTCATCTGGTCGGCAAGTTCTATCTGCGCCTTGTCGCCCGTGCCCATATCTCCAATCGCCGCGAAGCGCACGGAATTGGATTTCAGTGGGAATTTGAATTCGTCCGCTCGCTGGGTCCCTGCTAGAAGTAGAAATAGCCCGACTACAAAAAACCTGCGACGCATGCTTATCCCCCGCTAGACGATTGTGCCGGAATAACTCCCGGTATGTAATCCAGAATTACATTGGTTTTTACGTCCAGAAGTACCAGGTCGCGGCTCACCACGCGATAAGCGGTCTCCTCCGGCAATTTCGGTAGCTTTTGTAGCAGCGTAGGCGGCACCGATGTGTACGGAACCGACGCGGGGTACATATGGTTCACGCGGACGTGCACTTCCTTGAGTGGCGCACCTTGTTGCATGGTGGCTTGCGCATGCGGCGCTTGCGGCCCTTGAAATTCGCTCGCGATCAACTGCCGGAAGGCGTCGACGGCCTTGGGCGTAAAGATATCCCCGCGTTTCGCGTGCTCTCTCGCTTCGCGAATCTTTCTCGCCATCGCACTCTGGTGTCCGGCAATCAGCTCCGGCTCTTTAGTCGATTTTAGTTTCGGCATCGTCGACTCTATTTTTTTGTGCAGCTTGACGTAATCCTGGACCCGATCGGTAAACTCTTTGAAGCCGGCCGTCGCATCGAGAGTTGCGGCCTGAGGAGCACCCGGCGTCGAGGCCGGCGCTTGAAACACAACCTCGCGCACCGCATGGCCGTACTGTGAAACGCCGGGCCGAACCTCGCCAAGCAAAATTCCTGCGCCTGCTAACCCCGCTAGCAGCAAACTTGACGCTATTTTCTTCTCCAATTTTATTGTTCGCATCGGACCTCCTGGTACTTCGGGCTACTTTTCCTTAGCCGCCGCCTCTTTCACCGCTTCCTTAATGGCTTTTTTGACCATCTTCTTTACGGTGGTCTTCAAATGTTTATTGTCTAGAATGTCGCCGCCATTTTCGGCCACCACCTTCTGTACCGCTTTTTTTACCGTTGCCGCCAGCGGGTGCAATTCCTTAACCAGTTTTTTAGCCGCGCGTTGCACTTCTTTCTTCGGAGCCTCGGAAGGTGGTGCTTTGACCGCCTCATCGCTCACGGCGTCTGTCGATGCCCAGTCCGACTCAAAAGCATCCAACAACTGCTTTACGACCTTGGGATCGCGAATAATCAGGCCCACTTCACGCCGCTGATCCAGTTCCGCGCGGCGCAGGCTCTGGCTGCCGATGAACGCGTGCTTCCCATCCTTAATGATTGTGCGCGTGTGCAGCCGCATTTTCGTCAGCTCTTCAACCGGCAGGCCCAGCCGTTTGCCGGTGCAGCCGATGATGCGAACGTCCAAGCCGGCTTTGCCCCTATCCTGCAAAATGCGCATCATTTCCGTGTCGGATATTTCTGGATCGTAAATCAGCAACTGTTTCTTTGCGCGTTTCAGAAATGTTCCCAGCGACTCGCGCGAATTCACCGGGCTTACCACGAAGGTATCCAGCCCTGCGGTGTACGGCGTGCGCGTGGAATCCGCCTCAAATAACTTCACGGCTTCCTGCACCGTTTTCTTGTGCCTCGTAATGATGCCGAAGCCCCGGCTGTGATCGATGTCCAGATGAGTGAAATTGAAAGACAACATGAATAACGTCTGGCGGTCGATAATGATCAGTTTGTCGTGATAACGTATCAAGTCGTCTGCGGTGCGCGCCACGATGATTCCTGCTTCAAGAAAACGCATCTCCAGCGCGCGCAGATGCTTTTCCCCGCCGCGATTCAGATAGGCGATTAGCGCGGTAACTTTCACTCCTCTGGCCGCGGCTGCTTTCAGGCCCGTTTCCACGTCCGCGCGATCGAATCGAAAGATCGCAATATCCACGGTTTTCTTGGCTTTTTTAATGGCATCGAGAAGAGGAGCTGCACCGGCACCCGGCTGGATGATCAGCTTCACTGTTGTGCTTTCCGGTGCACTCGCCCGAGCCAATTCAAATTTATATTATGGAATGCAATCAGCGTTTCTGTCATCGCGTTACGCACCTGGATTCGTTTACAACGCATTCAATTCCGCGATCCTTTCGCTCACTACACGCGAATACCCGTCGACTTCTTCCTGCGTATATCCGGCAGCTCGGAAGCAATCGCGAATCTGCTCTGCGCTCAATTGGCCCAGTCGTTGCCCCAGCCATTTGGCATCCGCTCGCGGAATGTGTTTAGTTATATTTTGCATTTCCGAGCGCTCGCGGTAATTCGGCACATTGATCGCGGCTATTAGCATCGGGCGGCTGTGCAACACAAAATCCACATATTCCCCGTCGGCTGTTTCAATGAACTTTGAACTTTCGTAGTCCTTCAGAACACTCTTTGATCGCCGTGCGGGGTTGCCCGTTTTGCCGAAGGTCGCGCCAACATCGGAAACCATATATTCCTGCTGGCCGTCTACCTCGTAGATCGCATTATTCTCGGTTTTCAGATCCCAATTGTTGACCAGCGACATCATTACGCGCAGCCCGTTTAACTCTCTGGTGCCCACGAATGGATTCTTCGACCATTGCCATTTACCCACTTTTTTCAATTCTTTCGCGCGGCGTTTCAGGCGTGCACCGTGAACGGTACCATCCTCCGCAACGAAAGATTGCCCTCGCCGTAACTTTGGCAGTCCTTCCACTTTCAGATCTTCGATGTAGTAATCTTCGTCGACATAGTAGCCGGCGGCGAATAACAGCCGTGTAGCTGCCGTCTCTGCTCGCGGTTCCTGTCCTAATTTCACCCGCCATTTCACGCCTTGGGCGTCTTCCACGTCGAATTTTGGGCTCGTTCCATTCATGTCTTCTTTTTTAAATTTGTATTTGGCATTGGGGTCCGGGGCGTCCTCTTTGCCTCCCGCGCCATAGAATAGATTGAGTTGGTTAACTTCGATGGTCTCGTGCCAGATAACTGCCTTCATCTCGGACTGTGGTTCTCGAACCCTTTTCTTTTTCGCCGCCGGATCTTGGGCTTTGTCGACATCAGCCGCCGGTTCTTTACCTTTATCGTCGGGAGTATCTTGTCCGAAAAAACTAGGCGCTATCGCCAGGGACAGCACAGCCGCCGTCATCAGCGCGATCAAGCGTTTCACGAAATCCGGGTAGAGTCCTGCGAAATGCTCTTCCTGTCTCCTCAGGTCGCCGCCGGTTTGCATGTCTTGCTGAACGTCAAGTCCCGGACTTTTCTGCGCTTTGTTCCAGGCCTTGCGATGTTTGTATTTTGTGTAGCTCTGCATAAACCCCTCCGGCGGCAAGAAGTTCTTCATGAATACCTTGTTCCACAAGCTCCGAATTTTTCACCACAAAAATCACGTCTGCGTGTCGAATCGTTCCCAGATGATGCGCGATGAGAAGAGATGTTCGGCCTTTCATCAAGCGATCCAACGCTTCGATAACGCTTTGCTCCGAGGCTGCGTCCAGTCCGGACGTCGGCTCGTCGAGAATCAAAATCGGAGTATCTCGAATGATGGCTCGCGCGATCGAAATCCGTTGGCGCTGCCCTCCGGAAAGCAAAACTCCGCGCTCGCCAACCATGGTGTCATAGCCTTCCGGCATTTTTTCGATGAACTCGTGTGCATTGGCTAATCGTGCAGCCTCTTCAATCTGTCCGCGGGAAGCATCCGGCCGGCCGTAAGCGATGTTCTCCCAGATGGAAGCTCGGAATAGCAGCGTATCCTGCAACACGAAGCTGATTTGTTGCCGCAGGGATTTTAGTGTGTAATCCCGCACATCTTTGCCGTCGATAAGAATTTTTCCTCCCGTCGGATCATAAAAGCGGGGGATTAAGCTGATCACTGTCGTCTTGCCCGTACCCGACGGACCAACCAGTGCGGCGATCTGCCCCGGTTTGATTTCCAACGTGATGTCTTTCAACACCGGGTTATCCGCTTCGTAGCAGAAGCTCACGTGATCGAATTGAATCCGGCCTTTGAATTTCGGTGCGCGTCGCGCGCGCGGCAAGTCCCGTACCCGGCTTTCGATTTCCAGCACTTCCTGAATCCGTTCATAGCCCACCGTCGCTTTGGAAACCGTGTCCATCATCTTGGAAAGATCGCGCATGGGCTTGTACATTTTTCCCAGGTACAAAAGAAAAACGATCAGTACGCCGGCGCTCAAACTCCCATGCAATACCAGTCGCGCGCCGTAGCCCAGCACCAGGCACGTTCCCGTAGCCACAATCACGGAAACGACCGGCGCCAATTTGGCCTTCAGGCTTCGTGCTTCCAGCGCCGCTTCGACATTCTCCAGACTTCTCGCTTCAAAACGTTCCTGTTCGTAATCCTCGCGCGCGAAGGCTTTCACCACGCGAATCGATGTCAGCACTTCCTGCACCACTGACGTCAATTCGCTTTCCTTTTTTCGCACTGCGCGTGAAAACTTTTTGATTCGCCGCGTGAACCAATACACCACCACAAAAAGAACCGGTGCGACCGACAACGCGATCAGCGTGAATCGCCAGTTGATGTAAAACATCACGCCGATCATGCCCACCAGCGTCAGTACGTTGACGATAATGCCCAGCAGCGCGGAGTTGACGAAATCCTGTACCGACTCGATGTCGCTGGTTACCCGCGAGATCAGATCGCCGGTGCGCGTTTCATCGTATTCAGCCAGCGATAATCTTTGGATGTGGTAGTACAGCATGCGACGCAAATCGTGCGTCACCCACTGGCTTACCGTGGTTGTAAGATATTTTTCCAGGTAGGAACTAATCGCTCCGACGATGGCAATGGTTGCCACCATGCCCACAGCGAAATTCAGAATCGCTAGTTGGTTTTCGCCGAACAGCGACATAACCGTCCTGCCGATCCAGCCCGGCAGGTGTTTGTGCTGCATCAGGTTGTCGACGACGATTTTGATCGGCCAGGGTTCCAAAACATCCGTGAGCGTTTCGCCCAGCACCGCAAGAAACGCAATCACCAACGGCACCAGATGCGGGCGCAGAAGATCGGTGATCTTTAGCTTGCCGGGCTTGCGCTTCGGCAGCGGCTTTGGTGCCGTTGCCGCCTTCGGCGACTTTTCCGCTTCAGGCGCCTTTGCCGGCTCCGCCGACTCTGCCTTCGCAGACGACGTCACGTTCTCTGCCGACTCTGCCTTCGCAGATGACGTCACCTTCTCTGACGTATTCGGCGCCGCTGGCGGCGTTCCAGTTTTTTTATCTTTGTCGGGCATGTATTTTTCTGGCACACCTTTCGCAGGTGTTACCAGGCAGGTGTTCTGATATTGCAATAATACGTTGATGCGGAATGCTAAGAAGCGACCGACCTTAAGTATTTATAACCCTAAATCGTAGGTATTAATAGGATTTAGGTTACGCTGTTCGCCTCGTCCAAGTACCAGCACGTGGCTGGCAAATGACCTCGCGCACACAAGTCGGAATCGTCGGAGCCGGACCGGCCGGGCTGATGCTTTCCCATTTGCTGCACAGGCAGGGCATTGAATCGATCGTCGTGGAAGCCGCCAGCCGGAAATACATTGAAGAGCGTATTCGCGCGGGCGTGCTGGAGCAGGGAACCGTTGATTTGCTCACCGAGACCGGACTGGGTGAGCGGTTGCGCCGACAGGGTCTGTTTCATGGCGGAATCGAATTGCGCTTCGGAGGGCGTGGCCATCGCATCGATTTTCAGGAGTTGACTGGCGGGAAAGGCGTAGTCATTTACGCGCAGCACGAAGTAATTAAAGATTTGGTTGCCGCGCGGCTCGCGGCCAAGGGACAAATTATATTCAGCGCTGCGAACGTCAGCATTGCGGACATCGCGACGAAAAATCCCCGCATTCGTTTTGAACACGATGGCACGCCGCAGGAAATTTCCTGCGACTTCATCGCCGGGTGCGACGGTTTTCATGGAGTGTGCCGCCCGTCGATTCCCAACGATGTGCTTACAACGTACGAGCGAAATTATCCGTTTGGTTGGCTGGGCATTCTTGCGCAGGCGCCGCCTTCATCGCATGAACTAATCTACGCGTATCACGAACGTGGCTTTGCGCTGCTGAGCATGCGATCGCCGGAAATCAGCCGTCTGTATCTGCAATGCGCGCCCGATGAAGATGTAGCAAACTGGCCCGACGGAAAAATCTGGGACGAACTTCATCAGCGTTTTGCCATGCCCGGATGGAAACTTACTGAAGGTCCGGTCCTGCAAAAAAGCGTAACCGGCATGCGCAGCTTCGTCGTTGAGCCGATGCAGCATGGCAGATTATTTCTGGCCGGAGATTCCGCGCATATCGTTCCGCCGACTGGTGCGAAGGGGATGAACCTGGCCATCGCGGATGTCCGAGTGCTCGCCAGCGGATTGCGGGAATTTTACGATTCCGGAAGCATGGGACTTCTGAATCGCTACTCTGAAATTTGTTTGCGCCGCGTCTGGAAAGTGCAGCGATTCTCGTGGTGGATGACTTCGTTGCTGCATCGCTCACCGTCTGCAAATCCCTTTGACGAACGACGCCAACTGGCGGAACTGGATTACGTCACCAGTTCCCGGGCCGCCGCGCAAACCCTGGCGGAAAATTACGTGGGCCTTCCGATGGATTTAAAGTAGTGGCGCCGGAATTCCTATTTCCATACGGAATCGAGTTGCCACATGGTCAGCGAAATAATTTTTCCACCCGTTCCTTTTTCAGCCGCACCTTTTTCATATAGTTCGATGCCATCGCTGCCCGGGTGCGGATAAATCCGTTCAGAAAGCACGCGCTCGCCATCGTTGGCGAAGACTTCCACGCTGGAGCGGTCCACGAAAACGTGCAATTTGATGGTCAGTTTTTTCTCAAGTGCGGCAGCGTGCCGGCCGGGAAAATCCTTGCTGAAGGACACTTCGCCGGAATGCTTGCGATCGATGAACAGTTCGCCGTGTGCGGAGTCGAAGCCAAGCACAGTTTCCTCATCCTTACCTTTGCGCAGGCGGAAACCAATTTCGCCGTCTTTTGCAGGCTGCAACTCGGATTCAAACTCGTAGGTTTGGCCAGTCAATCCGCTCGCGCGAATTTTCTCGGTTGCGTCGGCCACAGTGGTGTCTACCACACGGAGTTTTTCGTGCCGCAACCTTTTTAGCTCGGTGATGGGAGTCTGCACCAGCCGCAATCCATCGGCGTAGCGGTGCAGCTTCAGCGTGCGCGGGACGGATTGCGCTCCACGCCAGAGCTCGGTGGGCTCGGTATTGGCGTACTGCCAATTGCTGAACCATCCGATCCAGACGCGGCGGCCATCGCCGGCAGGCATATCGTTCCAGGTATTGGTGGCGTAAAAATCTTTGCCCCAATCGGCCCACAGCGCCGGCGCGTCGGGAACTTCGCTGGAGAATTTCGTGCCGTCAAACTGACCGACCAGATAGCGCACGCCGGTGCCGTCGGCTGGCGCGCCCGGATTGCGATTAATGATCAGCACCCACTTTTTTTCTTTTGTGCCGTCAACGGGAAGCTCCAGCAGATCGGGACATTCCCATTGCCCGGCGGTATCGCCGGCGGGACCAAACGTAGATCGTTTGGTCCATTGCTTGAGATCGGGCGAATCGAGGATAACGAGAGTTCGTTCGTCGGCGAGGACCGCAACCATTACCCATTTATGCCGCGGCGCGTACCAGAAAACATTCGGGTCGCGAAAGTCGGCGGCGTCCAAATCCGCTACAGGATTGCCGGAATAATTTGTCCAGGTTCGGCCGCGGTCATTGCTGAAAGCGAGGTGCTGTTTCTGCCGTTCTTTGTAGGCTGCGGTATAAATGGCGATGAGGCAGGAGTGGTCCTGCGGATCGGGATTTTTGCAAAGCCCGCTGGAGTTATTCCAATCCACGACCGCGCTTCCGGAGTACGCCATGTACTCGCCAGCGGCTTCATGCAGCGCGACGAGGAAATTCTGCCAATGCACCATATCGCGGCTGATGGCATGGCCCCAGCTCATGTGTCCCCAGACGTTTCCTTCGGGATTGAACTGGTAGAACAAATGGTATTCGCCTTTGTAAAAAACGGTTCCGTTCGGATCGTTCATGAAATTCTTTGGCGGGGTGAAGTGGTATTGCGGGCGCCACGGTTGATCGTAGGATTGGTCGTTCGGGGCGTCCTGCGCTGCCGAACGCGGCGAAAGTGCCGCTGTCAGAACAAGGAGCATGCAAAGCACCAGCAATTGTTTCTTCATAATTACAAGCCATCATAAACGAGTGAGCGCATCCGCTGAAACAATTCAATTTGCAGGGTCATGCTGTTCCGCCGTTGTTGCCGTCAAGGATTCACCACTTTGGTATTCCGCGGCAAGGACGGCGGAGGCTGGCGAGTGAGCGTGCGCGGTGGCGGGCTGCGGGGGATTGTGGAGCGGACAGTTTTTGCTATGCGGCATGGCGTGTACG
>JRHI01000535.1_pt1 | contig 40395 bp, 33 predicted proteins | sample 215371 | NCBI WGS metagenome assembly JRHI01 (sample SAMN02929681, study PRJNA255918) | sediment metagenome | biome: cave system; feature: Ice Cave; material: Sediment; isolation source: sediment from deep within a dark volcanic ice cave with no known source of... ... | reverse complement strand
ACGGTGCGTAGTACGCCGACCCGGTCTTGAGCAGGGCGATGACCTCGGCCCCGCCGTTGCGGGTCCGGGTGATCAGCTCCGCGATCTTGTCCGCGGGCAACAGGTCGGTCAGCGGCCCACCATCCACCGTGCATGCGCTGGGCACCGGGACCATGGTGTCGCCGTGCGAGCCCAACGTCAGGGTGCGCACTGAGGACACCGGAACGGCGAGTTCCTCGGCGACGAAGTTGGTGAACCGCGCGGTGTCGAGCATCCCGGCTTGACCCATCACGCGGGGTCGAGGGAACCCGGTGGCCAGCGCCACCAGCGCGGTCATCTCATCCAGCGGGTTAGACACCACGATGACGACCGCGTCGGGGGCGTGCTTGGCGACGTTGTCCGCCACCTCCCCGACGATGCGGGCGTTGACCTCGATCAGGTCCATCCGGCTCATTCCCGGTTTGCGAGCCACCCCGGCGGTGATCACGACGATGTCGCTGCCGGCGATCGCCGCATAGCCCGAGCCGTCCGCCCCGGTGGTCTGGCCCACGATCTTGGTTTCGAAGCCCTCCACCGGCCGGGACTGGTTCATGTCCAGCGCTAAGCCCTCCGGCCGGCCCTCGATGATGTCGGTGAGCACGACCGTGTCGAACAGGTCGTACTCGGCCAGCCGCTGCGCAGTGGTCGAGCCGTAGAAGCCGGCCCCGATGACCGCGACCGTGCCGGAACGTACCATCGATCCTCCCGTGATCAATTCGTGCTGAGGTCAGCCTACGGTCAGCGGTCCGCCGGTGATCGTCAGCGCCACCACTAGCATCAGCAGCCCGAAACCACCGTAAGTGAGCACGTCGATGACGCGGCGGCGGATCCCGAGCAACCCGGTCCACTCCGGCGGAAGCACTGCCCGCAACCCCGCGGCCAGCAACAGCGCACCGCCGATGATCACTGTGCCTTCCCGCCAGTGGTATTGCGTGATGCGTACCGTGGCCACTGCCATCACAGCCAGGACCAGGCCGAACGCCAGCTGTGGCCGCAGGCTCGTCCGGGTGGTCATGACGAGCCGGCCCGCTCGGCGGCTTCGACGACGTTGGCCAGCAACATCGCCCTGGTCATCGGCCCCACCCCGCCCGGAACCGGTGCCAGGTGCCCGGCGACCTCGGCCACCGCCGGATCGACGTCCCCGGCCAGCCCGCCGGCGGTGCGGGTGATCCCGACGTCGATCACTGCGGCACCCGGCTTGACGAGATCAGCCGTGATCAGCCCGGGTCGCCCGGCCGCGGCCACGACGATGTCGGCCCGGGCCACCTCGGCCGCGAGGTCACGAGTACCGGTGTGGCACAGCGTGACGGTGGCGTTCTCGCTGCGCCGGGTCAGCAGCAGGCCCAGCGGGCGACCGACGGTGATGCCGCGGCCCACGATGGTCACCCGCGAGCCGGCCAGTGCTATGTCGAAGCGACGCAGCAACGCCACGATGCCCCGCGGAGTGCAGGGCAGCGGTGCCGGCTCGCCGAGCACCAGCCGACCCAGGTTCACCGGGTGCAAACCGTCGGCATCCTTGCTCGGGTCGATCCGTTCCAGCACCGCACCGGTGTCCAGCCCCGCGGGCAGCGGCAGCTGCACGAGGTAACCGGTGCAGGCCGGGTCCGCATTCAGCTCGTCGATCACCGCGAACAGCTCGTCGGGGGTCGTGGTCGCGGGCAGGTCGCGACGGATCGAGGCGATTCCGACCTTCGCGCAGTCGTTGTGCTTTCCCCGCACGTAGGCGTGCGAGCCGGGATCATCGCCGACGATGACGGTGCCGAGCCCAGGAGTGATTCCCTTGCCGCGCAGTGCAGCCACCCGGGTCCGCAGGTCCGCGAAGAGCTCGTCCCTGGTTGCCTTGCCGTCCAGCACCACCGCGCTCACGGGGGCATCCTTGCATCATGCCCGTTACGTCCCGAGATCCACCCGCAGCCCGTTCGCCGCGGCGAAACGGATCGCGGTGTCCACGTCGATCCGGGCACCGGTCAGCCGCGCCTGCACCAGGGCGTCGGCGTCCAGCCGGGTCCCGCGCAGGTCGGCGCCCTCCAGCCGGGCTCCCAGCAGCCTGGCCCCGGTGAGGTCGGCTCCGGACAGGTCGGCCCCTCGCAGGTCGGCCTCCACCAGGTTCGCCTCGGTCAGCTTGAGGCCCGCGAGCATCACCTGCCGGAGATCGGCGTGGCCCAGCCCGGTGAGACGCAGGTCGACCTCACGCAGTGTCCACGGTCGCAACCGGCAGTCGCTGACCGTGCTGCCAAGCAGGGAGCAGCCCTCCAGTACCGAGTCGGCCAGCGTGGTGCGCTGGAAGGTGCAGCTGTGGAACGCCGTCGCGCGGTGCTGCGAGGCACCCAGGTCGGCGCGGGTGAAGTCGCAGCTGGTGAATCGGCAGTTGCGGGTGCGCAGCCCGCGCAGGTCGGCGTCGATGAACCGGCAGCCGACGAAGCAGCGCCCCTCCCACTCCTGGTCAGCGAACACCGCGTCGGTGAAATCCTCGGTGGTGAAATCCCCTTCGACGGTCTCGGGCATACCTGCACCTTCTCAGGTGGCCCGAGATGGGTTCCGTGACCCACCCGACCTCGCTTGCCCACCATGATCACGATCTGTGTGCCGTAAACGACAAGTCGTGTCGCGCACGGCACACAGATCGTGATCAACTCGTCGTTGCTGGCCGGGTCTCACCGGAAATCGCGAGAGTTCGAGCGCACCCTCATGTCCAGCGCTGCGGCATGCTCGGCCAGCATGTTGATCACTCCTTCAGCGATCTGCAGCCGGCCGCGCAGCAACAACGCCGGGCAGGCCCGCACGATCGTGCGGTACCGGACCCAGAAACCCGGTGAGCAGATCACGTTCACCATGCCGGTCTCGTCCTCCAGGTTGAGGAAGGTGACCCCACCCGCGGTGGCCGGACGCTGCCGGTGGGTCACCGCTCCGGCGACCAACACCCGCTGCCCGTGGTCGCGCTCCCGTAGCTGGGCGGCGGGCACCACGCCCAGCCTGTCCAGGTCAGCCCGGAGGAACTGGGTGGGGAAGCTGCCCGGCGAGACCCCGGTGGCCCAGACGTCGGCCGCGGCGAGTTCCAGCGCGCTCATCCCCGGCAGCGGTGGCGCGACGACTCCGACTGCGGTGCCAGGCAGCCGGTCCGATCGCTGCGCGGCCACCGCTCCGGCAGACCACAACGCCTGCCGGCGTTGCGGCGCCAACTGGTCGAATGCCCCACCGGTGGCCAGCGCTTCGGCCTGGGCGGTGGTCAGCCCCACCCGGTGCGCGACGTCAGCGATGCTGCGGTAACGGCCGTGCGCTCGCCGCTGCTCGACCAGCCTGGTGGCCAGCGGCTGGCCCACCGTGCGCACCATGGCCAGTCCCAGCCGCACCGACTGCTCCGGCGCGCCGTCCGCGGCCGGTTCCAGCCCGGCGTGCACCTCGCTGGCGTTGACGTCCGGGCCTCGAACGGTGACACCGTGCCTGCGGGCATCGGCGATCAGTGACTGCGGGGAGTAGAAGCCCATCGGCTGGGCTCGCAGCAGAGCGGCGCAGAACGCTGCCGGGTAGTAATGCTTGAACCAGGAGCTGTAGTAGACCAGGGAGGCGAAGCTGATCGAGTGGCTTTCCGGGAAACCGAAGTTGGCGAAGGCCAGCAGCTTGGCGTAGATCTTCTCCGCGAGCTCACCTCGAATCCCGTGCCGGGCCATACCCTCGAACAGCCGTCCGCGTAGGCGTTCCATCCGCTCGGGGGACCGTTTAGCCCCCATCGCACGGCGCAGCTCGTCGGCCTCGGCGGGGGAGAAGTCGGCGACGTCGATGGCCATCTGCATCAGCTGCTCCTGAAACAGCGGTACCCCCAGCGTCTTGCGCAGTGCGTTCGCCAACCGGGGATGGTCGTAATCCCAGGCCTCCTGGCCGTTGCGGCGCCGGATGTAGGGGTGCACCGAGTCCCCCTGGATCGGGCCGGGACGGATCAGCGCCACCTCGACCACCAGGTCGTAGAAGCAGCGCGGCTTGAGCCGGGGCAGGGTGGCCATCTGCGCGCGGGACTCCACCTGGAACACGCCGACCGAATCGGCTCTGGCCAGCATCGCGTAGACGGCTGGGTCGGTCGGCTGCAGATCCGAAAGCCGCACCCGGTGCCGGTAGTGTCGGACCACCAGATCGACCGCGTAGTGCAGCGCCGAGAGCATGCCGAGCCCGAGCAGGTCGAACTTGACCAGCCCGGCAGCCGCGCAGTCGTCTTTGTCCCACTGCACCACCGAGCGGTTCTCCCGCCGTGCCCACTCCACCGGGCAGACCTCGGCCACCGGCCGGGAGCAGATCACCATGCCACCGGAGTGGATGCCCAGGTGTCTCGGGAATCCCTCCAGCTCGGTGGCCAGCGCCAGCACCGGTTCAGGGATGTCCGTGAGACCTGCTTGCAGGGTCGAACCATAAACATCTGCTTGCAGGGTCGAACCAGCAACACTGTCTGCGGCGTCGCTTTGTCGCAGTGGCCCCCAGCGGTCGATCTGCTTGCTCCAGGCGTCCTGGGTGCCGGTCGAGTAGCCCAGCGCCTTGGCCATGTCCCGCACCGCCGAGCGGGCCCGGTAGGTGATCACGTTGGCGACCTGGGCGGCGCAGTCCCGGCCGTATTTCTCATAGACATACTGGATGACCTCTTCACGGCGATCGGATTCGATGTCGAGGTCGATGTCGGGGTAGCCGTCCCGATCCGGAGCGAGGAACCGTTCGAAGAGCAGATCCATCGCCACCGCGTCGACGCTCGTGATGCCCAGCGCGTAGCAGACCGCGGAATTGGCCGCCGAGCCACGGCCCTGGCAGAAGATGTCGGCCCGCCGGCAGAACGCCACGATGTCGTCGACGATGAGGAAGTAGCCGGGGAATTGCTTCTCCTCGATGACGGCCAATTCGTGCTCGATCTGGTGGTAGGCACCGGGGCGTTCGTCGTAGCTGCCATAGCGGATGGCCGCGCCGAGCCAGGTGAGTTCGCGCAGCCAGCTGGCCTCGGTGTAGTCGGCGGGGACGGTGAACGGTGGCAGGTCCGGCGCCACCAGGTGCAGGTCGAAAGAGCACTCCCGGCCCAGCGCGGCGGCCCGCGCGACCGCTCCGGGCCAGCGGGCGAACCGGTCGGCCATCTCGGCACCGGAGCGTAGGTGCGCCGTTGCCGCGGCTGGCAGCCAACCGTCCATCTCGTCCAGGCTGCGCCGGGCCCGGACGGCGGCCAGCGCGGTCGCCAGCCGGTGCCGGGACGGGGTGGCGTAGTGCGCGGCGGTGGTGGCGACGGTGTCCAGCCCCTGCGCTGCGGCCAGCGCGACGAGTTCGTCGTTACGCTCGGTGTCGTCGGGCAGCCCGTTGGCGGTGAGCTCAACGACGACGTGGTCCGCTCCGAACAGCTCGATCAGCCGGCGTAGCTGGGTGGCCGCGGCGGCCGGTCCTTCGCGCTCCAGCGCTGCCCGCACCGCGCCCTTGCGGCAACCGGTGAGCACCACCCAGTGGCCATCCGCGACGGCGGCTTCCGCGTCGAGGTTATAGACCGGCTTGCCTTTCTCTTTCCCGGCGATCTGGGCGTCGCTGATCACCCGGGACAGCCTGCGGTAACCCTCCGGATCGCGGGCCAACACGAGCAGGTGCTCACCCTCCGGGTCGGGTACCCCGTTCTGTGGTGCGGTGAGGCCGAGGCTGAGCTCCGCTCCGAATACGGTCTTGATACCCAGCTCCCGGGCGGCCTCGGCGAAACGCACCACCCCGTACATCCCGTCGTGGTCAGTGATCGCGATTGCGTCCAACCCCAGCCGAGCCGCCTCCTCGACCAGCTCCTCAGGGTGGCTGGCCCCGTCCAGAAAGCTGAAATTGGAGTGGCAGTGCAGCTCGGCGTAGGGGGTGCGCGTGAGCTGGGCAGGCGTTAACCGCTGCGGTGACTCGTAGCGGTCCCGATGTCGTGTCCACGCTGGGCTGTCCCCGCCGTCACCGGGATGCCTTTCGTCGCGGTTCCCGGATCTGGATCCGGCAGTCCTCCCGGACAGCGCCCGCTCCAGATCCGCCCACCGCACCGACGGGTTGTTCCAGCCCATGGTGTGGACCTAGAAGGGGGGCGGGTCGTCGCTGGGTGGTGGGTGCGAGTCGGGTCGGTAATCGTGGGGTTTGCTGGTGTAGGTGCGCCCGGTGGGGGTGGTCCAGGTGATCCGATCGTCGAGATGTTGGTCAACCTGCCAGCCGGGAGCGTGGGTTTTGAGCCGGTGGTGATGGCGGCAACTGGCGTGCAGGTTGTGTTGGCTGGTGGTGCCCTCGGGCTGGTAAGGGATGGTGTGGTCGAGATCGGCGCGAGCGGCGGGTTGACCACAGATCGGGTTGCGACAATGCAGGTCGCGGGCGCGGATAAAGCCGGCCAGCCCGGTGGGTGGGGTATAGGTGGTACGGCCGTAGTCGAGTAAAGCACCCGAAGCCGGGTCGGTCAGCAGCCGCCGCCAGGTGCCCTGGGCGGCAACCTCTCGGGCCAAGTCGGCAGGGATGGGCCCGTGACCGACCAGCTCCCCAGGTTCATCATCTAAACCCAACAGCATGGTGATCGGCACGATCACCGACACCAGCGGCTTGCCCGGACCGGTTGCGTGGATGGGGGTGCAGCCATGACCACCTGGACCTGGCGCGTTGGTGGGGGTGGCCCGGTGTGCGGGATCAGGGGCCGGGCCCGGCGCGGTGTTGGTGGACGCGGTGTTGGTGGACGCGGTGTCGGTGGCATCGTCGGGACAGCCGTCGCCGGAACAGTCGCAGTCACCAGGACCCTGCTGGTCTATGCAGGAGCCGGTGGCTGCGCAGCGCCGCCCAGTGAGCAACTCGACGAGCAGGTCAGCGCGCCGAGCATCCATCCCGCGAGCGTCCTCGCTGCCTAGCCCACGGGCGAGGTCGCAAAGCCGCTGGTAGGCGGCGGTGGCATCCGGAGCCGACAGCAACGCCCACAGGGATGCCATGCCTTCCTCGTCTGGGGAGACCACCACCCGCCGGTCCTGGCGGCGTTGCTGGTGGCGCGCGGCTGCCCCCTCGGGGTCGAGGGCCAGCACCGCCCGGGTCAGCGCGGCCCGTAGCTGGGCGATCGTCTGGGTGCCAGCGCGAGGCAGCACCCGCGCCTCCAGCGCACTCCGCTGCTCTCCTGGGAGCAGATAGGAGGTCTCGGTGATCGCCCTCGCCTTCAGCGAATCGATTACCCCAGCCTCCCACGCGGCCAGGGTTCCGGGCAGCTCCTCAACCAGGGTCTGGGCCATCACCAGCCGCCCGGTCGCGGTCATCCGCGACAACCGCAACGCCAAGGCCACCTCATCCGGGGCGAACTCACTGCACCGCGACGGAGTATCCGAATTGGCCGCCAGCGAATGATCCCCCGGGCGACGCCGGGCGAACTCGGCCAGCAACACCGCTTGGCGCGCCAACGCCCACGAGGCCACCCCGACGGGGCGCACGCCGACACCGGCGGATGGGCTGCCTCCGGCGGTCCCGAAGCCGCATTCAGCCACGCAGCCTCATCCAGCCAGGCCGGATCGAAACAGTCCTCATCGATCGGGATACCCGCAACGGGCAGCCCCTCGACTTGACTTTTATCGAACATGTGTTCGATTTTAGCACATCTGTCGGAACCTCGCCTACGAAGGCCCACTGCCCGGAAGACCGACGGGCCCGACTGAGGAAGCGAAACACGGCAGGTCGCCCGGGCAACCTCGCTCACGATCCTTCATCTTCGAGCAAACCCGCCTGTTGCGCTGCCGTCTGCAGCGTCAGCGCGGCGTCGAGTGGCCACGGCTGGTCGACCCCACGGAGCAACATGTCCCAGTCCGACGCAGCAGAGGATCACGGTCCATGGGCGTCGCGCAGGACCTGCACGGCAAGCAACCCGATCCGCAGCAGCATGGCACGTTCACGTGTCGACAGCTATGGCCGAAGATGTGGCCAACCACCGGGTGATCGTCTTGCCAGGCAAGCGGCTCCGACCAGGGAAACCGCTCGTGGAGCAGGGTCCACCACGGCAACGGCAGGCTCATCGGGGGTCACGACATCGGCCACCAGATGCTTATCCCACGGGGTCAACGCCTCGCCGATATTCGCAACCGGTTCGCCCAGGTCAATGCTGACATCCGTGCGGAAGCCGGTCGAGTACTACCTCAAGGGCGGTCTCCGCCAGCTGCGCCTCATCGTGCTCCGCTCGCAGCCAGGTGCGCAAGCGCCGGTTCTGCGCGCTGAGCGCTGAGCGCTGAGCGCTGATTGTCTTCCGACAGTTGACAGATCCGCTCGGCGAGTTGGCTGATCTTCACGCTGACTTCGCTAAGTCTGGCCTGTAGCGCCTCGACGACCCGCTTCGCTTTCTCCTCGGCGTTGTTCTCCCAGGACTAACAGCCGCATGATGACGCCGAGCTTGATCGCGTCAGCGACGACCTGTCCGGCGCTTCACCCCGTGAGACGAGAAGCGGCCACACCGACGCCTACCCCGGTGACCGCGCCAAGACCGGTGAGCAACGCGGTGCCGCCGGCCACCCCGAACCCCCCAGCGGCCCCCGTAGCACGGCTCGGCGGCCGGTACGGAGCGACTGAACATCGCCGTGGTCGTCGGCTACTGCTCCCCCTGCTCGCCACGAAGGAAACGCTCAAGCTCGGCGGCGAGCTCGTCGCCTGAGGGGAGATCCGAGAAATCGGACAAGGCGGTCGCCTCGCCGTCGACCGCGGCCTCAAGCCGACGTACCAGCGCAGGGTATTCCGCACTGTTAGCAATGATTTCGTCGATCTGGGCCAACATACTGTCAGCCGCGGCATGCAACTCCCCAGCGTCGAGCTCGAGCCCGGCCACCGCTGCCAGCGCATCGACAAGCGCGGCGGAGGCCGCGGGGTAAGGGATGGCCGCAAGATAGTGGGGCACTCGCGCCCATACTCCAATGGCGGGCACGCCCGCGAGCGCGAAGCCCTCTTGCAGAGCCGTCTGGATCCCGGCCGGCATCTCAGCGCTGCCAGGTACCACTCCCACCTGCGCCGCCAGTTCAGCCATGGTGGCGATGGCCATCAGACTGACCGGACGGGTGTGCGGGACAGGAGCGGCGTAGGCGCCGAGACCGACGACGAGCCGTACTCCTAGCTGTGCACCTAGACCCACGACAGCCCGTACGAAGGCATGCCACGCCATGTCCGGCTCGGGCCCCACCAAGACGAGAACGCCCCTGCCTGCAGCATCTCGACCGGCTCGCAGCTGGATCTCAGGCCAGCTCACGTGATCGACGACTCCATCGGAGATTCGAACGATGGGACGGCGGGACCGGAAGTTGATGAGCTCATCCGCGCTGAAAGTAGCCAGCACCTCGGTCGAGATCGTCTCGAGAATATGGGCGATGGCCGCTTGGGCTCCGAGGCCGGCGTCGACCCAGCTCTCAGTCGCCAGCAGCAGCACCGGCGACGTCAGCGGGCGGTGAGAGTGCAACTCGTAGAGAGACGACACCAGCCTGAGCCTATGCGCACCGACCGGCTCAGGTTGCCACGCAACGCCGCCAGACTTCTATACCATCATTCGTAGATTCCCTCGACCTTCCAGCGGCCCGTCTCGCAGGCCAGCAGTACCGCGAGCGGCCCGTCGGCTTCGGCGTCGAGCACCGCTTGCAATCGCGCGCAACGCCGTCCCCCGCCGGGCTCCCACCAGCGCTCCTCGACCGGCCAGGGCCCAGCCCAGGTCAGCACCCGGCGCGGCGGGTTCCCGTCCACCGCGATCCGGTACGGCGCACTGGTGAGCCTCCCGCGTCCACGCACCCCGACGGCGTGTCCGGCATCGTCAAGCACCTCGGCGGCCAACGGGAGGGTAGGCACCCGAGACGGGGACGGCGCAGGCAGCTGGCCCGGCCAGGGAGGATCCGCAGCGCGCGCCGGAGTCGGGTCTTCTCCCCAGGGCACCAGGCGTACCCGATCGTGGGGATTCCGGCCGCCGCCGAGCACTCCGATGAGGACCGCCTCGGGTCCGAGCATCCCCTGCACCCGGACCAGGGCCCGGCCAGCCCGCTCGTCGTCTTCTCCCGGCTCCCCCCACAACCCGCGCTGCAGGGCCTGCCCGCCGATCACCTCCTCCGGGATCAGCTGCAGCAGCGTGATACCCGCACCGTGGTGTGATCCGCGGGAAGTCAGCCATCCGTCCAGCTGCCAGCGCACCCGATCGCCGATCCCGGGTGCGGTCAGCGACTCGGCGCAGCGCCACACCCGGTGCAGCTCCTCCCCTGCCTCTGTGCAGGCACTGATCCCGAGCCGGATGCAAGCCAGACCGCGGGCGGCCAGTGCGTCGTGCAGCTGCTCCGCGGGTTCCCGGGAGGCGAATGCTGCCGCATCGACCCGATCCAGCGGCGGGTCGAACCGGCGGGTGACGGTGAGATCGCCAGGCGGGTCACGGCGCGCCAGCGGGCGCTCGTCGAGCCCCTGGGCGAGCCGGTGCGCGCGCACCCCGTCGAGACCGAACCGGGAGGCGACATCGTCAACGGGGAGGGCGGCGAACGCCCCGAGGGTTCGTAGCCCCAGCCGGTGCAGCAGGTCCACCAGCGTGGCCCGATCGGCAGCAGGCTGGTGCAGCTCGGCGATGCTCAGGGTGGCAAGAAAGCCGGCCGAACCATCCGGTGGCACCAGCAGGCCTCGATGCGCGGCCAAGGTCGCGGCGAACAGGCCGTCGGCGATGCCGATCTGGCATTGCACCCCCGCCTGCGCGGCGACCACATCGATGATCCGCTCGGCCACTGCGAGTTCGCCACCGAAGTACCGGGTCGGACCCCGGGCCGGCACGGCGACCAGCCCGGGGCGCACCAGCTCCACCCCGGGCGCCAAGGCCTCGACTGCGGCGACCACCGGCTCGAACGCCCGGGCGTCCCGGTCCGGGTCGTCGGCGAGCACGACCAGCTCCGGGCAGCGGCCCTGCGCCTCACGGCGGCGCTGCCCGCGGCATACCCCGTGTGCCCGGGCAACCGCCGAGCAAGCCACCACTCGGTTGGCGGCTACCACCGCCGCCGGTATCTGCGCGGCCAAGCCCGCAACGACCGCTCCGGCCACCACGGGCCAGTCCGGGCACCAGACCACCACCACCCGAGCCGGCGCCATCAGCCCACCGCCGTTCCTCGAAACGTGTCACAACGTCTCATGGAGTCGCCACCTCACAGAGGCGACCTTGACTGCTGACCGCAGCCTTCCCGTGTGCTGGGCAGGTGTCGGGTCGAGCGCGAATAGGTAGGCGCGGATCATGGCATGTTCTCGATTGCCATGACGGCAGCCGTCTCCAGGGCAGCCGCACGGCGGCGGTTCATAGCCCCACCGCCCTAATCGACCCGACTGCCCTCGACGAAGTCATGTCCGCGAGCTCCTCCGCCACCAGGCCGCCCGGACCGGGCAGCAGCAAGCGGGCGGTGCGAGGCCGAGCCGCTGCACCGCAGCCCACCGCACGCACCACGACCTCGCGGCTACGCAGCCGCCCATGTCCGGCCTCGGCGCCGTACCAGGCCTCAGCACGGCAGTCCAGCTCGATGTCCGCCCCCGGCCATCGACCGAGCGGAAGCAACACCGATCCGCGCTGCCACGCTCTGGCGGCCAGGGATCGCCGTGCCCCGGGAGATATCCGATCCGCGCCCGCCAGCGCCACCAGGGCCACCCCGTCGAGCAGGGCCGCGGCCACTGGAGCCGGATTCGGTCCAGGTCGGGGGACCAGCGCCAGCCGCTGCACCACCACCCCCGCCTCGGCTGCGGCCAGCACCCCAAGGTCTCCGACGCCGATCACCGCAGCCCAAGCCCCCTGCGCGGTAGCCGCGACCAGCAACGCCAGTAGCAACGCCGTCGAGCCCTGCACCGCCACCACCGACCCCGGCCGCAGCCCCCCTGGCAGCAACGGCGCGAGCGGTTCGGCTACCGGAAACGGCAGCCGGCCACCGGGGACGTCCATGCGCTCCCCCAGCGTCGACGCGGGCGCGACCGGCACCCGCTGCAGCACTGACGCGACGCCTGCACCCACCATCCCGCGGCCTCCAACCCATGGATGCCGACGTCAAGGCGCCGCACCCAGATCCGCCGCGGGGAAGGCAGCGTTTAGAACATATGTTCTATAACTAGTTAACCCGAGTGATCGACGCCAGTCAAGCGTCGCCTTACGTCATGTCCGCACAGGTGCTCGATGATTTGTGAGTACCGGAGGGCGCAGCGAAGATCCTGCCTCGGCGCCACCGGATGGAGTGATCGGCACATACAGCGTTGTCGCTTGATCCGGCCCGCGAAAGGAGATACGGGTGAACCAGCATCTCCGCATGATGGCCCTGACTCAGCACGTGCGGTGAGAAACTGTCGGTGCTTCCCGGCAGCATGCGACCATGGTGGTGCTCCCAGAACGCGCGGAGGTGAGCTGCGGATGTCGTCGCCTGCCCAGTCTGCCCAGACCAGTCTGCTCGACCACGTCGGCCCGTGGACGGAGCGGGACTATTTCGCGCTGCCCGAGGACCGTCGGCGAATTGAGCTACTCGACGGCGGGTTGCTGGTGAGCCCTGCTGCCGGGAGCCGGCACCAGCGGCTGTCATCCCATCTTTGCCACGCACTGGGGCGGGCGGCTCCGAGCTGGCTGGAGGTGCTGGAAGCCGTCAACGTCCGGGTGGCGCCTGGACGGATCCTGATCCCCGACCTCGTCGTGGTGACCAACCCCGGGCTCGACGTAACGGTCTGGGACCCGACCGGAGTGGCGATGGTAATCGAGATTGTCAGCTCTGGCAGCATCGCGGCTGATCGGGCGATCAAGCCGCAGCTCTACTCGGCCGCGGGAATCGACCACTATCTGCGGATCGAGCTCAACGGCCCGTGGCCGAGCTCGATGGCGTACCAACTGCAACGGGGATGCTACGTCGAGGTCACGTCGTCGAGCTCGGGTCAGCTCCTGCTCCTGGCGCAACCGTTCCCGGTTGACCTCGACCTCGCCGCACTAGCCACCGCCACCCGCCCGCCACCGTGACGGTGTCAGCCAACGCCCCGATCCCCATCGTCACCTGCCCGTGTGGCTACCCAGCACCCGGGAGATAGGGATCGACATGCACATAACCGTCATTGGGGCGGGTCCCACCGGGCTCTACACCGCTATCGCGCTGGCCCGACGCGGGCATGAGGTCACGGCCGTCGATCGCGATCCCGGGCCGAACGGGGACGGCTCGTGGAACCGCAGGGGCGTGATGCAGTTCCACCATCCGCACGGCTTCCGTCAGCAGGTCGGGGAAGCGCTTCTCGCCGAGATGCCGGAAGTCTGGGATGACTTGATCACGGCCGGGGCGCAGCCGACCACACTGCCCGATCAACCCGAGCGTGTGGTCGGGCTTCGCTGCCGGCGTCTGATCTTCGAACGGGTCCTGCGGTCAGCGGCCGAGGCGCAGCCCGGGGTCACGCTGCGGACCGGTCACGTCGAGGACGTCTGCTGCGAGCGAGGACGCACCGTCGGGGTCCGGGTGGACGGCCACCAGATGGACGCCGACCTGGTCATCGACGCATCCGGCCGAGCCGGGCAGTCCACCCGGACCTTCCGGGGACCGGCCGAGGGCGGTGACTGCGGAATCGCTTATGTGTCGCGCCAGTACCAGCTGTTGCCGGGCGCCCAGAACGGACCGATGAACGCACCGATCGGGATGGTGACGATCTATCCCGGCTACCAGGCGATCGTGTTCATCCACGACAACCGGACCTTCTCCACCCTCATCGCCCGGGCCAGCACGGACCGTCAGATGGCGGGCCTGCGATTCCAGGAGGTGTTCGAGGCCGCCAGTCGAGCGATCCCTTCCCTGGCGGCATGGACCGAGCCGGACCGGTCCCGGCCGATCAACCCGGTCCTGCCTGGCGGGCGGCTGCACAACACCTACCAGGCACAGCTCGACGACACCGGTCAGGTCGCTCTGAACGGACTGATGTTCGTCGGGGACGCCGTGTGCACGACCAACCCCTCGGTCGGACGAGGCGTAGCCACCTCGCTGATGCAGGCCCAACGGTTGGTACGCCTCCTGGACGACCACCGGCGCGACTTCACCTCGTGCTCCCTGGAGTTCGAGCACTGGTGCGCCGAGAACATCAAGCCGTGGTTTTCCGACCACGTGTATTGGGACGCCGAGCTGATCCGGCGCTGGTCGGGGCACGACGTCGACGTCACCCGGCCGCTGCCCTCCGACCTGATCATGGCGGCCACAGTGGTCGACCCCGAGATGCTCAAGGTCGTCGGGCCCTACATGGCCATGCTCGCCCTGCCCGCCAGCCTCGCCGCCGTTGAACCACGAGCCCGGGAGATCTACGCCAGCGGCTGGCGCCCACCCGTACCCGAGGGACCCACCCGGGACGAGCTGGCCGAGCTGGTCGCCGCGGTGGTCAGCTCCCACAGCGGGTGAACGTGCTGCCGAATCGTGCCGTCTTCGTCTTCAGTGCGCGAAGTGGCGGGTTCCGGTGAGGTAGAGCGGCACCCCGACGGCCTCCGCGGCGGCGATCGAATCTGCGTCGCGGACCGACCCGCCGGGCTGCACCACGGCGCGAACCCCGGCTGCGAGCAGCACCTCGAGCCCGTCGGGGAACGGGAAGTACGCATCGGAAGCGGCCACCGAGCCGCTCGCGCGCCCGCCGGCTCGGCTGACCGCGAGCCGGGCGGCGTCCACCCGGTTCACCTGGCCCATCCCGATGCCGACGGTGGCCTGATCCGCGGCGAGCAGGATCGCGTTGGAGCGCACCGCGCGGCAGGTCCGCCAGGCGAAGGCCAGATCGGCCAAGGTCGCCTCGGCTACCGCCGCACCAGTGGCCAGCGTCCAGGACGCCGGATCGTCACCGGGAGCGTCGAGCGCGTCGCGGGTCTGCAGCAGCAAGCCGCCGGACAGTGCCCGGAACTCGACACCGCCACGCTGCGGAGGCTCGGCGACCAGCAGACGAATGTTCTTCTTGCGGGCCAGCAGGTCCACGGCTCCCTCGGCGTACGACGGCGCCAACAGCACTTCGGTGAACACCTCGCTGACCTGCTCGGCCAGCTCGATGGTGACCTCGCGGTTCACCGCGATCACTCCCCCGAACGCGCTCACCGGATCGCAGGCATGCGCCCTGCGGTGCGCGTCGGCGACGTCCTCCGCGGCCGACACCGCGATACCGCACGGGTTGGCGTGCTTGATGATCGCGACACAAGCGCCGTCGTGGTCGTAGGCGGCGCGGCAGGCGGCGTCGGCGTCGACGTAGTTGTTGTAGGACATCTCCTTGCCGTGCAGCTGCTGCGCGCGGGCCAGCCCCCGGCTGGCGCCAGCGGTGTACAGCGCGGCCTGCTGGTGCGGGTTCTCCCCGTAGCGCAACGCCGTCGCCTGCCGCCAGGAGGCGCCCACCCAGGACGGAAACCCGTCGTCCGTGCGTGTCGACGAACCCATCCAGGACGCCACGGCGATGTCGTAGTCCGCGGTGTGTCGAAACGCGGCGACGGCCAGCGCCTGGCGCTGCGCCAGGGTGAACCCACCGGCGCCGACGGCGTCGAGCACGTCCAGGTAGGCCTCCGGGTCCACCACAACGGCCACCGAGGGGTGGTTCTTCGCGGCCGCCCGCACCATCGCCGGGCCACCGATATCGATCTGCTCGACGCATTCGTCAAAGCCGGCCCCCGCGGCTACGGTGGCCTCGAACGGGTACAGGTTGGCGACCAGCAGGTCGAAAGGCGCGACGTCCAGGGCGGTCAGCTGGGCCACGTGCTCAGGCTTGCGGGTGTCGGCGAGCAACCCGGCGTGCACCCGAGGGTGCAGGGTCTTGACTCGCCCGTCCAGGCATTCCGGGAAACCGGTGAGCTCCTCGATGGTCGTCACCGGCACGCCCGCGTTGGTGATCACGATCGCCGTCGAGCCGGTGGAGAAGAGCTCGACCCCGGCCGCATGCAGCCCGGTGGCCAGCTCCACCAGCCCGCTCTTGTCCGACACACTCAGCAGTGCCCGGCGCACCGGCCGGCGATCCTCGGTAGTCACGGTAGTGAGACCTTTCGTCCGGTGACGGTGCACCCGCGGCGGGCCAGCTCGGCAATGACCTCCACCAGCAACCGCCGCTCCACAATCTTGATCCGCTCGTGTAGCCGCGCTTCGGTGTCATCAGGGCGCACTTCGACAGCGCGCTGGGCCAGGATCGGCCCGGTATCCACACCGGCGTCCACCAGGTGCACGGTCGCGCCGGTCACCCGCACCCCGTGCGCCAGCGCGGCGGCCACCGGGTGCCGGCCGGGAAATGCGGGCAGCAGAGCAGGATGACTGTTCAGGATGCGACCGCCGAAGCGGTCCAGGAACGGCGGACCCAGGATTTTCATGAACCCGGCTGTGACGATCAGATCCGGCTGGTAAGAGGCGACTTCCTCAGTCAGCGCGACATCCCAGCAAGCCCGGTCGGGGTGCTGGGCCAGGTCGACGACGAAGGTCCGCAGCTCCTCGGCGCGCTTGAGCGCTCCGGTGCCGGTCCGGTCCGCGCCGACGGCGACAACCTGGGCGGGATAGTCCGGGCCGGCGGCATCCAGCAGGGCCTGCAGCAGAGTCCCGGTACCGGACACCAGCACAACGACCCGGGTCGGGATCGGCAGGCGGAGCTGATGCACGGTTAAGAGTACCCGTGGCCCATGGCGCCATCCCCAGACCCTCAGCGTGGAAACGCCCCGCGGGAGAGGCACCGGGTCCCAGCGCGCTGAGTTCTAGCAGCGTGCGGGCTTGACGGCCCGGTGCAGCGCGACGATCCCGCCGGTGAGGTTGCGCCAGTCGGCGTCGGTCCAGCCTGCGGCGGCCACTCGCTGCGCTAGCGCAGGTTGGTCGGGCCAGGCCCGGATGGACTCGGCGAGGTAGACGTAGGCCTCCGGGTTGCTGCTCACCCGCCGGGCGACCTCCGGCAGCGCGCGCATCAGGTACTCCAGGTACACGGTGCGAAACGGTCGCCAGATGGGAGTGGAGAACTCGCAGATCACCAGCCGACCGCCGGGCCGGGTGACCCGGGCCAGCTCGGCCAGCGCAGCGTCGGGGTCCGCCACGTTGCGCAACCCGAAGGAGATCGTGACCGCGTCGAATACCCCGTCACCGAACGGGAGCGCCAGCGCGTCGGCTCCGACCAGCGGCACCTTGCGGTGCCGCCCAGCTCGCAGCATCCCCAGGGAGAAGTCCGCGGCCACGCACCACGCGCCGGCGCGGGCCAGCTCGACAGTGGACACCGCGGTGCCTGCGGCAAGATCGAGCACCCGCTCCCCCGGCCCGGCAGCGACGTCGACCCGGGTGCATCGCCGCCACCACCGATCCTGACCGAACGACAGCACCGTGTTGGTCAGGTCATAGCGGCGGGCCACCCCGTCGAACATGGCTGCGACATCACGGGGGTCCTTATCCAACCCGGCTCTGGGCACAGCGCCACCCTACGGTTGGTCGCTCTTCAAGTACCGCCAACGCCGCACCGCGCGCCCTTAACTGCTACCAACCCCGGCCGCGAGGTCGCCGAGTTCGGCGGGCGTGACGCCGGCCAGCGCGCTGACCTCACCCAGCTCAGCGGCACCGCAGTCCACCGCCCGGTGCAGGAACCGGGCCAGTGCCTTCGCCGTGGCCGGCTCGTCCAGTACTCCGAGGGAGCTCCGCTGGCGGTAGGCCCGCAGCCGACCGGCCGCGGCAGGAAGCCCGGACCGGTAGAAGCCAAACGTGGCGGCGAACCTGGTCGGTAGCTGCGCCGGGTGCAGGTCCCAGCCCTGGTAGAAGCCGCGCTCCAGGGACCGGCGGACCAACCGGGCATGCAATGCCCACGCCGCGCGCACCTGCTGCCCGTCGCCGACCGGCAGAATGTTGGTCGATCCATCGCACACCGGTGTCCCGGTACCCGCCGCCGCCACCTGCATGACGGCCTTGGCGTAGTCCGCCGCCGGGTGCTCCAGACTCTGGTGGGCCGCTGCGATCCCGACCGAGGCGCTGTAGTCGTAGGTACCGAAATGCAGCCCGGCACAGCGCCCGGCGCAGCAGTGGATCATTCGGGCAAGCGGCACCGTCCCGTCCGGTCCGAGGATCGCCTGCGGTGTCTCTACCTGAAGTTCGAAGTTCAGCGTGGGCAGCCCGTACTCGTCATCCAGCGCGGCGCACAACTCAACCATCGCCTCGACCTGCCGGACCGTGGTGACCTTCGGCAAGGTGACCCGGAACCCGCCAGGCAGCGGCCCGGCGGCGAGCACGGTCTCCAGAAACAGGTCCAGGGTGCGGATACCGCGCCGCCGGTCGGGGCTCTCCAGCGACTTCATCCGGATGCCGGTGTGCCGGGGCGCGGAACCGTCGGCGACGGCACGGGCCAGCGCAGTGGCGGCGGCCCGCGCGTCGGAATCTTCGGTGCCGTCGCCGGGGCTACCGTAGCCGTCCTCGAAATCGATACGCAGGTCCTCGATCGGCTCGGTCGCCAGCTTGACCCGTACGAGGGCGTCAACCCCATCATCATCGGTCGGCAGCGGCCCGTGCGCATCCAGCGCGGCGAGGGCCGACGCGCCCCATTCACCGACGGTGGCCGCAGTGAACCGGTCCGCCGGCACGTACACGGTGTGCACCGGCTGGCGCGCCACCGCCACACCGGGGCGGGTCACGTCGTCGGCGGCGAGCAGGGTGTCGAGGCGGTCGGCTACCCGAGGGTCGAGAGTCACACAAAGATCATGCCGCCGAGTGCGGTCGCAGCCGACTCTCGGGTTCGTAGTTAACCTGCTGGGGACAACCGGAGGTCCCATGTCCGAACCGCTCGACCTCGTGCTGCGTGCCCGCCGGGTCATCACCGCATACGGCGAGGTGGACCGGTGCGTCGGGGTGGGCAACGGACGGATCGTGGCGGTCGAACCGTACGACTCGCCGCTCGCCGGTGCCGTCTCGGCCGCCCGGTTCGTCGACCTGGCCGACGACGAGGTCCTGCTGCCCGGCCTGGTGGACACCCATGTGCACATCAACGAGCCAGGACGCACCGAATGGGAGGGCTTCGCCTCGGCCACCCGCGCGGCGGCGCTCGGCGGGGTCACCACGCTGATCGACATGCCGCTGAACTCCGTCCCACCCACCATCGACGTTGCCGCCCTGGAGCAGAAGAGGTCGGCCGCGAGCGCGCAGATATACGTCGATGTCGGGTTCTGGGGCGGCGCGGTGCCGGGGAACTTGTCGCAGCTGCGCCCGTTGCACGACGCGGGTGTGTTCGGTTTCAAGAGCTTCTTGCTGCATTCCGGGGTGGACGAGTTTCCGCCGCTGCCGCTCGACATGCTGGAGAAGGTGTTGGTCGAGGTGGCTGGGTTGAGCACCCGGCTGGTGGTGCACGCGGAGGACGCGCACAGCATCGACCGCGCCGTCGCGCCGCGCGGGAAAAGCTACGCCGGGTTCCTCACCTCACGGCCTCGGGGAGCGGAGAACCTGGCGATCGCCTGGCTCGTGGAGCGGGCCCGGTGGACCGGCGCACACGTGCACGTGGTGCACCTATCGAGCTCCGACGCCCTACCGATGATCGCCTCGGCACACCGCGAGGGGGTGCGGCTGACCGTGGAGACCTGCCCGCACTACCTGACCTTCACCGCCGAGGAGGTGCCCGACGGCGCCACCGAGTTCAAATGCTGCCCGCCGATCCGGGAGGCAGCCAACCGCGAGCTCCTGTGGGCGGCCTTGGCAGACGGGGTGATCGACGCCGTGGTGTCGGATCACTCCCCGTGCCCGGTGGAGCTCAAGCACCGGGACACCGGTGACTTCGGCGCGGCGTGGGGCGGGATCGCATCGTTGCAGGTCGGGCTGCCTGCGGTGTGGTCGGGGGCGCGGTTGCGTGGGCACGACCTCGCTGATGTGGTGGGCTGGATGGCTGACCGGCCGGCTCGGCTGGCCGGGCTGGCCCGGAAGGGCCGGATCACTGTGGGATTCGATGCCGACCTGTCCGTCTTCGCGCCGGACCAAGCGTTCGTCGTGGACGCCCGGCAACTGGCCCACCGCCACCCGGTCACCCCCTACCACGGGCGGGCGCTGTCCGGAACGGTTCGCCAGACCTGGCTGCGCGGTCGCCGAATCGAGCTCGATGAACCCCCGCGCGGCGCATTGCTCAGGCGGGGATCGACATGACCGGTCCGGATCTCGATGCCACGTTTGTCCAGCTACCGGACCTGGCCTCCCGGCAGCTGGGTGGGGCGGTGGTCGACGCCAATGACGATTTCTATGCCGACCGGGCAGCGCTGGTCATGCCCGGTCCGGTGCGGGCCAGCGCGGAGTTCGGCTACCGGGGGAAGATCTACGACGGGTGGGAGACCCGCCGGCGCCGAGAGCACGGGTCCGACTACGCCATCATCCGGCTCGGCGTCCCCGGCATCGTGCGCGGTGTCGTGATAGACACCACCTACTTCCGTGGCAACTACCCGCCGGAGATCTCTGTCCAGGCGACCGCACTCGAGGACTTCCCCGGCTCGGCCGAGCTGGCCGCCGCCGAGTGGACCACGCTGGTGCCGCGCTCGGCGGCCAAGGGCGACACCGCGAACACCTTCGGTGTCGTTGACCCGCGCCGTTGGACGCACGTGAAACTGGTGATCCACCCCGATGGTGGGGTCGCGCGGTTCCGGGTGCACGGCCAGGCCGTCGTCGACCCCCGGCTGTTGCAAGGCACTGCCGACCTCGCCGCGCTGGAGCACGGCGGCCTGGTGGTCGATTGCTCGAACATGTTCTTCTCCTCGCCGGCGAATCTGCTGCTGCCCGGCCCGGCCCGCTCGATGGGCGAAGGCTGGGAGACCGCGCGGCGGCGCGACAACGGCAACGACTGGGTGGTGACCCGGCTGGCCGGTGCGGCCCAGCTGCGCGACATCGTTGTTGACACCAGTCACTTCCTCGGCAACGCGCCGGTCGAGGTGCAGCTCAGCGGCACTTCACTCGACCCGGCCGTCGAGGATCCCGCCGCGCTCGCCAGCCGATCCTGGACGCCGCTGGTGCCGCGCCGGCCCGTGCTGCCCGACACCCCGCACCGGTTCCGGGTCGATCCGGCCGCCCCGGAGGTGACTCACCTGCGGGTGGACATCCACCCCGACGGCGGGTTTGCCCGCCTCCGGGCACACGGCGAGCTCACCGTCGCCGGATACAACGATGCCGTGCGGCGCTGGTTGGACGCGCTACCTCCGAATCACCTGAGGCAGGTCCTCACCGATGCTGGCCTGGGCGCTGCGCTGGTGGCCGCAGCGCTGCGGGCCCGAGATCGGCCGCTGGACTGGGAAAGCGAGGTGCTGGCCGCGTTCACGCCACGCGGACCAGGACGAGTTGGCTGGCAGTGAAAGAATTGTGGAATGCATTCGTTGCTGCTTCTACGACTACATGAACGATATCGTTGAACGTCTTACGTCTTTTCGGCAGGAGCATCTGACGCTGACCGCCGAGTTCCGCGGGCCGCCCCGATCCAACCGACTGTGATCTTGTTGCGCAGCCATGACCGAGGACCGCCCGCCACCCTCCTGCTCGATCTGGCGCGTCCTCTTGGGTCGCCTACGCTGCCTGCATGTCGACGAAGCCGGCCCGCGCGCGGGTCCAGGACGTGCACGAACTGGCACTGGGCATGCCTCACGTGACGGTTGAACGGGGAGCTCCCGGCAACCCTGTTTACCAGGTTGGCGGGAAATCGTTCGTCTTCTTCCGCAACCCGCGGCCGGACGCCACCGACCCCGAGACTGGAGAACGCTACACGGACGTCATCGTGTTTTGGGTAGCTTCGGAGTCTGACAAGCAAGCGATGGTCCAAGATCCTGGGTCGCCATTCTTCACGACCTCCCACTTCGACGGCCACCGATCGGTACTGCTGCGGGCGAGCCGGATCGGCGAGCTCACCCAGCAGGAGTTGGCTGAAGTAGTTCAGGATGCGTGGCTCGCTCAAGCGTCGGACCGCAGAAGAGCGATCTGGCTCGATGCGCACGCCGTCCAATAGCAGCACCGCATTCAGGTCCTTGAAGATCGGGCACGAAGCCTCGGGCGGCCTCGGCTGCTGGCAGGTTCGGTATATCAAGCCGCCTCCAGAAGCGTGCGCGACTTGGGCTAAATCGACCTTGCGATCCGCGCCGTGGTGCCACCCTGGGTGGGGAGTTAGCCATCGACTTGCTGCCACTGCTCGATTTCGAGGCGATCAGGGCGGCGAAGCCGACGTGGCTGGTGGCTAGCTAGCCCGATCTCACGACGGTGATGATGCCGCTGACACTGGGTACCAGGATCGCGATCCTGCACGGCAGCAACCTCATGGACATTCCGTGCGCGGTCCCCGATCCGCTACTGCCGTGCCTGGCAGCGGCCACCGCGCCCACCGGAACACTGCGGCAGGGTGCAGCGACGGCTTACAGCAGCGGCCGGCACGACCACTACGCCTTCCACCCGCGGGTGCGCGAGATGACGCGGGTGCTGGCGCCTCCTGAGGAGCAAGATCACGTGCACACCGCCAGCGGATCCTAGCCGGGCTTCGCCCCATCCCGACGAGGCGTGTGATGATCGGCTTCCGGTGTCAGCGCAGGGTCACGCAGGGACCTGCGGTCAAACTGGCCGACCGCCGCCACTCGCTACGCCGATGCATTGTGACCGGGACGCGAAGGGCGTATGTGCTGGTCAGGTGCGCTGTCGTTAGCGCTGTGGAGCGAGCACGGTCCAAGGTACGCCGTCAAGAACGACCCGAAAACCCCACACTCGAAGGTATTCTATCGGTCTGCTCGGCGGGCGGTTGACCGTGGATCGTTCGACGAGCGTCCGCGACCAGGTGGGGTGCGTTGACCCACGTACAAGCGGGCCCGAAGTCGCGCTTATCCACGGGTTCAAGCATTGCACCTAGGAGGATGCGGTGGACGATGTCGATGCGTTTGTGGCCGAGGTCGTGCCTCAGCTACGCGCGGAGGTGGAGGCGATTCACAACGGGGACCTGGGCCCGCGGCTTGCGCTGTGGTCGCGCAACGACCCGGTGACATTGTTCGGCGCCTGGCTCAGTGGGCGCGGCTGGGGCGAGATCGAGCCCGCGTTCGAGCGGCTCGCGGCGACCTTCCATGGAAGCCAGGGGATCGAGTACGAGGTCCTCGCCGCCGGCGCGAGCGGCGACCTGGGATACGTTGTGGCGATCGAGCACAGCGTCGCGTCGGTCGGCGACGAAGGATCCAGGTCGTACGCGCTCCGTGTCACGACGGTGCTCCGGCGGGAGAACGGCAGGTGGAAGGTCGTCCACCGGCACGGCGACCCCCTCAACGCCCCGGCCGGGCAGATCGTGGAACGGCTGGCCGGGTCGGCGGTCACCGCGCCGGCCGGTGCCCCGACTGATCTGCCCGGTCGGGCGGTCGAGGGGACGGATCCCGACCTGGCCTAAACGAGGGTCTGGCGTCCCGCAATCTGATGATCGTCCGGGGCGCTATCCATCCCCATGCGGACGTAGCCAAGGCACCGGACCGGACACTTCGTCGAGCCGCGGGTCCATGGCGGTCAGGCGGGCACCGTGCTCGCGTGCGCCTGGCGGCAGTCTTCAGTGAACAGCTCAGACATGTTCGCCTCGCCCCAGTATTCGGCGATTCTCCCGCCCGCCAGGCGGTGGATCTCGATGCCGGTGATCGTCACGGTGCGCCCGCTGGGAGGCACGCCGAACAGCTCGCCGGCGTGCGTCGCGCGGGCCGTATAGCGGACTGCTACCCGATCCTTTTGGGCGATAAGGTCCTCGATCTCGCAGTGGCAGTCGTGAAGTCCCGCGTGCATGACGGCCGCGGGGCCCTTCATGGCAGCCGCGCCAACGCCAAGCTCGGGTGGCAGCCCGTGCGCGGTGAAGTCGGGTGCGAGGAGCTCGTCCATCGCGCCCGCGTCGTTCGCGGTGAATGCGGCGAACAATCGCCGCACCGTCTCCTCGTTGCGCTGCTGCGTGGTGGCGTCCTCGTTTGTGCACATGGTCTGCTCTCCTTACCGATGGCTGCTGGTTGAATCTGCTGCCATACCGTCGCAGCGTCTATCGGCGGGAGCATCGGGCCGGCCCCTATTTACGGCCCGAAGGCCCGGTCCGAGGACGCGACCGCGTACGCGACGGCTCGGGCTCGGCTGGGCAGTCCGAGCTTGGCGAGGATCCGGCCGACGTGGTGCTCGACGGTCTTCGGGGTGATGAACAGCCGCTTGCCGATCTCGGCGTTGCTCAGGCCGCGACCGACCAGCTCGAGCACCTCGGACTCCCGCCGGGTGAGCTGGGCCCGAGCGCGCACCCCGGACCGGGGTGCCACGCCGAGGGAGCGCAGCACAGCGGAGGCGGCATCGGCGTCTCGGTCTGCCCGCAGGCAGTGGAACGACTTGAGGGCAGCGTTCGCGTGTGCGATGGCCGCCGCCGGAGTCGTCGACGCGAGCGCTTTGGCCAGCTCGAGCTGGGTCCGGGCGGCATCGACCGGCAGCCGTGCCTGCCCGAAGTACCGCAGCGCGTCGTGCAGGCTGGACCGGGCGATCGCCGGTTCCGGTCACGACGTACAGCTTGCCGCGCCCCAGCGCTGCGAGCGCCGGCAGGTAGGGCGCCGACTGGTTGCACGCGAGCGTCGAGAGCCGATCGACCGCTTGGCGGGCGGCCTCAACGGTGCCAGCGGTCAGCTCGACGTCGACGAGCACGGCGAGCAGAGCGCCCTCAACCGCGTCCTCGAGGCCGCCCGCGGCCAGGGTTCGTTCCAGAATGTCCCGGGCCAGCTCCGGCTCCCCGCGAGCGAGGTGCAACGCCGCGAGCGGCCGCACTGCGTCCTCGTGCTGCTCGAGCCCGGCGAGCAGGTCGCCCGCCTCCTCCAACCGGCCCTGGTGCAGGCGCAGGTTCGCCAGCCGGCACAACACGTTGCCGCGGATCTGGCCGTGCTCGCCGGAAAACACGTTCAGCGCGCAGGTAAGCTCAGCTTCGGCCTCGGACCACCGGCCCGCCGCGGTCAGGATGCCCCCGTAGTACGCGCGGCAGTACCCGCCAACCGCGGCGAACCTCCGCCGCCGCACGTAGTCGTCCGCCGCGCGCAGCCACTGCTCAGCGCGTCCGACGTCGTTCGTGCGCTCGCAGGCATGGAACAGCCCACAGAAGACACCTTCCACGACCGACAGGTCCTCAACATCACCGGCGCAGATAACCGCCAACGCCTCGTCGAGACGGGCCATTCCCTCGCTGACGTAGCCGGAGAAGCCGAGCATGATCCCCAGGGACGCGAGCGCGTCGCACTCGAGGTCCGCATCGCCACACCGGCGCGCGGCCTCGTCGCCCTCAGGTAAAGCCGCTTCTGGTCGTCGAGGCCGCTCCCGGCCTGCGCCTGTGCGAGCAGGACCCAGCCGTGCACGTTCGAGTTTGCACCGGCCTGCTCAAGCAGGCTCACAGCGCGGCCGATCCAGCCGCGGTAGACGGCCCACTCGCCGTACACCGAACCGTGGAACCACCCCAACGTCCTGGCCGCCCGGGCGGCGGCCAGCAGGTTGCCCTCCCCCCGGTACGCCGAGTACGCGCGCTCGTATGACTTCATCGACCCGAGATAGTCGAACTCGAGATGAAGCGACCTGGCCAGGTCCTCAACAACCTCACCGGACACCCCCGCCGCACCCTCGGCCGCCGGCAATGCCCCGCCCGCAGCACGGCCGCGCCGAGCATCATCGGCCTCGTTGGTCGGCCCGGTGGTCACCGTCTGATGGTGGCACAGGCGACGGCCTAGGACTTCCGAAAAGCGCCGTCGTCAGTTCTCGATGGCTGAGCATCGCACCTAACCCGTGAGCAGCCGCCAGAGTCGGTCGGCCGACATCGGCAGCTCATACGGGCGCACCCCGATCGCGTCCCGGATCGCGTTGGCCAGCGCCGGTGCCACCGGGTTGTACGGCGACTCGCTCATCGACTTCGCGCCGAAGGGGCCCAGCTCGTCGACGGTCTGCGCGAAGTAGACCTCGGTGCGCGGCACATCGGCCAGCTGCGGGACGTGATAGTTGCGCAGCACGCAGGTGAGCACCCGACCTTGCCCGTCCAACGTCAGGTCCTCATACAGTGCGGTGCCGATCCCCTGGCCCACCCCGCCCTCGACCTGCCCGCGGCACTGCTCCGGGTTGAGCACGGTCCCGGCGTCCGCCGCGTGTACCGATTGCAGGATCCGCACCTCACCGGTCTGGCGGTGCACCGCAACCCGGACGGCATGGACGTTGAACGCCACCGAGCGCGGGGTGCCGTCGTGGCGGGCGTGCGCGGTGAGCGGGGCTAGCTCGACCAGCTCGACGAGCCGCTGCCCGCACTGCACCCCTACCGGACCCAGCCGGCCGGTGACCCCGGTCAGCGCGGCGGCGCGGTGCAGGATCTGGCGGCGCAGCTCGGTCGCGGCCGCGTGCACAGCGCGCCCGGCCACGACGCTGCCCGCGGAGCCGAAGGCCCCGGTGTCGAAGCCGACCGCGTCGGTATCCGACTGGTGCATCGCGATCCGCTCCGGCTCAACACCCAGCACGGTCGCGGCGATCTGGGTGTGGACGGTTGTGGTCCCGTTGCCGAACTCGCTCGTGCCGACCCGCAGGGTGTAGCCACCGGCGGGACCCAGCGACACCGAGGCCTCGGCCACGTGGCCGCGCGGCGGGATCGTCGCGATCATGGCGAGCGCCATGCCCTCGCCCACCAGCCACCCCGGGGGGGCATCCACCCCATTGCCCCGGCGCAGCGCGGCCTGGGCGAGATCGAGGCACTGGTCCAGGCCGTAGCTGCCGAACATCAGGTCGTCGCGGTGCGCCGAGCTGGCTATCACCTGGTCACCCGGTACCACGACGTTGCGCCGGCGAAGCTCGAAGGAGTCCAGCCGCAGCTTGCGGGCCAGCTCGTCCAGCGCGCACTCGATACCGAACACCACCTGCCCGAGCCCGTATCCACGAAACGCCCCGGAGGGCAGGTTGTTGGTGTACACCGAGCGTGCGTCAACCCGCTTGTGAGGACACCGGTACACGCCCATCGACTCGTGGCAACCGTGGAAGAGCACCCCGGGGCTGTGGTTGCCGTAGGCCCCGGCGTCGGCCAGCACGTCGATCGCGAGCGCTGTCAGGACCCCGTCGGAGTCCGCGCCCACTCGGACCGTGACCGACATCGGGTGCCGGCACGGCGCCACCGTCAGCTCGTCGGTGCGGGTGAACTCGTACTGCACGGGCCTGCTGGTGCGCAGCACGGCCAGCGCCACCAGGTCCTCGGTGAGCAGCTCCTGCTTGCCGCCGAACCCGCCGCCGACCCGCGCGGTGAGCACCCGCACCTGCTCTGCGCCCAGGCCGAACAGCCGGCACAGCTCGTCGCGCACCAGGAACGGCACCTGCGAGCTGGTCCGCAGCACGAGGCGGCCGTCCCCATCGAGCGAATCACTGTCCAGCCAGCCGAGGCAGCAATGCGTCTCCATGGACATGGGTGAGATGCGCTGGGTGCGCCAGGTGCCCTCGACCACGGCAGCCGCCCCGGCCAGGCCTGCCTCGACGTCGCCGACCTCGCCGTGCAGCTCGGCGACCAGGTTTCCGGCAGGGTCGGCGATCCGGGACTCCGCGCCCTTGTCCGCGTGCAACCGGGGTGCTCCCGGCTCGGTGGCGTGCCGCGGGTCGAACACCGCCGGCAGCACCTCGTAGTCGACGATGACCGCTTGGCAGGCGTGCTCGGCGGTGCCGATCGACTCGGCGACCACGGCGGCCACCCGCTGCCCCCGAAACCGCACCACGTCATCGAGCACCAGCGTGTCGTCCGGGTCGTCCAGGCGGTTGTGGTGCCGGGCGGTGGAGAAGGCGACGGGCGGGGCGTCTCGGTGGGTGAGCACGGCGTGCACCCCGGGGATCACCTCGGCCGCGGCAGTGTCGATCGAGCGGATCCGGGCGTGGGCGTGAGGGCTGCGCAACACCGCAACGTGCAGCAGTCCGGCGGGTGGTTCGTCGAGTGTGTAGCGCTCGGCTCCCGTGACGATGCGGGGCCCGGCCGGGGCCGGCGACGAGCGCCCGCACGTCGCGCCGCCCTTTTCGGTGTTGACCACGCCGCGCAGCGCGTCCTCGATCGAGCGGTACCCCGTGCAACGGCACAGGTTGCCCTTCAGCGCCTGCGCCGGCTCACCGGGATCAGGGTCACCCAGCACCGACGCCGTAACAACCATGCCCGGAGTGCAGAAGCCACACTGGAAACCGCCGGCGTCGACGAAGCGCCGCTGTACCGGATGCAGGTCGTCCGGGGTCCCCAGGCCGGCGGCGGTGGTGACCGAACGGCCCTGCGCCCGCAACGCCGGGTACACGCACGAGGGCACCGGCTCGCCGTCGAGCAGGACCGAGCACGCGCCACAGTCGCCGGTGTCGCAACCCATCTTCACCTCGGTGTGACCGAGCTGACGAAGCAGGCTGCGCAGGCACTGGCCGGGGGCCGGCTGGGCCTCGGTCGGGGTGCCGTTGATGTCGAACCTCATGACAGCTCGGCCCTGATCTCTTCGGCCAGCAGGCCGGTAACGTGCTCGCGCCAGTCCGAGGCGCCGCGCAGGTCGGTGCACCAGCGTTCGATCCCGGCCAGTGCGACCAACAGGTCCTGCGGCGGAGGAACTGCCGGGAAGCGCAGCTGGTACGGCCGCTCGGTCGCGGCGGTGACGGTCAGCGAGAACCGGCCGTCCCCGTCGCGCCGCCCGATCACCAGCGCGGCTGAGCGGCCCACCGGCGAGAGCGCGATGCGCCGGTAGGCGGTGGTCGCACGCAGCGCACGACCCGGGATCTCGACGGCGCGCAGCACGTCGCCGGGGTCGAGCGCGGTGCGCCGCACCCCGGTGACGAACTCCGCGACGGGCACCCGCTGCTCGCCGCCACCAGCCGGCCACACCACCGCGACCCCGTCCAACGCCACGGTTAGTGCGATCATCGGGCCGACCGGCAGCCCGAGGCAGATGTTCCCGCCGACGGTGGCCTGGTGGCAGATCGTGAACGACGCGGCCAGCGCCTGGCAACACTGGGGCAGCAACGGCACCGCCGGCCATCTCTGCGGGCTGCGGAACGCCGCGAGCTGGCGCAGCGTGCAGGTGGCGGCGATGGTCAGGCCGGGCCCGGTGACCTCGAGCGGCGGCCAGGCCAGAGCACGCAGGTCGACGAGGGTGTGCAGATCGGGCTGCGGCTCGGAGAACAGCCACGTGCCGCCGGCGAGCACGGCGTCACCGGGCCCCAGGGCCAGCTCCGAGCGAGATGCCGGGCGCCGCACCTCGGTGATCGTGTGGAGGTCCACTCAGTACTCGACCCGGTCGGGGTTGGCCAGCCAGGCGTCGAACGGCTCGGCGCTGTTGGGCGCCGCTAGCGCCTCTACCGTCATGGTCCAGGTCGCCCGGTCGCGGGCGAACAGGTCGTAGAACTCCCGGTCGTCGAACCCGCCGCGGGCCGCGTCGTGCCGGTCCGCGGCGTAGGCGACCCGGTCCACCCGGGCCCAGAGCGCGGCGGCCAGGCACAGCGGGCACGGCTCGCAAGAGGCGTAGAGGGTCGCGCCGGCCAGCGAGAAGTCGCCCCGTGCCCTGCACGCCGCGCGGATCGCCACCACCTCGGCGTGAGCGGTGGGGTCGTTGTCCCGGGTCACGCGGTTGCAGCCGGTGCTCACCAGCGTGCCCTCGGTAACGATCATCGCACTGAACGGCCCGCCACCCTCTCCCACGTTGCGGACCGCCAGCTCGATCGCCGCGGCCAACCACTTCTCGTCCGGCGACATCGGCGGTCAACTCCCTCGGTAGGTCGAGTAGGCGAACGGCGACAGCAGCAGCGGGACGTGACAGTGCCCCTCCTCGGGCCCCTTGTCGACGGTGAACGTGATGGTCACCTCGGGATAGAAACCCCGTTGGCCGGTCGCGGTGAAATACGCGGCCGTACCGAACACGAGCCGGTAGGTACCCGGAGCCACCGGCCCCGTGGTCAGCACGCCGACCCGGCCGTCGCCATCGGTGGTCGCGGTGGCCAGCACGCCGGAAGGCCCCTCCAGACGGACCGGCACGCCCGCTGCCGGGCGTCCGAGTGCGGCATCCAGGACGTGCGTGCTGATCCCCGTCACGCGCCCACCAGCCGCGCCAGCCGGATCCGGTTGATCTTGGAGAGTTCGTCGCGCAGCACGGCACGCTCGGTTGCCGCGTCGTTGCCCAGCCGCTCGTGCAGGACGTTGAGCAGCTCCTGGCCCGAGCGCCCGTCCGCGCAGACCAGGTAGACGTGGCCGAAGCGGGCCTCGTAGTCGCGGTTTGCCCGCACCAGAGCGGTGCGCACCTCGGCATCCGCAGCCACCACACCGGCCTGCTCACGTCTCGAGGTCGCCTGCCCGGGACGCTCACCGATACGAGGGTGCCCGGCCAGGGCGGCGTCGAGCTCGTCCTCGCCCAGCTCGGCCAGGACATGGTCGGCGCACCGGATCAGCTCGGCGACCGTGGCGAAGGGTCGGTTGCTCGCCAACCGCTGCGCCCAGCTCGGCGACGAGCAGCAAGAGGCCAGCTCGGCGACGGTGCTGTGGCTGGTCAGCGCGTTGAACGTCTCGAGATCCATCCTGGAGTCTTACCGGTTGAGTCGCCCGAAGCGCGCTACCCGGGCCGACGCGATCGGGTTGGCGTCCGCGACGAGATCGTCGAACCGGTAGTTGGCGATCTTGGCGATCTCGATCAGTGCGGTGGCGCGTTCGACGGACGCGGCGTTGGCCAGCCGGCTCCAGCCAGTCGCCAGCACCCGCTCGTAACGAGCCTCAACGTCGCGGGCGCAGACGATCAGCGGGAACCCGAAGTGCCGGCGATACGCGGTCGCCAGCTCGCTCACCTCGGCGTAGGTCTCCTCGTCCAGCGAGCCCAACCCAGCGGCGGTGTGGTCGCCGGTGTAGGCCCCGTCGTCCTCGGTGCCCAGGTCGGCGAAGGAGTTCAGTAGCTTGTCCTGCTCGGCGTCGGTCCCACTGAGCAGGGCGTCGTGAAAGGCCGACCGCAGCGCCACGGTGTCAGTGAAGGGACGCTGCGCGTAGGCCCGTTCGATCACCCAGACCGAACCTTCCACCAACGAGCCGAACGTCTCGCCGAACTGCTCCACGGTCATGCCGTTGACCTGGTCCAGGGTGATCAGGCGGTCGCCCGGACGACCCGCGACCGCCGTGCCTGCGCCGATGTGGTTGAAGATCATGTTGAGCAGGATCGCGGCCAGCGCGCCGAGGGTGATCCCGCTGCCGAAGATGATTTTGTTCCAGTCCGGGAAGGCGTCGGCGATGAACGGCTGGGCGGTGACCATCATGCCCAGACCGACGCTCGTGCCGACGATGATGATGGCGCGGTGGTCGTTGAAGTCGACCTTGCCCAGCGTCTGAATGCCGACCACTGCGACGGCTGCGAACATTGCCAGCGCCGCGCCGCCGAGCACCGGGTGCGGGATGCCGGCGACGATCGCCGCCGCCTTGGGCAATGAGCCCAGAATGATCATGATGACCCCTGCGGTCGCCACCACCCAGCGGCTCTTGACCTGGGTGAGCCGCACGAGGCCGACGTTCTCGGCAAAGCAGGTGTAGGGGAAGGAGTTGAGGATCCCGCCGATCGTCGTGGCGAGCCCGTCTGCGCGTAGCGCCGCCGCGATGTCCTGACGTTTGATCCGCTTGCCCACGATCTCACCGGTGGCGTAGACGTCTCCGGTGGTTTCGACCGCGGTGATGAGCATGACCACGATCATCGACACGATCGCGGTGACGCTGAAGGTGGGGACGCCGAAGTAGAACGGCGTGGTGTACCCGACCCAGCCGGCGCTGCCGACCTCGCCCAAGTGCGCGCCGCCCAGCGCCCAGGCGACCAGCGTGCCGATCACCAGCCCGGCGAGCACGGCAATGGTGCCGAGGAACCCGCGGAAGATCCGCTGGAACGCCACGATCATCAGCAGCGTGCCCATGGCGTAGCCGATGTTGCTCAACAACACTGGGTCCTGCAGGGCCAGGGTGGTCTGGCCGTCCACGATGTCGTTGGCGGCCACCGGTAGCAGCGCGATGCCGATGATCAGGATCACCGACCCGGTGACCACCGGCGGGAAGAACCGCAGGAGCTTGGCGAAGAAGGGAGCCATCAGGAGGGTGAACAGTCCTGCGACGATGACCGAGCCGTAGATCGCGAGCAGCCCGTTGGTGCCGCCGCCCGCCGCGAGCCCGATCGCGATCATCGGACTGACCGCGGTGAAGGTCACGCCCTGGAGCAGCGGCAGCCGCACGCCGACCTTCCAGCAACCCACCGACTGGATGATCGAGGCGATGCCGCAGGTGAACAGGTCGGCGTTGATCAGATGGACCAGCTGCCCGGTGCTGAGGTGCAGCGCACTGGCGAGCAGGATAGGGACGAGCACCGCGCCCGCGTAGAAGGCCAGTACGTGCTGGAGCCCATAGGCGGCGAGCTTGGGGAGGGCCAGCACCTCGTCGACGGGGTGCACGCGTTTGTTAGCCGGTGCCGGCGCGAGAGCCTGATCTGTGCTCAACGGGCTACCTCCGTGACGCCGGCCACGCCTACTGCTGGGATGAGTCCCGGCCTCATAGCACCGCACGCGCCGCTCCGATGGCAATAACTTTACGCAAATGTAACGAGGGCCCCAAAGCGGCTCTTTCCGGCACGGTACGACTAGGTTAAGTATTCCCGCCGGGCGACCGGTCGCTTCTACGCTTGCCGGCAACCAGGTGTCGAAAGGACCGAAGGCGGCAATGGCCATCTCGCTGGGCTACAACCAGTACGGCAAGGCCGAGGTCCGGCTGGTGCACATCGACCGATCGACCTCCGTACACCAGATCAAGGATGTGAACGTCACCAGTCAGCTGACCGGTGACTTCACCGCGACCCACCTCACCGGTGACAACAGCGCGGTGATCGCCACCGACACGCAGAAGAACACCGTCTACGCACTGGCTCGACTCCATGGTGTCGGCCCAATCGAGGAATTCGCGCTGCGCATGGCGCGCTACTTCGTCGACAAGTACCCGCAGGTCAAGGGATCGCGTCAGGAGGTGGAGGAATACTCCTGGAACCGGATATCCAGTGCGGCGGGCGGCCCGCACGATCACGCGTTCACCCGCGGCTCCGCGGAGGTACGAACGACGGTCGTCACCAAGCACGGCGCGAGCGAAGCGGTCATCTCAGGGCTGCGGGAGTTGACCGTGCTCAAGAGCACCGGCAGCGAGTTCCACGGGTTCCCCCAGGTTGAGTACACCTCGCTGATCGAGACGAGCGATCGGATCCTGGCCACCGCGGTGTGCGCGCGGTGGCGCTACCTCGGTGTCGAGCACGACTGGGACAAGGTGTTCGCCGGTGTCCGCCAGGTGATGCTCGACCGTTTCGCGTCGACCCACAGCCTGTCCCTGCAGCAAACCCTGTACGCGATGGGCGAAGGGGTGCTGTCCGCGTATCCCGAGATCGCCGAGATCCGGTTCTCGATGCCCAACAAGCACCATTTCCTCGTCGACCTGTCGAGCTGGGGACTCGATAATCCCAATGAGGTCTGGTTTGCGGCGGACCGACCTTACGGGCTCATCGAGGCGTCGATCGTGCGTGACGACGCACCACCCGCAGGTGGCCTGTGGGAGGTGATCGGCGGCTTCGTGTGAGTTCGCTTGACTTGAAGGGCTACCAACCGGCCTGAAGCGCGCCGAGCATGCCGGTTACGGCGGTGGGCCAGGGGAAGTCTTCGGCGCGGGCGCGGGCGGCTGCTCGGCGGGGCTGCTCAGGTGCGGCGAGCAGCCGGCTGACCGCGCTGGCGAAGGCTGGGGCGTGATCCGCGACGGCGGCACCGCAGCTTGGGCGGACGATCTCGCACAGCGCCGAGGAACGTGACACCACCACCGGGGTGCCCGAGGCCAGCGCCTCCAGCGCCGCCAACCCGAACGTCTCGTGCGGCCCCGGCGCGAGCGACACGTCCGATGTGGCGAGCAGGGCGGCCACATCACCCCGCCCGGGCACGAAACCCAGAAAGGTGACCGGCAGCCCTGCGGCACGGCGCTGCAACGCCGCCCGGGACGGACCGTCGCCGGCGATGACCAGGCGCACCCGCTGCCCCGATTCGTGCAGTTCGGCGAGGGTGTCGACGGAGCGCTCCACATGCTTCTCCGGGGACAGCCGCCCGCAATGCACCAGCATCGCCTCAGCCCCCCGGGCCAGCTGGACGCGCAGCGCCGCGTCCCGGTGCCACGGCGCGAACCTGGCCAGGTCCACCCCCAACGGGACCTGGACGACGTTGCGCGAGCCGATCCGGTCGAACTCCTCGCGGGCGAAGCGGGTTGTGCACACCACGGTGTCGTAGGAGGCCGCCATCTGGCGGTTGGCCCAGTCGGCCACCCTGCGGGCCGCCGGGCCGGGTAGCAGGAACTGGTGCAGCAGCCGGTCCAGCCGTTCGTGCGAGATCACCACGCTGGGCACCCCGCGCGCAGCGGCCCACCGGCCCATTCCACGCAGGGTGAGCCGGTCGGACACCTCGATCCGGTCCGGGTGAAGCCCGTCCAGCAACGCCCGCACCCGGCACGGATCGACCGCGCGATACCCACCGGTGTACGGAATCTTCGCCGCGGGAAGCATGATCCGGCGAACCCCGCTGGGCATGGTCTCATCGCTGCGTCGCGGTCCGGGCACCGCCAGTACGACCTCGTGACCTTCGGCGACGTATCCGGCACCCAGGTGGTGCAGGGCGGTGCGCAGCCCACCAGAGCGCGGACCGTAGAAATTCGCCAACTGGGCAATGCGCATCAGGCCAGCACCCGAGCATCCGCGGGCAACCCGGTGACCTCGGCGTAATGCCCGAGCAGCTCATCACAGACCGCCGGCCAGGTACGCCGCAACACACTGCGACGGGCGGCCGTGCCGCACCGGATGCGCAGGTCTGGATCGTCGACCAGAGTGCGAATCGCGGCGCGCAGCGCGGCGCCGAAGACCTCGTCAGCGCCGGAGTCGAAGGTCTCGGGCAGCAGAAACCCGGTGCCGCCATGGGTCACCAGGTCGCGCGGACCGCCGGCGTTCGGGGCGATCACCGGCAGCCCGGAGGCCAGTGCCTCCTGCACTGCCTGGCAGAACGTCTCGAAGGGCCCGGTGTGCACGAAGACGTCCAGGCTTGCGTACGCCTGCGCCAGCTCATCACCGGTCTTGAATCCTAGGAAGGCAGCGCCGGGCAGCCGCTTGGCCAACCGGCGGCGGTCCGGGCCATCACCCACCACGACGAGCCGGACACCCGGGACGTCCTGCAGCGCGGACAGCCGCAGGACCTTCTTCTCGGGCGCCAGCCGGCCGACGAAGCCGACGAGCATCTCGCCGTGCGGGGCCAGCTGCGCATGTAGCTCCTCATCTCGGCGGGATGGGCGAAAATGGGTGGTGTCCACCCCGCGCCCCCAGCGGTGCACCCGACGTACCCCATGCGCGGCCAGGGCGGCTGCCGCAGAGCTCGACGGGGCGAGCGTGCGGTCAGCGCCACTGTGCAACCGCCGAGTCCAGCTCCACGCGGTGCGGGCAGCGAACCCCAGCCCGTAGGAGTTGGCGAACCCGGCGATGTCGGTCTGGTAGACGGCCACGGTGGGCACTCCGAGCCTGCGAGCCGCCCACAAGCCGCGCGCCCCCACGATCACCGGGGAGGCCAGATGGACCACGTCCGGGCCGAAGTCGCGCAATGCGGTGAGCACCTTGCGGGTGGGAACACCGACCGGCACGGAGTCGACCACCGGCAGATCCAGACCCGGCAGCCGCACCACTGGAGCCCCCTGATAGCTGTCCGGACCCGCTCCCGGGGCGATGACCAGGGCTTGATGCCCACAGCGGATCAGGTGCTCCACCACTCGGATCACCGAGTTGCTGACACCGTTGATAACAGGCAGGAATGACTCGGTCACGATCGCGACGCGCATGCCGCCGACCGTGCCAGGCGCGGGCTGGTGTAGCGGCAAGTGACCATGTCCCGGCGGGGAACTCCTGGCGAACTCCTCGTGCGTCGCCGACCCGCAACTATCGAGCGTGCCCCTGGCGCCGGCGCAACCACCAACTAACTGGCGCAGCCAGCGTCCACAGCGCCGTCAGCGTGACCGATGCCGGAGCCACGCCCTGCACCCAGGTTCGCCCAGCGACCCGCAAGTGCCCCGTTGGGTCGGAGCGGTCGTATTCCACCCGGACCAGCTGCCCCACCTGCAGCCCGGACGGGTAGGCCAGACCCGCGTCCGGGCGGTACACCCTGCCGTCGGACGTGGCGAATTGCACCAGGGTCCGCATCGAGGTCACCGCGAGCACCTGGGCGGTGGCGTGCCCGGTGCGGGCATCGATGTCCGCGTCATCGAGCGCCGCGCCCGCCAGCGCCAGCGAGAAGAGCCCGGTCAGCAAGGCCACCACGGCGGGCAGCGCCCACCACACCGGCCATCGCCGGCGGTTGAGGGTCGGCCGTGGGGACCCGGTAACGGGCCCGGTAACCAGAGCGGTCATCGCTGGCAGCCTAGCGGCCGTGGCGATGGTGGATCGACGCGCAACAGGCCGCCGGCATCGGGCCCTAATACGCTGGTGACGTGACCACCGCTCCGCTGACCGACCGGCTGGTCGTGCGCTCACGTCTGGTGCCGGCTGGTGGGGCCGACCTGCTCGACATGTTGCCCTCCCCACGAGGCGCGCTGTCCTGGATCCGGGCCGGTGAGGGGCTGGTGGCCTGGGGCGAGGTGGCCCGGGTGTGCACCGAAGGACCGCACCGCTTTGCCCGCGCCCAGGACTGGTGGGAGTCCTTCTGCAGCCAGCTCGACACCCGTGATGAGGTCGGGCTACCCGGCAGCGGCCCGGTTGCCTTCGCCAGCCTCGCCTTCGACGAGACCCCGGGCAGCTCGGTACTGGTGGTGCCGCGGGTGGTGGTGGGCCGACGAGGCAACCAGACCTGGGTCACCGAGTTCGAGACCGGCCTCGCGACCGGGCCGGTGATTCCGGTAAGCCGCCCCCGTGGCCTGCGGTACTTCGACGGCGAGCTACCGGTGACGGCGTGGCGCGACGCGGTCGCGCGTGCAGTATCGCGGATGCGTGATGGCGCGGCACCGGCGAAGGTTGTCCTCGCACACGACCTGCTCGCGGTCGCCGACGAACCTCTGGATCCTCGATTCCTGCTACATGGGTTAGCCGCCAGGTACCCGTCGTGCTGGACATTCGCGGTTGACCATCTGGTCGGCGCGACTCCAGAGTTGCTGCTGCGCCGGCGCGGCACCGAGGTGCTCTCGCGGGTGCTGGCCGGAACCACCTGGCCGCATGACGGCGCCAACGCCGGGGCGCTGGCCGTCGAGCTACTCGCCTCGGCGAAAGATCACGACGAACACCGCTACGCGGTCGACTCGCTGGCCCAGGCGCTGCGACCGTTCTGCACCGACCTGGTAGTTCCCACCGAACCCACCGTGCTGGAACTGCACAACGTGCTGCACCTGGCCACCGAGGTGCGCGGAGTGCTGCATCCCGCGGGGCCGCCGCTGCTCACCCTGGCCGACGCTGTGCACCCCACTGCCGCCGTCGGCGGCAGCCCCACCCTGGCCGCGGTCAGCGCGATCGGTGAGCTGGAGGCGATGGACCGCGGACGCTACGCAGGTCCGGTCGGCTGGGTGGATGCCGCCGGGGACGGCGAGCTAGGCATCGCATTGCGCTGTGCCCAGGTCGTCGGTCGGTTCGCCCGGATGTTCGCCGGCTGCGGAATCGTGGCGGGCTCCGATCCCGACTCCGAGGTCGCCGAAGCCGCCGCCAAGCTGGTCCCGATCCGCGACGCCCTGGAGGGGGCGTGAGTGCGACTGTGTTCTGGCACTTCGGTGTTCTGACCCTGCCTCCCACTCACGAGGCTGTTCAGCCCGGCCCGGCTGCCGGCCGCGCCGGGCTGAGCAGCCAGCTCTGCGCGATCGCGTCGACGTTCTTACCGGAGACATGCTTGACCAGGGCCAGGAAGTCCTGCACCGAACCGTTGCCGCCAGCCCGCTCGGTGGCCCAGGCGCGCAAAGCGGCGAAGAAGTTCTGGTCCCCTACCGCGGCTCGAAGCGCCTGCAGCGCCATCGCGCCGCGCGCATAAACGGCGTTGTCCAACATCCCGGCCGCGCCGGGCGCCCCCGGCGAGATCCGCCAGAAGTCATCGCCGGCGGGATGGCGGGCGTAGCTCTGCGCTGCCATTTGCCGCGCGCTGGGGCCGCCGTTTCGTTCCGAGTACAGCCACTCGGCGTAGGTGGCGAAGCCTTCGTTGAGCCAGATGTCACTCCAGTGGCTCACTGAGACGCTGTCCCCGAACCACTGGTGGGCCAGCTCGTGCACAACCACCGTGACGTCCTGCCCATCACCGAAGAACGTCGATGAGTACACCGGGCGGGTCTGGTCCTCCAGCGCGAAGCCCAGGCTGGCGTCCGGGACCACCCCGCCGAGCTGGCGAAACGGGTAGGGACCGAAGATCCCGGACAGGAACTCGATGATCTGCGGCGTCTGTTCCACCGAGGCACGTGCCGCGGCCGCGACCGCCGGGTCGAGGGCCCGATCATAGGCGGCCAGGTACAGACCGAAGCGGGTGTCCCGGCGCACGATGTCGTAGTTGCCGATCGCCATGAACGCCAGGTAGGTGGCCATCGGCTCGGTCTCCTGCCAGCGCCACTGCTGCAAGCCCGGCCCCGCCGCCTCCGGACCACCGAGAAGTGCCCCGTTGGATATCACCTGCAGTCCGGCGGGCACGACGGCGGTGATCGTGAAAGTCGCCTTGTCTGACGGGTGGTCGTTGGAGGGATACCACCAAGCGGCGATATCCGGCTCGCCCACGGCGATGGCGCCGGCGGCGGTGCGCACCCACGGCGAGTGTGACCCAGGTCCGCCAGCGACACTCGAGGGCACCCCGGCGTAATCCACCCGCACCGTCATCGGTGCTCCGGACTTCACGGGTACAGCCGGGGTGACTTGCAGCTCACCACCGTCTTGATGGATGACGGCCGGCCGCCCATCCACCGTGACAGCCGAGGCGGGCAACCTCAGATCCAGATCGAATCGGGAGAGGCTGGCCGTGGCCGTGGCGGTGATCGTGGTGTGGCCCTCGAGCCGATCGGTGGGTGGGTCGTAGCGGACTCCGATGTCGTATCCGGTGACGTCGTAGCCGCCATTGCCGGCGCGCGGAAAGTACGGGTCCCCGATACCTTCGGCACCGACCACCGGCGGCGGAGTCGGTGCCGGCGTGACGGAAGGCGGGCGCGGGGTTGCGGCCGGAGCAGATTTCGAGGCCCGCCACGGGACTGCCAGCGCGACCAGTACCAGCAGCAGCGCCAGCACCGGCCCGATCAGCAATCCAGTACTCTTGCGCATGGTCACCTCCCAGCATTGATCTTAAACGCTGTTACCGACAAAAGGACCGACAGCCATCGCGACCGCGGTACGGATCTGATCGTGCAGCGCACGTAACCCGGTCCGCTGAGTGGCCACCTCCACAACCCGTAGCCCCCGCGCAGGGGCTACAACATCGGCCAGCTCGCTGGCCGACACCCGAATGTGCGGCACGTGATGCGCCGCGCACAGGGCCGCCAGATCGGTGCCGTGCGGGGTGCCGAAGACCCGTTCGAAAGCGCCGGAGTACTCCGGGGCTCCCTGCTCCAGTAGCCCGAAGATGCCGCCACCGTCGTCGTTGGCGACCACCACGGTCAGGTCCGGACGGGCCTCGTCCTGCGCGACCAGCAGCCCGTTCGAGTCGTGCAGGAACGTCAGGTCGCCGACCAGGGCGTAGCCCAGCCCGCCATGCACCAACGCCGTCCCGGTTGCGGTGGAGATCGTCCCGTCGATGCCGGCGACGCCTCGGTTGGCCAGCACGGTCAGACCACGCCGCGGTCGTGCGGCCAACGACACGTCCCGGATCGGGTTGGACGAGCCGAGCAGCAGCAGCGCCCCTGCCGGCAGCGCAGCGACCAGCCGCTGGGCCACCCCGAGACCGGTGTCCTGTGGGTGGCCTCCCATGGTGGTGGTCACCGCATCGGCGGCCCTGGCGTCAGCCTGCTGCCACCCGTGCAGCCACGCCGGATTAGGTGAACCGACGCAGCGCAGCGTGGTGCCCACCGCGACCGCGGTGGCCGCGATGTCCGTCCACTCCGGACGGTCGGTGAGGACGGTGACCGCCACCGCCGGGTCGGCGAGCAACCGCTGCACTGACCGATGCAGGGTGGGGCGACCAAGCACCAGTACCTGCTCAGGTCGCCACTGGTCGAGCACCGGCGAGCCGAGCAGCCACGGCCCCGCTGCCAGCGCGTCCGGCCAGCCGAGCGCGGTGGGCTCGGCCACCAGCGGCAGTCCTGGGGGCGCCGGAGGCGCGCCGTGACCGGCGACCACCAGCGTGGGCCGGCCGAGGTCCAGCTCGACCTCGGCACGCACCGGTGCAGCGGTGGGAACCACGGTCCAGGGCTTCCCAGTTGGGCGGCCTTCAAGAGCCGCCGACCAGCCCAGCACGGCACCAGGGGCCGAGGGGGGCACGAGCGGCTCGCGAAACGGCACGTTGAGATGCACCGGCCCCGGCC
>JRHI01000534.1_pt1 | contig 40433 bp, 31 predicted proteins | sample 215371 | NCBI WGS metagenome assembly JRHI01 (sample SAMN02929681, study PRJNA255918) | sediment metagenome | biome: cave system; feature: Ice Cave; material: Sediment; isolation source: sediment from deep within a dark volcanic ice cave with no known source of... ... | reverse complement strand
AGTCACCCTGTCGAGGGCCCCTCAAGGCTCGAAAATCAACACCCTGTTAGCCCGCTGTCGCCGCGGTCGCGGCACGGGCGCGACGGCCGGCGTACAGCGCGGCGTCGGCTCGCTCGACCAGCGCATCGACGCTGTCCCCGGGGGTGAGCTCAGCGATGCCCACGCTGATGGTTCCGCCGGTGTTCCGGATCACGTGCTCGCGGAGGCTCGCCGCCGTCCGCCCGGCCTCTGCGGTGGCGCTGTCGGTCAGCACGCAGAGGAACTCGTCACCACCGTAGCGGACGATGAGGTCGTAGGAGCGGAGTCGCTCCCGCAGGGCCGCGACGGTCCCGCGCAGACGTTCGTCACCCGCGGCGTGACCGTCGCGGTCGTTGACCGCCTTGAGCCCGTCCACGTCGATGAAGATGACCACCAATCCCTTGCCGGCGACGCGGCGGTTGCGGTCGATCTCGCGTTGCAGCGCCGTCAGGCCGGCGCCGCGGCGCAGCGCCCCGGTCAGCTCGTCGACGGTCACCTGGCCGGCGAGGTCGCTGCAGTGGTCGACCAGTGTGCGGAGCCGCTCGACCGCACGGGTGACGTCCTCGTCGCGCACCCCGACGAGGCCGGCTTCAGGAACAGCCAGCGCGGCCGCCAGCACCCGCCGTGCGTTCGCCGTCGAGAGCGGCCCGCGGGCGCGTGCGTTGTCGGACGCCCAGCCGACCAGCTCGGCGGTGACCTCGGAGAGGTCGGGAAGGACGGCAGCCAGCGCCGCTCGGCTCAGCTGGTCTGCGTGTGGGACCACAGTCAGCCGTTCTGATCCTGGATCTGCTCGGGAAGTCTGCCCCTGCTGCTGCAACGTCGCCCCCTTCTGGTTTGCGCGGTTCGCGTCAATAGTGCCACGAACGCCGGCTCCGTGCGGTCCTCACATACCGAGGTAGGCGCGTTGGACCTCTGGCGAGTGCAGCAACTCCGCCGACGGGCCCTGGGTGGCCACCTCGCCGACCTCGAGAACGTAACCCCGGCCTGCGGTGTTCAGCGCCAGGAGCGCGTTCTGCTCGATCAGCAGGACGGTTGTGCCGCTCTGGTTGATCTCGCCGATGACCGCGAACAGGCTGTCCACCACGATCGGCGCCAGCCCAAGAGAGGGCTCGTCGAGAAGGAGCACGCTCGGGCGCGCCATCAGCGCTCTGCCGATGGCCACCATCTGCTGCTCGCCGCCGGAGAGGCTGCCGGCCAGCTGGCCGGAGCGCTCCTTGACGCGGGGGAACAGCTCGTAGACACGGTCGAAGTCGCTCCTGATGCCGGAACGGTCGCGGCGGCTGTAGGCGCCCATGTCGAGGTTCTCGCGGACCGTCATGCGGCTGAACAGGCGGCGGCCCTCGGGGGCGTGGCCGACACCCAGCTGGGCGATCTTCTCGGAGCCGAGTTGCTGGATCGGCTCGCCTCGGAGCAACACCTCGCCCTTGGACGGCCGCACCAGTCCACTGATGGTGCGCAGGGTGGTCGTCTTGCCCGCGCCGTTGCTGCCGATCAGGGCGACGATCTCGCCTTCGCCGACCGTCAGCGACACCCCGCGCAGCGCCTGGACGCGGCCGTAGAGCACATCGACGTCGCGCAGTTCGAGGACGGGCGTCCCGCTGGGCGGGCGCACCGGTTGCGCGGCAGCGGTGGTGTCGGTCGTCATCCGCTCGCCATCTTCTCGGCCGCACCCTGGCCGAGGTAGGCCTCGATGACCTGGGGGTTGCTGCGTACCTCGGCGGGCTTGCCCTCGGTGAGCTTGACGCCATGGTCAAGCACGACGATGCGGTCGCTGATCTCCATGACCACCTTCATGTCGTGCTCGATAAGGAAGATGGTCAGACCCTGATCGCGGAGCCGGCCGATCAGCGCCATCAACTCCTTCTTCTCCTGGGGGTTGAGGCCGGCCGCCGGTTCGTCGAGGAGGAGCACGCGCGGCTGCGTCGCCAGCGCTCGGGCGATCTCCAGGCGGCGCTGCAGGCCGTAGGGCAGCTCACGCGCGTACGACCCGGCGTAGCGGGTGAGGCCGAGCAGGTCGAGCAGGTCGCGGGCGCGCTGTTCGACGCGCCGCTCGTCGGCGCGCGCGCGCCGGTCCTTGACGACGCTGTCCCACACGTGCGAGGTCATCCACCAGTGGCCGCCGACCATGACGTTGTCGAGCGCGGTCATGTACTGGAACAAGCGGATGTTCTGGAAGGTGCGGGCGATCCCCAGCCGGGTGATGCGGTGGGGCGGCTGGCCGGTGATGCTGTGCCCGTCGAAGAGCACCTCGCCGCTGGTCAGGGGGTAGAGCCCGGTCACACAGTTGAACGCGGTGGTCTTGCCGGCGCCGTTGGGTCCGATCATGGAGATGATCTCGCGAGGCTCGATGGCGAACGAGACGTCGCTCACGGCCATCAGGCCGCCGAAGCGCTTGGTCAGCGAGCGAATCTCGATCAGCGCCATCAGGCGCGTCCCTGCACGGCGGCGAGGGACTCGTCCTCGCCGCCGGTGGCATGCTCGAGCTCCACCTTGCGCGCGCGGCTGGGCAGAAGCCCACCAGGTCTCAGCAGCATCATCCCGATCAGGGCGACGCCGTAAACGACGTACGTGTACTGGCTGAAGTCGATGTTGCTCAGCGCCGGCACACCGACCGTCTTGGACAGTGTTGCCGACCATTCGTTGAGGTAGTGCAGCACCCAGAAGATCACGAAGGTGAGCACAAAGCTGCCGAGGATGACACCGGTGATGTTGCCGATGCCACCGAGGACAATGATGCTGACCACGGCGACCGAAACCGAGAAGCTGAACGCCTCGGGCGAGACGATGCCAACCATTGACCCGTAAAACGCCCCCGCGAGGCCGCTGACCGAAGCACCGATGGCGAAGGCGAGGAGCTTGGTGCCCACGGTGTTGATGCCCGTCGCAGCGGCCGCGACCTCGTCCTCGCGGATCGCGACCCATGCGCGCCCCAGGCGGGAGCGCTCGAGGTTGCGTAACAGGATGACCACCGCCACCACCAGCACGAGCAAGCTGAGGTAGTACCAGGACGGTGAGGTGCTGAAGTTGACGGGGCCGAAGTGAGGCTGGTCGATCGAGGAGATGCCGTCGGGGCCATTGGTGAGGTTAAGAACGTTGTTGGTGGCGATCGCCGGAACGATCTCGCCGAAGCCCAACGTGACGATCGCGAGGTAGTCACCACGCAGACGCAGCGTCGGAGCGCCCAGGATCCCACCGAACACTGAAGCCACGGCGGCGCCGACGAAGATGAGCAACCACAGCGGCAGGTGGATGCCGTACTTCGGCGATGCCAGCGCTGCGCAGGTGTACGCACCGATGGCGAAGAACGCTGCGTAGCCGAGGTCGAGCAGACCGGCGAACCCGACCACGACGTTGAGGCCGAGCGCCAGGAGTGTGTAGATCGCCAGCGACGACGCCGCCCAGAAGATGAAGTCCGGCGCTTGGTGGAACATCAGAGGAATCAGCGCGGCAAAGGGCAGCGCGACAACGGCGAACGCCACGTTGGGGCGGCGGATGACCCAGCCGCGCGCGCCGTAGGCGAGGCCGGCGAGGATGTAAGCGATCATCGTCAGCCACACGGCTGAGTCGACGATGGCGTGGGGCCGGATCGGGCCGAACAGTGGTTCCTCCTGGACCATGTAATAGAGCCCCACGATGGCCAGCGTCAGGACCACGCCGAGGGCCGCGACCAGCAGGCGGATGCGATCCCAGCGGGGGTCGAGTGGCCTCTTGCGCCTCAGGGCCACCAACTCTGCGATTGGCGACAGCAGCAGCACCAGCATGCAGATCCCGAGTGCGTAGACCAGGATGGTGCCGACCCCGCTTGGGCCCGACGCGACCACGTCCATCGGGCTGCTACCCGCACCCGCGGAGAACGGGTACACAAACCAGGGCAGTAGCCAGCCCATCAGCAGCAACACCGCCGATCCAACGCTGAGGATCCAGAATGTGCTGGTGCCCTGGTCGCGCTTGAGCGTGAGCGTGACCGCCGGCCTCCCGGTGCGACCGCGGCCGAGGTTGAGTCTAGGCACGGGTGGTCACATCCACGCCGAACAGCCCCACCGGCCGGAAGGTGAGGATGATCACCAGGATTGCGAAGATCAGTGACTCGCTCCACTGGCCACCGGCGAGCTGCCCACCGAAGACGAAGATGATGCCGATGAGGAAGCCGCCCACCCCGGCGCCGACGATGTTGCCGATGCCACCGAGCACCGCCGCGGTGAACGCAATGATCCCGAGGTGCAAGCCCAGGCTCCACTGGATGCTGCCGTAGTAGATGCCGTACACGATGGCCCCTGCGCCGGCCAGCGCCGAACCGATGAAGAACGTCGCGGAGATGGTGCGATTGACGTTGATGCCGCAGAGCAGCGCGGCGCCGCGGTCCTGCGCCGTCGCGCGCATCGCCTTGCCGAGCCGGGTGGCGCGCACGAACGCGCCCAGCGAGAACATCAACACCAGCGCCACCACGACCACGAAGATCTGCCTCCAATCGACTGTGACCGACCCTATGGTGAAGGCCGGCCCGGAGATCCACTCGTGATTCTTGGTCTGCACGTTGTCGGCACCAAACTTGACGAGCATGAACCCCTCGAGCAGGAAGGACACACCGATCGCAGTGATCAACGGCGCCACCCGTGGAGCGTCGCGCAGGCGCCGGTAGGCGACGCGCTCGATGGCCATGCCGGTCAGCCCCGACACGATCATGGTCGCGGCGAACACGACCACCAGCGCAAGCACAAGTCCCAAGCCGCCGTGCTTGGTCGCAAGGCTGTTGAGCGCACCGCCGAATGAGGTCGCGATGATCAGCGCGTAGAAACCCGACAGCGTGAAGACGTCGCCGTGGGCGAAATTGATCAGCTCGATGATGCCGTACACCATGGTGTAGCCGATCGCCACCAGCGCGTAGATTGCACCGACCACGAGTGCATTGCGAATCTGCGAGGCCATCAGGGTGGCGCCTTGCGCAGGCGCCGTCGTGCCCCCGCCGTCGAAGAACACCTTGATGATGGCAAGGAGGATGCCGATGAGGAGGATCTGCGGGAAGTAACGTTGGATGAAAGAGTTGGTCAGGCGGAGCCCGCTAACGACAGCGACGACAGTCGGGCTGCTGGCCCCGCCGCGGTGGGCTCGGGGGGAGAGGCCGCGTTGGTCGACCAGCGTGGGAACGCTTGGAGCACCGGGGCCGCCCGTTGTCGCAGCGTCATCGGTCACGCGTATCCCCCCTCGTGACAAAAGGAAAAGGGGAGAGCGCGGCGCGGCGCTCTCCCCTTGAATCCACTGTGGCTAGCCGGTTGCCACCGAGACCTTGCCGCTGGTGTCAACGGCCAGCTTCTCCTTGGCAGTCCACGCACCGCCCGACACCTTGTAGAGGGTGAAGCCGGTGTTGGTGGTGTCGCCGTTCTGGTCGAACGATGTCTGACCGACGGCGCCGCTGTACTGGGCCTTCTTCAGCTGAGCGACCACGTCGTCGCGGAATGTCGTCGAGTCGGCGGGCGGCTGGCCGCCGTTGGCGAGCAGCACCGCCTTGATGGCCTGGATGAGGATGTTCATCGCGTCGTAGCCGTACGGGGTGTACGGGCTGTTGGCATAGGCGTCGGCCCCAAAGCGATTCTTGAAGTCGGTGTTGAACTGCTGCGAGCTCGCCACCTTGCTGACGTCGGGCGCGCTGGTCGCCTCGGCGCCGTTGGCGTTGGCCGCCCCGTCGGTGATGAACTTGGCGTCCTGACAGCCGTCACCGGCGAGCATGGGCAGGCTGGCGGACATCTGGCTGCGGAGGATGCCGCACCCGCTGCCCGAGGTCCCACCGAAGAAAATGACCTGCGCCCCCTTGGAGGTGGCGTCGGCCACCTGGGTGGAGTAGTCCTTGGTGGTGCCGGGGAGGCTCTGAGCGCCGGGATCGAGGATGGTGCCGCCGTCCGCGGCGAAGTACTTCTCGAAAAGCAGCCGCAGGCCGTGGCCGTAGGTCTGCTGGTCGTCGATGGCGTACGCCTTGGTGGCGTTGAGCTCCTTGGTGGCGACGTAGGCGAGGATCTCAGCCTGGTTGGTGTCGGTGGCGATGGTCCTGAAGTAGGTGTGCGGCCCGGGGTAGAGCGACGTGGTATTGATGGCCGGGTTGGTGCCCACCTGGGTCAGGCCGGGGTTGGTGTTGGAGGGGCTGATCAGGGCGAGGTGGTTCTGGCTGGCCACCGGGATCTCGGCGACCGCGACGCCCGAGTTGAAGGGGCCGACGACACCGACCACTGTGGGATCGGAGGAGAGGGCAGTGAGGTTGGCCTTGCCCTGGACCGGGTCGTGGCCGTTGGCGGCGACGGTGGCGTCGTCCTTGCTGATGTACTTGAGGGTGCACCCACCGAGAGTCTTGTTGGTGTTGGCCTGCTCGGTGGCGAGCTGGGCGGCCTGCTGGACCGGAGGACCGTCGGTGGCGTCACCGCCGGTCAGGGGCAGGTCGGTCGCGACTGTGATGGTGCCCTGGCAGGAGGAGAGGTTGCCGCTGCCGCCGCTGCTCGAGCTACCGGGGCCTGACGTGCCACACGCAGAGAGTGCGGCAATCCCCACGAGACCGACGAAGGGCAGCAACCGTTTGGACAGGATCATGAACTTCTCCAAGACTGGTGAACTAGGGGTGTGCTTATCTACACGCCTCAGGGGATGACTGTCAACGGAGGATAGCTGTGAACAGTCCATTTGCGGGCATCGAATGCCTGTCTTCGTCAAAGCAAGCCACATGATGCTCAGAATTCTTCGCCCAAGAGGGCCGTGACCAAAGTGGCGGCGTTCGTGGCGTCGGCTGTCAGTGCGCTATTCGCGTGGGTTGTCTTCACGCGCTTCACACTCTCCGGGCGCACCGCGTTTGCTGCCTGGACCTGGGGTCTGCTGATCTTCGCAGCCGCCGCCGGCTGCCAGGCCGCCGGAGAGCACTTCGGGTTCAATCCCCCGCTCTTCCGGGCGTTCTACCTGCTCGGCGGCGTTCTTGGGGTGATCTGGCTGTCGATGGGCACCCTCTTCCTCCTGGCACCGGCGCGGGTGGCCCGTGCCGTCACCCTGGCCCTGGCGGTGGTGACGCTCCTCTTGGCGGTCGATGCCGCCATCGTGCCTGTGAACGCGGCCAAATTGGGGACCGCTGCCGGAGTGCTGGGCGACGCGATCGCGAGTGGATCTCCCCTTCAGGTTGGCGCCGTGACGCTCAACATCGTGGGCACGCTGATCCTGGTGGGGGGATCGGCGTGGTCCGCGTACCGGCTGTTGCGCGACCGCGCCGGTGTGGATCGTGTCGTCTGCAACGTGCTCCTGACCATGGGCGCGCTGGTGATCGCCGCCGGTTTCAGCGCCGCCAAGATCGCGGGCAGCTCGCTCGACACCCTCGGCGTCTACGAGGCCGTCGCATCGCGGTGATGTTCGTCGGCTTCCTCAGCCTGGGCCGCCTGCGAGCCGCGCCAGTCCCATAAGGCGACCCATCTGCGCAGGGGAGTCGCTACGCTGCTGCCTGGCCGCGCGCCGGGGAGAGATCGCGGACCGTCAATGAGGAGGAACGCGGTGACCGACCTTGCCGTCAGGGGGAGCGAGAGCGCCGGGGTCTGGCGGGAGCGCGATGCCGAGCTGATCTCGCCCGCGTACAGCAGGTACTCCGACCTGGTGGTAGAGCATGCCCTTGGGGCGCACCTCTTCACCGTCGATGGGCGCGACGTCCTCGACTTCGGCTGTGGCATCGGGGTCACCAACCTCGGCCACCTCCACCCCGCCGTCGTCAAGGCGGTGCACGAGCAGGTGGACCGGCTCTGGCATACCTCGGTAACCGCCCTCAGCCCGCGGATGATCGACGCGGCGGCGGCGCTGGTCGGCGTCGCGCCCGAAGGCCTCGACCAGGTGTTCCTCACCAACAGCGGCGCCGAGGCGTTGGAGTCGAGCATCAAGCTGGCCCGCCGTGCCACCGGCCGGACCGAGATCATCGCTTTCACCGGCGGCTTCCACGGGCGCACCTACGGGGCGATCACGCTGACCGCGAGCAAGGCGAAGTATCGCGAGGGGATGGGGCCATTCCTGCCGGGAGTGCACCACGTCCGCTACCCGTACTGTTTTCGCTACTGCGCACACAGCCCTGGTGAGCCCTGCCCGATCGCGCGCGGCGAGGAGATCGACCACCTCTTCAAGACCACCGTGCCGGCCGACTCGGTGGCCGCTGTCGTGGTCGAGCCGCTGCAGGGGGAGGGCGGCTTCGTCGTGCCCCCCGCGACCTTCCTGCCGCGGTTGCGGGAGATTTGCGACGAGCACGGCATCCTGCTTGTCTGCGATGAGGTGCAGAGCGGGTTCGGCAGGACCGGGCGCTTCTTCTGCATCGAGCACACCGGCGTGCGACCGGACATCATGTGCGTGGCCAAGGCGTTCGGCAATGGACTGCCCATCGCCGGCCTGGTCGCCACCCATGCGGTGATGTCCAAGTGGCATGCCGGCGAGCACGGCACCACCTACGGAGGCAACGCGGTCGCCTGTGCTGCGGCGATCGCGGTCATCGAGACGATGAAGCGCGAGGGCATCCCCGAGCGCGCCGCCGGCCTGGGCCGGACGGTGATGGAGCGTCTGCGCGGATGGAAGGGCGAGTTTGCCGAGGTGGGAGACGTGCGCGGGCTCGGGCTGATGATCGGCATCGAATTCATGCGCGACGGCAAACCCGCCGCCGACGTCGCCGCTGCCGTGCAGCGTCGCTGCGTGGCCGGTGACCTGCTCATCCTCACCTGCGGGGTCGACGACAACGTGATCCGCCTGCTGCCGCCCCTCACCATCGCCGAGGACGAGCTCGAGCGCGGTCTCGACATTCTCGAAGGGGCGATTCGCCAGGAGGTGGCGCGATGATCAGCGAGCGCGAGGCGGTCGATGCCGGCAACGTGATCGGTGGCGAGCGGCGCGAGGCGGCGAGCGGGCGGACCTTCGAATCGCGCAACCCGGCCCGGCATGGCGACGTCGTCGGAGTCTTCCCGCAGAGCTCGTCCGCGGACGTCGACGACGCCGTCGCCGCGGCGCAGCGCGCGCTCGGGGCCTGGCGGTCGACGCCGTGGCCGCGCCGCGGCGAGATCATCCTGACCGCCGCGACAATCATGGAGCAGCGCAAGGAGGAGCTCGCTCGCTTGATGACGCGGGAGATGGGCAAGGTGCTCACCGAGGCGCGCGGCGACGTGCAGGAAGCCATCGACATGGGCAAGTTCATCGCCGGCGAAGGGCGCCGAGCCTTTGGGGAGACCGTGCCCAGCGAGCTGCGCAACAAGTGGGCCATGACGATGCGCCAGCCGCTCGGCGTCATCGGCTGCGTCACCCCGTGGAACTTCCCGATCGCGATCCCGTCGTGGAAGATCTTCCCGGCGATCATGGCCGGCAACACGGTGGTGTTCAAGCCGGCGGAGGACACGCCGCTGTGCGCGCTGCGCTTCGTCGAGATCCTCCTCGACGCGGGGCTGCCGGCCGGCGTGGTCAACGTGGTGTTCGGTGACCACGAGGCTGGTGATGCAGTGGTGCGGCATCCGGGCACTGCGGCCATCTTCTTCACCGGCAGCGCCGACACCGGCCGCCTCATAGCCACCACCTGCGGGCAGATGCTGAAGAAGGTGTCGCTCGAGCTCGGGGGGAAGAACGGCATCGTCGTGCTGGCCGACGCCGACCTCGAGCTTGCGGTTGAGGGCGCGCTCTGGGGCGCATTCGGCACCGCCGGGCAGAGGTGCACGGCCTCCTCCCGCCTGATCGTCGCCTCGGCGGTCCTGCCGCAGTTCACCGATGAGCTGGTTGCCCGCACCCGGGCGCTGCGGATCGGCGACGGCCTCGACGACGCGGTCGACGTGGGGCCGGTGATCAACGAGACCCAGCTCAATCGAATCCACGGCTACACCGAGATCGGTGTGGACGAGGGAGCCACGCTGCTGACCGGAGGCGAGATGGCTCGCGACGGTGACCTCGCCGAGGGCTTCTTTTATACGCCGACGGTGTTCGGCGGCGTCTCCCCGACGATGCGCATCGCACAGGAGGAGATCTTCGGCCCGACCACAGCCATCATCCCGGTCGACTCCCTGGACGAAGCCATTTCCGCCGCCAACTCGACTCAGTTCGGTCTGAGCCTGAGCATCTACACCAACGACCTCCGCGTCGCCTTCCGGGCCATCCACGAGCTCGAGGCCGGCATCGTCTACGTCAACGCCCCGACCATCGGCGCCGAGATCCAGCTCCCTTTCGGCGGCACCAAGAACACGGGGAATGGGCACCGCGAGGCCGGCGGTCACGTGCTCGACGAGTTCAGCGAGTGGAAGTCGATCTACATCGACTACAGCGGGCGTCTGCAACGCGCCCAGATCGACACCGACGCTCAGCGGTAACGTCTGATGGCGCAGCTCGAGGAGCGCTTCACCACCCACGCCGGCGGACGGGTGCGCTACCTGGTCGGCGGCGTGGGCCCGGCGATGGTGCTCTGCCACGGGTTCCTCGGTTCGGCCGAGAACTTCGAGACCTGGTTCGACGAGCTCAGCCGGATCCGCACCCTGGTGATCCCCGACCTGCCCGGCTGCGGCGCGTCGGCGCCACTGCACCGCGCTCGGCACAGCGCGGGACGCCTTGCCGGCGCCGTCGACGCAGTGTGCCGCGACGCGGCCGTCGAGCAATACGACGTCGCCGGCCTGTGCCTCGGGGTGTCGGTGGCGATGGCGCTCCTCCAACGCCGTCCGGCCGCGGTCAACAGGATGGTGCTGCACACGCCGCTGCTGGCGCCGGCGCTGGTGCGCCATCGTTTTCACCTACAGGTGCGCGGCTTCATGGCGCCGGGCATCTTCCCGAGCATCACCTGGTTAAGCCGTCGCCGCGTGGTGAGCGACCTCTACAAGCGGCTGCTCGTCGAGGGCGACAAGGTGGACAGCTCGGCGGCCGAGATGAATTTCCGCAACCAGCTTCGCGCCACGCCGCGCGCCATGCGCGAGTGGCTGCTCGACGGACTGGCGCGCGACGATCTGGCCCTGCTGCGCAACTCCAAGCGGCCGGCCTTGATCATCGTGGCCGCTGACGACCGCATCGTCGACGTGCCGCTGTTGCGGCGCACCATCCTCGACATGGACCGCGTGCGACTGGTCGAGGTGGAGGATGCGGGGCACGGCTGGACAGAGTCGTACGTGCGCCGCCAGCTCGACCTGATCACCGCCTTTCTCAGCGACACTCCGCTTCCCGCGGTCGCGGCGAACACCCGGGTCGCCTGAGCCCGTGGCAGAACTGCCCGGCAGCGCCGAGTGCGTGATCATCGGCGGCGGGGTGGTCGGCTGCAGCCTCGCGTATCACCTCGCCCGCGCCGGGATGCGTGCCGTGCTGCTGGAGCGTGGCGACTTCGGAGCCGGCTCCACAGCGCGGGGGGCCGGCGGCGTCCGCCAGCAGTTCACCACCGAGGTCAACGTGCGCGTCGGGATGCTCAGCCGGCAGCTGCTCGAACGATTCGGCGAGGAGGTGGGTGCGAGCGCCGACCTCCGCCGAATCGGCTACCTGTTCGTCGCCACCGACGCGGATCAGATCGCGCAGCTGGAGCGCAGTGTCGGCATGCAGCATGCCGTCGGTCTGCATGACGTCCGCCTGGTGTCACGCGATGACATCACCGGTCTGGTCCCCGACCTCAACCTCAGCGACGTGGTGGGCGGGAGCTTCTGCCCCAGCGACGGGCTGGCCGGCCCCAACGAGGTCACCTTGGGATACGTCGCGGCAGCGCGGCGACACGGTGCCGCGGTTTTCGAAGGCGTCAACGTCGAGGCGATCGAGCGCGACGGCCGGCGTGTGACGGCGGTCACCGCAGCGGGCGAGCGCATCTCGACCCGCATGGTGGTGAACTGCGCCGGACCCTACGCGGCCAAGATCGGTGAGATGGCCGGCGTCGAGGTGCCGGTCAGACCGTTCCGGCGGCACATCTTCGTCACCGAGGAGTTCGCGTTGCACCCCGACCCCCCGTTCACGGTCGACATGCGCACCTCGTTCTACTTCCATCCCGAAGGCAACGGCATGCTCCTCGGCATGAGCGATCCCGCCGAGCCATCCTCGTTCGACACCAATGTGGACTGGGGGTTTCTCGAGCACCTGGTGGAGCACGCCACCCATCGTCTGCCGGCTCTGGAGCAGGCGGCCATCAAGACCGGGTGGGCGGGGTTGTACGAGGTCTCACCCGACAACCAGGCGATCGTGGGCGAATCCGACCTGGGCGGCTTCTGGTTGTGCTGTGGCTTCAGCGGTCACGGATTCATGCAGGCGCCGGCGGTGGGGCTGTTGCTCGCGCAGGAGATCACGGGCGGCGGCAGCGACATCGACCTGTCGCCCTTCCGTCCCGACCGTTTCGCCAGCGGTCACAGCACCCCGGAGACCGCGATCATCTGAAGGCGATTGCCGCCCACCGTTCAGGCGGGGCGTCGCCTCGCGAAGTTGGCACCCACAAAGCAGAGCACGGCGAGAGCGGCGGCGACCACGGCGTGCTTGTAGTGGCGGCCGAATTCGCTGGCGAGAACATGCGTATCGGTCGTCGCATAGAAGACGGCGAAGGCCAGGAACGCGACGCCGAGCAGTGCAAGCAGGATGGCGGCGAGCGGGGTGCGAGGACTCATGAAACTCCCAGGTGGGTTCAGCGAAGGACAATCAGTGTGGTCGCCCCGAGGATCGCACAGTAGGCCGCAAATGGGTCGAGCCGGCCGATCTTGAAGTACCTGACCAGGAAGCGTGCGCTGGCATACGCGATCAGCCCGGCGACAACGGCTCCCACGGTGTACAGGCCGAACGGTGCGCCGCTCCCGGGGAGCTGGGGCACCTCGAGGATCCCCGCGGCGAGGATGATCGGGGTCGCCAGCAGGAAGGCGAATCGCACGGCCTCACCGTGGCGAAGCCCGGCGACCAGGCCACCCGCCATGGTCACCCCCGCCCGTGAGATGCCCGGGAGCAACGCGAACACCTGGAAGAACCCGACCAGTCCCGCACGACCGAAGCTCATCTGCTCGATGGTGCCGAACCGTTCTTCACGCTCCGCCTGACGGCCAACCCCGCGCTTGCGTTCCTCTCTGCGGCGGAGCATCTCTGCGCCGGCGAGGATGGCGCCGTTGACGACCAGGAAGGTCGCCGCCAACCGAGGATGAGCGAAGAGCGACTTCAACGGTGACTCGAGGAGAAACCCGATGACGCCGGCCGGGATGGTGCCGACCACCAACAGCATCGCCAGCCGCTCCTCGGAGTTGTCGATTCGCCCACGCAGGGAGGCGGTGAAGAACCCGCGGGAGATCCGCCACCACTGGTCCCAGTAGAGCGCCACCAGGGCCACGCCGGTGCCGATGTGCAGGAACGCGAGGAAGGGCACGAAGCTGGGCGCGGAGGTGTCGACGCCGAGGTTGAAGAGGGCGGGAATGACCACGGCATGACCGAGAGACGACACCGGGAAGAGTTCGGTGGCGCCCTGCAGGACCGCAAGAAAGATGACCAGGCCGGTGCTCACGGCGCCGGAGCCTACCAGTCGGTCGCCGGCGTCAGCGGCTCACCACGCTCGGACAGCGATGATGAGCGTGTGGAGGAGCGCGAGCTCGAGGTGGCGCCGCTGGTCCCGGCGGCTGTGCCCGCGGTCACGCCAGCGGCGGCGCCGATCCCGCCGCTCCGGCGCTGGCCGCCGCCGTCGCTCGCCGTCCGCCCATTCCGCTGGTATTGGATCGCGCAGTGGCCGACGCTGCTGGGCACCTGGATGCAGGTGGTGGCCCTTGGCTTCCTGGTGTACGACCTGACCCGCAGCACCGCAGCGGTGGCGGCGGTCTCGGCTGCCGACGGGCTGCCCGCGGTCTTCCTGTCGCTGGGTGGCGGCCTGCTCGCCGACCGGCTGCCGCGGCGGCGCATCCTGCTGTTCACCCAGTCGGTTCTCGGCGTCAGCTCCGGTGCACTGGCGGTGCTGGCGCTCACCGGTCACGCCGGCTTCTGGTCGATCATCGCGGTCGCGGTCGTGTACGGGTCGGCAGATGCGCTCGACCTGCCGACACGCCAGGCCATGGTTGCCGACCTGGTGGACCGCGATCTCATCGTCAACGCCGTGGCGCTCAGCTCGACTGCGATGAGCGCGACCCGCATCATCGGCCCCTCTCTCGCCGGTCTGCTCATCGCCACCGCAGGCCCGGGCGCGTGCTTCGCAGCCCTGTCGGTTGCCTACATCGCCCCGCTGGCGGTGCTGCTCACCGTCATCCCCGACGTCAAGCCGCTGCCCCGCGCCGCGGGGGCGACGGCTCTCGGCGAGCTGTTCGAGGGAGTGCGCCTGGTGCGCCGCGACCCTCTGGTCCGCGGCATTGTCATCGTCTGTGCGACACTCGCGTTCCTCGGGGTTTCGTACATGCCGTACTTGCCAGTCCTGGCCAGAACGCAGCTGCACGGTGGTCCGGCCGTGCTCGGTCTGCTCTACTCGATCGGCGGCGTTGGCGGCGTTGTCGGGGGAGTCGTGATCGCCACCATCGGCAACACCGCCGGCAGGCGCCGGCTGCTGATCGTCGGCGGACTGGTGTACGCGGTGAGCCTCTTCGCCGTGGCCCACTCCGCGGTGCTGGGGCTGACGCTGGTCGCCTTGGTGGGGATCAGCTTCGCCTTCCTGGCGATGAACACTTCGATGACCACGTTGCTGCAGACCGACGCCGACCCGCGGCTGCGTGGCCGGCTCCTCGGCATATACGCGATGCTGTTCGCCGGGCTGCAACCGCTGGGCACCGTGATGTACACGATCGTCGGCTCCGTCTTTGGTCTCTTCAACGCCATCGGCGTCGGTGCGGTGGGGGTGGGAGTCGTCGCTGTCGCAGTGGCGATGTCGCCCGGCTTCAGGTCCAGGTTCACAGCCCCGCCCACCTCGCCGAGCGGGGATGCCGGCGGCGCTGACTAGACTGGACGATCGTGCGCTCAGTCCTCGTCATCGCGCTGGTGCTGCTCTGCAGTGGCTGCAGCAATGCGTCGCCGTCGCCACGCACCAGCACCGAGGCGGTGGCTCGCGTCGGCGCCACCGCCATCAGCAATGAGCTGTTTCAGCTTCGCCTCACCAGTGTGCTCACCTCGGTGACCCTCGCCGGTGGCCCGACCAACAACCCGGCGATGCGCAGCCAGGTCCGGGCGTCCGTGCTGCGCAGCCTGATCATCGACACAGTCATCGCCCAGGAGGCGGCAGCATCCGGTGTCGCCGCGACCGGCGCCGAGATCCAGGCACAGGTGCAGGCGGACGTGTCGGCCGCGGGGGGCACCAGCCAGCTGCAGAGCCGGCTGGCCAGCCTCGGGGGGTCGATGGCGCAGCTCCGCGACGAGATCACCTCTTCGCTCAATGAGCAGAAGCTCGAGGACGTGTTCGCCAAGCAGCGCTCGCTGGAGATCGAGCAGAACCTGGCCCAGGGAGTGTCCTTCGTCACACTCGCCGCGCAGTACTCCGACGACACCGCCACCGCGAGCAAGGGCGGCGAGCTTGGCTCCATCGCCCGGACGCAGGTGCAGGGGGACGACCCGGCCTACGCCGCTGCGGTGCTGGCGCTGGCGCCAGGGCAGCACACCACCACGCCGATCCGCGACGCGCAGGGCTATGACATCGTGGAACTGGAGTCGTCCGCGGCCACCACGTTGAGGCTGCGCCACATCGTGGTCAACGCACCCCAGCCCTACACGGTCAAGGAGCGGCCAACCTGGTTCAGCGAGGCGATCTTCGAGTCGATCGCGCAGGACTGCAGCGCCAACCAGGTCCACGTGTACATCGGCGACGTCGGCGATGACGTCTGCGCGGCGGCCTCGTCGAGCGCGTCGCCCACCCCTGCGGGGACTCCGACGCCAACCCGGTGAGGGCGTTCCTCGCGCTGCCGGTGCGGCCGCCCGCGCTGGCCCAGCTCCAATCGCTGGCGGAGCGGCTCGGCAGCGACATCGATGGGGTGCGCTGGGCGCCGACCGAGACGATGCACATCACACTGCACTTCTTCGGCAAGGTCAGTGACGAGCGGGTCGCTGTCGCCGTGCAGGAACTGCAGCCGGTGTTTGCGGCACAGGCACCGCTCCACCTGTGGCTGGGCGGGCTGGGTTCCTTTCCGTCGAATGCCCGGCCGCGTGTGCTGTGGTGCGGCGTCGCCGGGGATGTTGATGCGTTGGTTCAGCTTGGCGAGCGCTGCACGTCGACGCTGGCGACGGCCGGCTTCCCTGTCGAGCAGCGACCATTTCGGCCGCACTGCACGCTCGGGCGTCCACGCGAGCCGTGGTCCGACGCGGCGCGTCGGCGATGGACCGAGTTGGCCAGGCGGCAACAGCCGACTGACCCGTTCACCGCCGATCTCGCCATCCTGTACGAGTCGGTGAGCGGTCCGACAGGTGCCCGCCATCACCCGCGGATGACACTGCCCTTGTGCGGCTGAGGTGCGTGGATCCCCCTGGTGCCGACAGGGCAACCGGCGGGGAGTGGCTAGACTCGCAAGGCCTCGACGAGGCGATCGGTTGAGCCGTCCAGCCCGTACGTCTGCACGAGCTTCTCCAGGGCCCTCGCGTCGGCCGGATACCACTCGCGGCGACCGGCGGGGAGCTCGACCGCCACGTCCGGCACCGGTTGCACAACCCGCATCGCCCGCAAGAGGTAGTCGCGCTGGTCGGGCCGCAGCCCGCCGTCGCGAAGCAGACCGGTGACGCCGCCGTGGCGTGTGATCAGGGCCGCCGCGGTCACCGCGCCAACCCCCTTCAACCCCGGCAGGCCATCGGACGGGTCGCCGCGGAGGACGGCGTAGTCCGCGTACATCCGGCCGGGAATGCCGTACCGTCGGGTCACCTCGGCCTCGTCGACGACGGCCAGCCCGCCCTTCTCGGGGTAGAGAACCCGCACCCGCGGATCCTCGATGAGGCCGTAGAGGTCGCGGTCGCCGCTGACGACGTCGACTGTGCCGGAGGTCTTCGCCGTCCACGTGGCGATGACATCCTCGGCCTCGAAGTGCGGCGCGCCGATGAAGTCGATGCCGATGGCGTCGAGGAAGGCATGGATGATCGGCATCTGCGGCTCGAGGTCGGGAGGGATCGGCTCGGCCGTGCGGTGCGCCTTGTACGCGGGAATCAGCTCAACCCGCCAGGCCGGACGCCAGTCCTGGTCGCTGGCAACGGCGATGTTAGCGGGCCGCCGGGAGGTGACCAGGCGGGTGAGCGTCTCCAGGAATCCGCGGACCGCGTTGATCTGACGGCCATCGGGGGCTCGCACTGTGGAGGGCACGCCGTGGAAGGCGCGGAAGATGAGGCTCGAACCGTCGACGAACAACCACTCAGGGGCCATCGATCGACTGGGGGATCAGAGCAGCCGGGGTTCCGCGCCCTCGGTGCGGACCTCGTACTGCTCCAGGGCCGCGGTGACCACGTGGCGCGGGACGCGCTCCAGGTCGGCGAGGACGTCGAGCGCGGCGACGGTGATGTGCCGGGCGTCGACCTCGAAATGGTTGCGCAACGCCGCGCGTGTGTCACTGCGACCGTAGCCGTCGGTCCCCAGGGGCACGAAGCGCTCGGGCACGAATCGAGCCACCTGCTCGGCCACCGTCTTCTGGTAGTCGGTGACCGCGATCACCGGCCCCTCTGCGTTGTGCAACTGCTCCTCGATGTACGAGGTGTGGCGCGGGCCGTCGGGGTGAAGCCGGTTGTGGCGCTCCACCGCCAGTGCGTCGTTGCGCAGCGCGAGGTAGCTGGTGACGCTCCAGATGTCGGAGGCGACATCATGGTCGAGCAGCATGCGCTGTGCCTCGAGCGCGGCGGGCATTGCGGTGCCGCTGGCGAAGATCTGGGTGCGATGGGTGCGCTGCCCCGCCGCGGGCTGCAAACGGTAGAGCCCGCGCAGGATGCCCTCCTCGACACCGTCGGGTATGGGCGGTTGCGGATAGTTCTCGTTGTAGAGCGTGAGGTAGTAGAAGACGTCCTCGTTGCGCTCGTACATGCGGCGCATGCCCTCGCGAATGATCACCGCGACCTCGTACGCGTACGCCGGGTCGTACACCTCGCAGTTGGGTACCGCTGAGAAGAGAAGCGGGGAGTGGCCGTCCTGGTGCTGCAGCCCCTCACCGTTGAGGGTGGTGCGGCCGGCGGTGGCGCCGAGCAGGAAGCCCCGTCCGCGCGCATCGCCGAACGCCCAGACGAGGTCGCCGATGCGTTGGTAGCCGAACATCGAATAGAAGATGTAGAAGGGGATCATCGGCTCGCCGTGGGTGGCGTATGCAGTTCCGGCGGCCGCGAAGCTGCCCATGGAGCCGGCCTCGGTGATGCCCTCCTCGAGGAGCTGCCCGTCGCGAGCCTCCTGGTAGCTCAGCACCATGTTGGCGTCGACCGGTTCGTACTGCTGTCCGAAGGGGGCGTAGATCTTCACCTCACGGAAGAGGGCGTCCATGCCGAAGGTGCGCGCCTCGTCGGGGATGATCGGCACGATGCGCCGCCCCACCTCGGGGTCACGGAGCAGGTTGCGCAGCACCGCTCCGAAGGCAGCGGTCGTCGACGCGGGACGTCCACCGCTGCCCGCCAGGGTGCCTCCCCACACGCCGTCTCCGGGCACCACCAAGCTGCGCTCGCGCACCACGCGTTTGGGCAGAGTGCCGCCGAGCGCAAGACGCCGGCCCATGAGGTAGTCGACCTCGTCGGAGTCAGCACCGGGATGGTAGTAGGGCGGCACGCCCTCGCTGAGCTGCTGGTCGCTGATGGGCAGTTCCAGCTTGTCGCGGAAGGCTTTCAGCTCCGCCTCGCCGATCTTCTTGATCTGATGCGTGGCGTTTCGGCCCTCGAAGAGCGCACCCAGCGTCCAGCCCTTGACGGTGTGAGCCAGGATCACCGTCGGCGCACCCTTCTGTTGCAGCGCCAGCCGGTAGGCGCTGTAGAGCTTGCGGTGGTCGTGGCCACCGCGGCGGAGGTGGCGCAGGTCGTTGTCGGAGAGATGCTCGACGAGCTTGCGCAGACGCGGGTCGGGTCCGAAGAAGTTCTCGCGGATGTACGCACCGGTCTCGTCGGTGGAGTACTTCTGGAACAGGCCATCGTTGGTGGTGTTCATCTTGTCGACAAGAACGCCGTCGACGTCGCGGGCCAGCAGCGGGTCCCACTCCCGCCCCCAGATCACCTTGACGACGTTCCAACCGGCGCCGCGGAAGATCGACTCCAACTCCTGGATGATCTTGCCGTTGCCACGGACTGGGCCGTCAAGCCGTTGCAGGTTGCAGCTGATCACGAAGACGAGGTTGTCGAGCTGCTCGCGCGATGCCAGGGCGATGGCGCCGGTGGCCTCGGGCTCGTCCATCTCGCCGTCACCAAGGAACGCCCACACCCGCGACTCGCTGGTGTCGGCGATCTGGCGCGCGTAGAGGTAGCGGTTGAAGCGGGCCTGGTAGATGGCGTTGAGCGGACCCAACCCCATCGACACGGTGGGGAACTCCCAGAAGTCCGGCATCAGCCGTGGGTGCGGGTATGAGCTGAGTCCCTTGCCGCCGGTCTCGTGACGGAAATTGTCGAGGTGCTCCTCGCTGAGGCGTCCCTCGAGAAACGCACGCGCGTACATCCCGGGGGCGGCGTGGCCCTGGAAATAGATCTGGTCGCCGGGGCGGCCGTCGTCCTTGCCGCGGAAGAAGTGGTTGAAACCGACCTCGTACAGCGACGCCGATGACGCGTAGGTGCTGAGGTGACCGCCGATACCGTCGCTGCGCTTGTTGGCCCGCGTCACCATCACCGCCGCGTTCCACCGCACAATCCGGCGGATCCGGCGTTCCATCTCCTCGTCGCCCGGGAACCACGGTTCCTCCTCGGGCGGGATGGTGTTGATGTACGGCGTCGACACCAGCGGGGGGACGCCGACGTTGAGCTTGCGAGCGCGCTCGACGAGCTTGCCGATCACAAATCGGGCGCGGGAGACGCCCTCGGTGGCGACCAGCGTGTCCAGCGACTCAAGCCATTCGACAGTTTCGTCGGGATCGCTGTCGGGCAGCTGGTGCAGGAAGGCGTCGAAGGTCATGGCTAGGCTCCGGCGCCCACTCCGGCGGCGCGGTCGGCGGCCTGGGCGCGCTGGTGGCGCAGGGTGCTGTCGCGGCTCTCCAGCACCAGGCGCCGCGCCGATTCAGTCAACTCATCACTCTCGAGCAGCCTGTCGGCGGCGGCAATCACGACGTCGTCGGCGCGGTACGCGGGATACATCCCCAGGGTGAAGGTCTCGGCTTCCTCGGAGGCGCGTTCGCGCCAGTAGCGCGGCACCTGGTCGATCCACTTATCGATGTACGGCGCCAGCAGCTCCTGTTGGTCGCGCTCCTGGAAGCCGGCGATCAGGGCGCGCTGCATCGCCAGCGGTGTGGCCCTGTCTGTGATCCGTGTCCACGCCGTCGACTTGGCGTCTGCGTCTGGCCGGGCTGCGCGCGCGGCGGCCGCCTTGCGCGTACCCAGGTCGGTGTTGTCGCGGGCGGCCTCAGCGTCGATGGCCGCATTGTCGAGACGGTCGGCTGCGGCGAGGCGGCGGACGATAAGCCAGCGCAGGTCCTGGTCGACTGTGATGCCCTCGGGCACCAACCGTCCGGCGAGCAGACCGGCAGCGAAGTCGTAGTCCTCGGCTGCTTGGGAGGTGGCGAGCGTGCACCGTAGCGCGCTCAGCTGCAGCGGGCTGTCCGGCGCGGCTGACGCCAGGATGGTCGCCACCATCTTGTGGAGGTGCGCGCGCGCGGCGCGTCGGTTACCCGGGTGGCTGAAGGTCTCCACGGCGGCCATTGCCTGGCCAAGCAAATCGTCGACGATGGTCGGGAGTGTCTCCTTGGGGGCATGGCGGTGCATGAAGTCGATGTATTGGCTGGCGGGGATTTCGGCGTCGCGCGCCATGTCCCACATCGCAGCCCAGAGCAACGACCGCGCGAGCGGATCGTCGAGGTCGGAGAGGTGGTCGAGGACCGTTTGGGTGGAGACGTCGTCGAGCCGGATCTTGGCGAAGGTGAGGTCGCCGTCGTTGGGCAGGACCAGCGCTGGCCGGACGCGCCCGCGCAACTCCGGAATCTCGGTGCGCTCGCCGCTGATGTCGAGCTCGATGCGCTCGGTGCGCACCAGGCGGCCGGTGTCATCGAGGTCGAAGAGGCCAACACCGACGCGGTGCGACCGCAGTGTGGGTAGAGCCGGGACGGCGGGCGCCTGCAGCACCGCAGAGGAGTCGATGGTTCCCTCGCTGGCGATGATCTCCGCGCGAAGCACGTTCATGCCGGCTGTCTGCAGCCACTCGCGCGACCAGGCAGCGAGGTCACGGCCGGAGTGGCTCGCCAGCGGCGCAAGAAAGTCGCGCAGCGTTGCATTGCTCCACTTGTGCTCGGTAAAGTACTCGCGGATTCCCCCGAAGAAAGCGTCCTCACCCACCCAGGCAACCAGCTGGCGCAGCACCGACGCCCCCTTGGCGTAGCTGATGCCGTCGAAGTTAAGCCTTGCCGTGCTGACGTCGGGCACGTCGGCAGCGATGGGATGGGTGGTGGGCAGCTGGTCCTGCTTGGCCGCCCAGGACTTGTCGCCATTGGCGAAGTCGACCCAGGCGCTGGTGAACTTGGTGGTGGTGGCCTGGGCGTCGTTGCCCATGTAGGTGGCGAAGCTCTCGTTGAGCCAGAGGTCGTCCCACCAGCGCATGGTCACGAGGTCGCCGAACCACATGTGCGCCATCTCGTGCAGGATCGTCCCGGCGCGCCAGGCGCGAACCGCCGCGGGCACCGCGCCCCGATAGATCGTGCTCTCCTCGTTGAAGGTGACGCACGCCGGGTTCTCCATGGCGCCTGCATTGAACTCGGGGACGAAGAGCTGGTCGTACTTGTCGCCGAACGGGTAGCGCATCCCGAAGCGCTCGGCAAAGTGATCGAGCCCCTGCTTGGTGACGTCGAAGATCTCCTCGTTGTCGAGGTAGCGGCGCAGCGACTGGCGGCAGTAGAGGTTGAGCTCGACGCCGTCGTGGGTGTCGGTGACGCGTGCATACGGGCCGGCGACGATGGCCACCAGGTAGGTCGACATCACCGCCGACTCGGTGAACACCACCGTCGACGTCGCCGGATCGGACGCGTCAACGTCGATGCGCTCCACCGCAGAGTTGCCCACCACCGTCCACGCCGCCGGCGCGATCACCCGCAGCGTGAAGCGGGCCTTGAGGTCGGGCTGGTCGAAGGCGGCGAACACACGGTGTGCCTCGAAGGGCTCGCACTGCGTCCAGAGGTAGAGGTGGCCGTCCGCCGGGTCGACGACGCGGTGCAGGCCCATGCCGGAGTGCGAGTAGGGCTGGTCGGCCACGACGCGCAGGTGGTTGGTGCTGCGCAGCCCGGTGAGCGCGACGCGGTTGTGGGCGAACGCAGCCGACGGGTCGATGGCGTCGCCGTTGAGAACCAGCTCGTGGATGGTCTCGGCCTCCAGGTCGATGAACGTCGAGCCACCGTCGGAGGCGGAGAAGTCGATGTCGGTGACAGCCCGGAACGCCGAGGCGTCGGGTGGACCGGTGACGTCGAGGGTGATGTCGTAGCGGATGTCGGAGAGGAGCCTGTGACGTTCCTCCGCCTCGGTGCGCAGCAGGTTGTCGGGTATCACTGGCCTAGCCTATCGTCCCCGCGACCGCGTCTGCCTTGCGGCTCATCCCGCCTGTTGCAGCGCATTGTCGATGTCGGCGAGCAGGTCGTCGAGGTCCTCGATCCCGACCGAGAGGCGGAGCAGCCCGTCATGCAGCCCGGTGCGCCGGCGCTCCTCGCTCGGCACCGATGCATGGGTCATTAGACCGGGGTGCTCGGCGAGAGACTCGACAGCGCCGAGGGACTCGGCGAGGGTGAACAGCCGCAGCGCCTCGAGCACCCGCACCGCGGCGGCCTCGTCCTCGAGCTCGAACGACACCACGCCGCCGTACACGCCACCCATCTGTCGCGCCGCCAGCTCGTGCTGCGGATGGGAGCGCAGACCGGGGTAGTGGACGGCTCGCACCGATGGGTGCGCGGCGAGGTGTTCGGCGATGGCCAGGGCGCTGTCGCTCTGCCGCTGGACTCGCAGCGACAGCGTCTTGAGCCCGCGCAGAAGCAGCCAGCAGTCGAACGGAGAGGGGACGGCGCCCGCCGCGTTCTGATGAAAGCGCAGCGGTTCGGCGAGGCTGTCGTCGGAGGTGACCAGGCATCCGCCCAGAACGTCGCTGTGGCCGCCGAGGTACTTGGTCGAGCTGTGCATGACGATGTCGGCGCCGAGCTGCAGTGGTCGCTGGATGTACGGCGAGGCGAAGGTGCTGTCGACCGCCAGCCACGCGCCGCGATCGTGAGCCGCGTGCGCCGCGGCGGCGATGTCGACGACGCGCAGCAGCGGGTTGGTGGGGCTCTCGACCCACACCAGCCGTGTCCTGTCGGTGATGGCGCCGGCGATCGCGTCCGGCCGGGTGGCATCGACGGCGGTGAAGGTGACCCCGTATCGCCCCATCACGTTGTTGAAGAGGCGGAACGTGCCCCCGTAGGCGTCCTCCATGTACACAACGTGGTCGCCGGGGTCGAGCAGCAGCATCACGGTGGTCGTCGCGGCCAGCCCTGACGCGAACGCCAGGCCGTGGCGCCCCCCCTCCAGCGAGGCCAGGCAGGTCTCGAGCTGTTCACGGGTTGGGTTGTTGCTCCGCGAGTACTCGTACCCGCCGTGCCTGCCGATCCCCTCCTGCGCGAAGGTCGTGGCCAGGTGGATGGGTTGGACCACTGCGCCGGTGGCCGGGTCCGGGCCCTGGCCGACATGGACCGCCCGGGTGGCGAATCCGGGCTGCTCCCTGCTCATCCCGTCTCCTGCTCAGCGGTGGTGGGCGACGTACTCGAGCAGGTCGGCCCGGGTGATCATGCCGACGGGCCGATCACCGTCGATGATGGTGATCGCCGCCTCGCCGTTGAGCAGGGGCGTGAACGCCTCGTCGAGCGGCGCGTCCGCCGAGACCGACGTGAACGGCGGGTCCATCGCCGCCGACACCGATGCGGTGACCACGGTGGGGTCGCGGTAGACGCGGTCAAGGAGGGTGCGTTCGGCGATGCTGCCGACCACCGTGCGCTCGCCGTTTCCGCCCTCGACGACAGGCAGTTGCGAGATGTTGTAACGCTGCATCAGGTCGATCGCCTCCCCGACCGTGCGGCCCACCTCGACCGCGACCAGCGACGGCACTCCACCGTCGCCGGCGTCGTGGGCAGCGAGCACCTCGCGGACGCGGGCCGGACCGAGACGGTCGAGGAACCCGTTCTGGCGCATCCACTCGTCAGAGAAGAACTTGCTCAGGTAGTTGCGCCCGGTGTCGGGGAGGAGCACCACGATCACCGACTCGGGGTCGGTCTCCGCGGCGACCACCAGCGACGCGTGCAACGCCATGCCGGCCGAGCCCCCGACCAGGATTCCCTCCTCGCGAGCCAGCCTGCGGGCGGCCACGAATGCTTCGCGGTCGGTGACCTGTACGATGCGGTCGACCACCCCCCGGTCGAACGTGCCCGGCCAGAAGTCCTCGCCGACGCCTTCGACCTTGTAGGGAGCGATCGCCCCGGAGAAGATCGATCCTTCGGGGTCAGCCCCGACCACCTGGATGACCGGGTTCTGGTCCTTGAGGTAGCGCCCGGCGCCGCTGATGGTCCCGCCGGTGCCGACCCCGGCCACGAAGACCCCGATCCGCCCCTCGGTCTGGCGCCACAGCTCCGGCCCGGTGGTCTCGTAATGGGCCTGCGGATTCTTGGCATTGAAGTACTGGTTGGGCTGATAGGCGCCGGGGATCTCGCGCGCCAGCCGGTCGGCCACCGAGTAGTACGACTGCGGCGACTCCCGGTCGACGTTGGTGGGACAGACCACCACGTCGGCGCCGTACGCCTTGAGCAGGCTGATCTTCTCGGCCGACATCTTGTCGGGCATGACGAAGATCATCTTGTAACCCTTGATCGCCGCGACCATGGCCAGGCCGTGACCCGTGTTCCCCGAGGTGGGTTCGATGATGGTGCCGCCGCGGTGCAATTGCCCGGTGCGTTCAGCCTCCTCGACCATGCCGAGCGCGATGCGGTCCTTGACGCTGCCGCCCGGGTTGAGCTGCTCGAGCTTGGCGAGCACGGTGGCGCCGATCCCCCTGGTCATGGCGCGCAGTCGCACCAGCGGCGTGTTGCCGACCAGGTCCAGGATGCTCTCCGAATACTCCACCGTCGCGATCATAGGCCGCGACCGGCGCCTACTCGTCCGCGGTGACGCCCAGGGCGTAGACGTTGTCGACGTACTCGCCCACCATGCGCGTCGCTGAGAACCGCGGCCCGTTGGTGCGCAGGGAGCGCTTGATCCGGCGCACCCAGCCGCGCGGGATCCCCGCGGCGTCGCGGTCGTAGAAGAGTGGGGCCACGTCGTGCTCGAGCAGGTCATAGAAGGCGGCGGCGTCGCGGGTGTCCTGAACGCCGCGGTCGTAGAGGGTGTCGCCAGGGATGGCCCAGCCGTTCTCGCCGTCAAACGCCTCGGCCCACCAGCCGTCGAGGACTGAGAGGTTGAGGCCCCCGTTGAGCACCACCTTCATCCCGCTGGTGCCGCTCGCCTCGAGCGGTGGCCGGGGCAGGTTGACCCAGAGGTCGCAGCCGGCGACCAGGCGTGAGGCGGTGCTGAGGTCGTAGTTGTCGAGGAACGTCACCCGTTCGTCCGCGTGCGGCATCAGCTGCAAGCTGAACAGCCCCTGGGCGGAGCGCTTGCCCTCCTCGTCATCGGGGTGTGCCTTGCCCGCAAGGATGAGCTGCATCGGGTGGTCCTGGTTGGAGACGAGGTCGGCGACGCGCTGTGGCTCCATGGTCAACAGGTAGAGCCGCTTGTAGGTGGCCAGCCTCCGGGCGAAACCGATGGTCAGCGAATCGGCGCCGAAGCCCCGCTCCGCGGCGGCGACGAGGTCGCGGCTGTCGCTGCGCGCCAGCCGGGTGGCGACGCTGCGGTCGCGGACAAACTCCACGAACTCGGCTCGGAGCAGCGAGCGCAGCTGCCAGATTTCCTCGTCGGGGATGTCGTCGACGCGCGCCCAGGTGTCCGGGTCCGCCTGCCGCGCCATCCAGCCGCGGGCGAGGTGGCGGTCGAGCAGCTCGCGCATCGACGGCGCCATCCAGGTGGGCACATGCACGCCGTTGGTGACGTGCCCGATCGGCACGGTGTCGACGGGTCGCTCGGGGAACAGCGGCTGCCACATCTGCCTGGCCACCTCGCCGTGCCTGCGGCTGACGCCGTTGGCGGCGCGACTCATCTTGATCCCCAGCGGAGTCATCACGAAGGGCTCGGCGGGGTTGTCGGGCCGGGTGCGGCCGAGTTGCAGGAAGCTCTCGACATCCATGCCGATGTCCGATGGGTAGTCCCCGAGCACCTCGGCGATCTCAGCGACGTCGTACCCCTCATTGCCGGCGCCCACCGGCGTGTGGGTGGTGAAGACCGTGCGCTCGCGGGCGTTGGTGAACGCGGTGTGACGGTGGACGCCGGCCGCGATCTCGCGCCGCGCCAGTTCGAGCGGCGCCAGCCCGGCATGGCCCTCGTTGAGGTGGACAACCGCAGGGTGCATCCCCATGGCGGCGAGCACGCGCATCGATCCGATGCCGAGCAGGGCGTACTGCGCCAGCCTGATGCCGCGATTGCTCTCGTAGAGGCGGGCGGTGATCCAGCGGTCGGTGCGCGAGTTCTCCGGACGGTCAGCGTCGAGCAGCAGCAGCGGGACTCTGCCCACCTCGACGCGCCACACCTGCACGATCAGCTGGCGTCCGCGCAGCGGCACCGTCACCGTCAGCCGACGGCCCTCGCTATTGCGGACAAGAACGGCAGGAACGCGCTCGGGGTCGAGCGGGATCCAATACTCGTGCTGGTAGCCGCTGCGGTCCATCCTCTGGAGGAAGTAGCCCTGGCGGTAGAGCAGGCCAACCGCCACCATCGGCAGAGCCAGGTCGCTGGCCTCCTTGACGATGTCACCGGCGAGCACTCCCAATCCGCCTGCGTAGATGGGCAGCGACTGGTGGACGCCGAACTCAGCGCAGAGGAATGCGACAGGATGCTGCGGCGATGCGCGGCAGGGGAGTTGCGGACGGGCGCTGTCGGCTTCGATCGCGCGCTGCACCGCCTGCGCTCGCTCGATCAACTCGCCGTCGGCCGCCACCCGCTCCAGGGAGGCCGTCGATGCCTCAAGAAGCAGCCTGATCGGGTTGCGTCCGAGCGTCTCCCAGCGCACCGGGTCGACGGCGGCGAAGAGGTCGTCGCCCCCGGGTGTCCACGACCAGCGGTAGTTGTACGCCAGGCGCGCGAAGACTGACATCGAGGCCGGCAACCGGAGGGCGAGGTCGGCGGCGGCGCGCGCCACGTCGGCGCTACCGTCGAGCAACTCCACGGTGCCGGTGAGGGTGTCGGTCACGGTCGCGTAGCCTGCCACGCGGGCCGGTCAGCGCGCCGGAGGCTCAGCCCGTCAGCGAGCCGAGCATCGCCCGCACCCCGGGTGCGGGACCGTCGGCGTGACCGAAGACCGCGGTGCCGGCGACCAGCACGGTGGCTCCCGCCGCCACACAATCGCGCGCGTTACGCTCGTCGACCCCGCCGTCCACCTCGAGTTCGGTGGCCAGCCCGCGTCGGTCGATCTCGTTGCGCAGCGCGGCGACCTTCTCGAGGGTGCGCGGAATCAGCTTCTGACCACCGAAACCGGGGTTGATGGTCATCACCAGGGCGAGGTCGCAGAGCTCGAGCACATCGCTGAGCAAGGTCACCGGGGTGCTCGGGTTGATCGCCGCGCCGGCACGGCAGTCCAACCCGCGGATGGTGGTGAGGCTGCGATGCAGGTGGGGAGAGACCTCCTGGTGGATGGTGATCCCATCGGCGCCGGCTGCCGCGAAGGTTTCGAGGTGTCGCTCCGGCTCGCGGATCATCAGGTGCAGCTCCAGCGGCAGGGCGGTCTCGCGTCGCAGCGACCGGACGGTGTCGGTGCCGAAGGTGAAGTTGGGCACGAAGCTGCCGTCCATGACGTCGACATGGAGACGTTCAGCGCCGCTGCCCTCGAGCGCGTGGACCGCCTCGGCGAGGTGGGCGAAGTCGGCGCCGAGCAGGCTCGGGGCGATGCAGACGGCGCCCGGACAGGGCGGCCACGTGGAGCGGGGCACCTGTCGAGACTAGCCGATGACTGTCCCGCGCGCCTCTCCGCGACTGTCCAAATGCGTCAATCAGGGCCGGCGCGTGTGTGAATTGGGACGGGGGCCTAAAGTTAGTGTCCTGATGGTAAGTCCGTGAATTCGCGCGAAGCGCTCACCCCCGACACCGAACGGGCCCTCGGCAGCGCCTTCGGCGATCTGCTCAGGGTCATCCGCGGCGACGTCCGCAGCGGCGATAACGGGGACGCGGTGGCGGGGATGCTGGTCCGGCACGCCCTGATCCGACCGGTCAACGGTTGCGCCGTGTGCGTGCTGGATGGCGACCGGTCGGTGCGCGTGGCCGGTGTCGCCGGCGACACCGGCGCGGTTCGGGCAGGCTCGATGTGGCCGCTGGCCGGCTCACCGGTGTCCGAGGCCCTTGCCGGTCCGTCCCAGCTCCAACCTGTCAACGCGCGGCTGAGCCCCCTGGGCCGCGCCCTGTCCAGCGCCGGCGAGGTCGCGCTCACGGCGCTGCCGCTGCGCATCGGCGAGCACGGCGGCGGCGAGCCGACGTCCCTCGGAGCACTGCTCCTGCTCCGGGACCCCGGCACGCCGTTGACCGACACCGAGCGCGAGTTCCTCGAGGGATTCGCGTCGCTGGTCACGCTGGCGGTGCTGCAGGCCGCGCCAGTGCAAGACTGGGAATTGCGCGCCCGTCGACTGCGCGGCAACGTCGACGCAGTCGTCGGCCTGGCCAGTTCGTTGGACGCGCACGAGAACATCCCGCGCGTCCTCGAGCAGGTCTGCGCGGCCGTCGACGGCAACCGTGCGACCCTGCTGCGAATCGAAGGCGACGTCGTCGTCGTCGAGGGCGTTCACGACGTCGACGGCGAAACCGTGGTGCCCGACCTGCATGTCCCCCTCGATGTCCATGAGATGCTCGTCAGGTCGCGCCAGGCGGGCACCGTCGTGGTGGGCGGCAACATCGCGTACCAGAGCCTGCCGGAGGAGCTCGAGCGCGCCTTCGTCGGGGTCAAGCACACCATCGTCCTGCCGCTGCGCGGCGCGGATGGCATCACGGGGTTCCTGGTGGTGTTCCGCCGTCATTCACGCCCGTTCATCCTCGACGACGCCCCCATCCTCGAACAGCTCGGCAACGTCGCACTGCTGGCTCTGCGCAACTCGCGGCTGTATGCGGACGCGCAGGCGGCATCTGCGGCAATGTCGTCGTTCCTCAACCTCGTCGTCCACGATCTTCGCGCCCCGCTGACGGTGCTCTCCGGGTACTTGGACCTGCTTCGCGGTGGCACCTACGGCGCTCCGCCGCCGGGGTGGACGCGTCCGATGGAGTTGATCACGGCGAAGCTCCACGAGCTGCACCGGCTCGTCGACGACATCCTGCTCGCCGCACGACTGGAGAGTGGCGCTGTGCCCACCTCCGCGGAGGCTCTCGACCTCAACGACGTGGTTCGCCGCGCCGGGATGCGCATCCAGGCGCGCGCGGAGCTGGCCGGCGCCACCATCGAGACCGTCCCATCGCCAACCCACGTTTTGGCCTGCGCTGACAGTTTCCACGTCGACCGGATTCTCGACAACCTGATCAACAACGCGATCAGCTACGGCGGTGTGGCGCCATGGATCCGCATCTCCGTGGACCCCTCGCAACCGCCCGCGGTGCGTGTCGAGGACCACGGGGTGGGAATCAGCGCGGAGCTGCACGATCGCATCTTCGATCGCTTCTTCCGTCTCGAGAATCGCATCCCCGGTACGGGCTTCGGCCTCCACGTCGGCCGCGTCCTGGCGCAGGCGTGCGGTGGCGCGCTCACCGTGGAGCGCAGCGCGCCGGGCCAGGGCAGCGTGTTCCGCCTCGAGCTGCCTGTCGCACCCGCATCCACCGCACCCACCGCGCCAACCTGACGCCACTGCACAGCCCGCAGCCAGACTCGGGCGGGGTGGAGCACTCGCCGTCGAACAGCGAGGTTTCCGAGCTCCTGGCGCGCGCCGCCGACGAGCAGGAGGACGGCAGCCAGCGTCAGCGCGCCATGCGCCGCGCCTCGCGCGCCGCCCTCGACTGGGAAGTGCGCGCCGCCGATGTCGTCGCCGCCGGGCGGCCGCTGACGACGCTCGCCCAGGTGGGGCCGTGGCTGGCAGACGTCATCGGCGCACTGCTACGCGACCGCACCGCCGCGGCCGCCCCGCCGCCATTGCGCGCCGGGTTCGTCGCCCGCGCCGACGCGCTCGCCCGTGTTCGCACGGCCCCGGAGTGGCGCGGCGTGGTGCGGAGCGACCTGCAGATGCACACCCTGAGCAGCGACGGCCACGCCACCCTGGAGGCGATGGCTCGCCGTTGCATGGAGCTCGGATACTCTCACCTGGCCGTGACCGATCATTCGGAGGGGCTGCGCATCGCCAACGGTCTCACCGACGCTCGCCGGGCCGACCAGGCCATCGAGGTGCGCAACCTCAATGCCACGCTGATCGCTGAGGGCGTCGATTTCTCGATCCTCCACGGCATCGAGATGGACCTCGAGCCGGACGGAACCGGCGACACCGACCCTGCCTCGCTCGGCTCCCTCGACCTCGTGCTCGGCGCCTTTCATTCTAAGCTGCGGCTGGTCGACGACCAGACGGATCGCTACCTGGCGGCGCTCGCCAACCCGAACGTCGACGTGCTGGCCCACCCGCGCGGGCGCATGTACAACCGACGCATCGGACTGTCCGCGCAGTGGGACACCGTGTTCGAAGCAGCGGCGGAGTGGGGCGTTGCCCTCGAGGTCGACGCCCACCCCAACCGCCAGGACCTCGATGTCGAGTTGCTCCGCCGTGCCGCCCATTGCGGCGCATGGATCGCGGTGGACACCGACGCGCACCACCCGGTGGACCTCGACGTCATGCCCTTGGGAATTGCCGCGTTGATCACCGCCGGAGTTCCGCGCGAGCGCGTCATCAACGCGATGAGTGCAGCCGAGCTGCGTGAATGGGTCGCTGAGCGGCGCGCCGCCGCGGTCGAACGTGTGCGTCGCGACCGAACCGTCACGGCCTGAGAGCACGCCGCCACAACCGCGCCCTGGTTGTTGAATCTTCAGGCGAGCGTGGCGGCCGCGGCCGTGTCGAGGAACCAGATCTCTTCGCCGTGCGCCGGCCGCACCCGCGCGGCCGGCACTGTGCCTGCGATGACGCCCCGCAACGCCTCCGCCTTGGCGTTTCCGGTCACCAGGAAGGCCACGTGCGCGGCCGCGTTGATCGCCGGGAAGGTCAGGGTTACGCGGTCGAACGGCTCGGAGTCGGCGCGACCGCGCGTGGCCCACGCATCCTCGACGTCGAGCGCGGGTGTGCTGGGAAAGAGCGACGCGGTGTGTCCGTCCGGGCCCAGACCGAGAAGGACGATGTCGAGCCGCGGCGGCCGGCCGCACTCAGCCTCGAGCAGCCGCGAGTATGCGGCAGCGACGGCGTCGAGGTCGGCACCGTCCGCCTCGATGCGGTGCACGTGCTCCGGCGCGATTGGCACCTTGGAGAGAAGTGCGTCGCGAACCAGCCGGTAGTTGCTGTTGCGGTCGTCGGGCGGGACCGCACGCTCGTCACCGAAGTACACGTGCCATCGCGACCAGTCGATGCCGGCGTTGAACGTCGAGGAAGGCAGTGCCTCGTAGAGGAACTGCGGCGTGCTCCCACCGGACATGGCGATGCGGAACGGGTTGGAGCTCGCCGATCGTTCAGAGACCCACTGCGCAGCCGCAGCCGCGACCGCGATCGGATCGTTGAGGACGCGGACAGATCCGGGCAGCTCGTCGACGCTCATCGCGGCGCGGCGGTGAGGTCGGCCGCGCCGCGCAGCGCCGCGCGGTACACGGGATCCTCGGCCTCGCTCTCCAGCAGCGAACCGACCAGGTCGATACTGTCGAGCTCGGTGACCGGCACTGCGCGCTCAGCATGGATGCCGCCGTCGACATCGATGACGCCGCACAGGGCAGCACCGCGTCGCTCGACTGTGACCAGCGCTTTGTGCCCGGCTGCTGCTTCACCTTGCAGCGCCACCCGCACCAGGTTGCGCTCGGGGACATCGTCGACGCGGCGCGCGCTGGTGACCAGCCGCGGTCGGTCGGCGTTTCCCTTCCAGCCCAGCCGGTTGGCCAGCCATCCCGCCAGCAGCCACGCTTGCGCCGAGACGACGTCGCCGCTGCATTCGACGTCCACACGAGTGATGCCGCGCAGCAACCGTCGCACCGCCTCACCGTCGAACGAATGGGCGATCAGCTGGCGCCAGATCCGGGTCCGCTCCCACGCGATGTCCGCGAGCGAGACCGCGTCACCGACGACCTCGAGCTCGTCCGCAAGAAGTCGCACGGCCCCGGTGGCGTCGTCGTAGGCGCCACTGTCGAAGATCAGCCGTTCGCAGATGGCCAGCGCGTCCTGGCCGAACGCCTGGCGCAACGGCGGCGATCCCACCAGCCACAGGTAGGTGGGGATGTCGGGGGCGAGCAGCGGGGTGACAACGCTGGCGAGGTGGTAGGCCGCCTTGCCGCCGACCACCACGCGGATCACCTCGGCGCACACCTCGGCGGCGTCGACGTCGGAGCACTGCAGGGAGAGATCGGCCTCGATCTGGGCCGTGCCCTCGGGGTCGGCGAGGATGATGATCGCACGCGTGGGATGCTTGGCGCCAAGACGCCCGACCATCAGGGCTGCGAGGTCGGCGCTCTCGGCCTCGACGCAGGCGGCCACCAGGTTGAGCACCGAGAGGCGCACGGCGGCGCCGTCGACACCTCCGCCGACGCTGAGCATCTGGTGGTGCATGTCGCGCAGCGCGCGGTTGACGGCGTGCAGCCCGCTCGCGTGCGCAACCTGGAGCGCGCCGGGCGAGGTCATCTCAGAGACGGCGCCACTGGCGGCCATCGCGGGCCATGAAGTCACGTGCCTCGTGCGGACCCCACGTTCCCGACTCGTAGTTGGGCGTGCCCTCGCGCTCGGGCGGGTGGGCGCGCCAGCCGTCGAGGATGGCAGTGCAGATGCGCCAAGCCTCCTCGACCTCGTCCTCGCGTGCGAACAGGGTGCTGTCGCCGAGCATGCAGTCGAGAAGGAGGCGCTCATACGCCTCCGGCGACGCGATGAGGAATGCGCTCCCATAGAGGAAGTCCATGTTGACGGTGCGGATCCGCACCGACTGCCCGGGCACCTTGGCGCTGAAGCGCAGCGTGATCCCCTCGTCCGGCTGGATGCGCAGCACCAGCAGGTTGGGGTCGATGCTGTCTTTGGGAAGAAGGCCGGCCGGGGTGGCCACCGGACCACCGAAGGGCGAGTGCGGCACCCTCCGGAACTGGATTGCGATCTCGGTCGCCCGTTTGGGGAGGCGCTTGCCCGTGCGCAGATAGAAGGGTGTCCCCGCCCACCTCCAATTGTCGATGTCCAGCTTCATGGCGACGTAGGTCTCGCGCAGCGAATCGGCGGCAACAGCCGGCTCCTGCCGATACGCCGCAACGGCCTCGCCGTCGACCCAGCCCGCTGCGTACTGGCCACGCACGGTGTGCGAGAGCGCGTCGTCGGGATGAATGGGACGCACCGCCCGCAGCAGCTTGACCTTCTCGTCGCGCACCGTCTCGCCCTGCATCTTGCTGGGCGCCTCCATGCCGACGATCGCCATCAGCTGGATGACATGGTTCTGGATGATGTCGCGCAGCGCCCCCGACTCCTCGTAGTAGGCCCCGCGCGCCTCGACGCCGATGCTCTCGGCGACGGTGATCTGCACGTGGTCGATGTACTGGCGGTTCCACAGGGGTTCGAAGATGCCGTTGGCGAAGCGAAACACCAACAGGTTCTGCACCGTCTCCTTGCCGAGGTAGTGATCGATCCGGAAGATCTGGTCCTCGTTGAAGGCCAGGTGCAGCTTGCGGTTGAGCTCGCGGGCGCTGTCGAGGTCGCGCCCGAATGGCTTCTCGATGATCATGCGACGGAAGTTGGCGTGGGCCGTTCGGCTGAGCCCGGAGGTGCCGAGGCGCTCGGCGAGAGGCGCGAAACCGCTCGGTGGGATGGAGAAGTAGTGGATGCGGTTGCCCGCCGTCCCCCGTTCGCGGTCGACCTCGTCGAGCGTCGCCACCAGGTCGTCCAGGCCGTCTTCTCTGTCGAGGTCGTACGCGCAGTAGCGCATCCCATCGGCGAAGACGCGCCATATGTCGTCGCGGATCGACACGCGGGAGAAGCGGCTGACCGCGTCCCGCATGGCCGCGCGAAACTCCTCGGTGGACTGGTCGCTCCTTCCGGCGCCGACGATGCTGAAACCGGGCGGCAGCTGGCCGTCGGCAGCGAGCGCGTAGAGGGCCGGGACCAGCTTGCGCTTGGTCAGGTCGCCGGTGGCCCCGAAGATGACCAGCACGCACGGCAGCGGCAGGCGACCCTGCCGCAGCCCCTCGGAGAGCGGGTTGCCCTCGGGGCTGCCGCCGGCCAGTGAAAGTTCGGTGTCGACGGCGGCGCCGCTCACGCGTGCTGGGGGGGGACCGCAGCCTGCTCCTCCGGCTTCACGAGATGCCCACCGAACTCGTTGCGCAGGGCAGCGATCACCTTGTTGCCGAAGCTGTCAGGAAGTCGCGACTGGTAGCGGGCCATCAGCGAGAGAACCAGCACCGGCACCGGGACGGAGAGATCCATGGCCTCGTCGATTGTCCAGCGCCCCTCGCCGGAGTCGTCCACCCAGCCGCGCAGCTGGCTCAGCCGGGGATCGCGCTCGAAGGCGCGCTCGGCGAGCTCGAGCAGCCACGAGCGCACCACGCTGCCCTGGTTCCAGAGGTGGGCGATGCCGTGGAGGTCGAGGTCGGGATACGACTTCGACGCCTCCAACACGTGGAACCCTTCCCCGTACGCCTGCAGCATCCCGTACTCGATGCCGTTGTGCACCATCTTGACGTAGTGGCCGCTGCCCGAGGGACCGACGTGGAGGAAGCCGTCGGGCGGAGCCAGCGTCTCGAAGATGGGACGGAGGCGTTCGACCGCCGCCTTCTCCCCGCCGACCATCAGGCAGTAGCCGACAGAGAGTCCCCAGACCCCCCCGCTGGTGCCGGCGTCGATGAAGGTGATGCCCTTGCCGGCGCAGCGCTGGGCGCGGGTCACGCTGTCGTGCCAATTGCTGTTGCCACCGTCGACGATGGAGTCACCGCTCTGCAGCAACTCCAGCAACCCGTCGATGGTCTGCTCGGTGATGCTGCCGGACGGCACCATGATCCACACCGCGCGGGGCGCCCGGAGCTTGGCGACCAGGTCGCCAAGCTTGCTGACGGTGGTGGCGCCGAACTCCTCCACGGAAGCACGCGCCTCGGGGTTGGGGTCGAACGCCACCACCGCGTGGTCTCCGTCGCGACGCAGCCGGTGAACCATGTTGGCGCCCATCCGCCCGAGGCCGACAAACCCGATCTGCATCATCGTGCTCCCGTGGCCGCGCGAATGACGGAGTCGGTGAGCCGGCTCAGCCCGACGGCGAGGTCGCCGCCGATGTGCAGGCGGATCACACGGCGGCCGTGGTCACGGAGCGACTGCAGGTCACCCTGTGCCTGGGCCTGCTTGAGGATCGAGAAGCTGAACGGCTGTCCCGGGATGGGCACGTCGACGCTGTCGTCGGTGGTGATCTGGATGTACAGGCCGGTGTCCGGGCCGCCCTTGTGCAGCTGGCCGGTGCTGTGGAGGAATCGGGGGCCGAATCCCAGCGTGGTCGCCAGGCGGTGCTCGTCGCGAATGGCTGCGCGCAGCCGCTGCAGGGCGGCCTCATTCTCGCTGTTGGGTGTGACGTAGGCCATGAGCGCGACGTAATCGCCTGTTCGCGCCTGCGAGAGAAAGGCCGTCAGCGCGCCGTCGATGTTGCGGTTGCCCGCAGCTCCGAAGACCGAGATGCCGTCGTCGCTGGCGCTCGCCGACTCGCCGGCGAGGCTGCCGCTGCGTTCGAATCCGTCCAGCACTTTGCGGGTGTTGTCCTTGGACTCCTGGACATTGGGCTCGTCGAAGGGGTCGATACCCAGCGCGGCGCCCGCGACTGCCGTGGCGAACTCCCACTGGAAGAACTGGGCAGCGAGGTCGAGCAGGTCATCGAGTTGCATCGCCACCTCGGGAATGCCGGCGCTGCGCAACGCGCCCACCTCGGCGTCGAAGTCGGCGTCGTCTTCACGGACGCGGAGCACAGTGAGGATGCGGTCGTCGCCGTAGACGGCCGGCTCACCGATCGGTTCATCGCCGATGGGGATGAGCCCCCTGCCTTCCTTGCCCGTGCTCTCCGCGATGAGCTGCTCCGCCCACAGCGAGAACGCGGCGATGCGCGGTGGCGCCAGGATGGTCACCTTGTCGCGACCGCCGCCCTGGAGCAGGCCGAGGACGGTGCCCAGGGTGAGGCCGGGGTTGAGGTCCGGCGGCACGCCGGGGCGGCACTGGCGGCGCATCTGCGCCGCGCGATCAAGGAACGCCTCGACGTCGATGCCGATCACCGCGGCCGGGACCAGCCCGAAGAAGCTGAGCGCTGAGTAGCGGCCACCGATGTCCGGAGGGTTCTCGAACAGGTGGCGGAAGTTGCGCTCGCGCGCGGTCTCTGCGAGCGGGGAGCCGGGGTCGGTGATGCAGATGAAGTGCTGTCCCGGCTCGAGACTTCCGCTGGCGGTCACCCATTCCCAGAAGTGGGCGAGGTGACTCAGCGTCTCCAGCGTGGTGCCCGACTTCGACGAGACGATGAACAGGGTGGTGCGAGCGTCGAGGCTGTCGGTCAGCTGCGCGATCGCCGCCGGGTCGGTGGTGTCGAGCACGTGCAGCTCGGGCTGGCCGGCGGCGCTCCCGAACGACGTCCGCAGCACCTCGGGGCAGAGGCTGCTGCCGCCCATGCCGAGGAGCACGCAGTTGCGAAAGCCGGCCTTCTGCACATCGTCGGTCAGCCCGATCAGGCGGGGCAGCGCCTCGCGCATGACGTCGGTGAGGTCGAGCCAGCCGAGCCGGTTGCCGATGATCGTAGCGTGGCGCGCATCATCCGGCTTCCAGAGGTCCGCGTCGCGATCCCAGATGCGTCGGGCAACATCAGCCGAGGACTGGCCGGCGACGGCGCCTCGAACCGGCTCGGTGCTGGCGGCGAGGTCGAGGTGCAGGCGCGAACCGTAGCCACGGTTCATCGAGTCGACCTTGTGGGCGATGCCGCGGATCAGATCGTTGTACGAGTCAGCAAACGACTTGACGCCCGCGGCGAGCAGGTCGGACGTCACCTTGTCCATGTCGATGCCGACCTCGGCAAGCTGTTCCATGACGCGGTGAGCACCTTCGAGGTCGTCCTTGACGGTGGCGCCGCCGACGACGCCGTGGTCGCAGAAGGCCTCGATGGTTGCGGGCGGCATGGTGTCGACCGTGTCCGATCCGATCAGCGCCTCGGCGTAGACGACGTCGCGGTACTTGGGATTCTTCGCGCTGGTGCTCGCCCACAGCGGGCGTTGCACGTGCGCACCCGCCTCTGCCAGCTTGGCGAACGCCTCGCCACGGAAGTAGCCCTCGAACTTCTCATACGCCAGCCGCGCATTGGCGATCGCCGCCTTGCCGAAGAGGTCCTCGATGACCGCGTTGCCGGGGTCGGCGGCGAGCTTCTCCTCGAGCAACTTGTCGACGGCGGTGTCGACGCGGCTGACAAAGAATGACCCCACCGAGTGCACGTCGAGTGGCTTTCCGGAGGCGAGGCGCGCGCCGAGCGCATCGAGGTAGGCGTGGATGACGTCGTCGTACGCGGAAAGCGCGAAGACGAGGGTGACGTTGATGTTGACGCCGTCGGTCAGCGCCTGCCGAATCGCCGGCACACCTTCCGGCGTGGCGGGGATCTTGACCATGAGGTTGGGCCGGTCCACCCGCTTCCAGTAGTCGAGCGCCAGCTCGATGCTGCGCGTGGTGCTGTGCGCGGCGTCGGGCGACACCTCGAGGCTGACGAATCCGTCGGCGCCGTGGCTGCGCTCGTGGACGGGTCGGAGAGCGTCGGCGGCGTTGCGGATATCGGTGACCGCAAGCTCCAGGAAGATGTCGTTGGGGTCGTCGATCCCCGACGTGAGCAGATCGTGGATCTGGCTGTCGTAGTCACGACCTTCGGCGATGGCCTTCTGAAAGATGGTCGGGTTGCTGGTCATGCCGGTGACGTTGTCCTCGGCGATCATCCGCTGCAGCTCGCCGCTGGTGAGCAGCTCGCGGCTGATGTAGTCGAGCCACACCGACTGGCCCTGTTGAGCCAGCTGCTCGAGCGGGTTGGCAGCAGTCATCAGCGCTCCCCCGCCGCGCTGGTGGCGCGCACCGCCGCGACGATGGCGTCAGCGTCGATGCCGGCCGCAGCCATCAGCTCAGCGGTCGTGCCCGACCCGGGCAGCTCGCGCACCGCCAGGTGAGTGAGCCTGGGACGGTTCTCATCGCCCGCCAGCGCCTCGAGGACGGCGGCGGCGAGACCCCCTTGCGGATAGTGGTCCTCGACGATCACAAAGTTGCCGCCGGTGTCGCGCACCGCCTCGCGCAGTGTCGCGGTGTCGACCGGCTTGACGGAGTAGAGATCGATGACACGGCAGCGGATGCCCTCGGCGCCGAGCCGGTCGGCGGCGTCCAGACAGGTGTGCAGCGTGACGCCGGCTCCGATCAGCGTCACCGTGTCCGCGTCGCCGCGCCGCAGCACCTTCGAGCCACCAACCTCGAAGCTCTCGTCGTTGTCGTACAGCGTCGGGTAGGCGCCGCGGGTGGTGCGCAGGTACACGATGCCATCCGTCTCCGCCATGCGGGCGACCAGCTTGGCCGTCGACACCGGGTCGCTCGGGTACAGAACAGTGGACGTGTGGATGGCGCGCATGGAGGCGAGGTCCTCGAGCGCCATCTGCGAGGGGCCGTCGGCGCCGATCTCGCAGCCGGCGTGCGACCCGGACAACCGGATGTTGGCGCCCGACACCCCCGCCATGCGCACGAAATCGTAAGCGCGGCTGAAGAACGCGGCGAAGGTCGACGCGAAGGGCACCAGGTGGCGCACCGACATGCCCACGGTGGCGGCGACCAGCTGCTGTTCGGCGATGAACATCTCGAAGAAGCGATCCGGGTAGGCCTTCTTGAACTCGTCGGCGTGCGTCGAGTTGCTCACCTCGCCGTCGAGCACAACAACATCCGCGCGCGCACCCATGGCGACCAGGGCGTCGCCGTATGCCTTGCGTGTGGCCACCTTGTCGTCTTTGGAGTAAGCCGGCAGCGAGATGGTCACCCCGGCGCCGCCGCGGCACACTGCCGAGTCGCCTGCCTGGGGGCGTGGCGTATCGACACGCAGGTCGCGGATGCCGCCGAGCTCGGCGATGGCCCGCTCGGCCATGTCTGGGGGCAGCGCCTTGCCGTGCCAGCCGTCCTTGTCCTCGATCTCGCTGAACCCCTTGCCCTTGATGGTGCGGGCGAGCACCACGGTGGGTCGTTCGCGCTCGGCACGGGCCCGCCCCAGGGCGTCGTCGATCTGCTCGATGTCGTGGCCGTCGATGACCAGGGCGCGGCATCCGAACGCCTCGACGCGGCCCTGGTAGGCGGCGAGGTTCCATTCCAGCTCGGTCGGTCCACGCTGTCCGAGCCTGTTGACGTCGACGATCGCGGTGAAGTTGCTGAGCCCGTAGTGGCTTGCCTTGTCGAGGCCCTCCCAGATCGAGCCCTCGGCCATCTCGGAGTCGCCGCAGAGCGCCCAGACATGGAACGGAAGCCGGTCGACCGCGCGGCCCGCCAAGGCCACCCCGACGGCGATGGGCATCCCCTGCCCGAGAGAGCCGGTGGCCACGTCCACCCAGGGCAGGATCGGAGTGGGATGTCCCTGGAGTCGCGAGCCGTGCATGCGGTAGGTCATCAGCTCGGCGTCATCGATCGCGCCACACGCCTTGAAAAGTGCGTACACGAGTGGGGATGCATGACCCTTGGAGAAGATGAGGTGGTCGTTGTTGTCCAGGCGGGGGTTCTGCCAGTCGTAGTGGAGGTGGCGGGTGATGAGCACGGCGAGGAGGTCGCTCGCCGACATGCTCGAGGTGGGGTGGCCCGAGCCGGCCTTGGTGCTGGCGCGGATGCCGTCGACACGCAACTGGTTGCCGAGGTCGCGTATGAACGCAGCGTCCTCGGCGGTCAGGCGCTCATCAACACTGCCTGTCACCGCCATGATCACGACCTCCGGGGCTTGCTGATGGGTTCCTCCATCATGGCTCGCAGGTAGCTGGCGGCGCAGGCGGGGAGCGGGCCGCGACGCAATTCGGGTGTCGACGGAGGTGTACACTCGGGACCCTGTTCCCTCATCAGGGAACCGCGCGCCTATAGCTCAGCCCGGATAGAGCGTCTGACTACGGATCAGAAGGTCGCGGGTTCAAATCCTGCTGGGCGCGCCACTGTCATGTCTCAGGACATGGCGGACGCCTGTCTCAC